>Ga0164296_1003010_pt1 | contig 16223 bp, 23 predicted proteins | sample GEODES057metaG_FD_113533 | JGI IMG/M metagenome (GOLD analysis project Ga0164296, IMG submission 113533) | Dystrophic lake water microbial communities from Trout Bog Lake, Wisconsin, USA - GEODES057 metaG | ecosystem: Environmental > Aquatic > Freshwater > Lake | place: USA: Trout Bog Lake... | reverse complement strand
TTAAGGATTAAATATGGGTGCTCCCAATTCAACAGTAGACCAAAATCTACTGCCTGTTCAGGCTTATTTTGATGTTTACGGTAATTTTCAAACTTTTATTGGACAAGGTCAGCCGTTTTACGCATCAATTAGCCCCATTCAAACTGGTTTGCATATTACAAACAGTACGATTGACAGCACAACTATTGGGGCAACCACACCTTCAACTGGCAATTTTACAAGCATTTCAACAGTAACTGGAACCATTAGCACAAATGCCTCTAGTGCTACTGATATTGTTAATTTATTAACACTTCAGTCCTATGCTGCTGGAATTAGCTGGAAAAATCCTGTAACAGCAGCAACGACAGTAAACATTACCCTTTCAGGGCTTCAAACGGTTGATTCAGTAAACCTTGTTGCTGGTAATACAGTACTGGTAAAAAACCAAACGAACGCAGCTCAAAACGGTATTTATACGGTTTCTAGCGGTGCTTGGACTTACGCAACAGGCTGCACTACTTGGGCGCAATATGTTAGCGCATTAGTGTTTGTGGAATATGGTGGCCAAGCTGGTTCGGCTTGGTATTGCACTGCACAACCAGGTGGTACGCTTGGTACAACGGCAATGAATTGGAGTAATTTTAGCGTTGCAACAAATTACTCTGCTGGCACTGGCTTAACCCTTACTGGTTATGTATTTAGCATTACAGCTACTGGTGTATCGGCTGCGACTTATGGTTCTGCATCCACAGTACCAGTTATTGCGGTAAATTTAGAAGGGCAAATTACTTTCGCAACAAATACAAGTATTGCTATTAACGCAAGCCAAATTACTGCTGGCACTATCGCTTCTAGTTTGTTAAGTGGTTCTTATACTGGTATTACTGGATTGGGTACGGTTACAGCAGGCACATGGAATGCTGGTGTAATTGGAGCTTCTTATGGTGGTACTGGTGTTGCAGGAACAATTACTGGGTATGTTTATGCAAACGGAACAGGAGCGCAAACAGCTTCTACTACTATTCCGACGACTGCTTTAAGCGGAACAATTACAAACGCACAATTAGCAAATAGTACGATTTCAGGAGTATCTTTAGGCGGTAATTTAGCAGCTTTAACAGCAGGAACAAATATAACTTTTAGTTCAGGAACGACTTATAACGGTTCTGCTGCTATTACTATTAACGCAACCGTACCAAGCCAAGTTTATCCTAGCGCAGGAATAGCTAATTCCACTGGCACTGCTTGGGGAACTTCTTATAGCACTACTGGTAGCGGAACTGTAGTCGCTTTAGCAACAAGCCCAACTTTTGTAACGCCAACTTTAGGCGCAGCAACAGCGACATCTGTATCTTCAGGAACATTTACAGCAACAGGAGCAATTACTGGTTCTGCTTCTGCTGGCGCATTTAGTTATGGAACATTAAGTTATTCAGATACGAATATTTTTGCAAGCTATACAACTTCTGTAAATAGCTATGCACAAATGATTTTGGAAAATAGTAGTTCTGGTTCAGCTGCTTCTGCAGACTTTATTGTTTCCAGCAATAGTGGCTCTGCTTCTACTTATTATGGTGATTTTGGTATAAATTCATCAGGATTTACTGGTACTGGTTCTTTTTCGTTGCCTAATGCAACTTATTTATACAGTGCAAGCGGTGATTTAGTTTTAGGCTCTTATACTGCAAACGCAGTACATTTTGTTGTTGGTAATGGAGCAAGCGATTCAGCAACAATTAACGGAAGCACTGGAGCATGGACTTTTGCTAGCACAATTACAGCCAACATATCAGGAAGCGCTGGTACGGCTACAACTGCTACAACTGCAACCAATGCAACTAATACTGCAATTACAGACAATACAAGTTCAAGTGCAACTTGGTACCCTACCATTGTTTCAACAACAACTGGTAATTTGCCACAAACAACTTCTTCTACTAAATTAAGTTTTGTTCCTTCTACAGGCACATTAACTGCTACTGCATTTAGTGGTTCAGGTTCATCCTTAACAGGGATTGTTACTTCTTTAACTGCAGGAAGTGGGATTACATTATCAGGTTCAACTGGCGCAGTAACAGTTAGTGAATCTTTGCCTGGACTTCAATCTTCAGGTCAGCAAGTAATTACTACAAGCATGACATTAACTAGCGCTTATGCTGGGTCTAATATTCTGCTTATTCCTTCCGCTGCAATTACTATTACTTTTCCAAGCACAGCAAATACTTTTAATTTAAGCAATCCTTCTACTTATCCAGTAAATTTAGTTTTCGGTGGAACAGATTTTAAAAATACATTGCAGCCAGGTGAAACAGTAATACTTGCTGGTGATGGTGGTGGGTATTGGAGAACTGTTGCTTGTGGTTTGCAAGGTGGTTTACAAGGTGCAAAAGCTTGGGTTGCAGCAACAGCAACTGGTGGAACTCCAACAATTAATGGCGCTTACAATGTAAGTTCTATGACTTATACGGCAACAGGAGTTTTTTACTTAAACTTTATTAACGCTTTGCCTAATGCAAATTATTCAATGTATTCACATTGCAATCAATTAGGAACATTTACATATTCTAACAATGGTCAAAATACAACTGGTTGTGGATTTGCTACATATACAACTACATTGGTAGGATATAACCCAGCTTCAGGTAGTAGATTATTTGCTGGTGTATTTGCAAACACATAGGAATAAAAATGGCACAAGTAATAATTTATGAAAATAATGGTCAAGTAGCAGTTTGTATTCCTACTGGATTATTAGATATTCAAACAGTTTTAGCAAAAGACTGCCCAGCAGGAGCAATTATTGTTGATGACAGCACTTTGCCACAAGGTTCTGACGCACAATTTTTTGATGCTTGGGTGCTTAATGGGACTACTGTTTCAGTAAATTTTTCTAAAGCACAAGCAGATAAATTGGCTCAATACAATGCCGATGCACTACAAGTGGCTAATAAGCGCAATTTAAATACTTTAGCTGGTATTGCTAATGCGGTATCTGATGCGGATTGGCAAGCCCAATTAACTGCTGATAGAGCAAGCATTGCCGCTGCTACTACTACTGCACAATTAACTGCTATTGCAAACCCATCATGACTACTTTTAATTGGAAAATTTTATCTATTTCTGAAGGTTGCAAAAAAGTACATTATTTGTTAACTGCAACTGACGAAATACATACTGTTGAATCAGAGGGAAACCATGTATTTGCTGAAGAAACTGTAAATTTGCCTTTTAACGAAATTAAAGAATCAAATTTAATAGATTGGCTTGAAAAAGACACAACTCAAGATGATGTAAATGCAATAAAATTAAATTTACAAAATCAATTAAAAGCAATGGAAAACGAAAAAATTGTTCAATTTCCTTGGCTAGCAGATACTTTTACTCCACAGGTGTAACATGACAGCTCCGATAGACATTATTAGCAGAGCATTAAAAGATATTGGCGCATTAGAGGCTGGGGAAACTCCTACACCTGAAGCTGCTCAAGATGCTTTTGATATGCTTAACGACTTAGTCGACCAATGGTCTAACGAAGATATGATGGTGTATAACACCACAGAAATTATTTTTCCTTTAATCGCTGGGCAAATTCAATACACTATCGGTCCTACACCTTCAACAGCAAATTATATTGGAGCAGGATTTACAGGCTCAATTACAGGAAATGTTTTAACGGTTACAGCTATTACTAGCGGAGCGGTAGCGCAAGGTCAAACCCTTAAAGGCACAGGAATTTTAGCTGGAACTAAAATCGTTCAGTTTTTAACAGGCGCTGGCGGTAATGTTAACGAAATAGGAACTTACGAGCTTAATATTACTTACACAGCTCCAGTTTCGTCTACTTCTATTACTGCTTATTACCAAAAGCCATTAACCATTGAGCAAGCTTTTGTAAGGGTAAACACTCAATCTAACGGTGAGCCTGTATTAAATGGCGGATTAGATTATCAAGTCGGTGTTATTTCACTTACAAATTACAACCAAATTGGTTTAAAAACGCTGAATGGACCATGGCCAAAAGCTTTGTATTACAACCCTAATGCAGAATCAGGCAATGTATTCGTATGGCCAAACCCTTCACAGGGCGAAATGCACATGTTTGCTACTACTATTTTTAGCAATTATGAGGGTTTGTACGATGAAATCGTATTGCCACAGGGTTATTCTATGGCTCTTAGATGGAATCTTGCGGAGCGTCTAATGCCTATGTACGGCAAAGCTTCGCAAACGCAAATTGCTATGATTAACGCTTATTCGGCACAATCTAAATCTACAATTAAACGCAGTAATATGAAACCTATTGCTGCTGCTAGCTATCCAGCTGTAATGATTACTGGTAAAGCTAAAGATGCAGGATGGATTCTTAACGGTGGATTTACAGGATAAACATGGCAGATTTTGGCTTTGTTGGAGCCTCTTACGAAGCCCCATCTATTTATCAAGATGCACAGGAATGCATTAATTGGTTTCCTGAAGTAGACCCTACTAAGCCACAAGGCTCTAGAGGTGTAGTTGCGCTTTATCCAACCCCAGGTCTTACTTCTATTGTTGCTTTGTCAGCACAATCCGAAGTGCGTGGAATGCGTACTTTAAGTGGTGGCAATTACATGGTCGCTGTATGCGGCTCGTATGTATATGTTTTAAATTCTAGCTTTACCCCAACTATTATTGGTCAGCTTAATACAAGTTCAGGAATTGTAGGCATTACCGATAATGGTTTAAATGTCTATATCGTAGATGGTCAATATCGTTATACATGGAGAATTTCTAATCCTAATTCTGCTATTTTTCAAGCAACCGTATCAGGAACAACTCTTACTGTAACGAGAGTAATTAGCGGAACTATTGCTGCAAATCAAGCTTTATTTGGAATCGGAATTCCGCAAGAAACAGTTATTGTTTCAGGTTCAGGCAGCACTTGGACTTTAAGCCAGTCGGCTTCTATTGCTACGGCAGAAGTTATGAATTCTGCTAATGTGGCAGCGACTATAACAGCTTCAATGTCAGGAGCGACCTTAACTGTTACTGCTATCGGCACAAGTCAAGTTTTGTATCCTGGACAAACAATTACAGGCGCAAACGTTCAGTCTGACACAATTATTACTGCGCTTGGACAGGGAACGGTACTTAGCGAATCTATTGCCACAGGCGGTACAGGCTACGCTGTAAACGATACAGTAACGGTTTTAGGCGGTGTTTATGGCAATAGCCCAGCGACTTATACCGTTACTAGTGTAACTAGCGGTGTAGTTACAGGCTTAACCCCTACTTATGCTGGTGCGTACACTTCTAATCCTAGCAATCCAGTTTCTACATCTACAACTGGTTCAGGCACAGGCTTAACCTTAACTTTGACTTTCGGTTCAGGTTCTGGCGGTACAGGAAACTATGTAATCAATAATAGTCAAACAGTAACATCGGAAACGATGTACGCTTTAAATTGGACTGTTATTCCTAATACAGACGGAGCTTTTACAGGCGGTACGATTGTCGATGTTGTGGACAATTATTTTGTTTACAACGACCCAAATACACAGCAATGGGCTGCTTCTAATATTCTTAGTCCAATTACTTATGGTTTAAGCTACGCAAGCAAATTTACAGGACCTGATAACCTTGTATCTTTAATTTGCGACCACGGTCAAGTCTATTTATTAGGGGAAACCACTAGCGAGGTATGGGCTGATGTGGGAACATTCCCTTTCGCTTTTCAGCGTATTCCAGCTTCTTCAAGCCAGCATGGTATCGCAGCACCGTTTTCAGTAGCTAGAGCTGGAAATTCCTTTGCTTATGTATCTAAAAACAATCGAGGTCAAGCTGAAATTGTATTGATGAACGGATATTTTCCACAAAGAATATCTACTCATGCGGTAGAAAATACTTTAGTAGACCAATACATTGAAGATGCAGTTGCTTACACTTACCAGCTAGAAGGGCATGAGGTTTATGTTGTTTCTTTTCCTACGCTTGATTTAACTTGGGCTTTTGACCTTACTACTCAACTATGGCATAAATGGCTTTGGGTTGACAATAACAATGTATTCCATCGTCATCGTTCTAATTGCGCCTGTGTATTCCAAAATATCGTTTTGGTTGGCGATTGGCAAAATGGTCAAATTTATCAGTTAGATTCGCAAAATTACACTGACAATGGTGGCACTATTAGAAGGGTTCGTAGAGCTCCGCATTTAGTAACCGATTTACAAAGACAGTATTTTGACGAATTACAGATTCAATTTCAGCCTGGAGTTGGGCTTACAGGAACGACCACACCGTTAAACGGAGAGACAGTTGGGGCTAACCCTCAAGCGATGCTTCGCTGGAGTAATGATGGAGGTTCTACATGGTCTAACGAGCATTGGGCAAGCATTGGCGATATAGGAACTTACCAAACTCGTATTATTTGGCGCAGATTGGGTTGGTCTAGAGATAGAATCTTTGAAGTTGTAGTAACTGACCCAATAAAAGCAGTTATTGTTTCTGCTAACCTTAAAGCATCGGAAGGGGAAAACTAATGGCAAACCCTAACATTATTTGGGGAACGGAGCAGACTAACCCTTACCCAGTTACTCCGTTAGTAGATTCTCAAACACAAATGCCAACTAGAGCTTGGCAGCAATGGTTTTTAAATTTGTTAAATTTTACTTCTGCTCCGACAGCGACTAAAGGCGCAGCAGTTTTGCCTGCAGCTCCAGCAGGGTTTATAAATGTAACTGTTGGTGGTAAACCTTACAAAGTGCCTTATTACAATGTCTAATTTAGCTGAAATTTTTAAACAAAATGAAGGTCGGTTTGATGTTGACCCTCAAACAGTACATTATTTTTCTGATGGTCTATATTCCAAGCAAATGGTAATTCCTAAAGGATTTATCGCTTGCCAGCATAAACATAATTTTTCGCATTTAAGTATATTGGCGAAAGGTAGTGTAATTGTTAAGACCGATGATTATAATCATGTTTATTGTGCTCCTGCTTGTATCAAAATAAAAGCTGAAACATATCATCAAATAGAAGCTTTAGAAGATTCTGTTTGGTTCTGTATTCATGCAACCAATGAAATAGATTCTGCAAAAGCAGAAGAAATCTTAATTAGTAGAAAGGATTAAATATGTTCGGCTCGATAATCTCTGCTGTTGGTAACATTGTCGGAGCAGGAATTAGCTCGTCAGGACAACAGTCAGCCGCACAAACTCAAGCAAATGCTGCTTTGCAACAACAAAATAATTTATTGGCTGCTGGTCAAACAGCTTCTCAACAATTTACACCGTATGCCGCACAAGGTACAACGGCATTAGGTAATTTAGCTAGCAATAACGCTTATTTTAATAATCAGTTTAATAATCAAGACTTAAACGCTAATCTTGCTCCAAACTATGCGTTTCAATTAGGTCAAGGTCAAGCAAGCACAAATGCGGCTTCTAATGCTGCTGGGGGGTTAGTTGGTGGGAATGCTCAACAAGCATTACAAAATTACACACAAAATTACGCTGGTACAGCTTACCAAAACGCTTTTAATAATTACCAAGCGCAACGCACTAATATTTATAATCAAGATATTGGTCAAGCTCAATTAGGGCTTGCTGGTGCTACTGGCTCTGCTAATGCTCAACTTGGAACAGCGACTAATGTGGCAGCTTTAGGCATTGGGGCAGCTAATGCTCAAGCTGCATCACAAATTGCTCAAGGAAATATATATGGCGGTGCAGCAACTACTTTGGGAAGCATCGGTTATAACGCTGCGAATAATTACAATAATTCAAATCCGAATTTAGGCGGTGGCTCTGCTTATGGAAATAGCAGCGCAATACAAAATCAAAGCGCATTGCTTCAAGATACTGGAGCAGGAACGACTACCAATAGTTTTGGTCAAACTGTTAATAATGAATATGCTTTAGGTTAAGGAAAAATTATGGCGATTGGAACTAGCGGATTATCAGTCCCACAATTAGGCGGTGGCGGTGGCATAAATTCTGACATTTATGGCAATAAAAATGCGCCTGCACCTTTAACTATTTCTGATATGTTAGATATTCAGAAAAAAGGGCTAGATGTTCAGAAACAAAAAGCCACTCAAGAATCTGATATTGAAGGCAAATTGGCTCAAAATAAAAAATTGCAAATGGCTGCCGAATCTGCTGGTTTAGATTTAAGCCAACAAAAAGCCAATATTGCTAGAGGTGTTTACGGTCAGTATTTAAATGACCCTGACTTTATTAACGGAAACTCTGATGCTATGGTTAATAAGTTAAACAATGCTAGGAAATTTTTGCAAGGAATGGGTTTAACTCCTGATGATGAAGGTCAAGGGCATGATAATTTAGTAGCTTTGGCTAAACAAGACCCAAAACAAGCTTTTCAAGCTATTAGAAACGGTGTACAAGCTGCTGGTGGTAACGCTGCTCAATACCAATCTTTACAAAACTTTCAAAATGCACCAGTGCAAAATCCTGTGCCACCTGAAGGCGGTGTTCAAGGAACTCCAACAGGAACTATGCAAGCTCCTCAACAAACTGGCGCACAAGGGCAAACGAATAATGCAGTTACTTTGCCTGCACATAGTCAACCTGAAAAATTAAATTATCCAGTTCGTCAAGCTGGTCAAGCTTACGCTCCATTGCCTTCGGAGCCAGTAGATTTGGCATCTGGTCAAAAGTTTAGGCAAGATTTATCTGCTGGCGCAACTAATTTAACTGGCAATAGAGATAACATTAACAATGTTATTAAAGAGGCAAATGAAATTGATAAAGCTGCAACTTTTCCTGAAACAGGTCCTATTGGCGCAATTAAACGCAGATTTGCTGAATTAACAGGCGATGCAAAATATCAAGAATTAAGCAAAGATTTAGCAAAAGTTCAAGTAGAAAATATGCGAGCATTAGGCACCTTAAATACTAATGAAGGTTTAGAGGCTCAAGCTGCTGCTAATGGTAAAGTTGGGTATTCTCCTGCTGTTTTAAGAAAACAAGCAGAAAAAGCCAGGGCTGACATGACAAATATTGAAATGAAAAATAGAGCTGTTAATCAATTTTATCCTAAATATGGCGACAACAACGCAAAAACATTCCAGAATGAATGGGCTAAAAACGCAGATAGGAAAATTTTCCAAGTTATCAATATTGGAAACGATAACAATTTATCAGCTAAAGAAAAAGCAGATAGAGTTAAAGAAATTATCGGAACAAACCCTGACGATATAAAAACATTTAACGAAAAATACAATAACCTTCGTAAATTAGAAGCAACAGGAAAACTGTAATGGCTGATGCAATTAGCGATTTGATTTTAGGAGCTGCTTCTCAGCCTGCAGCATCTTCTGCTCCTGCTTACACTTTGCCTGAAGTGCAAAGAATGGTTTATGGTCAAGAAAGTCGTTCAGGACAAGATGACACTAGCAAACCAAATTATGCTGGAGCTCATGGTCCTATGCAGATTTTGCCTTCTACTTTTGACGGTTTAAAAAAACAAGGTCTTATTCCTAAAGATTACGACATTAACAACCCTGTACATAATAAAGCTGCTGGCGATGCGCTAATTGCTGATGCTTATAAGCGTTACAAAGGCGATGCTGATAAAGTTTTGGCCGAATATTATGCTGGTGGAAAAGCAATCAATGGCGACAAAATTCACACAGAATATAGAGATTTAAAAAACCCAAATGCGCCTACTGTCGGAGAATACATACAACAAGGTAAAGGTCGTATTGGAGACGATATAAGTCGTTTAATTATGGGTGCTGCGGATGCTTCAGAGCCTACAGATCAAACACAAACAACGCAAAATCAAACAGCACCTTCTGTATCTGATATTGGTTTAATATCAGGCGGTAAAGGAAAAGTAACAGATGGAATTAAGCCAGTTAATGCTATGGCTACTATGCAAGCTGCCACAAAAGCGCATGAGCCTTTAACTGCTGGTCTTGCTTCTTTAGCCGATACAACGGTAGGTTCTGTAATTCCTTCCGCTGCTAGTTATTTAACGCAAGCTTTTGCTAGACCTTTTACTTCTGCTGAAAAAGCGCAAGATATAGCAAATCAAGTCGGAAGTGCTTTAGATAAACCATTCGGAAAAGCATTAGGAGTAACTGAAAGCCCATACTACAAAAACGAAGCAAGCCAAAAAGCTATGCAGTTTGTAGGGGAAAATATCGGAAAAGGAGCAGATTGGATTTCACAGCAAACAGGCTTGCCAAAAGCAGATGTGGAGCACATGATGAATTCTGTTATGTTGCTTGGTGGTGAAGCTGCTGCTCCTGCTGTTAGAAAAATCGGTGGAACTGTTGCTGAAACTGTTAAAAATGCACCTGAAACAGTAAAAACTGCATTAAACGAACGATTTCCAACGATGGAATCTGAAATGCAAGGCAAGTTTGCACAGAAAAAAGCTGAACAAACTTCTGCGCCTGTTGAAGAAAAAACTGTTGCGCCTTCTACTGTCGGTCAAGAATTTAATCCTGAAGAAGGATTTAAAGAGCATAATTTTGTTGAAAAAACTTTACCGAAACAAGAACAACAAGCAAGACTTGAGGTTCTTAATAGAACTGCTCCTGATTTAAAAGTAGACCCCAATGTTATCGAAGGTCGTGGTAAAGAAAGAGCAACCGATTACGCAGTAGCTAATACTGATACTCCTGAAGGTAATTTGTTGCATCAACAATTTGAAAAAGAAAAACAAGCTCAAATTGAATATGGTAATAAGCTAATTGACGAAACTGGCGGTAGCAGAGGGTTAGATGAATCCGCTAATTACAAACGAGGCTTTATTCAATTAAAACCTTTTGAGGGTTTAGCAGAAGTACTAGACAATAACATTAAAGAGCTGTACAAAAAAAGAGATGAAGAAGCAGTGCATGTGCCTGTTGTAGCGGATGAAGTTCAAAAGATTTTAAATACTAAATCTGAAGTGTTAGCTAATTCCGAAACGAAAGCTCATGCAGAAGGCGCAACAGAGCGTCTTAAAGAGCTTGGAATTATGGATAAAGATGGCAATTTGTTACCAGCTAATGCTTTGCAAGCTGAAAAATTCCGTCAATACCTTAATGATAAATGGACTCCTCAAAATGCTACTTTAAATAGGGCATTAAAAGAGGCAGTAGATAACGATGTTTTTGCTAATGCGCCTGAAGGAATACATAACGATGCTAGAGCTTTGTACCAGTATCGAAAAGAAACTTTAGATAACCCTAAAGGAATAGCAAGCATTTTAGATTCTTCAGGTCCTAATGGAATTAACCGTAAAGTGCCAATAGAAAGAATTGCTGACACTATTGCTAATTTGCCAGTAGACCAATTTGACCATGTTATTAAAACATTGCGTTCTGTTCCTGAAGAATTGCAAGCAGCTGCACAAGCCGCAGAAGGCGAAATTAAAGCACATTTCCTTAATAAAGCTGAACTTGCTTATGCAAAAAGCGCAAATGCTGGCACCAAATATTTAAACGAAAACCGAGAAGTGTTTAATCGTTTGTTTAGTCCTGAAGAAATGGCTAAAATAAACGATAGAAACTCTATGGCTCATATCCTTAAAACCGATACAGGCTACAAAGGTTCTGCTGTTCAACAAACAAATCTTGCTAAAAGGGGTATTGGCAGAGGTTTATTTGAACAGGCTGTTAAAAAAGGTGGTGCTGTTGCAGCTGAAGCAGCTTTGGGTGGAACTACTGGCGGTTTGGCTGCTATCGGAACCCATCAACTGCTAGATAAGTATTTTGCTGGAAAAGCTTTAAAAGCAGAAGAAGCAGCGCAAGTACAACGAGCATTAAAAAAACAAGCTGGATTTACTAATCTAGGCGATATAGGAAAGAAAGAATGACAACTGTAAATCTATCACCCCTTTTTAATGGTCAAACGCTATTTGGCGCAACTGGCTTGCCGTTATCAGGCGGTCAGGTTTTTACTTATCAAGCAGGAAGCTCTACACCATTAGCGACTTATACAACAGTTAACGGAAATATTGCCAATGCAAATCCTATTGTTTTAGGTTCAGACGGAAAACTTCCTAATGAATTATGGCTTCAGTACGGATATTCGTACAAATTTGTAGTTGAAGATTCAAACAATAATTTAATTGACACTTACGACAATATTGCTGGAATTATTACTTCTGTCCCTACCACTAGCCCTGCTGTACCTAGTGGTTGTATTTTAATTTGGTCAGGTTCTTCAGGCTCTATTCCAACTGGATTTGTGCTTTGCGATGGTACGAACGGAACTCCTGACCTTAGAAATTCTTTTATTATTGGTGCTGGTAATTCTTATACAGTAGGTCAAACAGGCGGAGCAACAACAGCCACATTAACACAAGGCAATTTGCCTAATGTTAATTTTACGGCTACTTCTACCGTAACAGACCCAGGACATTTCCATGATATTGAAACTTGGAATCAAACAACTTCAAATGGCGGTGTTGCTCGTTCAGCAACAACAAATGATAATGGACCTGCAGCCACAACTACTGCTACTACAGGAATTACAGTAGCAACAACAGTAAATTCAGGCGGTTCAAATACGCCTATTTCTATTTTGCCTCCTTTCTATGCGTTGTGTTACATTTACAAAACTTAATTGGTGAATCATGGACTTTCAAACAATAATCAATTTAGCTGGCGGTGCTTTGTTATCTGCAATCGGATGGTGGTGTCGTCAGATTTGGGATTCCATGGACAAATTAAAAGAAGATGTCAAAAAAATTGAAGTCGCTTTGCCTACGACTTATGTAACTAAAAGCGAAATTTCTATTCGTTTTGACAGAATCGAAATGCTGCTTGATAAACTTTATGAAAAGTTAGACGGTAAAGCTGACAAGCAATGAATCGAGCTCCTGCTGCTACTTTATGTGCTAGTGCTGCTTTTATAGTTGCATTAGCTGTTAATGAAGGATATAGCGGTACAGCATATAAAGATGTAGCAGGGGTAGCAACTATTGGTTACGGACAAGCTGACGGAACTAAAATGAGCGACAAAACAGACCCTGTAAGGGCTTTACAACAGCTAGATAAAAGCGTTGATGAACATGCTAAGGGTATGGTAGCCTGTATCAATGTACCGATTTCACAAGGGGAATACGATGCTTATTTGGATTTTTCCTATAATGTTGGGGTGTCTGCTTTCTGTAATTCAACCCTTAATAAAAAACTTAATTCAGGCGATTATGCAGGAGCCTGTAAAGAACTTTTAAAATGGAATAAAGCCGATGGTTTTATTTCTAAAGGGCTTACAACTAGAAGGCAACAGGAATATCAAAAATGTTCGCAAGTTTAAATTTAAAACTAATTGCTGAAATATTTGCTGCTTGTTTGCTTATTTTTGCTGGTTGGTATCCTGAACATTTAAAACTGATTGCGTACAAAACAGAGGTAATAGCAGCAGGAAAAGCGCAAGAGTTACATAACAAACAGCTTTTGCAAAAGCAAAAACAAGTAACGGAGCAAGTCAAAAATGATTATCAAAAAAAGCTTAATTCTATTAACAGCATGTATGCTAGGATGCGCCAGCCCAGTAGCGGTCAAATGTCTGCCTCGCCCTACACCTCCATCACAATTAATGGAAAAACCTACGACCCTATATCTGTTGCCCACGACTGCGCCTTAGAAACTCAAAAGCTTTTAAGCTTGCAAGAATGGGAAAATTCAATACCAAAGGAATAATATGAATACCAAAAACATGGAATTAGAATCGAAAGCTACGCAAAAGCGTGAAGACAAAGAGTTTATGCAACTTCGTCATGGTTTGGTAGAAGTAAAAAGAGAGCTCGTCAAACATGAAAAACTCCCTATAAATAAAGCGCACCCACAAAAAAAATAACAGCATCAATTTGGCAACTGCTACTTGTAAAGTCGAAAGCCGAAAAAGCCTTTACTTGTTGCATCCTTGATTGTCGGCTTAACTGCTGTTAAATAAGTTGTATTCTAGGTTTGCTATTCTCTTGCCAATCTAAAGCAGCTTGCCAAGCTTGAATCCACAAAGTTAAGGCAGTAGAGTTTTCGTAAAAAAAGTCAGGATAAAGGGCGAAAAAAGCTTCTTCAATTTCTCCATCAGGCACTTTCATACTTCCTACAAACGGTATTTTTTCTTCTGTCATTTTAATGGCTTTAATTTAACATCAGCAGATTTACGAAGGTCAGAGCTATGGAGTTTTTTCCTTGCTGATTTAGAAATCTCTCCTGCTGCTTTCGCAACTTTCATTGCTTCTTTTCTAGTCGCTATTTTGCCGTTAGATAAAACAAACTCATGCTTTACTTGTTTGGTTTTATCGCCTTCCTGACGAATTAACTGGGCATGACTATGGGCTTTGCCATGAGCTTTAATAACCTTGCCTGATTTTTCTTTAATTGCTACGGAAACGACTGTCGGTTTTTTGCTCATTTTATCCTCATAACTTTCGCTTTTCTTAATACTTGTTCGTATTGTTCTTTAGCTGCATCGTCCAGTTGGCGCAAAGGCAAGTTTTGATAGTATCGCCATTTATCTCTATAACCTTGTACATCTGAAGGAGCAACCCAACCATTAAGCTTCCAGCGAATTGTAATATCAGTACCAGCTGCAGTCCATATATGTTCGTTCATTCAAACTCCAATTCTTTTATTAAATGTTTAATTCGTTTTTCAAGAGAAACTATTTTTGATTTGAGAACTTTATTTTCAGACTTTAAATTTTCAATTTCTTTTTTTCCGTCATAAATATATTTAAGTTCTCCCTCAAGGGTTTTAATCCTATCTTTTAAAACATCTTCATTGGTAAGCATGATTTAAAATGGAATGTCATCGTCAATTGCTTCTAGCGAAGGACTAGCAGTTTTGCCTTCAGGCTTATCTTCAGGCAAGTTAAGGTAGCACCAAAGAGTCCCTTCTTTTAGACCTAACAACGGAATCATCTCTAATTTCATCATTAAATCGCCCTTTTTTGTTTCAGTAACGATACCGATAGTGTTGTATCGTTTTTTGGTAGTTCCGCTTTGGTCTACATACTCTGAAACTGCTGCTTTTACATAATATTTAATTGCCATTGTTATTGCCTTTCATTAAATTAACTTCTACTTGCACTTCATCTAAAAACTTTTTAATTTCTGTTTCCATTTCCGCAATAAATTTATCGTCTCTATTAACTCTAACGATTAACAATTTGCTGCGATGCGGCATACGAGGGTCAAACGATACAAAATCACACCAATAACGATTAGTACAAGCCATTTGCGCTTGCATTTGCGTTATATATTTTTGCGGTGGTTGTTTGCTTTTAAAATAATCCCAATGGGTTGCGCTATTAGGACATTTAATCTCTACTAGCCCATCAATACCCACTAGACCGTCAGGTGAAGCTCCAAACCATTTAATTGTTGGGTGGTCTACGAATGGTACTTGGTCAACAAAATTACCCATAGTCGCCTCATACGCAATCCTAGCTTGTGCTTCGTTATCTACCCCCCACTGCATAGCTTCGCTGGTAAAACCTTCCTCGGCTTCGCCTGTTACTCTTTGAAGCGCAACTTTAATTAAGTAATTTGCCCTTGAAGCGGATGAACCAGTTTTAGTTTTAGCCAATATATCTGCTACATGGCTGGCGGTTACTTTACCGAGGCGAATCTTTTTCCAATCGTCTGTCCCCTGCTGTATTCCTTCGTAAGCGTTTAGACGGTCTTCAGTGGTAAAAGTAGTCATATTTGTTCTCCTTTTATACAAATCCAACCATTAGAGCTATTTACATATATTCCATTTTTTTGTTCGCAAAATTGTTTTCCTGTTTCATATTTTCCCCCTAAAATCCCTAAAAAAAAGGAGCACATACAAAGTAAAAAAATAATGATAATTTCTCCAGTAAAATTCATTTGCGAGCCTCCATCATTGCATCAGCAATTTTGTAACACTCTTTAGCATCTATCAATGGGTAAGGTCTAAATGAGAACCTAGGAATCATTTTTGCCGCAAAATAATCACGCAATTCCATACCTTCATGGATTGTTTCTTCGTATCCATTCCATCCTTTTATTGGAAATGCTTTCATAATAATTCTGCCTTTCTAGCATCTTTAGCTTTGCCAATCATTTCTACTGCTGTTTTGTCTGATTTAATCTCGTTCCAAGCTTTTGTAAACACATCTTTTAATTCTTCTAGGTCAGTAGCTTCGGCGATAGCTTCGCACCACTCCTGCGCTTCTTTAGACAAATCTACAGGCTCTTCGTCAGGCAAATCTTCGCCAGCATAAATGTATAGACCAATACCAAATAAACTGATAGTCTTAACCAAGCAG
>Ga0164296_1003009_pt1 | contig 16224 bp, 14 predicted proteins | sample GEODES057metaG_FD_113533 | JGI IMG/M metagenome (GOLD analysis project Ga0164296, IMG submission 113533) | Dystrophic lake water microbial communities from Trout Bog Lake, Wisconsin, USA - GEODES057 metaG | ecosystem: Environmental > Aquatic > Freshwater > Lake | place: USA: Trout Bog Lake... | reverse complement strand
TCACCAGCAGCTCATTATCTTCGTGCAGTATCTGTAGACAAGGGGGGTGGCGGGCTCGTAGAGTCAAGCAGCGCCCTCTGTCAACGTCTGCAGTGGAGGCACACCTCGAGAGGCTCCTCATCCTTGACGAGCTCAATGCGCTGGCTATCTCGCCGCAATATGTTGCGCAGCTGTCCACATCACAGGCGAGGCGGCGTCTCAGTCTTGCGTCCCGAGTGCGGCAGGCAGGGCAGGCGCACCCGGGGAAGAGGCACTCTCAGCGCCGCACTCGTCTCCTCCCAGCTCTTCGACTCCCTGAAACGGAGCTGCTTGAGCTGCGCGAGAGTAGCTGCCTCGCCTGCAGCCGCTGCCCGGAACGCAGCCTCCGGTGTTGGAGGCCACGGTCCGGAGTCCAACATAGCGACGACGACCTCGGGCGCGCATTTCCGCAAGTGGGTGCGAGCTAGGCGGCCGCGCACATCGTTGCCGCAGCACGGGCACGTGTGTCGCGTGTCGTCTGCGTCAGCGGCGTTGAAACGAGGCGCTTGTGGGGGCGGCGACTGCAGGCTCGCACTGGTCAGGTCCGGCGATGCAGCAGCGCCACTACATGTGCGCATGCACAGCTGCGCGTTGTTTGGCCGCGCGGAACGCAAGAATGCGACACGCATAGGGGCCCTATCTGGTCCAGCGTGGCGCACTTGGAGTGCATTTCAGGAAGCGCGTACACTCGTGCCAGGTGCGTGCGTGCATCACGGCAGGCCATGTGCATGCGCACTCTCTGCAGCTGTGCTGTCCCAAACGCGTGGGCGGTTGCTTGTGAGGAGTCACACCACCCCCGCCTCACGTGAGGGCTCTGCCCTGCCCTGACGTCGCGCAGACGCGCCGAGCTGTCGGTGCACTGACGCGCGTGCTTTCCTGCCTCCTCCCTGCCATTCCTGCCTGCCCAGGGACCACTGCGCGTGCGTCCTCCTTGCTCAAGATCAGAGTCAGGCAGCCGCCCTCTTGAGCGCAGGTGGGTCTCGTGCACTGCCCCGCCCACGCGCCCAGAAGTTGGGGCTACCTGGCAGCTTACGAGAGGGCGTGACCATGGCGACTCCTGAAGGTGTGTCCTTGACTCGGCCGCTGCCCGCCGTCAAGAAGGGCCCTGTTCGATTTGGGCGGCCCGCCGAGCTGGAGTCTAGCAACCCTCTCAACTCTTTTGCCCTTTGTTCACACGCGCAGGCACAGCGCCCCCGGCTCGGGTGGAGGACCAGCCCGCCCCGGGCACGCCGACTGAGGACGACGGCGGCGAGTGGCGCACCCAGGGCAAGAGTGTTGGAGGAAGCAAGGGCAATAGTAGTCAGGGCCCAAGCCCGGTTGCCACCCACAGTGCTGGCGACCCCGGCGCTGGCTCGCCTCGCACCCAGTTCCCGACCGAAGAGTCGCAGTACCTGGCGTCCGTGGTGCAGTACATCACTCGTCGCGGGGAGGCTGTGACCTGCCAGGTGGTGGGAGCCCAGCTCCCTTTGCCCCGCAGCAGTCGAACGGGAGGCTTGGCGGCGCTGCTGAGCACCCGGCCGGACGTGTTCTGCGTCTACTACCACGCGGACAGTGCACACCCGTGGGTGAAGCTCGCCATGGCGCCAGAGCAGGCGCTTGAAGCGCTTCAGCACGGCGACAGCCGGCACAGCTGGCACCCGGTCCGCGGTGATGCTTCCAGCGATGGGCGCGCCACCCGCAGCTGGGGTCGTGATGCATATGTGCCGTATAACATGTCCAAGGATGGAGGCGACGACGGTGGGCAATGGCGTAAGAATATGGGCTACGGCCAGGCATCATACCAGGCCTCATACCACCGCGAGTGGGAGCCCAGCCCGCAGGCGGTGGCTGCCTACGACCAAGATCGCGTGTACGTCGCGGGTGGCAGCACAATCAACCGGATGGCGCTCCGCCAGCACTTCTCAGAGGCTGCCGGGCCTGTGCGAAGTGTCTACCACGCACCCACCGAGGCGCGCGCGTGCTTCATCACCTTCGAGACGGTGCATGCCGCTCGTGCGGCGCTGTCGTTGGGCGTGCACACGGTGAGTGGCACCAATGGCCGAGTGGTGCAGTGCAAGCCATATGTCAGCTACAACAAGCAGAGCACGCAGCACGAAGATGACAGCGTGACTGCGAGCGGTCAGGAGCAGATGCCAGCTGGTAGCCCACAGGCGGTGAGTCCCGCCGAGGGCACTGTGTCATATGCCAAAGTGCTGAAGGACCCGCTCACTCAGCTCGAGCCACCGACGCCGAACAACACGTTGACGCAGCCGCACTTGGCGAAGCATGCTGCTGCCGCTGGCGGTGGCCCGGCGTCAGAGGGGACGTGCAGTAGCCAACACAGTGCCAGCACCATGGTTGTGGATTCCTCCGCGGGCTCTGACAGCGGCGGCAGCCACGGCCGCAGTGACTCGCTGCACAGCAACGGTCATGGCGCCTACGACATGATGATCACCTCCGGCAGTGGCGGAGAGGAGGCTGCGATGCATCAGCAAGGGCATGCGCAGCAGCCTATGGCTCTGCCTACCGCCGTGTCCGGCGCCGTCCCGCCGGGCCACCAGCTGGTCATGATGATGCCTCAGAATAGCGGCCCCGGCGGCGCCCAGCCGGTGGTCATGATGATGGCGGCGCCTGCGCCCCACGGCATGCAATCCCACGGCGGAGGAGTCATGGACATGACCATGCTGAATGGCCTGCTTGCGGTCCTGTCGCCAGCGGTGGCCACTGCCGTGAAGATCGAGCTGCACGCCAAGTCCCTGTGGCCTGGCGAGAACCCCATGTGGAGCGCGCCGCCGGCACCACAGCAGCGAGCGGTGTATTACCAACAGTAGAGGCCCATGTGGTGGAAATCACTGTACATATGATATGAGCTGTGTTGTAAGTAGACACACAAAGACACCTCAACCAACGACACGCGCAACAGACGCGTAATCAGACATCGCAACAATGAAGATTACAAGGAGGAATGGCCCTGGAGCTGTCGTTCCAGCGCAATCTCGTACAGGTCAGTGTGCACCTTCAAGCATCCGTCGCGCTGCGCCGCCTCCAGCAGCTGCGCGCGCTCCGCATCGGAGAGCAAGCTGCTAACCGAGTTGCAGGCTGCCAGTCCATCCAGCCAGACCGCCTTTGAGCACGGCACCTGCGCCGCTGCCCGGAAAAAAGCTCGCCGAAGACGCGCTGCATCGCCAGAGAGTACGTCGCTGGCAATGCGTAGTCGCCAAGTGATGGGCAGTTGGGCAATGGCACTCCCAAACCCTCCAGTCGTTGTCGCTCGCGATAGCACTGCTATTCCGCGACACGAGTCCAGGCCAGCTGCACACAATGCCGCTGCAAGTGGCGCCTCTCCACCACCAGCAACTATCGCGGCGTCGAAGCATCTGCTGACGGTCAGGTCCCGCACGCGGGCAGCTCGACTGGCTGCAAGCACCGAAGCGCAGACGTCTGGCACGCCTGGGAAGAGTGCCAGCGCTGTGGTTGCTGTACGCGCCACCAGCGATGGCGGGATGCAGCCAGGATGGCTCACCATGAGATTCAGGGCTTCAACATAAAGCGCAGCCACGCCCGCGTCCGCGCCTCCGCCGCCTCCGTCTGCTTGATGGTGAGGCGGTGATACTGCCTGTGCGCATTGAAGTAGCGCACGACACGCGGCTCCGGCCCCGCTTGACGCGGTTTTGTGCAGAAAGCCAGAGGCACACGTCGCGACATTAATGCCGCCAGGCGCACGCAAACACATCGGCTGGGATGCGATAGCACTCAGAGCGGACTGGTAGCCCGCCGCCGCGGCGGACAAATCAGCGGCAGATGCGATGCCTCCTGGGGGCTGTTGAGCTAACCAAGCGGCAAGTGTGCCTGCACCCAGAGCCGCGAGCGCAGCGACAGCGACAGCGCTGTTGCTCTGGCTGCTCTCGAACGCCGCGTATGCGCGAACCAAGCCCGGGATGTCAGCTGCATGAGGCGCTGTTGAATCGACAGCGGAGCGTTCAGCATCACCATGTTGCTGAGAAACAACCTTCGCTGCCACTGCTGCATCTGCAGCAGCTGCAGACACAGCGGCGAGCAATGCCCTGTGCTGCTGCTGTTGTTGTGACGTGGCGGCAAGCGAGAGCGCACCAAGAAAGACTTTCCGAGCAGCTGTGAACTTCCCTGCTGAGGCCTCTGTTTCCGCAAGCGCTGTCCACAGCGGCAGTGACCCAGGATGAAGAGCGAGCAGTGACTTAGCAGCAGTCCGCGCGGATTGGATATCAGGCTGCGCGCGCAACGCGGAACGCGCACAAGTCCAATGCCTCGGAAACCTGGCTGCAGTGAGCATCAATGCCGCACGCGTGAAGTCGCGTCTCCCCGCTTCACCAGCTATCCAGCGTGCGCGTGTGCCGCGGTGCGGTAGCGCGGTCAGAGGCCACGTTGTTAGAGCGGAGTGCTGAGTACTTGTGTGCCGCAGGCCTGCTGCCCCAATCAAAGTGAGCGCCGCGTCGCACAGTCGCTGGCGAGCTGCTTCGCTGCAGGGCGTGAACAAGATGTCGAGCACTGCGCTGTGGTCAACACTGTCGTCGTCATTGGTGCACCAGCGCTGTTCGTCGCGACCATCCTCAGTGCTCAACCACGCAGACAGGACGTCTGCGCTGCAGGACGCTGTCAGCACGTCTGGGTCAAGCGTGATGCCTAGACGGGCAAGAAGCGCGTCATCGTCTTCGTTATCGCCGTCAGGGGCCACCTCTTCGTCTTGTCCTTCATCACTTGTTGGACGCTGTTGCTCGCCATCTAAAGAGTCTAAGAACGCGTCCGCAGCTGCTGCCGCAGCGGATGTAGGCATTGCAGTTGGGGGAGGTAGTGGCGGAGGTGGTGGCGGCGGAGGAGGCGCGGCACACACAATGCCGTTGGCGTGCTGTGCATCGCACCAAGCGCCCCATCCTGATGCACCTGCATTGCCCCACATGGGCGCCCCGGAAGCTAAGAAGCGACTGAATGCACGCAGTCGCGCAGTATGTGATCCTCCACCAGTCGCGCCAGTCGTGCTCGTGCAATAACAAGCGAATTCAACCACCGCCTGCAGTCGGCGCACGCCACGTGCTTCATGGCCAGCCTCAAGGTCTGCCTCGACGGTGGTCATGACCACATCAATAAGCGCATCATCCACGAAGCTGACTGAAGAGGCCACTTCATCGTACCCGGGACTGTCCACCGGCATTGCTCTCAGTGCCGCCGCACGACGGTCACGCTCCATCGCAAGCGCAGCTACTGCACGACGACAAGCAGCTGTCAGCGCATCGCCGGGGCCGCTTCGAGTCGCGACGCGAGACAGGAAAGTTCGCCACAGTCGTGGAGCACCAGGCGCGCTCCTCAACGCGCTCTCCCATCGCGCATCCATCAGTGTCGGCGCATCCCCCGCCGACTGCGCTGCGTCGAGTAACGCCAGCAGCACGCTCTCGCTGCCTGGATGGTGGCTTAATGCGCGCTCCAGAATGGCCACTTGCTTGGCATGAAGAGCAGGCACCTCTTTTCGAGGTACGAGTCCTTGAGACGCAACATCAGCCTGGTGCGCTGCAAACGCAAACCACGCGGACACGTCGTATGGCCGGTCTGCGCAGCGGGCATGCAATTGAGAAGCAGTGCGAGCCACGAACGTGGCGACTGTTTCGCAGACACCGTCCTTGACGCCTTGCTGCTGGTTACTGGCGTCATTCTCTGCAGATGTCACATCAGGATGGGGAACGGCAACGAATGACGGCAGTGCGGCATCCAATGCTGCATGGGAATCGTCGTTGCTCCGCACTCTTCGCAACCGCCATGCAGGCATGAGCCTGCCGTCCAGCCACTGACGAGTCGGACTTGGTACTGCAGCAGCAGCGCCGCGTGCCACGTCCTCCAACGCCGTGTCCAGCCCTGCGCCAGGATACCCACGCCGCCTGCCGAGATTGATCCACCTCCTCATGCTGCTGCCTCCGCGTGGCAGCAGCTCGCTTGCAGCACGACAGAAACGAGGCGCTGCGCCGCGGTCGGATGAGCCAAAGGAGACATTCGCGTAATCAGGACCTGCATCAAACCAATACGAAGTTGCGGGACCACCAGTCGTTGCCGGCGCCGGGACGGCTCTCCAACTCCGTGCCGCGATGTCAGCAGGTGGAGCGCCTGCGCGATGATGCGAGTCGCCACCAGCAAGTGCCCGCTCCTTGTCAGCAATCTTCTCTGCGTCTGTTCGACCCGAACTGGAGGTGTGTGCGCATCGCATTGAGTCAGATTCATTCATACGAACCGCAAAGAACAGCACGTCAAACGACGCACTTGTGTCGCTTGTGCCGCTCTTCTTCACGCTCCAGCTTCTTCCGCCTCGACTTGTCTTTGTCCTCGTTGCGACGCCGCTTTCGTTCCCGTCGCGCACCACTGCCGCTGCCTTCATCCTCAGACGAGCTCTGCGCTGGCTGAGTTGTCGGGGCACCAGCACCGGCAGATGGAGGTGCTTGCAAGAAAGCGTGCGGGAAAGACTCCAGCCGCGTCCAGTCTGCGTCTGTTTGAAGGCTCGTTCCCGGCGTCAAAGCAAGCTGCCTTGATGCGGTCGCGCCAGTGACTGGAAACAGGGACGCGTTGGCGAGGTTGACAGGGAAAAGTTGAGGTGCACCTGAATGCGGCTCCATGTTGCGCGCGGCGGCAGGGATTGTGGCTGTCTCTTCTCAAGGCGGATGCTGAAACATGCGTGAAGAAGACACAGCGCCAGGGTCGTCACACAGTGTGTCAAATCCCGGAGACTTTGGCTATGCACGCAGAGGAGCTGCGTGCGGTGCACACATACGGGAAGTGATTCCCTAGAAAGGCGCGTGTCACACACGGTGGTTCCCGCGGTGAGATTTCTCGCGAAGGGTGAAAGAATGTGAATACAAAGTTCTTGAGCTGAGTGTGAGTCAAGCTGTTGGCCGCAGAGTGGGCAGCCCCCACGCGCCGAGACGGCCGTGCGCCAGCGCCACGTATTCCGCGACAGCCGCGTCCAGGAAAGCAGCCACGGTTTCAGAGGGCACTCCCGCATGCAGGAGGCGCTGCTCCCGGTCCACCCGCCAGCCCTCCGCTTCTCTGTATGCGACTGTGAGCCCATCCGCGACATCCAGCTGCGCCGCGGCTGCGTCTCTGCGCACTCGGTCGAGCAGCTCTTCCGCGCGTTGAAGACGCGTCAATGTAACTGCGTCAATGAGCGTGAAACTGCACGCCATGATGACGATGCTGTACACCGTCTTGGACGCGATGTCGAGTGCAACCATGGCGACCTCCTCGCCACCCGGAGATAGGATCCCGAACACAGCCGCCAGGCGGGCACAGGGGAAGAGCGTCCACACAATGAGCGTCTGGCGCCACAGGGCAGCGATGTGAGCCGCATCCTCTGCGTTGTTCAGCTGCGCTTTTGCGCTCGCGAACAGCTGGTGCGCGTGCGAGAGCGTGCGAACACATGCGACACTGGACAGCGCGAAGCAGAGGGCGCGGATCCAGCCTCCGCCAGAGAATTTTTCGCCGACGCCCAGGGCGATCATGATGAGATCGTTTGTGACGGCGCTGCGCACGATGCGGCTCGTCTCGGGGGAGTCCCCCGCGAAAGAGGCGAGTGTGGAGAGCAGGACAGGCGTGGTGAAAGCCCACTGCAGGTAGCGCATGGGGTTCATGAACTCCTGTCCGTTCAGGGTCGCCACCGCGGGCGCCAAGCCAGCCACGTGGTGTGCATACGTCGCGAACGCCGTCCAGTTGATGCAGCAGACGCTGACGGCGAAGGAGCGCTTCACGCAGTGCGTGCTCCACGCCCGGAAGGTCAGCGTAATGCAGAAGCTCACTGCGAACGTGACGCACGCAGCCACATGCGCTGCGCAGCATCAATCCAGGAGGATCATGACACGAAGACAGGCAGCGGCGGCGATGGGAAGGCGGATGCGCGTAGGAGGCGTCAAAAGCAACGAGGTCGAGTCAGCACACTGGAGGTGTGCGGCACCCGACACACTGCTGCTTTTCCCACGAACAGGACGCACCAAAGTTGACGTGCTCCGGCTCCAGAGCGCCTGCGTCGTGGCTCTTGTACAACTCCACAAGCGGCGCGTCCGCGTGCAGGTGTCTGAGCAGCGCTTCCAGCGCCCAGGCAACAGCGTGCCAAAGGATGCACAGGACGACCACAAGGCGCGTCAAGTACGCCTCAGTCGCGGCTTCCAACGTCTTCGCCACGCCGTGTGCTGCGTCGCTGCTCACACTCACGCGTCCTTGCGGAGACACAGCCACAGTGCCGGCGGCGGGGGCGCCTCTGACGGGCCGGCGGGAGCCCGGTCCAACAGCACCCGGCGCGGTCACTGCGCCCCGAGTCGGCTGTGCTACAAGTGCGGGACCAGGTGGAGGTGCGCCAGCTGCGCCTGAGTCTGGCTGCTCGGCCCCGTGCGCGGCGGGGTCGCCTCGAGCAGGTGCAGCATCAGCAGGTGGCTCTTGGTCGTCTGGTCCTGCGTCACGGAGGAAGCGTGGCGTGTGGGGGAAACATGTGCATTAGGTGGTTTTGAGTTGCCCAGTGCGTGTAGCTCGCTCAGGCGTGCGTTGGGCGCCAGTAAAAAAGCAGTCTCTGCTGTTTCTGGGGGTGAAGCACACCTGTTGCCTCGCCTGTGCCTTCCGCGGTACTTATCGCCCGTCGTCGACGCGCAGTACTAGGCCCGCGACGCATGCTGCGCCCCAGCGACGGGGTACGTAAATCGGCCCCCTCGTGCACGTGGCAGTGCCTGTGCCTCCCTGCCAAAGCCAGCAGCAGCTGACGAGACTCCTCCACCTTTCTACAAGCATGTCAACGCACCGTGGTCACCCGACGGCCGAGGCGAGCGGAAGCGTAGCTGTCACTTGCCAGCAGGAGGACACCTTTTCACTGACGCAGCAGCTGAACAGCGGCTGTCCCCCAGCGGCTGGGGCCAAGGCTGAGCCTCCCACCCCCACTCCTCATTCACGTCGTCAACCTGGCGCCGACCACCGCCGGCGAGCTGCTGAGGTTGTGCGGCGTGTGCAAAGCCTTCCGGCGCCAGCTCGGGACGCCTTCGTCGCGTAACCGTGGCCCGCGTGCCCTTCGCTGTCTCTTCGACTGCCTCGACCCGTGTGCTGTGCTTCTTGACCGAGACGCGCAGCCGCACAGCTGCGAAGGCTATTTTGAGCATGCCATGCGTCTGTGCGGTGCGGACGGGGCGCAGCCTGGATGGCTAAAGCTCGCCCATCGACTGGCGAACAACAAGTGCACGAGCTGTGCCTCAATCACTCGCTTCGTCGCCTGGCAGGCTGATGGCGGAGATGCGCTGCAGCGCTGCTGCAGTGGATGCGCACTGCCTGCTGCTAGCGGCGAGAAAATCGAGGCTGTCCTCATCAACGAGCTGTTATTCTCCTCCGCGTTCAACACCACCGCAAAGTATCACGTGGATGCGACCAAGGATGCTCGCCGGGCCCCTCTCGTGCTCCAGAGCGTCGTGCTCGATGCAAAGGACGGCGACACGATCGAAGTGTACGGCACTGTCAACTTGACTTGAAGTTCTTGGGTGACCCCCATGGTGCCCCTGACGGAACGTTCTCGCTACTCGGTGGCGCCGGCACCGCGGCCATTCGCATCATTGGCCTTCCGGAGCATACATCCGATGACGTTCCGACTCCACTTTCCCGGGGCATGCCGCCCTTCAGCGGCATCTATGTGAAGGGTAACTGCATCGAGCTGTATGCTCCGGGCGCAATGCTAGAGGGCCTGTCACTCCAGAGCGGCTCTGCGGATTTTGAGAGCATTTCAAACCCCCATGCTGCTGTGTACTCGATTCTTGACGAATCCAAAGCGCCGCACATCATAATCAAGCAGTGCTTTCTTCGCGGCTTTATCGGCTCTTCGCTTGTCATCGACAACGGCTCACGCTGCGCTGTTCTCAAGTCGGTATTCAGTGATACGGATTTCATGCACGTGTACGCGAAAGAGAATACGGTGCTGCGCATCAATGGCTGCCAAATGGGTGCTGCGTTCCCGTCTGCGCTACAATTGACGGGAGTCCAGAGCAAGGCCGATCTCGATGCTTTCCATTCTTCCAACTTTAACGAAGGGGACAATGGCATGGCTTCCAGTCATCGCAGTCCACTATGCGTTATGCACGTCCCACTGCCGTCGGCATTTGGGGTATTCGGAACGGCGCCAGGCCCGAATCTTCGTGCGACCCGCCTGCTGGCGTAGTAGCAGCCAGACACCGCAGACCATCAAGCAGCAGCACGCTGCTCCAACCTACCCATGGGCCCAAATTGACCAAATGTTTCATTTTTGTTTCACAAATCCCACATGACGTCACATAGTCATCCACGCAAGACGCGCTTCGCCATGTCGTTGCTTCCATTCAACACTCCTTGCTGGCGCAGACCTGGCCCGCGTTAACACAGTGCAATGTCTCTGCTCGCAAGCCTGCAGGCGGGCGCCTCTAATGTGGCAGCCAAGGCGCAGGCTGTTCTAGAGAGCCACCCCGTTGGCGCACAAGCAGCTGCTGCAGTCGCCGCCAACGTGGCGCGTGTCAGCACGTCCGTGGCTGCTGCAGCCCAGCAGTTGCAACAAGCTCGTGACACTGGCGCGGGCCACCTGCAAGCTACGCAGCAGAGTTTTGTGGCGCAGCAGCCACAAGACGCGATATCGCCCACCGCGCAAACACAGGCGCCGTTACCCGCCGGCATCTTCGCGGCCCCCCCGAGTGCGGACTGGGTACGTGTGCCCGCAGAGTCTGCCAAGCGGCTTCGTTACTTCGGGAACGCAGACCTCGGGGCGCTGGTGAGCGCGCACTTGCGCGACAAGCAGGCCGTGTTGGACGAGAACGCGGTGTTGCGGAGACTTCTCGCGGAGAGCGGGGTAAGTGCTGCCGGTGGCGGTGGCGGTGGTCACGGCAAGGCTGCTGAAGTGCGGCGCACCGACGACGGCGTGAACCGCATCCTGCTGCTCGCTGCGCAGGCGGAGATCCAGGCGCTGCGAGAAGCACTTGCAGGCGAGGGCGCCCAGATAGAGGCAGCTGCTGAGGAGGTTGGCGTCAGTGACGACACCGGGACTTCTCAGGCCCGGTCCTCTCGTTCGGTGTCCTCATCTGCACCACTTGCAGCTGCGCTGGCAGCTGCGCATGCGGAGTGCAGCACGTTGAGAAGTCGCGCGCTGCGAGCTGAAGCTGATGTGCAAGCTCTGAACAGCACGTTGGCGGAGACGCGCGCGTCGTCGGCCGCGATGAGTGGGAGTGGGAATAGTGGCAGTGGCGCGGCGCTGGCAGCGGTTGCGGCGTGGGAGACGCGCGCGCTGGCAGCTGAGGGGAAAGCTGCTCAGCAAGCACAGCTAGGCAGAGAGCTGGCGGAGACGGCGGATGCGCTGAATGCAGCTCTCGAAGCTGAACGCAGTCGACGAGCTGAGGCAGAGACGTCGCTGCGCATGGAGCGAGCAGCGGCTGCGGAGGCGCAGGCGAGGCTCGAGCAGCGCCTCAGCCGAGCAAAGCGCGATGCCTCTTTATCGGATGTCGGCGGCGCGGCTGATGGCGGCGCTGCCACCGATGGCGGGTCGCCGAGAGTATCATTCCAAGCGGGGGCATCATCTGCGGATATAGCGGCTCTTCGCGCGTCTTTGGCGCTCTCCGAGGACGCATGCGCCCGCGCAACTTTGGACGCGCAGCGCGCCACTTCGCGCGCAGATGGCCTCCATGCACAAGTGCAAGCGCTTCAAGCTGATGTCGCCGCCGCGCAATCCGGCGCGGCGGCGAAGGCGGCGGAGGTGGATGCATTGAAAGCTGATCTAGCTCGGGTGACAGCGAGCTTAGCTCAAGTGTCCGTGGATGTGTCTTCTCATTGGGAAGCGCGACTCCGTGACGCAGATGCGCATCGCAACCAGCTCATCGCGCGCTGCGCTAATCTAGATGCGGAGGTGGCACGCGGCGTTGCCGCCATGGCGGAGGTCGCTCGGTTGACGGACGAGCTTGCTACCGCGCGAGATGCAGCGTCCACTGGCGCCGTAGCGCATGAGGCATTCGCTCAAGCGGTTGCATCACGCGATGCCGCTGAACAAAGCCTCGCTGAGATGGCCTCACATGCAGGCGGCTTGGAGGTGGCGCTGGCAGCTGCACACAGCGAAGCTGCCTCCATGCGTGATATGCTCGCTCAGGAGCGTGCATCTGCAGCGGCTGCGCTGGGTGCGATGTCAGACCAGTTGAGACATGCGCATGCAGTCTTGCGCTCTGTGGATGAATCCGACTGGCCGGAAGCTGCTCGTCACGCGCTTCAAGGTGCACGCCAGAAAGCGCAACAGGCTCAAGACGCTGCCGAGAAAGCGGCTGCGGAGGTGGTGGCGGCGAATCAACGCGCAGTGCAAGCTGCCAGGGATGCAGCTAGCAGGGTGGCTGATGCCGACGCCCGCGCTGCTGAAGCTGCGGCAAGTGCGAGCAGCAGAGTCGCGCAGCTTGAAGTTGCGTTGCAAGACATGCAGCGTGTTGCTGCCGCACGGTTAGCGGACTCCACCGCGTTGGAGGCCTCAGTTGCAGACCTCCAAGAGCAATTGAAGCGGCAAGCGGCGTGTATGCCTGGCGCGTTGCAGCTCGAAGGCGTCGATGTGCTCTACCTCCGCAATGTGCTCATCCGCCTCCTGGAGGCGGTGACACGGAGCGACCTGGACGCATGCACACAGCTCTGGCCTGTGCTTGCGACGCTATTGCAAGTGCCGGCGGCAGACTTCAAGCGGGTTTCAGATGGCCTGTGTGACGCAAGGGCGCGAAGTGCTGGTGCGGGTTCTGCCAGCGGCGGAGCCGCACCGAACTCGGGATCGCTGTTGGGCGCATCGATCAGCATTGGTGGGTACACGCTGCGTGTGTAATCTCACTTATGAGTCCTCAGAAACTGCTGCAAGCGCTTCACCTCGCTCGCACTGCCTGTGAACAGCGGGCTGCGCGCATGCACTCCCGACGGCACGACTTCAAGTACCCGCTGCTCCGCTGTAGGGCCCCAGGTGGCAAGACCGCCTGCCTGCTCCGCCAGTAAAGACATAGGCGCGACTTCATACAAAAGGCGCGCCTTCCCTGATGGTGCAGAGCTGTCTGGCGGATAGAGCCAGATGCCACCATATAACAATGTCCTGTGAAAGTCTGCGACGAGAGCGCCGACGTAGCGGTAGCTGTATGTTGGTGCTCCATCCGGGCGATTTGTGACGGTCTCGGAAAGGTACGCCTGCAAGGATGGCGCCCACTTCAGCACGTTCCCAAGGTTCCCAGAAATGATGCGCTGCCCAGGGTCCGGGATGCGGATGCCGGGATGAGAGAGCACGAACTCGCCCATGGTGCGGTCCAGAGTGAATCCGTACACGCCCGTCTTGACCGTAAGAACAAGCACAGTCGAGCTGCTGAAAAGGCAATACCCTGCAGCGACGAGCTCTGTGCCGCTTTGGCGCGCATTGGTCAAGCATTTCTCCACAAGTGCGTCAGGTGCATCTGCATCCGGATCAATGACGCATTCTCCTTCGGCATAGACTCCAAAGATTGACCCAGTTGGAATGGCAGCATCAATGTTGCTGCTGCCGTCGATTGGATCGAAGCATGCAATGTAGCCCCCAGAGCTGCTCACCGCCACCGGCTGGTCAAGCTCCTCGCTGACCAGGACGCTGCATCGCCCACTGTCAGCCACTGCGCGGGCAAATACGTCATTGGCCAAGACGTCGAGCTTCTTCTGCTCGTCGCCGGACGCGTTGGCGCCCGACGCTGCGAGGCCGGTGCCTCCATCGATAGGTGCTCGTGCCACCAGCGAGCTGATGCGCTGACACGCGGAGGAGATGGACGACAACAGCGTGACCAGTGGCAGATCTATGGCCCCAGCCTTCTCTTGTGCAAGCAGCCAGCTAGTGAGTGTCTTGCTTCCGACGCCTGCGTTGTGAGCTGCAGCAGCAGCGACAGGCGTGGCCGAGCAACGTGCAGGGGAACGGTGATGGTGTGTCGATCGGCGAAGGCGAGTACTCGGTCGCGCAGTTGACGACGTCGCCCGCATCGCGAATGAAGCGCGGCAGCGGGTGGTGACTGACCTAGTTGCTCACTCGCTTCGGCGAGCGCGGTGAGGAGTGGTGACGCAAGCAGGAGCGCTCACACCGGGTTTCCCTCGCCGAGGCCTGCGCGAGGCCTGCGCCGCGAGAAAAATGAAGTTCAATCCGAATGTCAGCAGCAGCCGCAGAAAGTCGCGCAAGGCGCACTTCACAGCGCCGAGCAGCGTGCGCCGCGTCATTATGTCTTCGCCGTTGGGCAAGGACCTGGTGAAGAAGCACGGGGTGCGTTTCCTTGCCAATCACGCGTGGTGTCGGCGGCGCAGTGTGCCAGGAGCAGTGCGCAGTCTCTCTGTGCGTGTTGGCTGACAGCGCTTGGCGTATGTGCCAGGTGAACGCGGTGCCGATCCGGAAGGATGACGAGGTGCAGGTTGTTCGCGGCACCTTCAAGGGCCGGGAAGGCAAAGTGACTGCTGTGTACCGCCGCAAGTGGGTGATTCACATCGAGCGCATCACACGGGAGAAGGTCAACGGTGCGTCCACGGCGCCGGACGGGGATCACTGGAGCAACCCTAGGGCGAGCGAGACGGCAATCTACTCACGCCCAGCACACACGCACACGCTGACGCACACGCCACCGGCTGCGTGAAACACACGCACAGGACAAACAGTGCAGGTGGGCGTCGACCCCAGCAAGGTCGTCATCACCAAGCTGAAGATGGACAAGGACCGCAAGGCGCTCCTGCAGAGAAAGGGCGCCTCCAAGGCTGGCGCCAAGGGCGGCAAGTTCACAGCCAGCGAGGTGGCAGCCATGCAGGACGTGGACTAAGCTGCAGCGGCGCGCAGGGAGCCAGAGAGCAGAGCAAACAGGCGCAGCACGTGCAGGCGCCTCTTCCATGTTTGTGCCGCCTTTGGACCGCTGCTTGGGGACACAACAACGCCAAAAAAAGACATAGAACTGCACGCAAGCGGCGTGTGCCGTGTGACGCGCTGGCCCAGCGCGCCCACGGTCCTTTTGTGGAGACACAACAAAGCGGGCGCACAACGCTGGGACGTCCGGTCTGTGCATTTTCACTTGTCTGCTGCTCTCTGTGCAAGGATCACCCATCCCGTGATGATGCCCGCCAGGATGACGTAGCCGCCGAGCGAGTACATCCACTCGTACGCGGCGTCGTCAAACTCGACACCGGCACCGCCGCCCCGCCTGGCGCCACCGCCAGACATGCCACCCCCCAGACCACCCCCACCGCCGTGGCCTCCCCCACCGGAGCCAGCAGACTGTTGAGCCGCGAACTGCTTCTGAAGCTCCGCGTGAAGTGCAGGCGCCCGTGCCGTCATGTCTAGCGCCTTCTGGTACACCTCGTTCTCTGGCTGCTCTGCCACCGCGCGCTCGAAGCAGCTGCGTGCCTTTGCGAAGAAGGCGGCGGCGGCCTCCGCGTCCGCGTAGAGGAAGCCTTGGGAGGTGAGGGCGTTGCCGAGACACCACAGCGCGTCGTGCTTCCGTGGGTCGATCGCAAGCGCCTCCTCGAACTTGCTCACCGCCTGGAGACGCAGGGCGAGTGCGTGCGTGCCTATGTGTGTCAGTTCGCGTTCGTGTGCGCGTGGTTGTCTGGGAGCCGTGTGCGCACCAAGTCGATGTATTCCACAGCTTCGGGCCCTTGCCGGAAGTGTGCCAGCTCCAGCAGCGCGCCACCCCAGCGTGTGAGTGCCTGTGCGTGAGGTGTGAGAGCGTTGCGTGTGCGCTGGCGGTCACCGGGCCCATAACCAACCCTATAGGCTGTGTTTTACGGCAAAGCCACACCCCGTTCCACAGACACAGCAGGGGTCGCAATACACACAGCTGGCTTCTCTGTCCAGCCGCAATGCAGCCGTGACTGCGCGCCATACCTGCGTGTCCCGCGGGTTCTGACTCCACTCCTTCTCCGCTTGCTCCCTCGCACTCTCGAAGAAGACGAGACGCTCCAGCTCCTCTCGGGGAAGCGTCTCCATGGTACACAAAACCGAGGAGTCGGTGACAAAGGCGTGTCAGGGACCGCAGGCGGGCGCTGCGAGGGTCCCACTGTGTGATCTGCCACGCGTGCTAACGCCTCCGGGAAGTCCTCCCTTCGCGAGTCGCTCTCTGCCAGCCATGCGTCGCGTCGCCGCCTGCATCCTTGCCACCTGCGTCCTGGCCGCCATGCTGGGGCGCGGCCAGGCGGCCGTGAAGGCGTACACGCCCGCGTCTTGGTCGGCAGCAGTGCGTC
>Ga0164296_1003008_pt1 | contig 16228 bp, 9 predicted proteins | sample GEODES057metaG_FD_113533 | JGI IMG/M metagenome (GOLD analysis project Ga0164296, IMG submission 113533) | Dystrophic lake water microbial communities from Trout Bog Lake, Wisconsin, USA - GEODES057 metaG | ecosystem: Environmental > Aquatic > Freshwater > Lake | place: USA: Trout Bog Lake... | reverse complement strand
TATCAAAATTATTGTGGATAAAAATGACAATAGATAGATTTACCAACGACCCTGCAAGAGTTAAACAATTTACCAATCCTACAAAGACAGGTGCATCAAGAAGTATTGCTCCTCAGTCAATTACAGGAGGTGGTAATCACTCTCCTTATTATGAGGTTACTGTAAAAGACAAGCCAAATCTTGGTAGTGATCAAATCCATACTCATACTGGTCCTGGTGCAGGAAATTTTGGAGGGATTGGAAGACCAATAGATGTTCAAGGTTTTGTTTCTGCAACAGGTAACAAAATGTCAATTGACAACACATTTGGTGGTGATACAATTACTCTTCAACATCATTCTGGTGCAACAATCATGATTGACACCGATGGATCAATTCATATGATATCATCTGGTAAGAAAGGTGTTGGTATGGTTGCTCCTCGTGGAGATGCAACTGTGTTTGCAAAAGGTCATTTGATCTTGAAGGGTGACGGAAGAGTAACTATTGAAACAGAAGGTGATTTGGATTTCAATGTCGGAGGAAGTTTGAACTTCCATGTTAACGGTGACATGTCTTCTATTGTAAAAGGCAACGTTGAAGAAGTTGTTGATGGTGGTAAGATTGTGGAAGTTGTCAAACATTTGAGCACAACTGTTGCAGGTGACAATAGAGTGACGGTTGCAGGTAACATGCAAACACAAGTTAATGGTGATCTAGTATTTGATACTCAAGGAAACCTTACCACTCGTTCTGATGGTGCATTATCTTTCAACACACAACAAACACTAAAGGCAATTGCAAAAGCACTTGTTTCTATCGATACGTCAGATACATTAACTGTTACTTCTACTGGCAATATGACTCTACAATCAACTGGTAACTTTGAAACCAAGTCATCAGGAACAACAAAGGCATCTTCTACTGGACAACTATCATTAAATGGTTCATCAGGAATGGGAATTTTTGCTTCTGGTGAAATCTCAATCAATGGTTCAGATACACTTATTCAGACAAGTGGATCTCCTTCTGTTGATTCTGTAGATGCTGCTGCTTCTGCTCCTCTTGCGCAATATGCTCCTGCAAACACAATTATCGATAGTATTACAACAATAAGGGTTGCTCCTGATTTTCCTGTTAATGCAAAGAGACTTTCAAAAGAACAGTTCTCTCTTTACCAAAATGAAGGTGCAAATCCAAATCCTCAGGCAGAAGCTGCCGCAACAAATAACGCAGGTTCAGGAATTGTTCCACAACTTCAAAGCACAGGAACATCTGCAGATCCTCCTGCAACTACTGCATATGATAGACCAGGTGGTGTGACAGGTAATGGATTGTCTGTACAAAATCCATTGCCAGTTCCTAATTCTGTACACAATGCAGCAATGAAGATTTCAAGACACTTTACTGTTGGTGATATTATTAATATTAAATCATGTCCTCAATCATTGCAACAACAAGTTCTTACAGAAGCTATGAATACTGCATGGAACATTCTCGATCCTCTCGTTGATAAGTTTGGTCCAAGAATGCAAATTACATCGTGGTGGAGAAACAACTCTTCAAATCACATTAAAGGTGGAGCTGTCGATCTAAGAGCTGCAAATAAAAATGATGTGACACTTACAGGTGAGATTGCAGCATTTGTCAGAGACAATCTTCCTTACAACCAAGTATTCTTAGAAAAGAATGCGTCACCTGGTATTCACTGTCACGTATATGCAGCACCCCCAGGAAGCAAAGGTGGTGGCCAGGTATATACTTGTGCAGATGAACATTGTTATCAAAAGATTAGCGGTCTACAACTTTCTTATGCAGTTGCAGCTTTGAACGGAAGAAATCCAAATGTCGGGTAATATACAATTTGACAGAAATGGTCAACCTTATTCAGTAAACAACAGTCCCGATCTCAATAGAGATACGATGGCACTTATTCAGAAGAGTGTCTATCAACAACCAGGATTCTATGGAGATCAACAACTGAGCAATTCAAACGTTGCATTTAACAATGCAGTTGAGATTGCCGCTGCATTGTTTGGAGTTGGTCAAACATTAAAAAACCTTGCTGCTCCTCCACAGAATTATGTAAGAACACCTGATAACTATATTCTTACAACTACAGAAAAAAATGCAATTTTGGATATAAGTAACCAGCTTGCTTCCTATGGGGTTGTTCCTTACGACACATTAGAATCTTTCTTTTATATTCTTGCATCATTGACAAGTTTAGAGGATCTTTCCTATATTGCTAACGTAACTGGTGTATACGATATGGCAAGCTCGTATTACATAAGAAACATTATTGGAATTACACGATTGCCTGACATATTCAAAATTGGATATCTTGCAAACGCTGTTCCTTCTGTTATTAGCAAGTATTCTGCCGAATTTCAAGGTGCATCGAATATAGAAGACTATTCACAGTCAAGTACAGGATCAATTACTCTTCAGGCAAGTTATGCATCTGGGTTGGGTGTTACAGGAATGGCAATTCTTTCTTCTGCTTCTGATTTTTCAAATATTACACAAGGAATCCTTTCACAAACTCCTCCTCTTCCTTCATATGCTATTGAAAACTCAATTAATGCATATTCAGGTCTTGCTGGTGGATTATCTACACTTTTGCCAAGTGAAATTAATTCAGTAATTAATTCTCCTAATGCAACCGAATTTGCTCAATCTGTTGGTTCTCAAGCAATCAATAGTTTGTTGAACAGTCCATCTCTTGGAGGTGCATTGAGTTCTTTTGGTTCACTAGGAGGAGTTGTTGCAAACATGCTTCTTGGTCCATCAGGAGGAAGTGCAATTGGTGGATTTATGTCTCAAGTTCTTCTTGGAAAAAGATTGAAGACTTCTCAAATTGCAAATAATCCTATGTTGACTCCACCTTCCTTTCATGGAAAAAGTCATTTTGGTGAGGCGCCTGTTTCTCTTCCTGCAACAGATCAAGTGTTCTGTAGAAGAGTTGCTTCTTTTGGAAGTCCACAAGGAGGCAATGGAGTTGTTAGCTTCAACATGCAAAATTTTGCATCTCTTGGTGGTGTAATGAATGTTACCTCACTTGTTTCTAATTTGATTACAGGATCTTCAACACCTCCAGATACAAGTACATATTATGGACAAAGTGTTGCAGAAACAACCTCAAATATTGCAAATTTGTTAAACGTAGCAGTCGATGCTGCAATTGAGCCAAGAAGATCAGACCATTCAATACCTTTCATGTTAGGTTTTAGTGCAGCTCTTGCAGGAGAGAGTTATTCTCCGTTCCCTTCTTCTCATTTTACTGATGGATGGAAATTAGCTGCATCTGCTGCTAATGATATTCAAAAAGCCAATCCACAATTTCTAATTACGTGCCAATCGTCACTATAAATAAAAGATGGCAAAAATACTACTGTATTATAAAGACATATCTACCGATTTTGATATTCATCCAATCACTGGTGACTTGGTATTGCTGACTGATGCTGATGCTGTTAAAAATGCTATACAAAACCTTCTTTTGACAGATCCTTTTGAAAGATTTTTTTATCCCAATCTAAGTGGTGGTGCTAAAGCCATTTTGTTTGAAAATATCGGTCCTGATACTGAATATTTTATGAAACAAAAGATAACAGAAGTTATTAAAAATTATGAACCAAGAGCAAATTTAATCAGTGTTGTTGTAAAGGCTTACCCTGATCAAAATGCATTTGATGTGACAGTAACATTTTCAATAAACAATAACATTAACCCTGTAACATTTAATGTAGTTCTACGAAGAGTAAGATAAGATGACAACACCAAGTTTTTTAGATGTTTCACAACTAAGTTTTGATGGTATTAAAACTAACTTAAAAACATTCTTACAGGCACAACCTCAGTTTACTGATTATAACTTTGACGGTTCTAACCTAAGTGCTCTTTTAGACATTCTTACTTACAACACATACATTAACGCGTACTACCTAAACATGGTAGGAAGTGAAATGTTCCTTGATTCTGCTCAGGTAAAGAGCTCTGTTGTTTCACATGCAAAAGAACTTAACTACGTTCCAAGATCGGCAACATCTGCACGTGCTCAAGTAACATTTACTATTGGTGCTCCTCAAACAGGTGGACCTCCAACAATCGTAATTCCTCAATTCTATACTTCAAGAGCAATTGCAAACGGAACTTCACTTGATTTTACAACAAATGAAAATGTTGTTGTTTATAGATCAGCAGAAGGTTATTATACGAGCGAGCCAGTTTATATCTACGAAGGAAAGATCGCAACAGAAGTATTCACTGTTGGTACAGATACCAGCTTTGTTCTACAATCGCAATCTGTAGATATAAACAGTATCATTGTAAATGTAATGAATTCGTCTAATGATAGTACAAATACTTACTTTAGTTTTGCCGATAGTCTCTATGGTCTAAATCCAAACTCTCAAGTTTATTTTGTACAAGCATTTGGATCAAATCAATATCAAGTGTTGTTTGGTGATGGGGTTTTTGGACAGAGATTAGCTAATGGAAACATTGTTACAGTAAATTATAGATCTACCAATGGAGAGTTAGGAAATCTAATCACTACTTTCTCACCTACAGGAACAATTCAAGGATACCCTGTCACTGTTTCTACAATACAACCAGCAGTTCTAGGATCATCAGCAGAAGATATTGAATCGATTAGATTTAATGCTCCACGTTATTTTTCTACTCAGAATAGAGCAGTAACTGCAGAAGACTTTACTACTCTTGTTCTTGATAATTATCCTCAAATCCTTACTATGATTTCATATGGTGGTGAAGATGCTACTCCTCCACAATATGGAAAAGTTGTTCTTTCAATGATTATGAGTGGATCAAATCCTATAGTTCCAGATGATATCAAGACAGATATTGTTAACTTCTTGAGCACAAAAACAATTACTGTACAACCAATTGTTGTTGATCCTGAAATCATTTACGTAGAAATTACCTCATTGATCAGCTATGACCCTACTAAAACAACCAATTCTCAAGGCCAAATACAATCTGAGGTGCTTTCTCAAATACAAACATTTTCTTCAGAAAATCTTTCAAAGTTTGGGGATAGCCTACGTCTTTCAAAATTATCTTCCTACATTGATAATGCAGATCCTTCTATTGTAAGTAACGATACAACAGTAAAGGCAATTTATAAAATTGCACCAGCAAGAACAATCTCAACAATATATGATTTCTCGTTCAACAATCAGTTGGATAGAACAATTAGTTACCCATACAATCCTGGTGAATCATCGGTAATTATGAGTTCATTGTTATCATATGTTGACAGTTTCAATGTAATTTACAACAATGCATATTTAGCAGATGATGGTGCAGGAAATCTTGGAATTTATTATTCTACATCATACAATCCTAAAGTAACGCTAGTAAGCAATATTGGAACAGTTAACTATTCAACTGGTTACCTTAACTTTACAATAAGTGTATATGATTACAATCCAACAATCAATATCTATGCAAAATTGTTTTATTCTGATATCAATGTAACAGCAAATAAATATCTTACAATAGATTATTCGCTTGCAAAAATTACAGTAAATCCAATTTAATAAATGTACACTCCTCTCAAAGATATTGCTCCGTTAATTCAAAGTCAGTTTCCTTCTTTTTACAATGAAGAAGGACCCAACTTTATTCAATTTGTTAAAGCATATTATGAGTGGATGGATCAGCAAGGTCCAAACTATCAAATAAGAAGACTTTCAGAAACTGATGATATTGATCAATCAGCAAGTGATTACATTAAGTATTTTATGGATCAATTTATGTATGGAGTTCCATACAATATTGCTGCAGATCCAAGACTTGCAGAAAAATACATCCTTGATCTTTACAGAAGTAAAGGTTCAATAGAAAGTATTAAGTTATTCTTTAGATTGGTTTACAATCTAGATGCAAATATCTATACTCCTCAGGTAGATATCCTTAAGACTTCTGATGGTAAGTGGATTGCACCAAAGTATCTTGAAGTTCAACAAAAAGATGATAATTTTAGTTTTATTCACAAATACATAACTGGAAGTACAAGTCAAGCTTCTGCGTATGTACAAAATGTAGTAAAAATTAATACTTCAAATAGACTTTCCTCGTTGTTCTATCTTGAAGATATTAAATTGGGTCCATCTGGAAGTTCATTCATTCCAGGTGAGTATGTTACCACATCAGATATTAGTATCAAAAAAAGTCCTTTAATTCTAGGTTCTCCTGTAGAGGCAACAGTTATAAGCTCAACTGAGTATAATCAACTTGGTGACATTCTTTCTTCTGGTACTGGTTCCCAGGGTGAGGATAGCTTATTTTATGTCACACAATTAATTGATCCTGTACATCTAAAAGGATATATAGATTTTGAACTTGTTGATGGTGGAAATGGTTATACACTAAATTCAAACGTCAATATAAGCTATGGAACAGCCTCAACTGGTTCGGGTGCAACATTTAAGGTAGTTGCTTTATCAAACACATCAAATTTTACATATAACGTAAACCAAATATATCCTAATATCAATATTGCAATTAATGCTGGAAACTATGGTTCCAATTTAAACAATACAAGTTTAAGTAGTCCTCTGAGTGCTGCATTGACATATGCAACCGAGCTTGTAGGAACAATTTCTAAGATTGGAAGTGCGACATCTGGTGATCATAATTACAACGGATCATTGAATGTTTCTGTTTATGAACCAGTAACAGCAGGATATAATATTCCTGCACCAAATGGTGGAATATGGGGTGAAAATGCAGTAATTACTGCAACACTTGCAACTGGTAATGGTTATATTGCAAACGTAGCTGTCCTCGCATCAGGATATGGATTTAATTCTAACTCTGAACAAATTACTATATACAACATTACTGACAATACTAGATTTGCAGAAGTTTCTTTGACAACATCAGGTATTGGATTTGAACAAGGTTATTGGGATAATGATGATGGTTTCTTAAACTCTGACAAATATATCCAGGATAGTTATTATTATCAAATATATTCTTATGAAGTTCAAGTTGAAAAATCTTTGGATAAATATCTTAATATATTGAAAAAATTAGTACACCCTGCTGGCAATAAGGTATTTGGTAAAATAGAATTTATTGATACTGACAAAACTCCTTTGATTGAAGCCAACAACATGTTTAGTGTATATGAATCAGGAGTACTGGCTATTCAATATTCGAATGATCAACAAGTATACCCTCCTTCTGAATAACGAGAGACTAGATGCAATTTAGTACATTTACTCAAGATATGAAAAATAAATTCATTCAAGAATTTATTAATGATGTTTCTAGCAATTCGTCAAGCTATTATGTGTGCTTTGGTCAGCCAAATCCTTGGGATGTTAACGATTATCCTCCAAATACAAATATATCTGTTCAAAGCTCATTTTACAATGTTCAACAAAATCTTCTTGCAGGAAAGAAAGTTCAACCAACAGATATTGCTTTTCTTGCAACAAATTATACGTGGACATCAAATACAGTTTATGACTATTATACAGACACCGATCCAAATCTCTATACAAAACAATTCTATGTATTGAATTCATCTAATCGTGTCTATAAATGCCTGTTTAACAACTATGGTACTCCTTCGACAATAGAACCAAAATCTTATATTACTGCAGGAGATTTTACTACTGCTGACGGATATGTATGGAAATATATGTTCTCAGTAAGTAGTGCAAATACAAAGAAGTTTACTACAGGAAGTTATTTTCCTGTAAAAAAAGATCCTAATGTTTCTACTTTTGCAGAAGATGGTGCAATTCACGTAATCTATATCAATCAAGGTGGTAACGGTTCTGGATACTTTTCTACAAATGGATTTGTTTCTTCTACTATAGGAACAAATATTATTCAAATTTCTAATACTAATTCTTCTCCACAACCTGGAATTTATAGCCAATCATCTTTCTATGTTTCTTCTGGAACAGGAGCAGGATATATTACTCCTATCAGTGATTATCAAGTTAATACATCTGGTATGTTTGTATACACACAAAATCCTATTCCAACATTGGACGTAACATCAAACTACATAATTTGTCCTCAGGTTCAGATTGTTGGCGATGGTTTTAATGCTGCAGCTATTTCTGTTGTCAATAATTACACGTCTGGAATTGATTCTATCCAAATAATTAACAGAGGTATATTATATACTCATGCACAAATAAACATTTTGGCAAATACAAACTTCATTACTAATCAAGCATCAGCAACAGCAGTAATTCCTCCTCCAGGTGGTCATGGATATAATCCAATTTCAGAACTTGGATGTAGCACAACTGGAATTTCAGTTAATATATTAACAACTGATAACATTCCTAACTTCATTACATATAGACAAGTTAGTTTGTTGAACAATCCAATTTCTTCTGCAAATGGTCAATTGTTTACCAATGGTACATTTAACCAAATGACATTGTTGACTGTGGTTGGTCTTGGTACTAATATTTTCCCTGTGACAGAAATTGTTACAGGATTCACTAGTGGAGCTACTGCTGTTGTCGTTGGCCAACCAAATGGATCTCAGGTTTATGTTTCTAATGTTGATGGAACATTCTTAGATGGTGAGCTAATAACAGGAACTTATTCAGGAATTACTAGCTATATTGTAGGAATAAATAATAGTGATTTGGTGCAAAATTCTGGATCAATTCTTTATTATAAGAATATTGAACCAGTTGCAAGAGATTCAAACACTTCAGAAAATATTAAACTATATTTTGTAACATAATAGGAAATTTAAATGTCTGGGTTATCAACAAATTTAAATGTGGCTCCTTTTTACGATGATTATGATGAGTCTAAAGATTACTACAGAATCTTGTTTAGACCTGCCACTGCTGTTCAGGCAAGAGAGTTAACCCAGCTCCAAACAATTCTTCAAAACCAAATCTCTAGATTTGGTGATAGCATCTATAAGGATGGATCTGTTATTGAGGGTTGTAACTTTACTTCATATCCAAATATTCAACAGATCAAATTTCTTGATAGTAACTCATCAACACTAGATTTTTCTACTCTTACAACTCTTTATGCAGATATTGCAGAAGATGCAAATAATACAGTTTTCAATGCATCAAATACATATCTTCTTGTTTCCAATACAAATGGTTTGAGAGCATCTATTTTCAGAGCTTACTATGGAACTCAAAACCAAGCTCCATATACAAATCGTGCATATGTTCAGTATCTAAATGTTGGCAACAATAGCGTAACCGACTTTGGTCAAACATCACAACAAATTGACGTTTATTCTTCACAGCAAGATAAGTTAGGACCATTGAGTGCATCAAATAGACTTGGTGTAATTTATACTCTTACATCAAATTCAACTGTCAATGCATTGGCTGTTGGATACGGAATGAGAGTCGGTAAAGGTATTATCTATCAAAAAGGATTTTTCCTAAGAACTGCTCCATCCAATTTTATTATTAGCGAAAACGTTTCTAATGCTGCTGGTATTGTTATTGGATTTAACACTGAAGAAAACATTATTACTCCTTATCAGGATCCTTCATTGTTTGACAATTCACAAGGTAGCACAAACTATAGTGCTCCTGGTGCATACAGACTTCAGTTGGTTCCTTCTCCAGTATTCTACAACTCATCAAATACATCTACTCCTGTTCCAAATAGTTTCTTAACAATTGTTAGCTTTGACCAAGGAACTGGTCAATTTATTACACAAGAAAACAATATTCAATATAGCACACTTGGTGATACACTTGCTACAAGAACAATGGAAACAAATGGTAATTTCGTTGTCAAGCCATTTGCTGTTAACGTAACAGGCAATCTAAATGATTCAAACTATTTCTATTATACAGCATCTGCTGGTACAGCATATATTGATGGCTATAGAGTTGATATTCGTTCACCAATCAGAGTATTGGCGCCACGTGGAATTTATACAAGATCAATCACTGGCGATGCTCTGAGCACCAGCTTAGGTAACTATTATTTTGTTAACGAGGTAGCTGGAGTTCCTGATGTTCAGGCTATTGAATCAGTAACACTTTATGATAGTTTCCAAAAAACTCTTTCTCAATTTCCATCTCGTTCATCTCCTTCTGGAAATGTTCTTGGTACTGCTAATGTTAAAGCGTATAAGTTCTATAGTGGTATTAAAGGAACTCCAACAGCTATATACCAACTATATCTATTCAATATTCAACTTAATGCAGGAGTAAATTCTAGTAGCGTTAAGAGTATTTACGGAAATGGAACATATGGAGCATTATATGCAGACATTGTTCCTGATCCTTATACTGGATTGTCTGTACTAAATGAATCATCAGTTTCTGTTCCTATTTACAGTACGGGTGTTTCTGGATTAAAAACTTTAACAAGTGGAGGAGTAAATGGAACAACATTTACATATACTCCTGTTTTAACAGCATCGTTGACACCTGTAACATATTCTGGTATTAGACAATCTGTTGCAACATTTACAGTTCCTGGACCTGATATCTTTACGTATGGAACAGGATTCTTGGATGATACAACATCTGCGGGATTGAATATTACATTTGCTCAAGATACATTTAGTAATACTCTTACATATAATGCTTCAATTTACAGCGGTTCAAGTAATGTTATTACAAGTTCCGATTCATTTACTGGTGGCTTGTATGTTGGTGATTCTATTGCTATTACAAACACCGGTACAAGTACAATACAGTATGCAACAATTTCACAGATCAATTCTTCAAATTCAATTACTGTGAATACTACATTGACTGGTTCAGGTTTATTGCAGCTTCAACAATTCTTCAAGAAAGGTGAAGCAATTAATTTTAATGGAAGCGGTAACACAATCCAACAGACATCAACAACTTCAATTACAATTGATATTGCGCTCGATCCTGCATCTGTTTCTTATAACTTGAATGCGCAGATTCCTCTACTAAGAACCTCTGCCAACCCAATTAAAAAAATTGTTAATAAGAATCAATATGTAAAAATTGATTGCTCTACTAACCCAGGTGGAACAACTGGTCCATGGTCATTAGGAATATCTGACGTTTATCAGATTTCAAATGTCTTCGTTGGATCAACATACAGTGTAAGTAATCCTAACCAAGCTCAGTGGTTCTCTTTGGATACAGGTCAAAGAGGAAGCTACTATGGAAACGCAAGATTGAGCCTACTTCCTCAATATAACGGAAGTCTAACAACTGCTTCAAAGTTGCTTGTTGAGCTAAATTGCTTCACTCCTCAAATGACAACATCACAAGCAGGATTTTATTCAGTTGATTCGTATCCAATTGACGATATTAATCCTTCAACAAATGCTAACGCAATTGCTACTGCTCAGATTCCTGTATTTACAGACTCAACTAATCTTCAATATGATCTAAGAAATTATATTGATATGAGACCAATGTTGGCAAACACAGCCGTGATTACAGGCAACGTTTCACTTGCAACAGTAAATCCTACATTCAATACTAACACATTTATAACATCAAATAATATTTCTATTGATGTTGATAAAATCTTTACATATAATGCAACATACTATCTTCCAAGAATAGATACTTTGGTTATTACTAAGACTGGATTGCTGGTTAACAAATTAGGTGTCTCTGATTTGAACCCTCAACCAGCAAGTATAAATAAAACTGGTATGCCTATTGCTCAAATTTACGTACCTCCGTATCCTTCACTAACATTTGCAGAAGCTCAATAATATGTCATATAATAGACCAGATCTAGCAGTAAAAGTTAATGTAACCACAATTAAAGGTTACACTATGCAACAAATTGGTAATTTGGATGATAGAATTTCTAGACTAGAATATTATACGGTTTTACAAGCACTAGAAACTTCATCAAATCAACGTAATGTTGCAAACAATGTTACTGGAATTCAAAGATTAAAAACTGGTATCTTTGCTGATCCATTTAACGACTTCTCTTTGTCTGATACAAAGGATCCTGAATTTAGAATTGCTATTGATTCTTCTGTTGGTGAACTTCGTCCATTGTTTACAGAAAATTTTGGATATTATGAACTTGTCCCTGCAGCAAGTACAGGATATGTACAAAAAGGTCGCCTTGCACTAATAGACTATGATGAAGAAAAAGTTGTTGGCAATTCATTAGCTTCAAATTTTAGAAACCCAATTGAAAGTTTTTATAATTTTGTTGGAACGGTTTCGTTGTTTCCTAGTTTTGATAATGCTGTCAGTACAACTCAGGCAGCACCACAAAATGCTACTACGAACATCGATCTTGGATTTCAAACACTACTCAACTCTGGTGCTGTCAAAACACAACTAGATATCAGTACTGTTGCAGCAGCTCCTGTCCTTACAAATTCAACACAGACTACAAATTATTGGTCTCAAACATCTACTGTATCCGCTACTGATTTGACTGTCAGTAGTCAAGCATATACTACTGATCTTGGAAATGTTGTAACAAACGTTGCATTGCTTCCATTTATCAACCAAAAAATTATTGGTGGTATGGTATCTAGTGTTAAGCCTAATACAAAACTTTATTCATATTTTGATACTATTGCTGTTTCTCAGTATGTTGCACCAGCAATAATAAATCCAATATATGCCGATGCCAATGGTAATCTTGTAAATTCATTAATAGGAAGTTCAACTGCTCCATTGTTTATTCAAAACGGTAATTATGGAGATCCAATCGTTTCCAATTCATATGGTAAGGCTTACTTCCTATTCAACTTGCCACCAAACACATTTAGAACAGGAACAAGAACATTCTTTGTTTCCAATTCACCAACATACACTCAATCAAGCAGTGTGTTGACATCTGCATCAGGAACATATACAGCATCTTCATTGTCAGTTACTAAATCAGATTTATCGTTTACTTTGTTGGAACCTCAATTTGGAACAACAACAACTACAACATCAACAACATCCACATATACTACTGCCGTTCCTCAACCTCCTTCTCCTCCTCAACCATCGATTGGTGGTGGAGATGGAAGTTCTGGTGGCGGTGGTGGCTCCGGTGGTGGTGGAGGTGGTGGCAGTAATAACGTCGATACGTCACCAAATCTACAACCATGGGGTACAGGTTATACAGATATTAATCCTAACTCCTCAACATATGGACAGGTATTTGATTCAAATGGTAACGCATCACCAATCGATACACAACCACCTGATGATGTTCCTACTCCAACACCAAGACCAGCTGATCCAGTATTGAATTCAGACGTCAACGTAGTAAATCCTGGAATTGATACTGGCGATGATGTTGGTGATAATGGTGATGGTGGTGGTGGTGGTGATGGTGGTGGTGGTGGTTAATAAGTAACAAGGAAAAATTATGGTAGACAGTTTAAGTCAGACATTTCAATTTAGCTATTCTGGTTCATCAACAGTTCCTGGAACATACTTGACAAGTATTGGAGTATTTTTCCAAAGCAAGAGTCCTACTCTTGGTGTCACGCTTGCTGTTATGGGTACAACTAATGGCTATCCAGATAGCTCAAAAATTATCGGAACGGGTTATCTAAATTCCAATCAAGTTAATGTTAGTAATGATTCATCTGTAGAGACTGTGTTTACTTTCAATGCTCCTATTATGATCAACAACAATGATCTTTATGCATTTACTGTTGTTCCTGATTCAGGATCACCAGACTATAATATCTTTGTTTCAGAATTGGGTGGCAATGACTATTTGACAGGATCATATATTGGTACTCAATTGTATTCAGGAACATTATTTACTTCTTCTAACCAAACAACCTTTGTTCCTATTCTAACATCAGAAATTAAATTTAACCTATACAGAGCAAAGTTTAAATACAATGGTGCTCAGATGGTGTTTAGAAATACAAAGGTTGAATATTTGTCACTGACAGGTTATCAAAGAGCTAATTTGTCAATTCCTCTTCAACAGGGTGATGTTGTTTATGCAGCAAACAGTGCAAATGTAAATCAAATATTAACTAATACAAGCGTATATCCTGTTGGAACAGTATATTCAGTTGATGAATTGAACCAAAAGGTAGTTCTTTTAACTACAAATGGTAGATTTAGTAACACATCTTATCCAGTGTTAAGATTTTTCAGAACATCTCAACCAGGTAATACATCATTATTGACTCCAAACAATATAGTTGCATCTGCAAATTTAAAATCTATTGATGATTTGCATTATCATTCTATTGTTCCAAAGTTTGCATTTTCTGAGCCATCAAGCTCAGCAATGAACATGGTTTATTATGGAACTTCTAACTCATTTTATTCTTATGCATATGACTCTACATATGAAAAAGTTCTTTCAGAGCAAAGATTTGACTTTACTGACAGAGAAAGAGTTTTAAGATCATATTCCAACGAAGTTGCTGCAGGATCATATGGAGCAAATGGTACATCAACGTTAATTGTTAATATGTCAACAACTTCTTCATATTCATCACCTGTCCTCGATATGGGAACAAGAACAATTAACCGTATTACAAACTTGATAAACAATCTTGATGATAATGAAAGTACCAAGTATGGTGATGCACTAAACAAGTATGTCTCATTGCCGGTTGCAATGACAATTACTGCAGAAGATCTAAGATTGTATACAATGACTTACAGACCAATTGGTACTGATGTTAAGGTTTATGCGAGATTCTTAAACAATCACGACTCATCACTAATGTCTGATAACCCATGGACATTGTTAAATATGGATCCAACCCAGGTCAACCAATATAGTACAGATCCTACCAATCTTATTGAATATAATTACTATATTCCTGTTGGTAACACAGTTGCAAATCAAACTATTGCATATATGGATCCAAATTCAACTCCGCAAGCAAACTCTCTAACATATTATGGTGTAACTTCTGGTGCAAAATATGTTGGATTTGACAACTTTGCAATTAAGATTGTATTGTTATCAGATAACCAAGTTATCTTCCCAACTGTAAAAACTGTTTCTGCAATAGCGTTGTTACAATGACAATATCAAAGTTTGCAATTCAAAAAGGCAACCCTGGAGCAGCATACAATACTGACAGAGACGCTTTTATCGCTAACATGGCACGAAGAAAAGCTGCATCTGAATTGAATAATAAAATTGACGAAATAAATACAATTAAAGATCAAATTAGTGCTGTTCAAAAAGAACAAGCAGAAATAAAAGATTTACTAAACAAGTTGTTGGAAAAGATTAAATGACAATAAGAATCCCTACAGTAAATACCACATCCGATTCTTTTGGCCAATGGATTACAAAAACAAACCAAGCAATTACTGCTATCAATGCTTATGCTGTTACTGTAAACTCAAATACAGCAATTGGTAATGCATATATTTCTGGCACATATTTTTCCAATTCTTTGTTTGCAAATTCATCTTTAATAATTGGTCCTTCAACATCAAATATTGTTGTCAATAGTACATCTATTTCTTTAAGATCTTCTGCTACTCAAAATACATTGATTTCTAGTACAGGTATGGTAGTGGGTGGATCTTCATTCACTCAGACATTGATGAGAGTAGGAAATACATTTGCTAATTCAACTGTTGTTGGTGCAAACAATATGACATTAACAACATCTGCAAACGTTGGCAATACTACTCTTACAAGAACTCGTATATATGCAGATAATATGAATACAATGTCGTTGCTTGTTACAACAGCAGCATCATTTGGTAACCCAGAAGCAAACGTACAGATCACAGCTTCTGGTATTGAAGTAATATCTCAGCCAACTGGTACATATACAGTGAATACAAATATATACTCACAGTATATGTCTACAACTGATCTTTATGTTGCAAACTCAATTCATGCAAAAAATATCTATGGAACTCTGATTGGAAGTGTAACACCAAGTTATGGGTCAGATCACAGTACAATTGGAAATACAGAATTTAAAGGTTTGTATAATTACTTTGATAATGGTATGACGTCAAATGGTAGTGTTGAAATTTTTGGTAATGATGGGTTGGGCGGTTCATATCACTTCTCAACAAGCTACTGGCCAAAATCATTTAGCAATTATCCAAGCACAATAAGAAACTCAAACGCAGTATTCATTTACCAGGATGGTATTGGTGCTGCACACTTTACAAGAAACTTCATTGATGGTAATATGATTACTGCAGGTACATCTGCAGAACAATTGTATATGAACAATGGAACCTTAAATTTCTATAGCTTTATAAATGGAACTCCTGGTGTTCCTAATTTATTTGGAACTGTCCTTACACCTCTTGCTGTAAAT
>Ga0164296_1003007_pt1 | contig 16236 bp, 12 predicted proteins | sample GEODES057metaG_FD_113533 | JGI IMG/M metagenome (GOLD analysis project Ga0164296, IMG submission 113533) | Dystrophic lake water microbial communities from Trout Bog Lake, Wisconsin, USA - GEODES057 metaG | ecosystem: Environmental > Aquatic > Freshwater > Lake | place: USA: Trout Bog Lake... | reverse complement strand
TCCGCTTAGCTGAGCGGCATAGTTGATGCAACAGTTGCCTTCCGCGCCATTCAACTAACTGGCCAGTTAGTTGGACTAGTTAGTTGAATATTGGCCAACTGGGGGTAGTTGATCAAAGGCCTGTTGGCATGACATTTCTGAAGGAGACTCCCCTTTGCCGTGCGCGTTTCTCCCCTCCTCGACGGTGCACAAGAGACAGGGGGCTCGGGGAAGCGTCGCCATGGCTGCGTCGCGGGTGTTTAAGTTCCAGCTTCGCAACGTGACAGGGGCCACTGTGCTTGACGCCAACTGCGAGGCGAGTGTCACACCCCAGGGCGTCGTCCTGAGCGGCGGCCCAGCCAGCACGCAACTGTCGCCGCTGACGTGGAACAAGCTGCTACGGGTGCGTCCCCGCCTCCAGCAGCTGGCTCTGCGCCGTGGAAGCTCGAAATACCTTCCAGGGGCATTCCTTCCACCAGACCGCGCCCAGCGACGCTGTGCCCGCTTCCAACACGCGCACACACACTGCCACACCTGAATGACTGAACCACGTGTGCGCGCGCGACAACGCAGTGGACTCGCAGTGGGAGCTCTGTGATCAAGTTGAGGGTGGCGACGCCTCAGAGCAAAGACTTCCAGTTGTATGGCACTTTCCGCGAGGTGGACGCGTTCTTCAGAACGTTGGAAGAGGTGAGCGACGCGTTGGTGGCGACAAACGCGAAGACTGCTGCACAACCCAGACGCCAGTCTTCTGGTGGCGGGGCCCCTCCACCCACGCCTGCCACCGACCCGGACACACCCGGTGCTGACGATGCAGGCGCGAAGCCTGCGGCGGCTCCAGGCTTCTTCAAGCGACGGCTGGGCGGTTCTAATCCGCCGCCCCCTGCAAACGGTGGCAGTGACAGTGAGGGCGAGCCGGATAGCGACTCTCGTGCTGGAGGCAGCAGCGACGATGACGATCATGGGCATGCCTCTGATGGTTCGGGTCCTACATTTCCGAAAAAGACTGGCTTCGGTATGGGGTCAAAAACAGCAACGGCAGCACCACCTGCAGGCGGCAAGCCAGCAGGTGGGAGCAAACCCAAGGGTGATGAACTCAGTTCTGACGAGGACGACGATGCGCCGCCGTTTCCAACGTCCACGAGCAGTGGCCCTACCACAAACGAACCTAAGACTGCTGCCGCTCCGCCCCTTGTGGGTCGCGCGCCCAGTACGCGCGGCTTCGGCCGTGCTGCAGCTGCCGGTGCCGCGACGTCGTCAACAGAGGCGCCACGCGGCAACGAGTGGGATCCGTTCGGAACTAGCAAAGCGAACGGCGCCTCTCCAGCTGCACCTGCCCGGGCGAGCTCCGGCCGCCTGCTCGGTCGCGGCGTACAACCGTCAGCCAGTGCTGGCAGCGGCTTCGGCGGCGCAGGCAGCGTGAATAACCCGTTTGGAGGGAGCGATGACTTGGACGATGACAACCCGTTCCTAGCGCCGCCACCATCCAGTGCCGCCGCGGGTGCCACTTTTGCAGCGGCTAAAAAAGGGCCATCGAGCCTGGCGCGCACGAGCAGCGGCGTCAGCAAGGCGAAGCAACTCATGTTGGCACGCCAGGCGTCCTTAGGGTCATCTGCTGCTGCCTCCAACGATGCGGAGGACTCCTCAGAAGATGAGGGCGCGTCATCATTCAAGACACTCGCGGCAAGTGCAGCCACTCGCTCGCCTGTGGTGATCAAGCCCAAGGTGCAAGCCAAAGCTGCACCCACCGCAGCCTTCCCTCCAGCCGCTGCCCAGCCGCCGGCTGCGCCCGCTATGGATATTGACAGTGATGAGGATTCCTTCGGGGCGCACATTTCCGCGCCAGTTGCTCCTCCTGCTCCTGCTGCCGCTCCGCCACCGCCGGCGCCTTCTTTTGACGACAGTGATGACGATGCGTTTGCGTCATTCCACTCTGCACCTGCTTCAGCTCCTGCCCCACCTGCACCGGTGGTCGCGCCTGCCAAGCTGCAAGAAGAAGAAGAAGAAGAGCCGGCGGCAGTTGCTGCCCCCTCTATTGCTCCTGCACCTGCGCCAATTGCTCGAAAACCAGGTGCACCAGTTGCAGGCGCACTCGGCGGCCGTCGATTGTCATCTGCGAGCAGCAGTCAGGCGGCACCGTCTTCTCGTGCAGTGGGCCTGGCAAACTTGCGTGAGCGCCTGAAGGCTGCAAAAGCTGCTGGTGGACAGAAGGCTGATCGCAATGAAGGCAAGGCTGAGTCGTCTGCTGGTGGGGCGCAGCAGTGGGATGATGATAGTCTCAGCAGCGATGGCGGCGATGACAAGCCCGCGGTGGTGGCGAAACCGGCCTCGGTGGCGAAGCCCGTGATTGGACGGGTAGCCTCAGGGGCACTTACCAAGAAGCCGCCGCCACCAGCTGTGGCTGCCGCCGCCGCGGAGGCGCTTGCGGCGAAGCCTGCACCAGCAGCAGCCGATCCCTTCGCGCAATTCGGATCAGACGACGATGATGCGGAGCAGAAGCCTGCTGCTGTCCAGCCAGCCATAGTGGCCGCTGGCCCCCCTGCGCCCGCTGTCAAGCCTGCATTCGATGATTTCGATGACGATCCGTTCCAAAGTGCTGCTGCACCGCCGCCAGTGCCCAGCAAACCTGTGACGCCCGCAACACCGATGGATGACAATTCGGACTCCGAGACGCCAGCCTTCAAGCCTCCAGTGGCCGCTCCGCGTGTGGTCGCCGCCGCCGCCGCTGCTTCTGCTGCTGCGTCAAGCGGTCCTAGTGCTGCGTCCGTGCTGGCGCTCAAATCCGAGATTGCTCGTCTGAAATCCCAAGTCGAAACAGTTCAAGGTGAGCTGGAGGACGCGCGACGCGAGCTTGACGCTGTGAAAGCCACCGCCGCGCTGGATGCTGCCCAGGTAAGCGCCGCACAGAGCTCCGCGGCGCAGGCGCAGCGCCGCGCTGACGCCGCTGAAGCTGCTGTTGCCGAAGCCAAGAGGCAGCTTGCCGCCGCAGAGGCTGCTCGTGCAGGGGATGAGCACGAGGTGCAAGCTCAGTTGCAAGATGAGATTGAGCGGTTGCGTGAGCAACTTGCAGCGGCCGTGGCACGTGCCGACGCTGCCGAGCAGTCTGCGAGCCAGAAGGCTGACAAGCAGAAGCAGGCGGCTAAAGACGCTGATGCTGCGCTCAAAGACGCGCGGCGTGCGGCTGATGCAGCCACTGCAGAAGCGGAGAAGCATCGCGCTGCAGCTGCAGAGGCGAGACGCCAGCTGGAAGAGTTACGCTCGGCAAATGCAGGCTCCGACGCTGTGGAGCAGCAGGAGGTGTCTGAGCTGCGCAGCTGCCTTGCTGATGCTGAGACTCAGCTTGACGAGGTGCGGTCTGAGAGCGCAGCGGCGCTGGCTGCGCAGCAGCAGGCTGCTTCCGCGGTCGAGAAGCGGCTGCGGGACAAGGCGGCGGCTGACAAAGAGGTTGAGAAGAAGCGCGCAGATGCGGCAGCTGCTCGTGCTCAGCAGGCTGAAAGTGAGGCTCAGCGTCTGCGTGTGGCATTGGATGATGCGGAGCAGCGCGCGAAGATGCAGGCGGAGCGAGTGGAGGAGCTTCAGCAGGCGTTGGATAACGCAGCATCAGCCGGAAGCGAGGCTCGTGGCGATCCTGATGAACATGCGGCTCAGATTGCGGCGTTACAGACGCAGCTGGCAGACGCGAAGGCGGCGGCGGACAAGGCTGTGCGCGACGCTGCTGCGTCAGAAAAGAATGCCGCAAAGGCACTCAAGAAGGCGCAATCTGATGCAGACGCTGTGCGAACAGAGCTCAACGCAGCTTTGGACGAGCTCGCGGAAGTGCGGCGCGACGAAGATGCGGCACATGTAGCCACTGAAGAGGCTGAACAAAGCTTGGCTGCCCTGCAGCGCGACGCACAGCAGGCAGCTGCGCAAGCGGAGCGCACCATTTCGATACTCACGGCTGAGCGTGATGGCGCACTGCGTCGCGTGGAGGCAGCGACTCAGCGCGCCACGGAGGCGGAACAGCGCGAGGAAGAGTTGAGGGCCTCAGCGGCATCTGCAGATGGCGAAGTGGAGGAGTTGCGTCGTGAACTGGATGATGCGCGTGCGCAGGCAGCACGCATGAGCCGTGAAGTTGAGCAGGCGAAGAAGGAGGCGGCTGCGGCAGCGACGCGCGCGAAATCTGCGCAAGCGGACGCCCAGGCGAGCGTGACAGCCGAACGCGACCTTGCGAAGCAGCAGCTGGCACACCTGGAGGCGCAATTGGAGCAGGTGCGGAATGCTGCCGAGACGGCTGCGGCGGCATCTGCGTCGAGAGAAGATGCGCTGAAAAAGCAATTGAAGGAGGTGTCAGATGCTGCTGGGACAGCAGCTCGCGCGGCGGAGTCAAAAGCCAGTGAGCTGTCTGACCAGGTGACGTCACTCACGCAGCAGCTGAATGCCTTGCAAGCGGAGCTGGAGGAGGCGCGGGATGTTGCGCAGCAGTCTTTGTTGCAATCAGCAGCCCAAGCCGAGTTGAAGGACTTGCGTGCGCAACGAGCTGCTGCTGATGCAGCGGCTGCACGGTCCGCGGGCGAGTTGCGTGCTGCACGAGGCGTTGCAGCTGAAGCGCGAGCGGAAGCGGAGCGCCTGCGCGCTGCACTTCAGGGTGCGGAGACCGCCCTCGCGTTGGAAAAAGAACGCGCTGCCACCGCAGTAGCTGCAGCTGAAGCCAAAGCGTCTTAAGCGTCTGCGGACTCTGCCGCTGCCGCGACAGCAGCAGCAGGCGCGGCGATGGGGGCATCGAATGGGGGCGGCATGTCTACCCAGGAGGCGGAAGCCCTGCGGCGGGAAGCTGCTGCCGCCCGCGCGGAGCTGGCGTCTCTGAAACAGGACGCGCAGCTGAATGAGAGCGCGCTGCGGACTGCGCGTGAGGCGCTCGCAGCGGCACAATCTCACATCAATGACTTGGGGCCCATGCGCCGGCGCGCGACCCAGGCTGAGGCGGAGTTGGCGGCGCTGCGAGCTGAAGTGGCCGCGCTCTTGGATGGCGTGCCGGGAGACATCGGGGGCTCATCGGCGGCACCGACCGCCGGTGGCACTGGAGCCGCTTTGAGGGCGGTGGCATTCCTAGATGAGATGCACGCTCAATTGGGCGATCTCACACAACACCGATGATCTGTATTCGCAAACACTGGAATCTGCGGGCGTCAGAGAGACCATAAACAGTTCTGGCAGTCGGAAAAGTGCCTTCGGGGTATGCAATTCGGGACATACCTACAATTGTGCGCCCCGCAGCGAGCATGGAAGACGCTCCCACGAGCATGCAGGTGGATGTTGCTGCGCAGGAGGAGGCGCCCGTTGGGGGCTGCTGCTCCTTGGACTTGCTGCCAGACGGTGTTGCTGTGGAGGTGCTGCAACGCCTGCCACTTGACGCGCGAGGCTTGCTCGCGTGTTGCTCGCGCAGATGGCGGAGGCTGACAGACACGCCAGCGCTGTGGAAACGCATAAGCTTGGAGGGGATGCAGCCGCCAGTTGGCCGCCTGATGGATTGGCGGGCGGGACGCCTGCAGCGCATCCTCCGTCACGCTCTTATGCGCGCAGGCGTCGTCCATACGCTTGACCTCCGCGGTGCTCCTTCCGCCCCATACGACGGGTTCTCGTACTGCGGGAATCAACTCCGGTTGGGCAGAGTCGTAGTTGACGAGCTTCTGGCCGCTGGGGCCATGCATCTGACCTTCCTGCACACCGGAGACCTTGTTGCATTCAGTCCGTCCACGGTGAGCGCCTTGACTGCTGCGCGTGCGGGCGCCACCGCGGACATGCAGGCAGGCAGCTTTGTGACTGTGCTGTACAACGCAAACGACAGGGCACGGACCGGTGCACACCCGCCTCCTGGGCCTCCTGCAGGTCTTGCCGAGCCGCCGCCGCGGCCAGCGTTGCTTGTGCCTGCCGGCTGCGAGGTGGCGCTTTGCCCCCAAGATCATTACTTGTTCCGCCTGCACCACGGCCACGATGACGGGCGGCTCGACTTGCTGGACGCCATTCACGCAGTCGCATCATCGCATGCATTCGTCACCGCGCTGGGCACTCACGTGAAGGAGGGCCGGCCAGTGACTCATCGCTGGGACGAGCTACTCTCAGTGGCCCAGGACACGCCTGCTGTCTTTTCGCGGCTCAGACACCTCGATCTGCGGGGACTATGTAGCAGCAGCCCTGCTGGCATCGCCGCCGTGGCGCAGCTGTTAGCCTCCCCTGCTTGCTGCACGGTGCAGGCACTCAACATGTCGGGCTGCAACAAGAACATCACGCCTGAGCTCATCGCAGCAGCGGGGGGATTGCCAGCGCTCACTGACCTCGATCTGTCGCGCAACATCATGAGCGCGGCCTGCTCCACTGCCTTGGGCGCTGGACTTGCCACACGCACAGCTGGTGTCGGTGCGCTCCGTCTCGATCTGGGCCACTGCGAGCTTCGGGATTCCGGCTTGGCAAAAATCATGGGCGCAGCACTTGGCGCTGGATGCGCCTTGAGCTCACTCATTCTGTCATCGAATGTCCTGACCGACGAAGGCGCAATTTCGCTATGCGATTCGCTGCGCGCGCCGCCAAGCAGTCAGCCGTGCTCACTCAGCCGCCTTGTGCTTTCAAGCAACGCCATCCGTCCCGCGGGTGCGTTCGCACTGGCGAACACGATCAAAGCTGGAGTGCTGCCGCAGTTGACCTATCTTGACGTGAGCGACAACCTGTTGAAGGAGACTGGAGGCGCAGCTTTGGCGTCCTGCTTGAGCAGCCCTATGTGTAAGCTGCAAGTCCTCGATGCTGCGTCCTGCCGCCTCGGCAATGACGGACTGGTTGCGTTTGCTGAGGCACTACGAAACAATACCGTCTTGCGCGTCCTGCACGTTGCAGATGCTGGCGCTTCCGATGCTGGCATCCTCGCACTGGCGGACGGCCTGGAGGCGTGCACACTTGTGGGGAACAAGACGCTGGAAGTGCTCCACGTCGGCACGGTGAACGCTCAATGCAGTGACGACGCCATTGAGCGCATCAAAGCTGCGGGCCGGCATCTGAGCACCTGCTGGATCCACCGGCCAAAGTCACAGCCGCCATCACCTGCACCGATCTCGGGCGATGCCGAAGCGGGTCCCTCGCCCGCAGCTTGAGTTGTTCCCAAGGGTGCCGCGACCATGCAGTGGGAACACCCTTCGAAGCTGCACTTACACCACCGACTCATGAATGCCTTCGAGTTTGACGGCGTCAACTTGCCGACGGAAGAGCTGCGCGCTGCAGCTGAGGCAGAACTGGGTGAGATTCCTGGGCATCGCTTCCAAGCAGTGGATGCGATGCGATCTCGTTTACTCGACCTTCCACTAGCAAGCCGGCCTTGTGACGTGAGCGATGCCGCGATCTTACGCTTCCTTCGTGCCCGGAAGTTTGATGTTGACAGAGCAACGAATCTTGCGGTGAACTTGAATGCATTCGAAAACAAATACAAGCAGCGCTTCTTCAATAGAAATCCCAGCATGCTGGAACGGTTCGAGGCTATCGCGGAATGCGGCGCTATCAGTGTGCTCGCCAAGCCCGCAGTCGACGGCCACCGGGTCGTGTGCCTGCGCCTGGCGCTGCTTCCTGTGGACACCATGTCTGCTGACGAGCTCGCAACTTTCGCATTCTGGACCATGGAACGGCTGACCTGGGACCCCGCTGTCCAAGTGCACGGCATCTGCTGCCTGAGTGATTACAGCGATATGACACTGAGGCAGTTTTCCCAGATTTGGTCTCTCATCCCGCTATCTACGCGTGCGGAGTACAGCAACTGCTTCGCGGCGCGCTATGGCCCCATCCGGATTTACCATGCGCCTGCATTCGTGGTGGCCATGTGGCGCCTCCTTCGAGCGCTCCTCCCCACCAAGGTCGTGTCTCGCGTCCAGTTTCTTCACACGTACGATGTTGCCGCAGTGGACTTCATGGCGCCAGAGGATGTGCCTGCACCGTTCAATCCTGCGGGCGCGCCGTGTGAGGCGCGCATGCGAGAGTGGATGCGACTGCAGTTTGAGCGCTCTGCGCGTGGACTGTAGAAGGGGTCGATGAGTGGATGACTGCCCTCCTAGACGTCTACGCGTGAATTGTATTCAACTGACTGCATGCACACGCATCATCTGGCGTCTTTCTTAGTTGGAGCCGCCCACCGTGTCGAAATTGAGCGCCTTCTCAACGACATCGGCAGCCTTCTTGCCGTTGGCGCCCTTCTTTTTGCCGTTCGCCTTGGCGGCGCCGTTGCCGCTGCTTGCCGTGTCCTCGTTAGCCTCAGGCTGCTCAGCCTGCGTCGTGCTGGCCGTGGGGGGTGCCACAGGTGCAGGCACAGCCTTGGGCGTCGGCACAGGCTGGGGAGGAGGTGCAACCACTGCCGGCTGCTGCGCCTCCGTCTTCGGTGTCATCACCACAGGAGCGACAGGCGTCATCGTCGTGGGGGTCGTCTCGCCCAGGAGCTCAGCGAGCTTGGCCTCCAGTCGCTCAACGCGAGCATGGGATGCTGGCACCACACTGCTGAGTGCGGCAGCAGCTCTCTCGATGCGTGGGCTTGCAGCATCGATCAGCGCCTTGGCTTGTGTCGTCAGCTGCTGCGTCTTCTCTGTCGCTACAGCGGCCGCCTTCTTCACTGCAGGCGACAGTGTGTCATGGGCACTGTTCAGCGCATCCACCAGCTTTGCTTGCGCAGCCACCACTTGCGGGCTGCTCGCGATGCTCTCAATAGTGGTTGTCGCCTTAGTTGCAAGCTCTGCGCCAGGGAATTGCGAGTTAGAGGGAGAACTGCCACAGCAGGCGCCACTTACACCGACACGCACCCTGCAGCTTCACGCCTGCGCTCTCCAACGACGTGCCCGCCACACGGGTGCGCAGGATAGCCACCTTGTTTGCGGCGGCAGCGCGAGCCTGTGTGTGAACGGTGTGTGGTCAGCATTGGGGTGGACGGCGGTTTGTTGGGCGCACACGTCCTTGTGCTCGACCTTGCTCGTCCCCAAAGCCGCAACCACGGCTGCCGGCGGTCGCCGTAACACCAGCGCCGCAGGGAAGATATGAACACGTGTATTCAGGCGTGGGGCCGCACCTCTGCAAGAAGTTTTGCCAGCGCTCGGCGATGCTTGTACGCAACTCCAGCAAGCGCCGCAACGACGACCCCAACCACCAGGTTGGTGCCTAGCGAGCTGTCGCTGTCGCTCCGCTTCTCCGTCGCTTTCTCAGCTGCTGCGGGCGCGCGTGTGGCAACAGCGACGACGGCAGTGTCTACCAGGGGAGCAACTGACAAGGCCACAGCAGGCGGCCCAGCAGCCAGAGACGCGACGAAGTCTCGGCCAGCGCCAGCAGGCAGTGAATCCTTGAGAGCGAACAGGGCTTGGTCGACGTAGCCGGCGCGGTCAGCGGCGATTCCGGCCAGGACGCCGCTGGAGGAAGAGAAAGAGTGAGAGACCCAGGCGTTGAGAGATTTGTGACACGCAAGGTGCCATGCAACAATTATTGAAGCGCACCTGGTCAGAGCGACAGCCGTCATGGCGACGGGCGCACACAATTGCGCGACGAAAAGTGCGCGCATGGACGAAAACGTCCACGACGCGGTCCTCCGCAGTAGCACTACCGCCTGCGCGCTACAGCCTACCTGCCACTGTGAGTCTGCTGCCCGTGGCCAGGCACTCGGTAGTTGCAGACTACAATGGCCCATAACCTTGCCGCTCTAGACGAGCTCGACAAGCAAGCGGGTGCGTGACCGTTCACGAGCACTCACACTCTCGCATGTTACTGCGTACAGCTCTCGACCTGGTCACTGCGTGTGCGCTGTCGTCGTCTCGCCTCGTCCCCACTGAGCGCCGCCTCAACTCACTTCTCGCAGCTCCCTCTGGAGTGGGTCGCTCGACGCCGTTCAAGCCCACAGTTGCGCCACGAAAGGTGTGTCTACTCTCCCTGCCTGCCTGCCTGCCTGCCTGCAGCTCCCGTGCCCCGCGCCCGTCGCTCACTGTTGCTCGGTCTTGACGCGCACCCCATTACTCTTCTCTCCTCACTCAACGCCTGCAGCGCAAAGAGCCGGCGCCGCCGTCCTCGCAACCTGTGCTCGGCACACATGCGTCGCAGCCAGACGTCCCTGGCCCGCTCACAGCGCCTGCGTTCTTAGACACTGGTGCGTGACACCGCGCTGAACGCAACTCGCGGGTGCAATTTCACGGGCCGCGCTCGTGGTCCAGCACCTGCAACACGACACACCGCGTGCGAGCACATGCCGCCTCTTACTCACTCGCTGCGGCTCTCCGCTCTTCGTGGCCAGCGTCCCCGCAACAACCGCGGGCCTTGTTGCGTACTGCTGCCGGTCCCGTCGCTGTCATGGCGTCTACTCCGCTGTCATCGCTGCCGCCTCCCATGATGAATTCACTCCCGCCGCCGCAAATGCGGGCGCCGGTTGGAACGACTCCGCTCTTGGGTCGGGCACCAATGCCTGTAGCTCGTGCAGCGACACCAGCAGCCGCAGCTGTGCCGACCATCGCGGCGCCTGCTCCGGGTGAAGCTATTCGCAGCGGGACGGTGGCGACGGCGGCAGGCGCGACGGCAGCAATTGGCGAGCGAGTGACACTTGCTGATTTAATCCGGATGACCACGGACAAGCAGCGCGAAGCGAAGCGTGAAGCTAGCAGGAGGCGGCGTGCTGCTGAACATGCAGCGTTTGGTCGTCACGCTGGCGGCGACGAAGACGAGGAGACGATGCAGACAGGCGACGCAGCAGCAACGCTGGGCCTCGCCGCAGGGCCACTCACCATTCCAGTCGATGCGAACGGCAATGACATCGTTCTGCCGCGACAGAATGCAATCCCGAGGGCACCACCAGGCGTGGCCAATGCGGTTGTATCGCAGCCAACTGCGCCGCCTCCCATCGCCTTGCCCATGGCGCCGCAAGTGCACGTCGTCAACGGCCGTCTCGTGGTGAACCAACACTCGCTGACAGTGGTGCAGCCGAGTCAACCGAGTGGCGGTGGAGGAGGCGGTCCCTCTGCTGGGGCCGTTGCTCTTGTTGGTGGTGCCGGTGCCTTGTCTGCGCCTGCGCACTACAGCAATGGGTACGCCAATCGCACGCGGGTGGACAAGTGGAGCACGCAAGACACGGCGTTGTTTTACAGGGCGCTGTCTCAATTCGGCACCGACTTCAGCCTTATTGAGCGTCTGTTCCCCGGACGGACGCGGCGGCAAATTAAGAACAAGTTCACCTCTGAGGAGAAAGTGGCGCCACAGAAGGTGGATGCCGCCCTACGCGACCGTACCGGCAGCGGCGGCACTGGCGCCGGAGGCACAACCAGCGTGCAAGCGCTCCGTGACATGATCGACTCCCTCCGCAAGAGCCAAGCTGAGGAGCAAGCCCGCCAGGAGCGTCTTCAGCAGGCTGCTATTGCAGCGGCCGCGAAGCAAGCCTCAGATGCGGCGGCAGCGGAACAGGCGGCGCAAGGCGAGCGGGATAGACAGGTGGCTGCTGCCAAGGAGAGCCGGCGCGAGGCTGCACACGCGCGAGCAGCAGCTGCACCGCCTGTGGTACCAAGTGGTGCTGCAGTGGCAGTGCCACCGCCGCCTGTTGTGAAGGCGCGAGGTCAACAAAAGAATGCTTCTGTAGTAAATGCTGTGCTGCCGAAAAAGGTGCAGCGCAAGCAGAGGGCGAATCTTCTGGCTGAGGATGATGACTGCGGGCCAGCGCCTGCCCCGGCGGTGGCTGCCCCGGAGGTGGCGCACCAAGCACAGGCAGCGACTGCGGCGGTGCGTCCAGGCAAAGCGAGAGATATGCCTGAGAGGCTGCTGCACGGAAGGGACGCTGTCGAAGCTGGTCAACAGGCAATACGAAATGCGCTGGCTGGGCGGATGAGATGAGAGAGAAGTAAATGAGAGACCAGTGCAAATTTGCAGATCCTTTAAAGGACCAACGCTCTATTGCCGCGTCATGTCAGTTTGCGTCTCGGCTTGATCCTCTGTCCTCGAAGCAGAACCTCCTCGTGCGGGTTCAACGGCCGCTGAGATCCATCCGGCATCGCAACAAACGCCTCCTTGCTCTTGTCCAACGGGTTCGTGCCTTCTCCCAGCGGCTTCACCACCAAGTTCCACCCCCCTGGTGGCCGCTTCGGCGCAAACCGGATGCGGCTCGCTGCCTGCAAGGCTGCCCCCGGCGCGTCAGGCCCGTCAAGGCCGATGAGCGCTGTATTGCGTGCGAGCCGCTCTGCAAAGTCTTCATACAGCTCCGCTTCGCGCTCCTCACTGATGTCTGTCTTGCGCTGCGTGTTCGCAGGCTTCGGCATGCGCTCCGGAGGCAGGTCGTCGGGGACGACCGCAAAGGAAGGGAAGGTTGGGCTGGTCGACACAAACTTCTCACCGGTGCCCACGTCGCAGACGCCGAAGTAGTGCTCTGCCTGCTCTGCCAGCTCGTGCGCGATAGGCAGCCCCGCCTTCTCGCGTGCAGCCAGCAGCTGTGGGGTGGGGGAAGGAGCACAAGGAGTGAGCGCAAGATCACCAGCCACACTCTCTCAAGACGCCCGCGCAGCGTCTTACGCACCTTCTGAAGGGTGATGATAGCCAGCACACGCTGCTTCCTGACCTTGAACTTCGCCGCCAGCGCGTCGATGCTGTTCGCCTCCGGGTCTGCTTTGTGCGCTTCAAACATGGCGCGCTTCACCGCGTCCGACAAGTGCGCGTTGCGGAAATACTCCGGGTCCGCGCCCCGGCCAGTGAGGTCGTATATGAACCGCATCCCCGAGTCCGCGGGCCGCACAGGTGGAGGCGGCGGCCCCTGTGGCTTCTTCTGCGCAGCTTCCGGCGGCTTGTCTGGAGACTCAGCGTCTGTGGATAACCATACGCGCGTCAAAGCAGGTGCGCCGGGCACCCTGAAGGCGCAGCGAGCGCCGTGGCGAAGCATCTGGAGAGGTGCCACGTCGGCACTGCGGCTTGCCTGCGCTTCCAGTCGCCGAAACGCTGAGAGTTTCGCAGTGCAGTTGTCATCAGCCCAAACACTGAGTGTGTGGCCGTGTGTTGCACTCGAATACCGCCGGCGCCAGTGCACGTGCCCTCTCACAAGCAGCCAGCCCACTGGGCCCTCTGCAGCAACGGCTCTGAAGCCACACGCCGCTCACTGCGCCGCAAAAACTCATGTCCGGCGCGCCCGTACGCACGCCTGAGAAGGCGCTACTGAGCCCCAGTCGCCAAAAGTCGGCTCGCAAAGCGGTACGCGGTGCACACCACCGCCTCCAAGGGCGCCCCCGTACTGACCTGTTGCCCTCCTCCTTCACGCCCGCCCTTCCGTTCCTCGCAGAAAGCTGGAGTTGAAGCCACCGCGAGCAGCTTGTCGTCGCCCAGCAAAGACACTCAGCTGAGACGGAAGCTGCAAGACTGCTTGAACAAGTTTGCCGTCCTCTCCAGTGAGGAGACGACAGGCAAGAGCGTCGGCGCGCCTGTCGCTGCTTCTGAGGCCGGGGCGCCTGCGCCAGCTCGACTCAGCGTATCGAGACCGCCTGCTGAAGGTGAGTTATGTCCTGCACACTCGCGTCGCGAAAAGCTCACAGCGTGCTTCCTCTCTTTCAGCAGGAGTGCCGACCTTGTCGTTGCCGCAGCAGCTGGCGCGTCTGTCCGCCAGCACCGCCGCGGCGACAGAAGCGAGTCGGCAACGACCGGAGGTGGTGGTCCGTGTGCCCGTCGCCGCGCCGCAGCCACCGCCTCCAGTGGCTTTGCCGGTGCCCAGTGCTTCCGCTTCCACTCGCGAGGCGGCGCTGGCAGCTGCGCTCGCGCTGGCCAATGACGAAGTATCGCGCGCAAATGCACGAGCGGTGACTGCGGAAGCTGCCGCCGCTCGCGCAGATGCGGGTCGGGCGGCGATGGCGGGCACGGTGGACACTTTGAGTCGCCACAATGCGCGCTTGGCGGCTCAGATGGAGACGGTCAGCGCCGACATGGCGTCTCTGCGTGCGGAGCTGGCGGCGTCGAAAGCGACGAACGTGACGCTGCAATGTGGATTGGAAGCTGCAGAACAGGAGCTGGCGAAGTTGAGAGAGCAGTTCGAAGACGCTGTGAAAAGCCATGTGGCTGCAGCTGTAGCCGCGTGCGCGCCTACGCCGGCGCCGCAGCGGCGGCGCCGTGACGCGGACGCGGCGCGTGCCCGGGGAAATGCGTGCTTCAAGGAGAAGAGATGGGAGGAGGCGGCGACGGAGTACAGCGCAGGCCTCGCCGCAGCCTCCGGCACGGCAGACATGGAGAGTGTGCGCGCTGTGCTGCATAGCAACCGCGCCGCGGTGTTGCACGCGCAAGGGCGGTACCTGGACGCGGCGTCGGACTGCAGCGCAGCTCTAGCTCTGGATCCTAATTTCACAAAGGCGCGCGTCCGACGCGCAGACATCTTTGCAAGCATGGGTGATTACGACTCCGCGGTGCACGATTTGGAGGAGCTGCTGGCGGCGGCGGATGGAAGCGACGAGGCTGACCTGGCCGGATGGCGAGCGAAGTTGACTGATGCGCGTGCAAGGCTGCGTCTGTCCGGAGGTCTGGTAGATCACTACGCGGTGATGGGTCTCGCACCTGATGCTAGTGTGGCCGCAGCAAAGGCGGCGTTCCGCAGCTTAGCGCTGAAACACCACCCGGACAAGGTGGCACCCGAGATGGGCCCAGCTCTGCGCGGCGCACAGGAGCAGCTGTTCAAGCTCCTCAGTACCGCGCACGCAACGCTCACGGATGCAGCGAAACGGCAGCGGTATGACCACATGCGGGAGGCGGCGAACAAGAAGGCTGCGGGAACAGCATGAGACGAAGCATGCATCGGCGCGCAAACAGCATTTTTACATAAAAGAATGGGAGTTTGAATAAATGGTTTTCATTCGTTCTTCTTGCCTGCGCGAACGACGCGAGAGAAGGGCCCGACGCGTGCGTCGAACACGAAGGCGAGAATGACGGCGCTGTAGGACGTGTGGTGGCGACAGGAGTCGTAGAACTCCGGTGCTGCGGCCCGCACGCTGGCCAGACGCGTGCCCGGGATGCGGGGGAAGTCGTGGTGCTCGTTGTGGTAGCCGACGTTGTATGTGACCACGTTCCAGGGGCCGTAGTATGAGAAGGTCTCCTGAGCCGCCCCCAGGCCCGCCGCCGCGTCATCAGCCTTCTGCAGGTCGCTCTTGGCTGCTTCTGTGGCGGCGTCGGCAGGCCACATGTAGTGCTCCGCGATGAAGTGCGCGCCTGCGGGATGGAGGCCGCCGCCCAGGAGGATGGAGAGGAGGAGGTACATGAGCGCGCGGGGCCCCAGCAGCGGCGACGTCCACACCGCCACGTCCACCGCGATGACGGTGAGCAGGTTGACGACGTCCCAGAAGCCGGGCGCTTTGGGCCGCACGATGAGGGGGCGAAGGGCGTAGAACAGGAGTTGAGTGGACATCCACAGCGCCTTGCCCACACTGCCGGCAGACTGGACAAGCAGCGCCTCCGTCGGGTGGGGCAGGTCGCAGTCCACGCCCTGCTCGCCCTGGAAGTGGTGGTGCTCACGGTGGTACTTGGCGAAGGCGATGCTGAACGGGACGCCGATGGGAGCGTTTGCAACCAGGCCCAGCACCTTGTTCAGCCGCGGCTCCTCGAACGCGAGGTTGTGGCTCACCTCGTGTGCGGCCAGAAACAGGTTGCTGGTCAGCAGGCCGCCCAGGGCCCAGGCAAGGAGCAGCAGCTGGCCAAGAGGGAGTGTGCGTGCAAAGGAGGCTGCTGCGAACTGGAGGGCGACCACGGCCACGACGGTGTACTTGGTGCGCCAGCAGGGGCCAAACAGCTCCCGGATCTCCGGGTGGGCAGCCAGTATAGCCTTGCGTCTCGCGGCGTGGGGCTCCTCGACTGAAGACCTCGCAAACGCAGTGCTGGTTGGTGCTGTCCACTGCTTGGAGTCCACACTGGAGGCTGGCGCGGCGGCGACAAGGGCTGCTGACACCCGTGTGATGGCCATGGTGGAGAGAAGAGTGGAAGCAGGCACCTGCGTACACGACCTTGTGGCAAATGTGCCAAACCGCCGTCCCGTGGGGAACCCACGTCGAGGGAACGGTGCGGGGGTGTAGACAGATGAGAGACCTGGCACACGCGTAGCCAAGCGAAGATGCCTACCAAACTGCGGAGTAGAACTTGCGCAGCGGGTTGGGGCGAGCGGCGGCGAGGGGACTTGCGACAGGGGTCACACGCATTGAGGTGCAGCTGACGTGTAATGCCCCACTGCTCTCTCTCTTTCCCAGGAGCATGTCTACGCTCACGGGACGCTACAAGAGATAGCCTGGT
>Ga0164296_1003005_pt1 | contig 16247 bp, 4 predicted proteins | sample GEODES057metaG_FD_113533 | JGI IMG/M metagenome (GOLD analysis project Ga0164296, IMG submission 113533) | Dystrophic lake water microbial communities from Trout Bog Lake, Wisconsin, USA - GEODES057 metaG | ecosystem: Environmental > Aquatic > Freshwater > Lake | place: USA: Trout Bog Lake... | reverse complement strand
TGAAGAAGAGGAAGAAGATGAAGATATTAGTAATTCTGTAGAAGATATAAAAAGGAAGAAAGTAGTACAAGAAGTATATGATAGCAGTGGTGGTGCATCAAGTTCACAAGGTTCAAGTAATAAATCATTGTCAAGTTTTGGTTCATTGAATTCAGATGATATTGGAGGTCTTGATTTGCTTGCAACAAGTGGAACAGAAGCAAGTGATTCTGGTGCAGAAAATAAAAAATCTTCTTCAAAAATAGAAGGACTAGAGGATTTAACTGATATACAAGGTTTAGATGAACTAGAAAAGGAAGATGAAGAGGAAGAAGAGGATATACCAACATTAGAGAAAAAAGAGAAAGTAGAAATAATAAAAAATACTCCAGAAGAAGAATATGAATTGGAGAAATCAGCAGAGAGATCCTTAGAACCAGAGATACCCTTAGAAAGAGAGATACCCAAAGAAGAATCAGAAATAATAATTGTTAAAAAAACAAAAATAAATCCAAAAAATAAAAAAGAGAAAAAGAAAGAAGAGGAAGAGGAAGTTTTTAATATTGATGGAATGAAATTAGCAAACCCAACTCCTTTTTTCAAAAAAATGATAGAGAGAGACCCAGTATTATTTTTAACAGAAGAAAGTGAGAAATTCAATTCTTATTCAAGAACATGTTTATCAAGTAATCGTGTGCAACCTGTAATTTTAAATGAAGAAGAAAAACAAAGAATTGATAGAGAAATGCCAGGATTTTTAAAGGATGATGATGTTATACAATATGGTTCTACTCCTGAAAAAAAAAATTATTATATTTGTCCACGTTATTGGTGTCTTAAAACAAATATGCCTATTTCAGCTGATGATGTAAAAGCAGGTAAATGTGGTTCAGTTATTCCTCGTGATGAAAAAAAAGTACCAAAAGGTGCATATGTATATGAGTTTTTCAATCCATCACAACATGGAAGTCAAGAAAAATATGTTCAACATTATCCTGGCTTTGTTAATGATACAAAGAGTCAAAAACATCCAGATAATTTATGTATACCTTGCTGTTATAAAGATGCACATTCAGAAATTCAAAAAATAATGAAAGGCAAATGTATTAAACCTCAAATAAAAGAAGTAGAAGTAGAAGCAGAAGCAGAAGCAGAAAGACAAAAATCAGAAGAACAACAAGAATCAACATCAATAAGTGTGGTAAAAGAGAGAGCCAATGAAAAAGAAGAACAATATATACAAGGACCTGAAAAATTCCCATTAGACCCAGGAAGATGGGGTTACTTACCATTTCAAATACAAAAATTCCTTCATGAAGTAAATGCGGACTGTCAAATTAGCAAGACAAATACAAATATAAAAACGAATCATCCTTGTCTTCTTAGACATGGTGTTATATATAATGAAAATCAATCATTCCTTTCTTGTATTGCAGATGTCCTATTTTATGATAAAAAAACTCTTCTAAAAAAAAGTAATATAAAAGAACTTAAAGAAAGAATAATTTCTTCATTGAACATAGATAATTTTATTAAATATCAGAATGGAAATCTAGTGCAAAGTTTTTTAAATATGGATACAATAATAGATACAAATATTGAAAAATATAAATCTTCACAACTTTATAAAAAATATAAGGGAGAAGATAAAGAATATTTCAAACAAGTTGTAAATGCATTTGAAAATTTTATTGCATTTTTAAGAGATGATACAGTAATAATAGATTATACATATTTATGGGATATAATATCTATGCCAAACCCTTCTCTCTTTCCATCAGGAGTAAATATAGTAATTCTTGAGATTCCAGAAAATGATTCAACCAATAATATTTCATTAATTTGTCCAACAAATCATTATTCAAATGAGTTTTATGATGCACGTAAGAAAACAATCATATTCATGAAGAAAGTTGGAAAAAGAGGTACATATTTTGAACCTATTTATTCCTATACAGATTTAGGTAAAGATAAAGACATTGATGTAAAAAAATTCTATAGTGAATATGATGTTAAAATGTCTCAAACAATTCGTGCAGTTTTCAAGAAGCTTATTAAACCAATTTTACAAAATAAATGCTTACCTTTATCAAGCATACCAAATCAAGCAGAATATAAATTTAAACGACCAATTGCCCTTTCTCTCTTGATAGATAATTTGAACAAGCTAAAATATGATATTAAAATGCAAATTTTGAATTATAATAATAAAGTAGTAGGTCTTCTAGTGGAAAATAAAAAAGGAAAAATAGGATATGTGCCATGTTATCCATCATCTATTAACTCAACTTATGATTATATATTTATTAATGATGAAGGCATATTTAAATCTTATAAAGAAACCATTGAGTTTCTTCAAAATTTGGCAGATGATAGTCGTGGGAAGATAAGCTGTTTACCTGATTTCAAGGTAGTAGAGGATGATGTAATGATAATTGGAATACTTACAGAGACAAATCAATTTATAGAAATAAATCCACCAGAGCCATTAATGAATGTAACTGATTCAATAAAAATATTCAATAGTTATAATTATTTAATTGCAGATAAGAAAATATTATTAACTAGTTCAGAGAGAGATGTGGATAAAGAAAGAGTTGAATATATTACAAAGTTAAAACTTGAAACAAATTTTTGGAATGTTTTCAGAAATACAATACGAATCTTATTAAATGAATATGAAAATCTACATATAAGAGAGAATATTGAAGATTTAATTAAAAATATTGGTGAACTTTATAATTATAAATTAAAATATATAACTAAGTATTTAAAGAATTTAATTTCTGATAAAATAATTTTTGATGAAAGTTATGATTATAATGATTTAAATGAAATAAAAACATGTATTATTCAACCACAAAATAAATGTGAAAAAAATAGACCATTATGTAAACTAATAAATGATGGTAAAACATGTCAATTAATTCTACCTAAATACAATTTATTAAATGGAGCAAATAATGAAAAGAATTATTTTATAAAAATGGCAGATGAAATTATTAGATATAATAGAATAAAATCATTCATATTCAAACCACAGAGTTATGCATCTTTTAATACTTTGAATTATAATTTGAGGGACAACGAAATAATTGTAATACAATCTATGCTTAATCAAGAATATTTTGAAGGATTACTTCCAATAGAAATAAACCAATTTATTAAATATAATACTTATGATAATGTGATACCAATAAAAACCCAGATGTATTCACATCAAATAGCATTAGAAGAAGCAATAAATCCAGAGGAAACAGTTGATTGTAAAGTTGTAGTTAAAAATAATGTGTCAAATACATTTTGGAGAGATACATTTGCAGAAAAATTTGGTGAATATGTTTATGATAAAACAAAGGCATGTTCATTTCAAGTCATTATTGATATTATGGAAAAAGTTCTTGGTAAAAAAATAACTGTTGAACAAATTAGAACGCTTCTAAAAATATTGTATGAAAAATATATTAGACTGTATGAAGATAGTATATATACAATATTATTTGAGGATGGTAAGAAAACATTTATAGACCAATTAAAAGCAGGTGTCTTGAATATAACTACAATGATATATTCAGATAGTTATTTTTTAACACATTTTGATTTATGGTTGTTATTGAATAATGCAAAAATACCATCTTTTTTTATTTTCAAATCCAATAAACAAAAGAATATTTATAATAACTTTTTAGGGGAAGATATTAAAACACATTCATTTTTATGTTATGGAAAACCAACTGATAAATTTGTATTTATAATTATTCCTGCATTAGCAACAGATAAAACATCTGGCAATAATTTAGAATATAGAATCATAAAGGAAAATGATAATGATAATATTTTATTAAATTTAGAGGATTTAAATGATGGAGAAGGATTAACAGATTTGAATTTCTCTCTTGAACATGGAATTAAAATTAATATTGAAAATTATTTACAAAGAATCCCTATTTATATAAAAGAACTACGAAAAATAAAAAATATAGAAAAAGCAAAATCTAAAAAGAAATTTGTTATACAAGAAGATGTTGCAGATGCAGAAGCAGAAGCAGAACCAGATATATCACAATTATTAAGTAGAGTTAATAAACCTTCTGAAGTTTTTACTATTATTCCAGCTAAGAAAAAATCTAGAAAAGCATCTATGCTTCCTACAAAAGAAAAAAAACCAAAAAAGAATGATACCAAAAAAGCTAAAAATAAATAAACAAAATATTACTTATGAATAATATATTTCTTATTTATAATATATTATTTTTAAAGCTATTTAAAGAAACACCAGAACAATTAAATTGAATCTGCAGTAGAATCAGAATCATTATCATCATAAGAAATAGACATATTATTATCAAATTCATCATTTAAATTTCTATTTATTTCAATAGTTAAATCATCCTCATTACTATCATTATCATAAACAAATTCACCTTCACCTTCATCTTCACCTTCAGAATCAGAATTATCATTTCTATTTTCAGGATCAACTCCATTATTTTCATGAAAATTTATATGTTTATCATTAAAGATAACATAAGGTTCTTCTGTTATTTTCCCAAATATATTTTTAATCTTTACTGTTTTTCTACCAAATAATGGATTATATAATGCAAAATTATTTAATTTTCTTCTTAAAATTCTTTCTGATGAAGACCATTTTTCAGTACCAATAATATAAAATTTTGAAATTATATAAAGATGCAAATAAGGACGCATAATTTGAACCAATAAATCTTTCGGAAATTCAGGACTTATTTTAATATTATTCGTAATATCAATATTTTCCGACATCATTTTGGTAATATTTTTATACAAAGTATCATTATCAGATGACTTCACATAATTGTCTATTTTAAAACTACGAATAACACATTCATTATGAAAAGCAAAATCTGTTAAATTAAAATTAGATTTAAAGAAAAGTTCTAATAATAATGGAACATTGTATACTTTAAATTTAAGAAAAAAATAAATATTATAAAAATCAGCATTAGAAAATAATATATTATTGTATGGATTTTTAGGCCATAATGGATTACAGAAAAAATTTGGAGAATTAGATAAATTTGTATTTATAATATTTATTAAATCATTAGTAGTGAATAAATAACGAGAATTATTCTGAAAAAGAACAAATACATTTTTTTTATTAATATCAATTGGATTCAAAGATAAATCATTATCTACTAATATTTTAGATGTTTTGTATCTCCAAATATATGCTAATTTTGAAAATGAATAATAGGTTTTTTGAATTTTACAAAATATTTCTTGTAATTGTAGTTTAAGACTTTCATTTATAAAAATATTATCATCTAATTCCTTTAAAATTTTAAGCCTATTTTTTATTCCATCACTATAAATTCTTGAAAAATAAAAATAAAAATAATATCCTAACTCTTCTGAGACCTCAATATTTATAACAAAATCTATTCCTTCTCTCTTATATAAAAAATTAGTTGCATGAATATGTTCATTTAAAATTTCAGATAATAATGGCATTATTATAATTCATTATTATTATTTTAAATATTTATAATAAATATAATAAATATAATAAATATAATTAATAAATTCCTTTGAACATTGATAATGCCTTCTCTTTCTGTTCTTCATAATTACATATTGGATGTGGATATTTAATTTTTCCCTTATATTTTTCAAAACTTTTATACCAATTATGTATATCTTTTGCGGGTACATCTTTCAATTCTGGTAACCACTTTTTAATATAATCTGTATTTTTATCCCACTCTTCACTTTGTAACCACGGATTAAAAATACGAAAATATGGCTGCGAATCCGCACCAGTGGATGCAACCCATTGCCAATTACCATTATTTGATGCAGGGTCATAATCTGTCAACTTTTTTGCGAAATATTCCTCTCCTTCTCTCCAATCAATCAAAAGAGTCTTTGTCAAAAATGAAGCAACAATCAGACGCGCGCGATTATGCATATAACCTGTTACATTTAATTGTGTCATCGCTGCATCTACCACTGGAAATCCAGTCTCACCTTTTTTCCAAGCATCTAGCCATTTTTGATTTTTATGCCATTTTATTTTTGAATAATTTTGTTTCATTGGTTTTCCCAAAACATATGGAAAAAAGTATAAAATATTCATATAAAAATCACGCCATATAAGTTGTCTTATAAGTTCATGTTTACCTTTGAATGCTTTATATGCCTCTCTTATGCTAATACAGCCAAACTTCAAATAAGCTGATAATTGTGTTGTTTGTTTATCTAAATCATTATGAGTAGATGCATAATGTTTCTGGGTTTTTACTGCATTATGCAGTGTTTTTAATGCTTCATCACGACCTCCATGTACTAATATATGTGGATTCTCTCTAGTGATAAATTTATTATGTGCTTGTTCTAATGAAATCATATTTGGCAAATGATTTGTAGTCTTCTTGAAATTTATTTTGCGTGCACTTTGCGGAGATTCTATCTTTTTTTTTAAAGAAGCATTATAATAAGGTGTGAATTTCTTATATGGTGAATTAGAACCACTCATAATTATTCCTGGTTCATGTAAATAATAATCGGGTGTTCTTTCAAAACCAATATGCGTTTTCTTACATAATTCCATAATTTTATGGTCTCGCTCTAATGCATAAGGAGTATAATCAGCATTGAAACAAACCAAGTCAATTTTGAATGCTTGAATACATTCACTAATTATTTTATTATTAGAACCATAAAAACAATGAAGCTTACCTCCATTTTTTGCAATTTCACTTGCAAGTTCTTGTAAACTTTCAATCATGAATTGTACTGCATTATTTGATTTATAAGAATTTCCTGAACCAACTTGCTCTGGAGTAAAAATAAAAATAGTGTATACATTTTTGCATTTAGAATTAATATAGTTTAAACCATTATTATCTACAATACGAAAATCACGGCGAAAAATAAATAGTCCATTTTCTAATAACATATTATTATTTATAATATATTATTATTTTTTTGTAAATTTATACAAATTTTACACCTTTGAACTTAGAACTTAGAATCCTGGATTATAGTCGTTGTCTTCTCCAGAATCCTTGGGCTTAATGTTTGTAACATTATTTTGTATCATCAACTTATTGCTACTACAAGCATCATCTACACTTTCAATTTGTCCAAACATCTTTTCAATTTCTTCTTGCTCATTCTTTCTATCGTATTCCACTGTTCGCTCTAATTTGTTCATCTCCTCAATATCTAATAATACTTGGAATGCACTTGTTCCAAATAATCCTTCTTGACCTACCATCACATTAGCAGATACACCGCGCATGTTATCCAGTTCTGCATGTCTAGCCGCTTTCAAGAACATTTCAGGTGTTTCCTCAAAGGATGCCTTTGCAATTGGCCCAATGTTATCATTATTAATACCGTGTCTAAAGATAGAGATTAATTTACTATTATAAGTCATTCTGTCACATAACATACACATATGATGATAGTTGACATAAGTTCCATCAAATTCAATAACATCTGCAATCTCATTGTAAATAGATTGTCTAGCTGCTTCAATGCCAAGTACATTATAAATTTCCAAGATATCATTACTGAATGTTCTTGTTGGGTCAACATAATCTAATGCTAATACACCGAGCAAGTTTGTGCCTACAGTATCTAGCACCCAAATATCTTTCTTTTTATAAATTCCATTCTCTTCAAAAACATTATCTTTGATTTTTCTTAAAATAACCTTGCTGATTTTCTTGACTCCACGAATAATCACATTATGTAGCAACTGGTCTTGGAAATTCTTAAGTAGATAGATTTGGTCTGATTGGTCAAGTGGATTTACATTACTCTTCTTTGAACCTTTTGTGCCCGCCTTAAGGACATTGTTCATACGAATTCTGAAAACAAGATTCTCATCATTGTAATCCGCATAAGCACATGTGATTTCATCTCCATAACTATTTTTCAATGTGAAATTAATATCATCCATTGTAATGTTCTTTTCAAGCATCACTTCTGGATTTAACTGCATACGCAATATCCATTTTGATTTTTCATTTGTTTCATCAGCAACCTCTATTTCCGCACATTCATCCATCATATTCTCAAACGCCCTATATTGTTGCATTAAAACAGCATCTTCATTAATAAGAGTGTTCAAATCATCAGGGTCAAAGCAGATTTCAATAGTTTTAACTAGTTCTGCCATCTTTGTGTTCTCTAACATATACATAATAGATTGAGCTTTTTCTCTTTCTGTTTCTTCCTCTGGCTTCAAATATACAGTGAGTGAAGGGTTCTTCGGATTCTCTGACAAAGACAAGATTTCCTCAATACGTGGCACACCACGAGTCACATTGGATTTGGATGACACTCCAGCAAAATGAAAAGTATCTTTTTGAGTTATGCCGTTGTATATATTAAAGTTCCTTGTACCTTCAACTGTTAAATCGTAAGCATAATTTGTAGTATTTGATATTTCTTCAATATTTTTAACTTTATCAAATAGAACATCTTTGTATTTATCTTTTGTTCTGGGTTCAAACACGATATTTCCATTAATTTCATTTGGAATTGACAAATAATTCTTATTAATCTCATAATTAAATTTATAGTTGTGTTCAGCAATTAATTTTGTATTTGCAATTTTATAATCTATTTTAGTTTTCAAAATTTGTGCCAATTTTTTAGCTTGATTATTAGTAACATTCAATCTATACATTTGATGAATATTTTCATTCAAAGTGCCTCTATTATTAAATTGTTGTTTTTTATGTTTTTTTATAGAGCTATAAATCCCAAGATTATTTAATATTTGTTGAACATCTATTAATAAATTTTTTGATACGGAAAACATTATAATACTTTTAGAATCAGATTTTACTGATCCGTCGCCTCCAATATATGCATCTAAGAATCCCAATAGACACTCTTTATTAGAGAAGATAATTTTATCAGATATAAACTTATTATGACTCAATTTTCCACAAAATGTCTCAAGAATACGACATAATACTGTATTATAAATTCTTAAATCTTGGCTCATCCATCCTTCTTTACCTTTATTTTCATTTCTATAAATCTTAGTAGTCAAATTCCACTTTTCACAAAGTTCCAAAATTGGTTTGAAATATGCATCATCATTATTTGAAATAGATATTTGGAATTTTGTCATACAACCTTCGGCTGCATATCCCCCAATTAAATAACCAAAATTATAATCTAGCTCAAGAACCTCTGGAATTTGATAATCGCACATATTTGTCTGCTTTGTGTAAACACAACCAGGCATTAATGTTGTTTTAGTCTTGCAACCTCTTCTTAATTTATCATTGAACTTTGCAACAAACGAATCACTTCTTTTATATGGAAGTACAAATGTTTTTCCAGAATGTTTTGTCCACCAGAAAGTCTCATCCATTACAGCTTTAGCTTTATCTACTTCAGATACATAAATATATTCAGTTGGTGGCAATACTTCTTTCAAATTCAAAGTTAAAGATTCTTTGAAATCTATTTGCTTCAAGCTTACTGGGAGATAATCTCCAACTTTTAATTCATCGCCACTTACTCCAATTATTTTTCCATTAACTAATTTCAATATACCTTTGGCTTTTGTTACTATAACTTCTCTTTCTTCATCTGTAGTTATTTTTAACATAGTGTTTGAACCATCTTTGTTAATAACAGGATGTCTTGTTACTGCCTCAATTTCCTTCCATACAATCTCACCATCTTCTGTACAAGATGGGATTTCATAATATTCACTCATCTCTGCATAAGTGGTGTCCTTGTCTTTATAGTATTCCAACTTTTTCGGCATCTGAATATGTTTTTCAATAAATTCTCCAATCTGCACTTTTTGAATATGACCTTCACGATTCCTTACGATAATAGGTGTCTCAAATGTTACTGAGTTAAGAGTATTATGCACAATGACACCATAATCAGTCATAAATGTTTGATTCGCTGGAACAGTGAAGTCGTACACATATTCGGATTGGTCAGGAGTATAAATTTCAATCTTCTTGATTTCGTCCCATATTACGTGTGAGTTGGCTGCTTGTCTCAGAATTTTTAATTCGTCTGCAATGACCTTTGCATTTTCGTGAGATTCAAATACTTGAATATATTTTTGCAAGGTGCGACGACCGATGGCATTGGTCTTAGCCCAGCGTCCATAATTACGACTCTGTCCAGGTAACTTAAGCTCTTTGCCACACTTGGCAATAATTTCACCGAGACCATTTATTTTATCAACTTCATCAGAAAGGTCATGAGCATCTTCTCTTGACACATAATTCACAAGTCCTTGTAATTCTTCAGAATGAACAAGAGAACCAATATGCTCCTTGTAAAGAGGACTATATTTGGGCGAGATAGCCAAATTATAAATGTTAGAACCGCGAGTGAAATTTGCCTTGATAGTTCCGAAAATATCAAAGTAGGCAAGGAGGAGGGAAATGTCCTTGATTAGCTGCTCCGACCTACTGCAAACACGAATCTGATGATGGCCTTCACAGCATTGGAAATTTCCATCGCCATCAAAGTATGCTTGGATAAGTCCAGCCTTGAATTCATTGGGTGCTAAGAAGGCAAAGTCTGGAACAACCTTCACGAAAGAACCTGTTCCACAAGTTTTCATTATGAAATCTGCTAGAAATTTGCATGAAAACTTTGTGGTAATTCCTGGTCCATATTCACCTGCTTTATTATCTATAAAACACTCCCTTCCAAATCTTTCTGCAAATTTCTTTGTATTATTAATAAAATGAGGTGATATATTTGTAATATTTATAGTTCCGTTTGCTTCGTCAGTTCCAGTTTTTTTATTTAAATTTCCTTCTGCTAAATAAGCTCCAATAAACCATCCGAATAAATAATCCAATTCATATTCTTTATCACCAATAATTACAGAACTTTGAATAAATGTGTTATCAATATGTTTCGCAACTGGAATTCGCATTCCTTCCTTCAAATCAGAACCTGTAATTGGAGCAACAGTCTGATTATCACGAATCAAATGCGAGTGACTCATTGTAGTTTCTACTATACGCCCACTCTTTGTAGTTACTTTCATCATTTGTCCATTTACTGGATGACGACTTACATGCGAGATTTTATTCCAATGAGTCTTTTCTTCTCCATCAACACCGATAATATAATATTCGTCTTCTAGTGCATCCAACAATGTCTCAACACTATTTTCGTGACCAGTATTGAATGTATATTGTGGAAAGTCTTCAATAATTTTATCACATAGTTCGCCTATTTTTATTGACTGCATTGAAATTTTTTGTGTTTCTTTATTAATTTTTATTACCTTTATGAGTTGTCTGCGTGGTCCGCTCATCTGTGTTGTCGGTTCTCCAATGCTCTGCGCCGCAATCATACCGACCATTTCACCAGGTGCAACAATAGAGCGTTTATAATTGAGCGCAATAGTTTCCAACAAAATAGTGAGCGCAGCATTATTGAAGCGTCTTGCAAAGAGCAGGTCTCTCGGAGATAGATAATAGAAGTATAGTGTCTTGAACAACAATGTAGGAGGAGCAGCACGAATTTTCTCCAAATTTTCAAATGCATCTTCAATCATAGAGAATGCTTCAAGTGGAGTAATATCTACTACTGAGCTAGAATTCAATCCTTGCTGTCCCTGAATATTATTAATAATATGTGCAAATCCAACAGGACAATTTACAGAACTGTCATCTTTTCCCTTGAACACTTTCTTAATGACTTGTTCGCGCATATCAAACATCATATCTGTATAAAACTTGCATTTCTTTTGTGTTTCCTCTTTCTGTTTTCTCAATCTAGTCATCGTATTTTTCAAGAATATCTGTGAAAACGCTTTCATCTTGGCAGGTTCATCAGGAATATTATAATGAGAATAAATATCTTGTATACTCATGCTAACAATTGGTATACTTTGAGTTTCAACTTTGACTGTGTCAATGCTATCATCACCGTAAGAGAATTCTACAATTTTTCCCTTGTTGTTTCTTACAGTCATGTCATAATTGACCATCAAATCCTCAAGTCCCTTGATAAGTCGTCTCTGAATATATCCAGTTGTTGAAGTATCACGAACTTGTAGACCATTTGCGAGGCCAAAGTTGAGTGTAGATGGAATCGTCAAATCATATACTTTTGGATGATTCTCAACTCCAATAATATTTATTTCTGTGATTTTGTCTAAAACAACATTGTTATATGTTTCAAAGTTAATATGATATTCTCCCCAAGAAATAGAATTTAATTTTTGTTGTTTCTTTTCTTCTAAAAGATGAACCTTTCTTGAGAATATTTCACCCCATTGTGCTCTAATAGATAAGCGATAAGTTGGCTTGATATTTTTAGTTCCTAAGTTATTAGATTTCAATTGTGTTTTGAAGACCTTGCCAAAGATTCCTAATCTTGAACATAACATAGAAATTCCCTCAATTAATCTCTTTGATGCAGAGCCAACTTCAATAGAGTTTTTACTGATTGATCCATCACCAGAGAAGTATCCATTCAATAATCCAACAATAAACTCTTCTTTTGCAATAAATGCATCTGTTGGCACATATTTGTTTGCTGCACCTTTTCCGACAAATCTTGTTAAGAAATCAGCAAGTACTCCACAATTTCCAATAATACATTCTGATGTTCCCCCAATTTTATTAATTCGCGATGTTTCCTTCCATTTAATAGAATGAGAATCAAACCAAGTTTTTACAAATGATTTAATGTTTTCATTCAAATTTGTAATGTAAACACAATTTCCTTGTGCATTTCCTTCTGCTATGAATAATCCAATAAAGATACCATTAGTTTCATTAAGAGCAAACTTTTCATTAAATTGAGTGTTTTTGCGAAACGCATGATAAGGATATATGAATCCATCCTTAATATTATCCAAGTTGGACCTAATAACAACTCTTTGTAATGATGATTTCTTATTATATGGAAGTATGAAATTTGTTCCGTTGTTTTCATTCCACCAGCCAGTTGGAATTTTTGCGCGACCTTCCATAGTTTCTTTCATAAGGTTGATTGCTTTGTTGAAATCAGAACCATAGACATATTTATTCTTTGGTAAATAATTAGAAACTTCAACAGATTCCAAGATAACAGGAGGTTTGCACAACTCCATAGTAACAGGAACACAATCTCCTACTTTAATTTCTGGTGTAGGAGTTTCTTTAAGTTTCTTAGTTTCATTATTCCAAATCAATAGTGATTTACTTTCGGTAACAATCACATTGCGTCCACCTGATGTTTTGATTTCATAAAGCTCTGTTCCAGGGTCGTGTCTAGTAATAGCAGTTACTTCACCCCAAGTAACAACACCATTTTCATCTGTAGTAGGAATAAACACATCTCCGTTTTCTAAGTTCATGAGTTCCATTTGACGTTCAGTGAAATGTTGGACCTTTGCTCCTTCTACATCAAGTTGACCATCAATCCATTTACCAATTTCAGTATACTTTGCAATTCCTCCTTCAATAATGACAATTGGAGTTTCCCAAGTAACTGATTTTACAGCGGTATCAATAAGACCAATACGACCACCCATTGCATGGAAGAATAACTCTTGAGGAGAAAGTCCATTGATATAAGAACTTTCCACAAAACCACGAGCGCTTGGTGAATCGTCAAATTTTGTAAAATGAGGTAAGGTTCTGTGTTCAAAACCATAAGGAATGCGCTTACCATCCACATTTTGCTGTCCCAAACACGAAATCATCTGTGAGATATTCAAGTCTGACCCTTTTGACCCTGCATTTACCATAACAACAAAACGATTATCTGAATCCAAACTTTTGAGACCAATTTTACCAGCTTCAGAAGATGCTTGATTCAAAATGTTATTGACTTGCGTCTCAAATTCTTCTTGATTGGTTTTTCCACTGTTATTTTCAAAAACACCGATTTGAGTTTGGTCAATCAAATTCTTGACATCATTTTTCTTCTTGGTAATTGTTTGTACAATTTTCTGATTGGTGGATTCATCGGCAATTAAATCACTTATACCTACACTGTAGCAACTAGACTTCATATATTCATTGATGATGTTCTGCAAGTCATCTAGCCACTGTGCAGCCGCCATATTTCCAAAATCGTTACAAACGCGCTGGATGAATCCTTTTGCACCATCATGAATGACACCTTTATCCATTTGACCGCGTAAATATTGACCATTTCTAATTTCAAGAACAGAATTTGCAGTTTTGGGGTCATCACCATCCTTGAATTGTTTGGTCTTGTAGTGCAGAGTAATTGGAGGTGTGATTTGAGATAGGATTTCAAAATTACTAATCTTGACCTTGTTACCAAAGAGCTCCTCATTGACACGCTGGAATCGCATCAATAAATTCATTGCATCTCTTGGTGTGAAATTAATATTCTTCCTTGTAAAACGATAAGAACCAAGAAGAGAATCTTGATAAATACCGACAATCGGCTTGTTGTTCGCAGGACTAATAATTTGATAAGGAACTGCCGCTAAATTTCTTAGTTCCGAGTCGGATTCCATATCCTGCGGCATATGTAAATTCATTTCCATGAATACCCCTAAAGTTTCCAATAGGGCCGGAATACACCTTGTGCCTCATCAGGTTGGTTAAACCATCATTTGAGACCCGTGATCATCTACTCTCTGAACCTTCCCCATACTCTTACCATAACGAGGTTAGGGGCTTGGCTGCTGATTATCCAATCCTTCACATTATTACCATTGGGGACGATTTTTAATCGTGTTCCTCTCAAATGTTTCCAAATGAGAGTGGTAGTGAAGGCTCTAAGGAACTTCCAGCAGTTTGGTCACGTTGCTAACCCACCTTTAAGAAAGGTGGAGCCAAATTATATAGATCTTTTTGGCTCTACCTTTTCTAAAGGTAGATTAACTAGGGAGTTGCACGCTTTTCACGCTCCCTGTTGGGGACAAAATGCTTTTACATATGTCTATCCCCGTCAAAATCGGCATTGTAAGGCTTTGTCGGCCTAATCCTTACCATTTCTGGTAAGGCCGGAATACACCTTGTGCCTCATCAGGTTGGTTAAACCATCATTTGAGACCCGCGAACATCTACTCTCTGAACCTTCCCCATACTCTTACCATAACGAGGTTAGGGGCTTGGCTGCTGATTATCCAATCCTTCACATTATTACCATTGGGTTCGGCAATTAACCGAGTTCCTCACAAATGTTTCCAATTATGAGTGGTAGTGAAGGCTCTAAGGAACTTCCAGCAGTTTGGACGCGTTGCAATATAAATCAATAAATACTTGAGGCAAATCAAGTTGGTTTTCTGTATGATACTCTTTTAATTTTTTCAGGTGTTGTTCAATCTGTGGTTTTAAAATTTTGTTATTTTTTGATAAGTTTTCTTTGCAAGATAATGCTGTCGTATTTCTCCAATTAAATGCAACTAACTGCTCATCTGGGTTTTCTAAGATGAACTTTGATAAAGGAATTACATGGTCAATATGCCATTGTTTTCCGCGATTTTCAAGAACAAAACCATTATCATTATTCAATAGCCATTTCAAGTAATCTTTTACAGTGCAACCTAAATACTCAACAGTATGTTTTTCTTTATTATTGATTGCACTAATTATTCTTGAACGAATGGTTCTTTTCATTTTGTCTAATGGTTCGTCTCTTTCACAGTCTTTACATTTTAACCTGTTATTCCTAAATCTAATTTGTTCTTTTATTTCGTTGCAATAATTACATTTTTTGTTATCTATTCCGATTTCCTCTTCTTTTATTTTTTTCTTTTCTATTATCTTGTTTTTTTTAAATATGGTTGATGATTCAATAACTTTTTTTCTGTGTTCTTGATCATTTTCATATTTAAATTTTCTTTTTTCATTATTACAATCCTTACATATTTTTCTGTTTTTTATAAAAGAGGAAATCGGTTTTTCTTTATTGCAGAAGTTGCATTTTTCATCTAACTCATTTGGAGGTTCTAAATTTTTATACTTATCACGGCTTCTTTCGTTACGACAGCTTTTGCATATATTTCTTTTTGGTATAAACTTATCATTACTTTTTGTTTCACCACATTTTGAACAAGTTTTTTCTAATGGTTTAGTATCTGTCACATCCATATTATTCATTTTGAATTTTTCTTTTTAAGTTGTTTGCCTCAAATATTATTGATTTAATCACTAGGAGGTAGCACGCTTTTAACGCCTCCTGTTGCCGACACAAAGTCTATCGGCGACATTCATTCGGAAGGTATCACCCCTCCTCATAATTTTTGCAATATGGCACATCATACTCATTCTGTGCAATGTAGGCTGTCT
>Ga0164296_1003001_pt1 | contig 16273 bp, 20 predicted proteins | sample GEODES057metaG_FD_113533 | JGI IMG/M metagenome (GOLD analysis project Ga0164296, IMG submission 113533) | Dystrophic lake water microbial communities from Trout Bog Lake, Wisconsin, USA - GEODES057 metaG | ecosystem: Environmental > Aquatic > Freshwater > Lake | place: USA: Trout Bog Lake... | reverse complement strand
CCCATCATGCTACCTGACATCAGATAGGTGTTAGTATAGGCTAGATTAAACGGCTCAAATAGCGTACCGCCTGCACCAATACCAGTTCTTGAGCCAATAGCTCTACGAAACACTTGACGTACTGTGATAACTTCATCAGGTAATCTGTATTCATTTTGATCCTGTATTAGTTCTAAAAACATGTAGCTTTCTTCAACCGCGTTAGGGCTACGTTGACGATATCGTACCAGCGCACGATCTAGGGCTGTTTCATAATGCTTAGGATCTAGCTCAACTTCAACCATGCCGTCACCTAGCATTTGCTTTACGTAATCAAATACTTTGTTACGTTCTTCAGTAGAATTTGATTGGGTTGTTGACGGCAGATCATCCATATTATTGTCCTCTTACTATATTTAGCTATCGATAAATATGTTACTATGCCAAGATTAAGTTTATTTAAACCAGAAAAAGGGTTGGACTATAAGTTTATAGACCGCCAAGCTAGCGAAATGTTTCAGGCTGGCGGGACTGACGTATATCTGCACAAATATTTAGGTGCAAATACCGACCCGGCAAATGCCACAGCATCTCAACCAAACTATGCTACTACAGCAGTTACAAACATCCAGGATTTATTATTCCTAGAAAATCGCGATCGTACTTATGATCCTGAAATTTATCGTATTCGTGGCATGTATAATGTACAAAATATTGACTTTAATCTAAGTCAGTTCGGTTTGTTTATCGACAACGACACCCTATACATGACTGTGCATATTAATGATTTTGTCAAATATATTGGTCGTAAACCAGTTAGTGGTGACGTTTTAGAACTTCCCCACCTGCGTGATGATTTTGCTCTTAATGATTTTGATGTTAGCTTACCTCGATACTATGTTATCGAAGACGTAGGTCGTGCTTCAGAAGGATTTTCAGTTACTTGGTTCCCACATCTATATAGATTAAAATTAAAACGTGTAACTGATAGTCAACAATTTGCATCAATCTTTGATCAACCAGCTAAGGACATTAATGGAGATCCAGTAGGAGCGGGTACTACACTTAAAGATTTACTCAGTACATTTAATACAGAAATTGAGATCAATGCACAACTTGTGGCGCAAGCCGAAGCTGATGCTCCAACAAGTGGTTATGAAACTCGCCAATTTTACACATTGTCAGTGGATCCTACAACAGGCAAGCCTCGTTTAGAAACAGCAGATGAAACTGATTTAGATGCTAGTCAAATGAGTTATCGTGCCAATGACAACAATGCTCGTCCAGTACGCACAGGCTACACTGGTTATTTGATAGGTGATGGATTTCCAGTTAACGGTTACGACTTTGGATTTGGTATACAGTTTCCTCAACAACCAGGTACCGACGATTTCTTTTTGCGTACAGATTTTTATCCTAACAGACTATTCCGATTTGATGGGCCAACGCAAACATGGATGAAAGTTGAAGACGCTGTGCAAATGACCATGACCAACAACGACACGCGAAACACACAAAAGACCGGATTTATTAATAATAGCAATTATACCTATACTGGAAAAATTGCTACCGACGCGATTACACTAATTGAAGGTCAAACAGTTATTGATACTAATATTGTGTATGCCACTGGATCTCCTGCACTATATGTGGTGATCAAACAGGGTGTTACACAACTAGAATATGCTGTTAGCGATTATCCAGCATTGACTAGTGGATACAATGGTTTGGTATACTATTGGCAAACGTCTCCGGGAAATTATGCGATACAAATTAATTTGCCAACAATCGACGGCACACAACAAGTCATACCTCAAGCAGGACAGTGGATCATAACACTATATACACAACGAGATGCACAAAGATCTAGTCTTTCTACTGCTCTCAAACCTAGGGCGGATTTATAATGCAATGGTTTTATGACGGTCAGATAAGAAGATATATCACACAGACAATTCGTGTGTTTAGTAATTTTGTGGTCAAATATGGTGACGGTAGCCTACATCAAGTTCCTGTTATGTATGGTGATGCTGATCGTCAAGTATCCAGCATCGTTAGACAAGGTAGTGAAAATGTGGTCAACTCAATTCCGCGAATCAGCATATATGTAACAGCTTTAGAATTAGATCGTGACCGACTAAGTGATGCCAGTTATGTTAGTAAAATGAATTTTCGTGAACGCGACATAAATTCTACAACCGGTGCATATACCGGCGCTCAAGGTCGCAATTATACTGTAGAACGTATAATGCCCACACCGTTTAAGCTGACTATGAAATGCGACATTTGGACGTCAAGCACTGATCAAAAGTTACAAATCATGGAACAGATATTAGTTCTGTTTAATCCAAGTTTAGAACTGCAAACTACTGACAACTACATCGACTGGACAAGTCTAAGTGTATTAAATTTAAATGCTTTAAGTTGGTCAAGTCGACAAGTTCCGGTGGGCAATGATACTCCTATTGATGTAGGAACACTAACACTAGATAGCCCTATTTGGATTAGTCCCCCGGTCAAGGTCAAACATCTTGGGGTTATTACTAAAATTATCACTAGTGTGTATTCAGGTAGCACTACTGAGCCAACGGGTTACATTGAAGGGTTAGGAATTGACCCTGCGCTACAAACCAATGGCGGGTCAACAACATTTGGTCAGTTGGTTGCACAAGAAACTACTACGATTGGCGGATTTAAAATCCTAGTGTATGATAATCAAGTACAGTTGATGGGTAAGAATGACGGGGTAATTCCACCAAATCCCACACTAGATATACAAACTCCTACAGGTCCAGCACAAAGTTGGTCGGAAGTGTTTAGTCAATTCCCCGGGCAGTACGTTGCAGGATCTAGTATGATATACTTGTCACAACCTAATAGCACGTATGTTATTGGTACATTTGCTGTTAATCCGCTTAACGACAATATCCTTCAAGTAAATTGGAATACAGATTCATTGACATCAAACACTGGCATAGACAGTGCTGGTAAGCTGGCTACTGATGCCGGTTATAATATTGCCGGAAGTTACCGACCAAGCAGTCCCGGAACTTTTGATGCAATCATAAATCCTCAGACCTATACTCCAGATGCACCTGCTGTAGGTACAAGATATCTAATCATTGAAGATATAGGCGATCCTAGTAATACAGCACCATCAGAAGTATGGGGCAATCTAGTAGCACTGGCAAATGATATTATAGAATACACTGGATCTTCATGGAACGTAATCTTTAATTCTAGCCAAGAATCAGACACCATGGTGTGGCAAACTAATATATACACAGGAGTTCAATACTTATGGAACGGTGTTTCATGGGTTAAGAGCTTTGAAGGTGAATATACTGCCGCACAATGGAAAATAATACTATAAAAGAACCGATAGTTTGTAGTGGTGCATTGTTCTATGCTAAATCTACACGACGGTTCTTATTATTGCAAAAAGCGCATGGCAAGCACGAAGGTACATGGGGGCTAGTCGGCGGCACTAATGTAGTCGGCGAAACTCCGTGGCAAGGTCTTCAACGTGAAATTACTGAAGAAATTGGGCAGTGCCCCGATATAGTTAAAACAATACCTTTAGAAACATTTGTCAGTAATGACAAGGTGTTTAATTTCCACACATATCTGTGTGTTATTAAGGAAGAGTTTGTACCTAAACTAAGTGATGAACACAATGGTTGGGCATGGGCAACAATAGATCGTGCTCCTAAACCTCTGCATCAAGGATTACGTAATAGTTTTAGTTCAAAGACCATCCGCACTAAATTACAAACAGTCTTTGATTTAGTGGATCTAATTTAAAGATTTATAAAAACAATCTTCATAAATAATCAACAATTTAATAAACTGGGCTTACAAATGCAATTAAAAAATCAATATTATTATTTTAAATCTGTTATATCACCTGAAGATTGTAGACATATTATCGACCTTGGTTTAAAAACTATTGAATTTGAAAAATCGCAAGGGAGGAGTGTTTCAGCAATTACTGGTGGAGATCGTCAAAAAGATGCCATGCCAAATGCTATACCCCAGGGTGAATTTTCAGCAAGTCAATTAAAAGAACAAGGAATAGACACTCCTACGTATGTTAGAGATAGTGACGTAGCATGGTTAGGAGATCAATGGATCTACGATTTAATCTATCCATTAATTTCAGAGGCCAACGAAAAAGCTGGATGGAAGTGGCAGTGGGATTGTTCAGAAAAATTTCAATTTACAGTATATAAACCAAATGGATTTTATAGCTGGCACAAGGATGGGCCAAGCGATCATTACGGAGTATATAAAAGATATATCCATGGCATTACACAAAAACCACTAAGACCCGGAGGGTTATTGCCTGATCAATACACAGATGCTGAATATATGATTGGTAAAGTTAGAAAAATTTCTATGACATTAAATTTAAATGAACCCGGAGACTACGACGGTGGCAATTTAATGTTTGACTATGGCAAGCATATTGAAAACGGTGAACAATTTTATGAATGTACAGAAATCAGGCCACAGGGTTCGGTAATTGTGTTTCCTTCATTTGTTGATCATTGTGTGACTCCAATTAGTCGTGGTACAAGATACAGTTTAGTATTATGGTGTTTAGGCGATCCATTTAAATAATTTAGGAATTTTATGACAGACATATCAAAACAAACACAAGAATATTTCAACAATCATAAATATGTGATTATTAAAAAATTTCTTGATCCAAACATCGTCGGTTTAGTTTACAGATACTGTATTACTCAAGTCATGGCTATGGATTTTAAATCAACGTATGACAAAAAGTCTTTTAATAAAGAATGGGACGGCGAATGGGGAGATATACAAGCTCCGGGATGCTACAGCGCATATGGAGATACGTTGATGGACACATTATTAACTTCATGTTTGCCACAAATATCTAATTACACAGGATTAAATTTAATTCCAAATTATACCTACTGGAGACACTATCAAAGAGGAGTTGAATTGGCAAAACATAGAGATAGGTTTAGTTGCGAAATAAGCACTACAATATGCCTAGGTTACGATACTTCTAATCTTATCGATGAAGATCCTAACTATGGATGGCCGATTTATATGGAAGATATAACCGGACAAACTCCGGATGGATTAGAAGTTAAACTAGAGCCAGGCGATATGGTAATCTATCGCGGAATAGAATTAGAACACTGGCGAGATAAGTTTAAAGGGCTAGGGCATGCGCAGTTGTTTATGCACTACAATGAAAAAAAATGGGAAAATCAACCCATGTTCGACGGAAGACCGATCATAGGTATTCCAAAAAGATTTCAAGCTGATTATTAATTAAGGAGAAAAATATGGGCGCAGTATCAGATCCAACAAGAGGTATGGAATATATCTTTGACTACGGTAATATTACCGATGAAAACAAGGCAGCGGCATTAGAAATAGCAACTATGTTAGAAAATCAAGGTCTTAAAGATCTTGCTGAATCGATTAAGGTAAAATTTAAAATTAAAGAAATTCCTAAATACGATGTAGAATCAAGTCCTTTTGTTGTTGCTTGTAGGACAGCGGGATTATATTGTTCTATACAAGGATATGTTCAAGAAGGTGTTGAACCTAATATTATTCAATATCCATTGCTAGCAGTGTGTTCAGATATAAGGAATTTAGAAAAATTAATTCCTATTATTAAATCTATGGAATTAAACGATGAACACAATTAAAAAGTTAGTGATTGTAGGTGGTGGATCATCTGCGTGGTTATCTGCCGCATATTTTTCACACAATTTTCGTCATTTTGATATCACAGTAGTTGATAAAGAAATCGGAAACCCTGTAGGTGTCGGTGAAGGCACGTTGATGAATTTTGAATTGTTTCTCGAACACTGCGGTTTTGATAAACGTGAATGGGTTCCTGAAATAGATGCTACATTCAAAGCAGGTATTCTGTTTCCAGGATGGGTTAACAAAGAAAATGTAGTCTGGCATCCTTTCTTGATGAATGTAATGACCGATTTAAATCTTAATCTACACGATTTGTGGAGTAGAAATCAGCATCTTGATTTTAAACAAACTGGAGTGGCATTTTATGAATCTGCTATTCTTAATGATACAATTGATCCACAAAATACAAGATATGCATATCATATAGATGCTGGAAAACTTGTTACTTATATACAACGTAAGTTACAAGATAGAGTAACGTTTATACAGTCTGAGATGGTTTCCATTAACCGTCTCAATAATAATTCAGTGCATAGTATTGTTCTTAAAGATGGCCAACAAATAGAAGGGGATTTGTTTTTAGATTGTACAGGATTTAAATCACTATTACAATTTAATCCAGATCGCGTTGATTTATCTGGCAGATTGATTTGCGATACCGCCGTTGCTGGCCATGTTCCATACGAAGATAAAGAAAAAGAACTTCATCCATATGTGATTTCCGAAGCAGTAGACTGTGGTTGGATATGGAATATTCCCGTTGAATCTCGCATTGGGTCTGGTTTAGTTTTTAATCGATCAATTACAGATCCAGAGGATGCTAAAAGATATTTCTGTGAATATTGGGATAATAGAATTACTCCAGACAAATTAAAGGTTATTGATTGGACTCCTTACTATAACAATAACATATGGCATGAAAATGTTGTTAGCGTAGGATTGAGTGCCGGATTTATCGAGCCATTGGAAAGTACTGGGCTTGCTTTAATTACAGAAGGTATTTTTCAGTTGAGTAGAAGACTAACTGATTTTACATGGACCGAGTATGATGTAGAAATTTACAATAATACCATGAAATGTTTCTTTGAAGAAAGTATCGATTTTGTCAGTATGCACTATGCTAAGACAGAACGTAACGAACCGTTCTGGCAGGCAGTCGATCAAACTATTAAAGTTAGTGATAAACAAAAATTCTATGAAGAATGGCTAGCTGATTCAACTACTTTAATGCCTCAGGGTGGCAAGGATTCAAACTTTTTTACAGCTCCAAATTGGACTACATGGCTAGTTCAGATGGGGTATCCGGTAGCACCTAGAGACTTTGGTGAACTAAATGATGTAACTGAATTTGGAATCAAACGCTATTTTGATTTTGAAGAACGTAGACGCACAGTCAGTGGTTCTAGGCATTATGAATACATTAACTATATCCACGGTGTATACGAAAAATATTCCCCACCTAGGTAAAGTTAATATTAATTAATACTTTATCTTGTTCAATTGGGATACGTCCAGTGTGATATTGTAGCCCATCAAATATAACAATTCTTCCACGTTTTGCTTGTATTTCATGGGCTATAGTTTTTTTAGACGGATCGTGTATTCCATTATATTTTTCATTGAACAATATTGTTCCACCATCAGAATCTGTTACATAGTAAATTAATGTTTTATGTGGAATATTAAGATCAATGTGCGGAGCATTATATTTTTCAGGATAGATATCCCTGGGTGCCAATACTCCACGTATTCTTTCTAAGGAATTAACCGGAGTGATGTGTTCTATAAAATATAAGATTGGTCTTACAAAATCACAATATTGGCTTGATTTAGTTTTATCAAAATAGAAACGATGTATTAGTCCTCTAGTTTCTAAAATATTAGAATCGTTTTTTATAAAGCTATCTGTTAACTCTTGGTTTGAGTAAGAAACTGCCGGGTTATAATGCCAGTCAAAGCCAACATTTGTTAGGGTGTATTCTAGTTCGTTAACAAAACTAGATGGCAACAAGTCGTCTATAATTATGGGATCCATGTGTTATTTAAAGAAAATTTTTGAATGCCGTCGGAATTATGATAAGTAAAGTGTCATATATCGTTATAGGAGGTCAATTATGGCAACAATTACACAACGTTTTATAGATACTTTAAATTTTCACAAAGAACACCCAGGAGCACCGGATATCGATGAAGCTGGTAAAGCTCACGTAGCTATCGATCAAGCACACTCTACAACAATTCTTTCAGTTATTGAAGATCATCAATCTGGCAAAACAACCGATGAAGAATTCAAACAAGCATTGTTAGATTTGCTAGCACACGAGGAGTTTGCACCGCACGAAACAATGGCTAAAACACAGATTAAAAACATTTTAAGACATGATTTTGGAGTTGAAGTAGACGAAACAGCTCCACAAGCACCGGATCCTACTATGTAATATGAATGTTTCTCGGCAAACTCAATTAATATTTCCAACGCCTGTTCACATTGTTGATTTTTCAGATACAGAATTTTGTGACAAGGCGTCCTTGGCCGTTAGAGCTATTTTGGATAACGGTGAAGGTGGTGGTGACGATGTATGCTGGTGTACACCAGATAACTTAGATCTAAGACCCGAGTTCTCTGAAATAAAAAATATTATATTGTCAGAAGTTGGGAAAGTGTTCGACTATATAGGTCTAGTAAGAGATGACTTTTATATGACTTGCATGTGGGCTAATGTGTCTAAACCTAAAAATAGACATGCATTACACCCACACGCTAACTCCTATTACTCCGGAGTGATGTATCTCGAAGCTCCCGGTATTCCAGGAAATATCGGATTTAAAGATCCAAGACCTAGTAGCGAAATACTTTCACCTGACTATATTCAAAATTCTATTTTTAAATTAAGAACTATCGAATTTGAACCTAAAAAAGGCAGATTAATTATGTTTCCTAGTTGGTTACATCACGGAACAAGGCCTGGCAATTTTGACGAAAACTTAAACAGAATTTCTTTAAGTTTTAACATTATGCCACGGTGTGTAATAACAGATCATACTAGACGAATAACATTATGATAGATAAAATTTATGTACTCGATGATATTATTCCCGGAAACTATCAAGAATTAATAAAAGAATCGTTATTTGATACTTTAAATCATCCATGGTTTTTAAAAAGATCATTATCTGAATCTACAAATGGTAATTTTAATCCTGCGTTTACACAATCACCGGGATTTGCTAACGTATTTTATAACGATAACGGTATACTGAATCAACGAATCTATGATTTGTTTTTACCAGTCGTTAAACTGGCATGTAATAAAATTAATTTTAATTTTAATTCACTGATTTATGGAAGATCGTTTTTACAAATGCCTTTGACTACCCATCAAGGCATAACAAACCCACACGTGGATATTCCGATCCCACACCTGGTATGCTTGTATTACGTCAATGACTCAGACGGTGAAACTGTATTCTTTAACAGAATAGACGATCCCTCTGGAAGTCCAAGACCAAACTTTGACGATGCTGAAATTGCAAATAAAGTACAACCTAAACAAGGACGATTAGTAATTTTTAATGGCAGTGTGTATCACTCAAACACACTTCCAAAAAATAATATGCGGTGTGTGATCAACTGTAATGTAATCTGATATGTTTTTAATAGAAGAAGAAAATTCAATCTCAAAAAAATATCTAGCAGAAATAGATAGCTGGATTATGGGCACAGATTTCCCTTGGCATTTTCAAACGTATTCTACTAGTACAAAATTTCCATTCTTTGGGCATGATGTTATTCCTCGTTATGATAAAGATTTAGAAGAAATACGTGTGAATTCCGAAGCCTGGGATTTAATCAAAGACATCTTTGAAAGTTTTTGTATACGTCACGAAATTAAAATTAAACAAGTGCTTAGATGTTCTCTTAACTTAACAATGCATTGCGATACATATCCGCACTCCGACCCCCATGTAGACCATAGTATTCCACACTACAATATGCTTATGTATTTTAATACGTGTAGCCGGGGATCTACCGTTATATTTAAGGAAAGAGACGACTCTGGCAAAGGCGTAGTACATTCTGAAACCAGTTTAGATACTAACTATACCATAGAAACAGAAATTGCACCAGTCAAAGGCAAGATTGCTGTATTTGATGGTAGGCATTTTCATGCCAATAGATTTTGTATAGAACCTGAACGTCGCGTAGTCTGCGTTGTAACATTTATACCGGAACATTATGAATAATTTACCAGAACAATTTCACTATTACTACTGGGGACCGTTATTATGGAGTAGTAAAATTCCCTTGCCTATATGCGACGAATTTTTAAGACGTGGTCAAGAACTTACAATTCCATTAAATGAAAATCTTGCTAGTATTATTGAAGATGTTAAGACATTTACCAAACAAGAAGATAGAAAATTTTTAGTAGATATACTACACCCATACTTACAATTATATTTAGAATTTTCAAAAAAATGGTATCAAAAAGAAAATGTTGAAATGCCAGAATTAGAACTAATGAAATACTGGATTAATTTTCAAAAGGCAAATGAATATAACCCTGAACATACGCACGGCGGCGACTTTTCATTTGTATTTTATGTAAACATACCTGAAAATTTAAGAGAAGAAAATAAAAATTACACAGGCACTAGTGCTGGGCCAGGAGCTATTACATTTAGGTATGGCGAGGATAACGATTGGGCGGCTAGCACACAATCTTTTATACCTGAAAAAGGCGATTTGTTTATTTTTCCAGCTAAGTTAGCACATACTGTATTTCCTTTTAAATGCGAAGGCGAACGTATTAGTATTTCTGGAAACTTTAGGATTGTACGTGATTGAAAATGCTATTCAATATTTGGCCGATTTAGACAAACAAATATCGCACGGGCAAGGGTTATACATAGAGCATTGTCTAGAAGTTTATAACATTTTAACAGAAAAAAATCTTTCTCAAGATGTAAGATTAGCCGGATTATATCATTCAGTATATGGAACTGATTTTTTTAATGCCGGATTAGAATTAACCCGAGATAAAATACGCTCGTTAATTGGCAATTACGCAGAACAATTAGTATTTGATTTTTGTAATATTCCTGATCGAGATAACAGTATATTAAATGGATCAAATACAGATTTATTTGAAATAGCACTAGCAAATTTAGAAAGTCAAACTAATGGAAACTTAGATCCTGTGCTGATAAGTATGTTAGATCGTTATAGAAAAAAACAAATGAAACCTACTAATTTTGATAGATACGTATTAAATTCAAAAAACATTTTTGTGTTCGATAATTTCTTACAGAAAAATTATATCGAATACTTACACGACACTTGTTTATCTGGAAACTATACAGTTAGTCATGGTACTAGCAAATTTACACATAGCCGAGATGAACGTATAGCTTGTTATTTGACAAAAGATCAATTTTATAAAACAAGATTGGATTCTTTATTAAAAACTATAGCAAATTCTACCGGTACAGATTTATACGCAGGATCGTACTATATCAATGGTTATGGCCATATGGCTCAGACCAGCAGACATTGTGATAGTTCCGTAGAAGGCACAATTACAGTATTGATATTTCCAAATAAACATTGGGAAAGTACATGGGGAGGCGAAATTAAATTTTATAACGAAGTTGAAAAATTTCATTATACGTTTGATTTTGTACCTGGGCGTGTTATAGCATTTGATAGTCAATTAGAACATGAAGTATTGCCTATAACAATTGACGCTGAAAAAATGAGATTTTCTATTGCGATTAAATGTGCGTACACTCTGCAAGGTATAGAGTACTTAAAATCGTGTTACAATAAAGAAAATATTATAAAGATAGAACATGATAGAACATAAGATTGAAGAATTATTTCCTAAACCAGTTATGGTAGTTGATAATGTGTGTCTAGCTGAACTAGCGCAGTTCGAACAAATTATCCACAATATTATGACTAGTAAAGGCACAGTTTCGACTGATTTCCAATATGTAAATTCGACGCATGCTACCATGGATGATTTATACAATGTTGTACAGTTTCAACCATTGGTAAAAGAAATACAAAATAGTGCTTTTATTTTTTTAGAAAAATTAGGATATTCTGAACAATCTATTAGTGTAATGAAATTAAAACAACTATGGGCTAATAGTTCAACTAAAGGGAACTATTTGTTTCCGCATATACATAGCAACAGTATTTTATCTGGTGCGTTTTATGTTAAATCTAGTGACACTGATTACATACAATTTTACAACGATATAACTGATACTATATTAGTACCTGATACTCCTACTGAAATCAATCAACGATCGGTTGATTATCAATGTGTGGCCGGCAGATTATTATTATTCAAAAGTAATATGCTTCATGGCACCACAATAAAAAAGGACATGAACGAAAAAATCGTTATGTCCTTTAATATTGGTTTGTAATTCTTAATATTTAATAATAACTACACCAGGTCCGCCTGCGGCACCGGCACCACTACCGTAGTCCCAGCCACCACCACCACCTGCTCCTTGTGCCCAACCACCTGGCCATGAACCTGCACCGTTAGGACCGCCACCTCCTCCCCATGGATTACGGCCTGGTGCGCCGCCGCCTGGAGTATTAGCTTGACCATTACCACCACCGCCACGGATTATAGGTGTTCCTGTGATACTATCGTAACGACCTACGCCGCCGTTATTTCCGTTTTGAAGCCATGCGCCACCTACTCCACCAGCACCGCCGCCGCCACCGCAGTTACCACCAGTCGGATTACCCGGATAGCCAAATCCATAAATTCCACTCCAACCCGGTTGGCTTGGTTGTGTTCCACCACCACCTGTAGTTTGATTACTTGGATACCATGTTCCACCACCGCCTGATCCACCCGAGTTAGCCGGACTATTACCTGGACCACCAGTTCCACCGCCGCCGCCACCAATGGCAACTAGGTCGTTAAAACTTGAGTTTGAGCCGTTATTGCCTTTACCGCCGTTTAGTCCAGGTGCTCCGCCACCTTGACCTACAGTAACAGGATAGCTAGTTCCACCGACTACTGGATATTTTTCAACATAGATCAATCCGCCTGCACCGCCGCCACCTGCTGTTCCAGCACCGCCGCCACCGCCACCTGCTAACACTAGTACTGAAATACTAGTAACACCGGCAGGTACTGTGAAAGATGTGCTGGTTGGGGTTGAAAACTCGACAATAGTTCCGCCTTGTGTTTCTGTGGAAACATGTTGTACCCATGCTGTACCGTTGTAAACTTCTAAAAATCCGTTATCTGTGTTAAAATATAAAGTGCCTTGCTTGGCGCTTGGTCTACCCGCAGTGTTACCCGACTGTATTTTATAAGTTTGCGATGATGGTAAATTTGTACTGGTTAATGATGCCATGGAAATAGTCTCCGATATCCGTTATAGTATATTTAGCTTCAAATATACAAATACTAGTCATTTTTTTCTATAAATAATCTAAAATAAAGGATCCCAATGAATATTGTTATTGTAGGTGGCGGAACTGCTGGCTGGTTATCTGCGTTGTTCCTTGCTAAAGTTAAACCTTATCATAATATCACAGTTATTGAATCTAGCAAAGAGGGCATTATAGGAGTAGGAGAAAGTTCTACAGGTGCGCTATTAGATGTTGTAACAAATGCTATATGGGACTTTGGATGTGATCCTATTGAATTTATGCGAGAAACTGGCGCAACATTAAAATACGGAATTAAATTTACTGGATGGACTCCCGACACTAAGCAATTCTATTACGGTCCTATTGATGGATCTAGTACCGGAAGAGGAATACCCGACGGCATATTTGGATACGGTTTAGATAATTTTAGAGAAAAATTACACTTATCAACTTTATTTGGCAATATGATTGAACATGATATTTCTCCTATTAGCCGCACCACTAATAAATTTACAACAGATACACACGCACTTCATTTTAACACATTTTTAGTGGGAAATTATTTTAAAAAAATATGTCTAGCTACTGGCAGAGTTAAGCACATTGATGCAAAAATTAATTGTGTTAACATTTCTGAAGCAGGCATGATCAAATCTGTTACACTAGAAGATTCTCAAACCATAGAAGGTGAGTTTTTTATCGATGCTAGCGGATTTAAAAGATTACTAATGTCAGAATTAGATAATAAATGGATCGACTACAAACAGCATTTGCCAGTAAGCTCAGCATTGCCTTTTTTTTTAAAATATAAAGAAGGAGAAAAACCTTATCCTTATACGCATTCATGGGCGCAAGGTGCTGGATGGATGTGGCAAATACCGTTACAGGAGCGTCAAGGATGCGGATATATTTTTTCTGATGATTTTATTACTCCAGATCAAGCTCATGCTGAAATTGAACAAACATTGGGGCAAGAAGTTGAAATTACACAACATATAAAATTTAACAGCGGAAGATTAGAAAATGTATGGGTCAATAACTGTCTAGCGGTAGGGCTAAGTAGTGCGTTTACTGAACCATTAGAAGCTACTAGTGTTCACAGTATAATCATACAAATGCTTAATTTTGTATTTGAATATATGAAACCTACACTAGAAGAAACTATAAATCCAGCTTGTATTAGGCACTATAATATGCGTACAGGAAAAATGTACGATGATTTTAAAGACTTCTTAGTAGGCCATTACTTGGGCGGCAGAACAGATACGGAATTTTGGCGACATATTACTGCTGGAAAAACTCTAACACCATTTACTGAAACTATTGTTGAAATGTGTAAAACAAGAATGCCTACTCAAAACGACTTTAATGAATATCCCGGAGCTGCCGGATGGCATTTATGGCAATTTGTACTAGCAGGAATAGGCAAATTCCCTTCAGGTGTCGGGATAAATAGTCTTGATAATTTCTTAATCAATGACTCTATAGATAAAATTAATGAAATTCAGCGCACGACTGAACGTATGTTAGTAGAAAATTATTCTTACAGTGAATTCAACGCCTTAATTAAAAATCCTTCACTTAGATATTTTTAATCAGCGATCCACTCTGGCTGCTCAATCCAATCAGTTGCTTGTCCGACAGCTATTTGAGCCAATTGTAATGCCCTGCCTCTTTCACCTACAACATGCAGTTGATCAGCAGGAACTATTGTAGTATCAGTGTCATATACTATTTCATCTTTACTAGGTGAATAAACTGCTATTTTATATCCCGGCATAATTTCTCCAAATTCTATATTATTATTTATGTCAGAAAACTTGTTTACAATACTAGAAAATGTATAATTATACATATGAATCACAACATTTTACCCTTATTTTCTTCTCCGATATTCACTACATATATTGATGTTAGCAATACTCCAAACTGGAATACTGTTGAATGGACAAAAGACCTTACTAGAGACTATAGCGAGCAAGATGATATATTAGATAGGGTAGAGTGGAAACCTATTCGTAGTCAAGTCGATTCGGCATTAGATTATTTCTTTTATACATCAATGTTAGCATCTAAAGATATAGATATTAATGTATCAATAAGCTGGCTTAATCGTAATAATCATGGTCAGAAACATGTGCCGCACTGGCATCCTAATAGTGTGTTTAGCGGATGTTTATATTTTGATCATAGCGATGCTGGAATAACTTTTACCGGCGATAGATACCCTCAAATACACTGGGGTAAAGAAAACTGGAATATTTTAAACAGTCAAACTTGGACTATAAAACCAGAACCTGGACTATTATTAATATGGCCAAGCCATTTACAACACGAAGTACAAGTTATGAATCCTGGAGATACTACTAGATATAGTTTATCTTTTAATACTTGGTTAAGCGGAAATATTTGGAAGGGTAGACAAATGAGTCTGACACTTTAATTATCTAAATTTTGGACCATCAATCCAATAAGATACTGTACGTCGAACACCCGATGTTACTGGCAGTACTCTATGATTCCAGAAACTTGGAAATATGATAACTGATCCCGGTGAATCTACTTCCGATACTCTTACTGGAGTTTGTCTAAACATTTCAAATTCTCCACCAGTATACGAGTCAGTTGATACATTTATTATTACAGTTAATTTAATATCTGTAGGAGCATTATCCCTACTTGCATCTATATGCCAATCGTATTTGCCTTGAATTTGACTATCGTAAGTGTTAAGATTAGCACAATGATAATCGGTCATATCGTAAAGATCATATCCTATTTGAGTAGAATTTATATATTTTGCAGCCTGTTGGGATCTTTCTAAAAAGTGTTTAATTTTATACCAATCAATCAGTTTAACTTCGGATGTTTTTGTAATGGCATCAGCAGGACGGTCGTACAATTCTTTATTATAATTTTGCTCAAAATAATCAACAATATTTTTTACTTCTTCTTTAGTATATAATTCTTTTAAAAACCAATAGCAAAACTCTCTCATGACTTAACTCCATAATCAAAACTAATAGAAATTCTTTGTTGAGTTTCTGGAAATTTATGTAGTTCAACCCTGTGTTTTATAAAAGAAGGAAATAACAATAACATATTTTCTTTTGGCGGAAGTGTAAAGAATGAATACGAATATGCGTTTAGATCTTGAGCTTTAAAACAATACTCTTGATT
>Ga0164296_1002999_pt1 | contig 16287 bp, 3 predicted proteins | sample GEODES057metaG_FD_113533 | JGI IMG/M metagenome (GOLD analysis project Ga0164296, IMG submission 113533) | Dystrophic lake water microbial communities from Trout Bog Lake, Wisconsin, USA - GEODES057 metaG | ecosystem: Environmental > Aquatic > Freshwater > Lake | place: USA: Trout Bog Lake... | reverse complement strand
TGCTTTAGGCTTGCGTGGAGCACGTGGCTTTTTAGTTTTAGCTTCTGGCTTATAATCAGGATGTTCTTCGATTAATTGCTTAGTTGTTTTAACTTTCTTAGCCGCGGGCTTTTTCTTAGCAGGTGCAACTGACTCTACCATAGCTTCTGTAGCCTGAACTGCAACCGGTGTCGGTTCAACTGGAGCTTCTACTTTATAGGGCGCTTCAGTTTCTACAGCCTTTGGCTTGATTCCAAATAGTTTTTTAATGTGGTGTAACATATTTCTCTCCTGTAGATTATTTATACCGATAAATACCATTATGTATAACTTTATTAGATATGTAAGCCTAAACGAAGGAACAGCACCTAAAAGTCTAGAGCAGACTCCATTGCCTTATGCAAAAGATGACCTCGATCCTAGTATTAGCGAAGATACAATCAATTATCATTATGGTAAATTATACAAAGGGTATGTAGATCGTTTTAATAAAGGAGAAGGCGATGCCGACTTTAATGAAGCTGGAGCATTTCTGCACGATATATTATTTCGACAATACCAAAAATCTTCAAATTCTAACCAACCTACAGCTATTTCTGAAAACTTTATTAATAAACATTTTACTAGTTTTGACAAATTCAAAATTGAATTTGAAAAAACAGCGATAAAAATTCAGGGTTCAGGATGGGTATATCTTGCTAGAGACGGTTCGATTAAAACTATCAAGAATCATGAAATACGTATGGACATTATACTGCTTGTGGATTGTTGGGAACACGCATGGGCACTTGACTACCAAGCTGACAAGAAAAAATATCTGGCCAATCAATGGAAGATTATTAATTGGAACCTAATAGGTTCTAGAGTTGGTCGATTGTCTTAAGACTGCTAACAGGCATATCCCAAACACGTCTAGCTTCTACTCCTTTGCTCTGAGCAAACTTTTTTGGGTCGCAATCTGCACATACATGGTAATAGTTATTGTTTAGGCGCTTGGGATTCATAGCGCCTTTTTCACGTCTAAATACACCTTGACAACTATCACAACGAAACACAATAACTGTTCGCTTACGCATATAGGTATGGTGTACACCCTTTTTACTGGTGCGCATGTGTTGTGTTTGTTCGAATTCTGTGCCTAAGTACATACTACTATTTACATTAAGATTATAAAATGCCTTTGATAAATAGAATATCGAGGGCAAATATGATCAATATCACCGAGTCAGCAAAGACAAAAATCAAAGATCTTCTGTTAGAAGAAGCCAATCCTAAATTGGCATTACGTACATTTGTTCAAGGAGGAGGCTGTAGTGGATTTAGCTATGGCTTCACGTTCGATGAAGAAATGAACGAAGATGACTTTGAAATTCCTTTAGATGAATTCAAAGTATTAGTAGACAGTATGAGTATGCAATATCTACAAGGTGCAGAAATAGATTATAAAGAAGAATTAATGGGTAGTCAGTTCGTTATTAAGAACCCAAATGCAACAACCACATGCGGCTGCGGTAGCAGTTTCGGAGTTTAACTAATGTCACAACAAATAATTAATGTAGGTATCCAGGGCAACGATGGTACTGGAGACAGTATCCGCGACAGTTTTACTAAGGTAAACGAAAACTTTACAGAAATTTATGCTGTATTTGGCGAAGGTGGACAGATTAAGTTTGGTAACTTGGCAGATGCACCGGGCACAACAGCCTACGCTATTACTAATATTTCTTCTAACGGTACACGAGTTACTATTACATTTAACAACACTAGCTTAACTCTACAGCCATATGTTGCAGGACAAAATGTAGTAATCAGCGGTTGTAGTCCAAGCACTTATAACGGAACTTACCAAGTAGTTGCGGCAACAACAAACACTATTAGCTATGCAAGCTCTGCTACTGGAACAGCAACGATTAAAGGAACAATTACTAATCCTGCATATCAAGCCAATCAAGTGATCATGGCAGACAATGCCGGTAGTAGTCTGACCGCGCGAACTGTTCAAGCAGGCGACAATATCAGTATCGATACTTCAAATAATGGTATATTGAAGATCTCGTCTACTACAGGACAGTTGATCAATGATCCTACTCCTATTCTTGGCGAACACATGAACGCAAGACATGCGTTTACTATCGGAGCTTTGGCCTATCCTAGTCAAACAATCGTAGACAGTTTTAATGCACTCTATCAAAATAATAGCATCGCAGATCCGGCAGGAACTCTTTATACAATTCGAGATCTTACACCTACAATTGGATATCTACAAGATAACTATTTGACTATCAATACCACAACCGGTGCAGTTGCAAATGCATTAAAAGTTCGAAATGAACCTAGCATACCGCAATATAGTGATCCGGATTACGATAGTACTTTGCAAGGAAATTATGTAGCAACAGAAGCCATGCAACGTCGTCATACAGTTCGCCGAGACGGCGATTCAATGACTGGAGCTTTAACATTAAGTGATCATCCAGGACTACTAGCAGGTTACGGAACTCCTAACGGCAGTGATGATCTACAGGCCGCTACTAAATTTTATGTTGACAATAGCACTTATTTTAGTGGAGTTAATTTATATGTTAGCACAGCCAAGGGTGATGACTTACAACGTAATACTCCTGCTGGACGTCAAGGCCGAGCTTGGCAATATGCTTATAAAACTGTAGGTGCCGCGGCTTTACAAGCCCAGGCCTTAATCAGTTTAGCCAGCTTAGAACCCGGACCATATCGTCAGACTATTGCCTATACTGTAGGATCTACACAATATAAGAGCACAGTATTGAGTGCTAATTTGACTGGCGGTAATAGCAGTGATACTGGTTACATGTCACTCACAAATTTATTAGAGGAAAATAAGGCATTTATCCAAGCTGAGACTATTGCTTATCTTAACCGAAAATATGTAAACACTTTCAGCTTTGATCAAACACTATACACTAATATTTTAACCAATGTCTTAAATGGATTAGCATATGATCTAGTATTCAGCAATGGTACCGGTAGTTTATCAAATTATAATGTAAACACACAAGCTAGTTTACTGTACAATGTAAACAACAGTAATATTATCAATAATCAATTAATACAGATTCAGGATGCTCTTAACTATGCATTAAATTCGATTTTAGGATTCAGCTATAGTACATCCGCAACACAGACCTATATAGGTCAGGTTATTGATGCATTGTGCTATGACTTAATTTTTGGTTCAAATTATCAAAGTATTCAGGTTGCTTTGCTATTTGGAGATGGGGCTAATACTCAATTAAGTGCTGGCGAAATAGTAGGCGCCCTTAACCAGTTGTCAACTGTTATCACTACCAGTGCAAGTTGGAACGCATCTCTAATCGCGGCGCCTAGTGCTATTAATACTATACAGAATTTAATAAGCGAAATTATAGCTATAATCTATGCTGGAACTATTCCTACCACTATTACTCCAACATTTGGTTCTTTAGCTTCAACAACAACTAGCCAAAGCTCTGCACTATATCTATTGATTAATAATATACCATGGATACAAGCAGAACTAATTGCCTATATCACAGCAAACTTTCCAAATGTTGCCTACAACCGAAACAGTTGTGAACGAGATATAAAATATGTAATCTGGAGTTTGACCTACGATATGATGTACGGAGGTAACAGTCAGACTGTTTATGCCGGACTGCGATATTGGTTATACACTAGTATATTAATCATCGATCCTCCGCAATTCTGGGAACAAATTTATAACTATCTCGGAGTATTAGTCACAGCCGCGGTAAGCAATACTCCTCCTACTTTGCTTTATCAGACCAGTGTTATACAATATCTAAACACAACATATACAGGCGGATCAGCACAGGTAACAGGATTAAGTGCTAATGTAAAATCATTAATCAGTATATTAGGTAGTGACGGATCGATAACACCTACACCACCAACTTTAGTTGGCTATCCTACAACGGTGACCGTAGGGTCGACCATAACTGCAACAAGTATAGTAATTGCCGGTGGCACAGCTACAATAGCTTTCAATACTCAACCTATCGTTCAATTTCCAGTAGGATCAACTATCACAGTAGCAGGATTTGTTCCTGCACAGACAACAGGAACTGTAAATAATGTTAATGGTACGTATACTGTTAGTGCTAGTACAACAAGTAGTGTAAGTTTTGCACTAGTCGGTAATTACACTGCGACTACATTAGGTACTGTCTCTATCTCTATAGCTATATCAGTAACATATCCTACAGTTACTAACGGTGGTAGCATATTACAAACCATTAGAACTGCTATACAAGGTCAAAAAACCGGCAAGACATTCACAGCTAGTATTAGTCAAAGTACTCTTACTATTACTGGTTCTAGTCCTGGAACTCCTTTTGGTGTTGGAGATTTTATTACAGGTGCTGGAGTAGCAGATGGTACACAGATTACTGGTGGATCGGGACTTACATGGACTATTAACATTCCACAAACTGTAGCCAGTACTCAGATGACAACTAGTCTTGTAACTAGTACTACAAACTACATCAACGCTACATATTCTGTTATTAACGATACGACAAGTAATTCGGAAATTAATAATTTATTTGGTGTGATTACTAATCTATTGTCAAATGGATTCAACACTAGAAATATTTCTACATTTATCCAGCCAAGCGGAATAAGTGCGTCCAATTCGCAAGCCCAAGCACTGCTGACTGGTTTGGCTGATGCAAGTTATACTTCTGGCAACAGGGGCGCTACACAATCTAATTTAACATTCATTAAGAATGAATTTACAAATTATATTAACAACAATTATGCAGGCGTATTAAGCACAGCATCGGCAGTAGCTTACGCACAAAACGCCATGGGATATTTAATTGAAGCAGTTGCATACGATCTAACCTATGGTGGTAATAGTGCTACTATTGCTTCTGCTCAACAGTTTGTACTATCTGCCGATGCTGCCGATGCAGGACTTACTACTACACAGATAAATGCTGGATTAAGTTATATTGAAAACGTAATTACAGGATTACTATCTAATACTCCTTGGACTCCTACAGCAGGCAACTACATTAGTGTTACTGGTATTTCACCAAGCTCACCGAGTACCGGCTATGTAACATTACAATTTGCAACACAATCTGTTATCCCATATAACGTAGGCCAGTATATCACTGTTCAAGGTCTCACACCGAGCGGATATAACAGTAGCGTTGGAACTAGTTTTCAAGTTACTGAGGCTACACTTAACAGTGTAACCTTCCAAAATAATACTACTGGTACAGGTGGATTTGTCAGCGGCGCTGGTAGAATCAGCACACAGGTACAAAGTCCTAGTTGGAGTTCGGCATCTGGGGCAGCTAGTGCCGTTAACCTACTGTTTAATGAAACAATTAATATTATTGGTGCTACTAGCATTACAAGTAATACTGTTAGCGGTATAACGACCATAACAACTACCACTGTAAATGGCCAAACTATTACAAACCAAAATTATACGATAACTTATCCAACAATTACTAGCGCTAATTATGGACAAACTTATATTAATGTCAAAGGTATTATAAATTCTAATGCTCCAACCATTGTGTCTAGCACAGTTAGCTATTTGGTTAATACTTATAAAGGAGGGTTTAGTTATAATCAGGCAACTTGCTATCGTGATATAGGCTATATGGTAGATGCATTTGTAACAGACTTGCGAGTAAATGGAACATACCAGAGTGTTAACGCAGGAAAGTCATATTATAAAAATTCAAGTGCCTTATTAGCCATTGGTGCGCAACTAACTGAAACATTGGATGGTTTAACATTTGCGTTTGGTGATGGTTCCGGAAGTAACCTTGGACTAGCTTATCAGGTCATAAACCAAACTACACAGAGTCGTTATCAAAGTATCGTCACACAAGTATTTGACAATGCTCAAACTCCGTCAACTCCTGCCATAAACTATTACACATCGTTAGTTGGTATTACATTGGGAATTATTAAAAATGGTGTTAGCGCCGCTCCTACACCGAGTTATGGTTCAGGCTACTATACAGTAACATTTAATAATGGGGGTAATGGTTATGTTGATCAAGGTACACCAAACGACGTTCATATTATTCCCGGTAAAGTATTAGTTGGCGGCGTATCTAACGCCTACGGTAATATTATAAGCTATAGTCCAGGTAATGCAAATGGTGCTAGTTTATCGTACGATACTGTATTGGTAAATTTAATACAACCTGGATTTTTCCAAGTTGGAGAGACTGTAGACTTTGGAGAAACTGTTCCAAATTTACAGATAACCATCTATGTAGAAAGCGGCATTTACTACGAAGATTATCCAATTAAGTTGCCTACTAACTGTACTATATCAGGTGACGATTTCCGCCGTACAATTATTCGACCACTCGATCGTGTTAGTCAAAGCCCGTGGAGAACTACCTTCTTCTATAGAGATAGTGTTATAGACGGATTACAAATTGGTCTGATTAATTATACTGTCGACTATGCTTACTATGTAGGAACTACTGTAACATTGAGCAGTACATCCGGTGTACTAACAGCCACCCTTGGCGGAACTGCGCAAGCTCCACAAAGCTGGATTGGTTTAGTTTTAACTGAAAATGTCTACTCTATAACTGGGGCAACAGTAAACACTTCTACCGGTGTTGTTACTATAACATTTACTGCTATAGCAAATGCACCTACGATAACTGCCGCTCCTTATAGTGCAGGTAGTGTTATAAATGTGGAAGGGATGACACCTACCAGCTATAACGGTACCTTCACAGTTCTTACCTGTACAGTAAGTTCAGGCGTAGCAACTGTAACTGTTAGTAATTTTGCCCCAACAGCCGCTGCCACTGCCTATGGTAATATTGCAGTAGGTAAAGCTGTTATTAATACAGTTAGCGGTAACGTAATGAGTTGTACCGTGATATATCCATTTACTGTAGCTGCCACACTGGCCATTAATACATGGCATTTGTTTGGTACTATTAATTATGGTCGTCACTATTTAAGTAACCCACTAGATATAACTAGTACTCCATTAAACAATAAATTAATAGACGTTTTCCTATGTAATGACGCAACACGTATTAAACTAATTACATGTCAAGGACACGGTGGATTTATGATGGTACTTGATCCAGAAGGACAGATCAAAACAAAATCTCCGTATGGGCAAGAATCAGCTAGTTTCTCGGGTAGTATAAATCGTCAACGTTTTGCTGGAGGTCAATTTACAGATGGATTCGCTGGACGTTTATTTGGTAATATAACTAGTGTAGCAAACAGTGGCTTGCAAATTACAGTTACAGGTAGTTTGAATAGTGGTCTAGATATACGTGCCCCGCAGGTTCCAACATCATTCTATCTGCAGGGTTATCGATATCAAATTAATCAGATTGTTAGTTACAGCAGTATTACTGCACAGGCAGTTCTTACGCTAGATGTTACTACTCCATTCTATCCACCAAGCCTAGTAGGTAGTATTTCTACGTTCATTAACAATGTTGGATCTATCACTAATTCTGTAGCATATGATATGGTATTTGGTACTAACTATAATACTATTAAATCTGCATTAACATACTTGGCTCCTCAAAACTATCCTACTTATACTGCGTTGACGTTTGTTCAACAAGGTATAATACGTATCGGAACTCTTATTGCCGCTAATTTGAATTTGCAAAGTAATGATCTGCTTACTATTCAAACAGATCTTACTATTATTAATAATGTTTTAACCAACGGCACTACGGCACTTCCTACTCTTTCGTTCACAGATCCTGTTGGGGTACTTACTACTGTCAGCCAGGCTAGAAAAAATCTTAGTGCTAACAAAGCATTTATTCAAAGTGAAATAAGCTCTTGGATCGCTGATAATTTTATTGTTAACACATTAAGTGGATACAGTACTACAAAGAGTCAGAGAGATATCAGTTATGTAGTAGATGCATTATGTTATGACCTGTTGTATGGCGGTAATAGCGCAACATATGATATTGCTCTTGTTTATTATAATACAATCACTAATAGTAATTTGTTAGCAAATAATTTACCTGCATGTTTAGGATCTTTTGTTAGATTACAAAATATCATAGGCTCATTACTACAAAACGTGGCAATCACACCGAGTGTTGGTAACTTACAAAGTCAAGTTACCGGAACATATACTCCTGCTACAGCAACTTTAAGTGGCGTTGCAATTGGCGCTACTACAGGAACATTTACATTTACTACTAGTTCAAGAGGAACTGCAGGACTTGTAGTTGGCATGCCTATAACAATTTCTGGCACAAATACAGGTACAGGTACAGTATCTAATGGTACTTATTACATTACAGCAACTAATGGCACAAGCTCATTCACCTTGAGTGCTAATCCTGGAGGCACTAGTATTACTACCAGTCAGGGCACTGTGGTCGGTCTAAACTTTATATACAGTGCAGAAACCTTTACAGTACAAAACTTGTTGTCACTATTAATAGACATTGTTGCTAATGGTAAAGTTAATAATGGTATAGTGGCCACTGTTGTTTCTGGAAGCACTACTATAAGTAATTTAAGTTTTGGACCAAATGTATATAACGGAGCCACAGTTACTGGTACAGGAGTAAGTGCAACATTATCAAATGTAAATCCTGTGCTAGGCACAGCTACCCTAAGTCAGGCGGCTACAGCAAGTAGTGTGGCTACAGGTGGAAATACTATAGATGGTACAATATTAGCTGTTACGGGTGCTGGAGTTACAACTCCTGTACGAACAAATCCAGCAGTGAGTGGTCAAGGTTCTACTCAGTTGACAGATTTCTACAAGATATTAAACTCATTAAGTCCATCGTTAACTGCAAATTATACCAGCGGAGGCTCAATAGGTTCCTATACCTTTACAATCAATACCGCAGTTGGCACAATACTTAACGTAATTGCCGGGGATACTACTGGCGACTTCACATGTACCAGTGCAACACTGGTATTAGGAAATACAGTTACTATCACAGGCGTATCGAGCGGAGCTGGCAGTATAAGTGGATATATATCAGGTAATGTGTATTATATTGTAGCCACTAATGGCTCAACATCGTTTACCTTGTCATCTACTTATGGAGGACCAGCTGTTACTACTGTAGCAGGAGCGATCAGTGGACTAACATTTACAGTTGCTATCGGTTATGGTGTACAGCCAGGGCAATTAGTAACAGGTACAGGCGTTCCTGCAAACACCTATGTCAGCAATTTATATAACTCGGGTAGTAGCACAATTTTACTGACTCAAGCGTTAACTATTCAAGCAACAGGTAGCTATACATTCGGATCAGGAAGTATTGATATTAAAGATACGATCTATACCTATACCAACTCAGGCTCTAATATTCCAGTCAACTTAGAGATGGGTGGTAACAAGTCTATGTTGAGCAACGACTTTACACAGGTTAACGATTTAGGTTATGCACTGTTGGCTACAAATGGTGGAGCGATGGAAGGTGTTAGTGCGTTTACATACTACAACTATGTAAGCTACTGGGCTTTGAACGGTGGACAGATTCGTTCCGTTGCTGGGTCAAGTTCATACGGTACCTACGGTTTACGTTCGACTGGTAGTGACGTTACAGAATTACCAAATGCTGTTAATCTAGCCACCGATATGATACAAGTGGCTCAGGTATACAAGGAAGGTCTTTTTGCGGCTCCTTACATGACCACAGCAACTGGTTACAATTTAACAGTTTATATTATCAATTATCAATATACTCCCGAAGGAACTAGTGAACTAGAAATTGATCATACAGCCAGTGGTGGAGGTATTACACGTTACTTAATCAGTACAGTAAGTCATACCAGCGTTTATATTAATGGTCAGAACGTACTAGCATTAGGTCTAAGTACACAGGGTACCGATAGTACTAATACAACCGGTCTTGCTTATAATTTGTACGATCAACAAAGCGTTATTATTCGTGGATTACAGCAGTGGAAATTCTTAAACATTAGCAACGTTAAGCCTGTTCGTCCAAGTACTGCATTACAATATAGCAGTAACCTGGGCAGTATCTATCGTATTATTAGTTATGGTTTAATTGAAAGCACAGGTGAACAACTAGGTCCCAACATTGCTATACTAACAACTGATAGTTCATTTGGATACTACTTATTCACTGTAGACTCCGCCAATGTTGCATCAGGAGATATTGGAAATTATGTAGCTAAGGCCACTGCTGTATTTGGTGGTGGTTTAATTTCTTCTACTGTTTATAGTGCTTTTATTGGTACTGCTGTGAACGTAGCTGGTACGTATGTTGGCATTAGTCAAAAATCTACCAGTGGATCGGGAACAGGTGCTGTATTCACTGTTGTTAAAACAGGAACAGGTACTGCCTATAGCGGATTCACTACAATCAGTGCTAGTTCTCAAGGTTCCGGTTATAATTCAGGAGATACTATTACAATTAGTGGATCCTCGCTGGGCGGGACAGATGTTACTAACGATCTTAAATTTACTGTTACCGGAGTGTCTAATAGTATAACTAGCACCACTCTGCAGGTTTATAATGTTACAGTGGGATCTATCGCAATTGGACAAACAGTAACCGGCATTGGTTTAACTACTCAAAAGGTCACTGCTATTAGCGGCCCAAATAGTGGTGTATACACTTTAACATTAAGTGCTACGCCTACAGCAACACCATACGGGCCTGTAACATTTTCTACTTCAACACAAGGTTATACCCTAGGCGATAGTAAAATCGCCGTGCTAGGAATAAGTGATCCCACAACTATTAACCAAGTAAATCAAGGAATTTACATCACAGCATGGGGCGGCAAATCCTTCCGTGTAATTAGTTATACACCTGCTAGTGTGCAAGCTAGCGGTGCGTTTAATTCTGGTAGCACCAGCAGTTATACTTTAATTTTAATAGGAGTAGCTGGAACAATAAGTGCAGGACAAGTTGTTCAAGGTACAGGATTTAACGGTACACAGTTTGTGCAAAGTGTAACAACTAGCACTAATAATAACAGTGTGACTGCGACCATCACCTTAACTGCATATCCTTCTAGCACACCTGGCGGAACTATCTATATTGGTGTGCCTACCAACGCTTACTTGACAATCGATCCTAATAGTAGTTATAACTTATCCAGTGTTGGAACTAGTGTCGGAGCTATGACTTTTGCAAGTCAAACTACTGCTAGCACTGGAAGATATATAACCTATAATATTCCTTACAGTGCTAATGCTGTACTACCCCCAGTAGACAGTTACTTAACTGTGGCTAATCAGTCTAATAGCAAATATAATGGCACTTACCAAGTCTTTGGTATAATCAATCAAACCTTAATCACAGTAAACAGCACAACTGGTTTACTTTCTGGAATGGTTGTAGCCAATATTTCAACTACATTAACATTAACAGGATTAACTGCTAGTAGTCCAGGAGCGGGATTTGTAACAGTTAATTTTGCGCAACAATCTGTTGTACCTTATGCTGTTGGTTCAGTAGTGGTAGTTTCTAATATCTCAAACCCTACAGCATATAATGGCACGTATACTGTTACAGCAAGCACAAACTCAAGCGTAACATTTGCCAGTTTGACAACAGGTACGTGGAGTGGCAGTGGTACAATTAGTACTCCATTTGCTTATGTGCCGGCAAGTACAATCATCCAGAGTGTAGTAAATTCTACACAATTCATTGTTAGTCCGGCTTGCTGGGTACAATATGGTGCGGTTGTTGCCGCTAGTCAAATTGCCACAGTATCTAGTGTAAGCATCACCAACGGTGGTACCGGTTATTCAACTGCTCCTACTTTAACTTTCAGTGGCGGTGGAGCCACTACCCAGGCTATTGCTACTTGTAGTGTGGCAGGTGGATCGATTACAGGCATTACACTAGTAAGTCCTGGATATGGTTACACATCTACTCCAACTATTACTATTAGTGGTACTAATCAAACTGCTATTCTAACTGCTATTATTACATCAACTGTTACAGTTAATACAGTGGCTCAGGCTGGTGTTAATACGGTCCAGGCCACCTTATGGTATCCAACAGATCCTGGTACAAGCGGTACCACTGGGGCAGTAACAACATCTACTGCTGTAATGAATTCCAGCACAATAAGTTCTAGCGGAGTTCTTACTGTAGGTTCTATCTCGTCAGGAACTATCACAGCAGGCATGATACTGTCGGGTACAGGTATATCACAACAAGCATCTTACGGAGTATACGCAGTTTCTACTACAGTTAATACTGTAACTTTAACCATACCTAATCCTACTGTACCATTTGCAGTAGGCCAAGACATTGTAGTACAAAACTTAACACCAACAGGTCTAAATGGTGCTTATGTAATTTCTTCAACTAGTACTGGTACATTCACAGTAACGACCGGTTTTATCAGTTCAGGAACGGTGGGTGTAGCAGGCACTACATTAACACTCAACGGTGGCATTACGAATCCCATTAACTTACTAATAGGTTCGGAACTAAGCGGTGCTAACATTTCAGCGGGGACCTATATTACCAGTTCTAATACATTTAGCTCAACACAAAGCACTATTAGTTCCGGTGTATTGACTGTAGGAGGTACTGTTACTGGTACTGCGTTATTAGGGCAAGTTGTTAATACTACTGCATTTACTAGTAACAGTGCTATCATATTAGGAAATTATTATCCATCGGGTGTACAGACAGGTGTGCTAGCGTTTAGCACATCGAACTCGCCTGCTGTACAAGGACCAAGTTCTGGAACAGCCTATGTGGGACAACTGTTAAGTCAACCTGTAGTAGCCGGTGCTAGTTTAACCAGTGGTAGTGCTTATATTACCAGTGTAGTAGGAGCAAGTACACAGACTAACGGCAGCACAATCGGTCCAGGCACGGCGATTACATTTAATGGTAGTATCAGCGGAACAACACTAACTGTGAGTTCAACACCTAGCGGTGCTGGTATCCAACCTGGTATGGTGTTGAGCTGGTCAGGTATAGGAGCACCTGTATGGATTGTTTCTGCTATAAACAACAGTGCTCCAACTAGTTCATCGGGACAATGGCAGATCAGCACTTATTATTCTTCAGTTTCTAATATTGCGATGACAGCTACACCAGTAGTGTTGACCTTATCAGGTACTGTGAACAACACTTTCTTCCCAGGTATGAATATTGCTATCGGTAATTCGTTAACCGGTATAAACATTACAGGCGCCGCGGGCACCTTCCAAGTAAGTTCAAGTTCAACTACATTAAGTATTGGCCAAACTGTAGCTATCTACGGAAGCATAAGTGGTCCTGCACAACAGACCTTAACAGTGTCTAGTGTATCTTCCGGTGTGTTTACTTGTAGTGCGGCACCTCTAGTGAACGGTGCAACTGTTCAGATTGGCGGAAGTCAGTCAGGTACCGCGGCATTGACCACTGGTACATACTATATTATTGCCAACAGTGGAGGTACTTCGTTTACACTTAGTACCACATACGGTGGTAGTACTAATGCGTTCTTAGCTATATCAGGAACTACGACTGGATTTACATTTACTATTCCGACTCCTGCTATCACAGGATATAGTTCATCAGCAAATTATCTAATAAGTGCAACTAATGGTACGACCACATTTACGCTGACTGCTATGAACGGCACGCCGCTGACAACTATAAGTGGTGCGCCAGTTGGATTAACTATGATAGTTGCAACACCTAGCGGCACATCACTAGGTGGACAAACTTATATCACAGCACAAGTGACTAGCGGAACAGGCACAGTAGGCAGTCAAACATTTGCATCGGGAGGTGCGGCAGGTTCTACTACGGTTACCTTAAATGCTATAGGCAGTTTTGCAGTAGGTCAGTTGGTCACATGTAGTGCCGCATGTATGTACACAGATACCTATGTTACCGCAGTTAACGGCGCTATAATTACATTAAGCCGTCCGTTCTACGCACAAGCCAGCGGAACATTTACTAGCTATGCGGCAGGAGGCGGTTCTAATAGTAACTACTATGTAAACCTTAATCAAACAGTAACCGCTAACTATTTTGTGGGTACAGCTTATACAGTTACTCCAGGAACAACTACTACACAAACAACGGCTACTTTGAGTGGACAATTCAATGCCTATATAACCGGTCAGACTAGCGCAACAACTAGCCCAGTTGTATCAGCAACATTCACGCAAGCATCTAGCGGTGTTAACCTAATAACATTAAGTAGTTTTACTACAGGTTCAATAAGCAGTATTAGTGTTGGACAGTTTGTTCAACCTATTTCTGGAATTCCTGTCAACACTTACATTACCGCAGTTAATGCCAGCACCAATGTTATTACCATCAGCAACAATACAACTGGCTCAGTGAGCGGTGTCGGCAATATTTACTCAGCTGGCAATACTGGTACCTATTCATTGAATATATCAACAGGTATTGTTGGCCAACCCGCAACCATAAGCGGTATAAGTTATAACGTCAACAACAGTCAGAATTCGGCAGCGGCACAGGTAAATGGTTCTATTGTAAATATAACCTATGCCAATACCACAAGTAGTACTGTTGGATTTAATCCAGGAGTTGGTACTTTATCGACCAATTACTATACCTATATTAGTAGTGCTATTCCGCAAGCACTGAGCGGTGTGGCCATAAGCAGTAACGGTTTATTTACTTGCAGTAACACCACTACTATTACGGTAGGTCAAACTGTAACTATTACTGGATCATTATTTGGTACAGGTAGTATTACCGGATATAGCTCGGGCAATACTTATTATATAACCGCAACAACAGGTAACACTAATTTTACCTTGTCTACCACTACTAGTAGCTCTGGTAACCTTACTACTGTGGCAGGTACAACAAGTACATCGTTTACGCCAAGTTATGGATCTAATACAACTATTGCTTTTAGTTCAGGCGTTGCAACGGCTCCAAACGTAGGAACTCCCGTTGTAGTCAGTGGAGCTACTGGTTCGAACACATTTAGTATCGGTGGTAATACAGGATCAGCACTTAACGGAACTTACTATATAGGTGCGCCAGTAACAGTTAATACAGCAACACTATATGCTACACTTGCTAACGCACAAGCAAGCCAGTTCCCACTAACAATTACTAACGGTACATTCGCTGGTACAACATTTACACTAGGAGGATTAACATTTAATCTTGCAGGTAGTGGTGCTAATAGTACATGGCAAACGGTGAATACCCAAGGAGTAAATCTTGCTGTATCATCAACAACCATTACAGGCACTGGTAATTTAGTATCAGTAAGTAATACATCTAATTTAGCAGTGGGTGATCAGATAGTATTTACAACTTCAAGTATTAGCAGTCCTACTATTGGTAATATTGTTGCAGGTACTCCTGCATCAGGATCGACTGCCGCAAAAGCTGGTACAACTTACTATATCATAGATGTTGCTCCGTCAGCTAACTATATTACACTTTCTGCTACGCCCGGCGGATCTGCCTTTGCAGTAGGAAGTGGAACTGGTACACTAAGTTATTACAGTAATGGATTCACATTTGGTACATCTATTCCTGTTAATGGATTTGTAAGCGCCAGTGTTCAGGCCAATGGAACTAGTTATAGTGTTATATTATCAATACCGACACAGGCTTCAGTTGCTAATAATGTCTATTACCTAATTACAGGCAACACTAACAGTTTATACAACGGATATTGGTACTGTACTGCTAGTACAACTTCAAGCATTACACTTACCTATACATACAATCCAGGAGTGTTTAGTACTGCTACTCCAACTTATTATACAAATGAGCCCACTAATGCTACCAGTAGCAGTACAGGTATCGGTAAACCTTTTACTAATAGTTCGAACATTACACAACAACTGCGTTTAGGATACCCAGGAGCAACCTCTGGCCAGATCACTGTTAAGATTAGTACATGCCGTGCAACAGGACATGATTTCTTGAACATTGGTACTGGCGGATATAACACCAGTAACTACCCAACACCGATTTACGGTAACCCGGCGATTGCTGAAGATTCAAGTAAACAGATTTTAGAAGAAACTGTAGGTCGTGTATTCTTTGTTAGTACAGACGAAAACGGTATTTTCCGAGTTGGTAAATTCTTCAGCGTTGACCAAGGAACTGGTACTGTTACATTCAGTGCGTCAATTGCGTTGAGTAATTTGGACGGTTTAGGATTTAAGAAAGGTGTAGTTGTTGCTGAATTTAGTACAGACGGAACAATGGCTGAAAATGCCAGTGACGTTGTGCCAGTTCAATCAGCTATCCGTAGCTTTATGGATGCACGTTTAGGTTTAACATATGGCGGTACACCAACTGCATTATCAAACTTAATTGG
>Ga0164296_1002997_pt1 | contig 16292 bp, 13 predicted proteins | sample GEODES057metaG_FD_113533 | JGI IMG/M metagenome (GOLD analysis project Ga0164296, IMG submission 113533) | Dystrophic lake water microbial communities from Trout Bog Lake, Wisconsin, USA - GEODES057 metaG | ecosystem: Environmental > Aquatic > Freshwater > Lake | place: USA: Trout Bog Lake... | reverse complement strand
GTGTTGTCCAGCAGGCTGCCATTGGCCTCCTTCTTGGCCTTGAGCGAAGTCAGCAAACCGTTGAAGGCCTCAAACTCCGCGCGCTCAATGCGCTGCAACTGTTCGATCTTCATCGGGTCCTGCCCGTGATGGGAGAGATTGTGATGCGCCATCGTCACGCCATTGATCAACGGCACGTCTCCCCTGCCCTGCACCAGCACGGTGATCGCCCGGGTGCTGTCCGTTTGCAACGCCAGCGGGATCAGATCAAACAGCAGCCTCATGCGGGCGATGAGGTCAGCCTCGTTTTCAATGTCCGTCGGCGGCTTGGCATCCACCTTCGGCTTGGGCTTCTGCACCCACGCCTCAGACTTGAGCATGCGCTCCTCCATCTCACGCACGGAGGTGTAGTACTCTTCCAGCTTCTCCTTGTCCGCCGCACCCACACGGCTCTCAAAGCGTTTCGCTTCGGCCTGCACCGTGTCCATGATGCTGCGGCCTTCCTTGAGCTTGCGCATCTGGTTGTTGATCTCCCCCGGAGTGCCATCCAGAAAGAGCTTCGCGAAGACCTGCGAGGGCTTCGACTGCGCCTGCACCATCACACCGCTGCGCGTGTAGCTCTGGCTGCTCTGCCCCGCTGAGCTGAGCACCAGCGAAGGATAGCGCGTCTCATACCCGATCTTTTCCGCGACAAATTGATCAATCGAAACCGTGTTGCGAAATCCACCAAGTCCCGGCCCGCGCGCTGACGTCAGCCACGTCATTTCCGACGTGTGTCCGTCTGCCCCCGCCTGATCCGGATGGCAAACTCCCGAAAGCACGGTGAAGTCATCCCGATGATCTTTGAGCGCCTCAAGATACGGCGTGAGCGTGTAGCCACGCCCCGTCTCTTTGGGAAACAACGACGGCCCGTAAATGCCCAGCGAAGCACAGGCAAACACCATGCGCTTTGGCGGTGTGGCAGCCGCCGCACTGGAAAGACGCGGCATCATGGCCTCAAGAAACGGCAGGGCCAGCGAGACACCGGAACCGTGCAGAAAGGCGCGTCGGGAAATGGCGGGGCGTGTGATCATGGTGGGATGAAGTCGGATTGAAACGTCGGTTACTTGCTCAAAAACAGCGGAGACTGCACCACCGCGTGGACCAGTGAACGCAGCCCCGAGCCGTCGGCCTTGGCTTGTTTGCTGATGGCTTCGATGGCGTCGCGATCGGCAAACTGAATGCCAGCACCCGTGCCGTAGGTGACCAGATTGCTAGCGAGCGCGCGCATGACTTGGTCCTGCTGATCGAGCAGCAGCTTCTTGAATTCAGCGATGCCCTGAAACTTGCGGCCATCAGCCAGTTCACCGCTGGCATCCACGGGCAGGCCTTCCTTGTACTGCCAGATGTTCTGGCCATGGAGCTTGCGCTTCACATTGGCTCCTTTTTCATTGGAGCGGTAGTTCTCACGAAACCCGCCGATGACATCAAAGCTCTCCAATGCAAACCCAGGCGGGTCAATCTGCCGGTGGCAGGAGGCGCAGGTCTCACTGTCGCGGTGCCTTGCCAGCTGTTCACGAATGGTCGTGGTGCCACGCGTGTCTGGCTCGATGGCGCCCACACTGGCCGGCGGTGGCGGGGGCGGCTGCCCCAGCAGGTGCTTCATGACCCACGCACCGCGAATCACGGGCGAGGTCACCGTGCCATTCGCCGTGACCTTGAGCACGCTCGCCTGCGTGAGCACCCCGCCACGCGGGCTGCCCGCCGGCAATGACACCCGGCGGAACTGCTCACCCGCAATGCCCGGCAGCTCGTAATGCTCGGCCAGTCGGTTGTTCACCATGGCAAAGTCGCTCTGGATGAGATTGGCCACCGGCAAATTGTTAGTCAGCATTTCACTGAAAAACGCCTCCGTTTCCGTGACCATTCCAAGCTTCAAGAGCATGTCATATTCAGGATACAGCTTCGTGTCCGGCGTGGTCGCGTCGATGTTGCGCAGTTCCAGCCACTGTCCCACAAAGTTCGTCACGAAAGTCGCCGATCTCGGTCCTTTGAGCAGACGCTCGGTCTGCGCTTTCAGCACCGCCGGCTTGTTCAACTGCCCCGCACCGGCCACCTTCATCAGTTCGTCATCAGGCATCGAGCTTGTGAGGAAATACGCCAGCCGCGTCGCCAGCGCGAGATCGCTGAGTTTGCCAGGATGCTCTTCCAGCAGCAGGAACGCCGGTGACGTCAGAATGGCACGCAAGCCCACGCGCATCGCCTCTTCAAAGGTGCTGCCCCCATCCAGCGACTGCGTGGCAAGTGCGATGTAAGGAGCCGCCTCGTCCTTCTCCAATGGCCTCCGAAACGCACGCGTGGCAAAGCCGTTGAGTCCGCTGGCAATGGCCAGCTTCACATCCGTGGGCGCGAGATCATAGCCCAGTTGCTTGCCATCGCGATACTTCTTCTGCTTGTCACCCAACTCGGTCAACGGCACATCCCCCAGCGCCTTTTTCAAGCTCGCAGGCGGCCATTCAGCAGAGAGCGGCCCCTCCACTTCGATCCATTGCATGGCGAGACCGGTCCCCAGAAATTCAGCGGCACCGACATTGTAAATGTTCTGCCCCTTCTTGTCGCGGCCCACACCTTCACAGTTGATCACAATGTGCTCGCTGCCATCCAGTCGCGTGGTGAACTCATACTCGCGCGGTTTGTCCGCTGGCAGCTCGCAGTAGCTCAGCAGACGCTTCTGCTTGTAGTTGTTGCTGTAAATCATGAGCGTCAGCGGCTCGCCCTCGCTTTGAAATGCGTTGCCGGAAAGCTTGATGCGGTAGTTGCCCGGTCCGGGCAGGCGGCACTGCTTCAGGCCCACCAGGTAGTCGCCCGTGGTGAACATGATGACCTCCTTGTCATTCTCGCGGAACATCACACGATGCCCGCTCTTCGGATTGGTCTTGTCCGACAAGGTGCCCGGCGGCGTGTCGAGGTTCTTGCGAATCCCCTGCTCGTTTTTGTAGCTGTAGCGCTGATTGATCCCCACCGGCCGCTTGCTCAGAACAATCGCGGCATCCAGCGCGGCATCAGCGGCCTCCAGATACTTCTCGATTTGAAGCTGTGAAAAACGCAGCCCTTCCGCCACGGTGTCAAACCCATGCAGCGGAGTGTCTTCCGGCAGGATGTGCTTCAGCGGCAGTGAAACTCCCAGCAGGTCATGCACGGTGTTCTCATACTCCGTGCGGTTCAGCCTGCGCAGCACGGTGCGTCCATCCTTGGCTTGCTGCGCCAGTTCATAATCACGCAGCGGAGTCTTGAGCGCCGTCTGAAAATTCTTCAAGTCCGCAGCCTCGGGCCGTGCCTTCTTCGCAGGCGGCATCTCGCCTTTGCTCACACGATCATAGATCTTCACCCAGCGGTCAAAGTTCTTCCGGTCCTCAGGCTTGAACGACAGCGCCGTGAGATCCAGCCCTCCCTTTTTCACATCGCCATCATGGCACTCGTTGCAGTGCTGTTCTAGAAAAGGAGCGACCGGCGGTAGCGGCGTGGCACCGACCGTACCGGCGAGGATAAAAAAGGCGGAGAGACGTGTCATGGTTGGGACGACAAAAAGGCACCAGATAATGCTGCCTCATCCTTAAACACGCAAGCCTTCCGCTTTGTTGCATCCGCTCCTCATACCACGATCAATTGAAAACAGGTTTGCACAGGGGCTGATGTATGGCGGAGCCATTCCAGCATGTAGCGAGGGGTTGAGCGCAGCGACACCCCTCGTATACCGACGCATCACCCTGACTGCATTCGCATCGCGTAGCGATGCCAGCGCGAGTTCTGCCCGTCTCAGTTTCAGTCTTACGCAAAAGCTTTCCAGGGCTGAGATGCGCCCCGCTCACTTCTCCTTCTTCTGCTTCTCCCATTCCGCACGGAATGCCCCCTCCCGGTCCGTCACGTAGCGCAGATACCCCGCCGGATCGACAAAAGGATTCTCCGCGCTCTTGCCTATGCGGGCGTATTTCGCCTCCATGCCATAGTAGCCCCCATGCGCACCCAGAAACAGATCCACCGGCAGCGCCTTCAGCACTTGGAACGTCTTCTCATAATCCGTCGCGATGCCCGGGTAGTTCTTGTTCCCCACCAGCACATAGCCGGGATTCACATTCGGACTGCCAATGATCACCGCATTGAGGGCCTTGCCGTTCTCCCTCACCTGCATCGTCCATGTCGTGCAGCCCGGCGTATGCCCAGGCGTCAGACGCGCCACCAGCACTGCATCGCCAAGCTTCACTTCCTCGCCATCCTTCAATCGACGGTCCACCTTCGCCGGAGGAAACTGCGTGTAGTCCCCCTTCCCCAGCCGCGACTTTTTCGCGCCGCCACTTTCCACCGCGTCAGCATCCTGGGCCATCACCAAATACTTCGCACCCGTCAGTTTCAGGATCTCCGCACTTCCAGCACAATGGTCCGAATGTGCATGGCTGATCAGCAGAATGCGGATGTCCGTAAATTTGAATCCCAGCTTCTCCACACTGGCACGGATCAACGGCACCGATTCCTCCAGGCTGCTGTTGATGAGCACATGTCCTTCGGGCGTTGTGATCAGGTAGGATGCCAGATCACGAGACCCCACATAATAGAGGTTCCCCGCTATTCGATGCGGCGGAAAAGGTTCCGTCCACTTCGATGTATCTTGTGCCGAAGCCACGCCGCAACAGCCCAGCAGCAGGAAGAATAACAAGGTTTGTAGAGGGCGGTGGTCAGTCATGGCTGGCAGGGCTTCCGAGAATCTTCATGCGCTGCTCGTTGTTCAGCTTGCGCATCGAGGCAACTTCGTGATGAAACGCCTCCAGATCGCCTCCTTTTTCCTTCAGCAGCCGTTCAAATCCGGGCACCATCGTGTAATAGGTGGCGACGGTGTTGATACGGGCGTTGTTCCAGGATTTCGGGGCATGATTGATGTGAATCCGCGTATGTGGGCTGATGGCCAACGCCTCATGCAGCATGCCGTCAAAGACCCGCTGTTTGGCGAGGCGCTCTGCGTCCACACTGGGATAGGTGCCGGCATAGGTCACTTTCAATTTTTCGCGCGTGCGCAGCATCAGGTCGATGGATTTGCCGCTCTTTTTCAGATTGTCTTCATACTCCCGCAGCCCCCGCAGATCCTCCTTCGAGCGCAGCCAGCGCCGCACACCGTCTTCCGCGTTTGCAGTGGCAAAGGCTTCATTGAAATCGGTGTCTCCAGGGATGAAAACCTTGGCGTGCGTCAGTTCATGAAAAATGAGTTCGGCCAGTTCGGCATCGCTGCGATGCAGGAAAGTGTTCAGCACCGGGTCCGCCAGATATCCCAGCGTCGAATAGGCCTCCACCCCACCTACAAACACATCATACCCCTTCTTCTTGAGCCGCGCTCCTTCCTGCCGGGCATCCTTCTCATTGAAAAAGCCGCGATACTTCAGGCTGCCGACCAAGGGGTACCACCATTTCTTGCTGTCGGTTGAAAATTCCGGCGCGGCATACACCACCCACACCACAAAGGGCCGCTTGAGATCGCAGTATTTGCCGAAACTCTTCGTTGGCAGATGCAGATCGCTGGCGGCGAAGGTGCGCAGTTCTTCGATAAGGCGCAGTCGCTGCTTGACCCGTTCGGCGACGCTGGGGTCGGCCAGCGCCTCGGCATTCGGCCGGGATTTGTGCCAGATTTCCGACTGCCCGCTGATGGCCTGGGTGTAAAACTGGACCGTACTGCATGAGCACAACGCGAGGAATGGCAGGAGTGCGAACCAGTTGCGTGTTTTCATCATCCTGCCAGTGTAAGCAGGTCACCACCAACCGACAAACAGCAATGTCTTTCATCCACGACGATTTTCTGCTCTCCACCAAAGCAGCCAGCCACCTCTACCACAGCTTTGCCAAGGACGAGCCGATCCTGGACTATCACAATCACCTGCCGCCTAAGGACATCGCGCAGAACCGCCAGTTCAAGAACCTCTTCGAAATCTGGCTCGAAGGCGACCACTACAAGTGGCGTGCCATGCGCAGCAACGGCGTGCCGGAGGAACTCATCACCGGCAAGGCCAGCCCCCGCGACAAATTTCTCGCCTGGGCCAAAACCGTCCCGCACACGCTGCGCAACCCCCTCTACCACTGGACTCATCTGGAACTGAAGCGCTACTTCGGCATCGACACCCTGCTCGATGAAAAGACCGCCCCCGCCATCTGGGAGCAGACCGAAGCTGCACTCGCTAAACCCGAGATGAGCGCCCGTGGCATCCTGCGCACGCAAAAAGTCAAAGCCCTCTGCACCACCGACGATCCCATCGACGATCTCGCCCATCATCAGAAGTGCGCTGCCGACGGCTTTGAAGTCGGTGTCTATCCCACCTTCCGCCCGGACAAGGCCCTCACCGTCCATCTGCCCGAGGCCTGGAATGCCTGGTGTGACAAACTCAGCGCCGCCAGCGGCATCGAAGTCAAAAGCTACGCCGCCCTTCTTGATGCCCTCAAACAACGCCACGACTTCTTCCACAGCATCGGCGGCCGTCTGAGCGACCATGGCCTCAACTACTGCCACGCCAGCTTCATCAGCGATGCAGAGGCCGAGCGCATCTTCCAAAAAGCCCGCAGCGGCACCGCCGCCAGCGCTCAGGAGCAGGACCAGTTCGCCAGCAACATCATGCTGCACGTCGGCCGCCTCAATGCCTCCCGTGGCTGGACCATGCAGCTCCACCTCGGTCCCGTCCGCAACAACAACAGCCGCCTTGCCCGCGAGATCGGCGCAGACGTCGGCTGCGACAGCATCGGCGACTGGCCGCAGGCGGAGACCCTCTCCCGCTTCCTCGACCGCCTCGACACCGAGAACGCCCTGCCCAAGACCGTCCTCTACAACGTCAACCCCAACGCCAACTACGTCTTCGGCACCATGGCCGGCAATTTCGCCGACGGCACCACCCCCGGCAAAGTCCAGTTCGGCTCCGCCTGGTGGTTCGTCGATCAAAAGGAAGGCATGGAATGGCAGATCAATGCCCTCAGCAATCTCGGCCTCCTCAGCCGCTTCATCGGCATGCTCACAGACAGCCGCAGCTTCATGAGCTTCCCCCGCCACGAATACTTCCGCCGCACCCTCTGCAACATCCTCGGCTCAGACATCGAAGCCGGCCTCATCCCCAATGACGACGCCCTCGTCGGCACCATGGTCAAAAACATCTGCTATCCCAATGCCAGGGCGTATCTGGGCTTGAAGGTGTCGTAGGGCCTATTCCTTCCACTTCACCAGCAGCAGTGTCAGCACCGCACCACTCGTCCACAGCAGCCAGCTTTCGGTAACAAGGTAGGAGCAGCCGAGAATGGCCGCTCCCAGACCCATCTTCACCACCGACCCCACCGATTTGCCGTAAAGCAAGGCCGCCAGACCAATGGCTCCGAAGATAAGCGAACCAAAAAAGTCAGAGGCTGAAGGCATTTAAATCGAACGCTGCTCATTCACCGACCTTGCGACACATCCAGCTCTTAGCAGGACTTGGCATGGAACGAAAACACATGCAGGAACGTCCGGGCGATGATCTCCAGATCAAGGTAGAACGACCAGTTCTGGCAGTACTCAATGTCGGAGGTCACACGGTGCTTGATCTCGCTGGAATTATCCACCGGACCGCGATGTCCGCGCACCTGGGCCAGTCCTGTCACGCCAGGCTTCACTGTATGGCGCATCGCATACTGGCTGCATTCCATGGCAAACAGTGCATCGTGCTCCGCCATGTGTGGGCGGGGTCCGACCACAGACATGTCTCCAAACAGCACGTTCAGGAACTGCGGCATTTCATCGATGCTCAGCTTCCGCATCAGCCCGCCACCGGTAAAGATGCGCGAGTCATTGGCACGAGCCTGCACGCTCTCCCTGCCGTGATTGACCGTCATCGTGCGGAATTTGTAGATCTTGAACATCTGTCCGTCAGCCCCCGAACGCGACTGCTTGAAGAAGAGCGGGCCGGGTGAGAAGAAACGATGCACGAGCCAGACACCAGCGCACAGGAACGGCAGCACCAGCACCACCACCGGCAGGCTGATGGAAATATCGAGCAGCCGTTTCAGGAAACGGTGCGCAGGGCTGACCAGCGGATGCTTGTGCAGGCTGATGAGCTTCATGTGCGAGTATTCGGTGAGCTGCACTGAACCCATGTCTCCGACAATCGGCTGCAGATCCACGGCCAGATGCGTACCATGAGACTCCGCAATGATCCTGATCCTTTCAGTGCGCGCGGCATTCGTGGGCAGGCGCCAAATGAGCAGGTTCGGACGCCCCCGGTTAAGAGCCTCTTCGAGTTGATGCTCCAAGAACGCCTCCTGGCTGGCATCGGTCTCAACAGCAAGCACGTCGCAGAGATGAATACCGAGCATGGTCTTGTTGGTAAACCACTGCCTGGTCGCTGCCTCACCCGCCTCGTCACACACCGCCAGAATGCGCAGCCGCGGCTGCAGCCGTGCCCCCAGGGTCCGGAGGAAGTTCATGAACAGGAATTTTCCAAGCCAGAGGCTGGGTCCCACCATGGTCAAGAACAACAGCAGCAGTTTGCGAGAGACATCGTAGTTGCGCCACAAGCCCAGATACATGAACAAGGTCAGTGCCAGGAACAAAACCTGGGCGAAGCAGACGCGCAGGGAGCGCCCATTCAGCACCTGAAACATGTAATGCCCTTCCCGCGCACAGATCAGAGTGTGAAGCAACAATCCGACGATGCCAAACGCTAGCAGCACCCCCTCTTTCGACGGCGGTGACCAAGCCATGTTCAGCATGTCTGGATGCAGCAACTGGGAAAAGAAGAATGCTACGAAGTATGCGCTGGCTACGGCGATACTGTCCACCATCACAAAAAATGGTGTCCATCCACGAACTCTTTGGCTTAGGGCGTCTTGCATGTAGAAATAATCAACCGCACCAGCAATAATTTCCAGAAACCAAGGCCTTACATTCCAATCAGCAATGCTTTAGTCTCCCCCTCAGACAAATGGAAGTCATTGCACTGGCTGCCATGCAACCGATGCAGGCGGCGTATTCAATGAGCGTTTCGAAACACTGCGGGCAGAAACACTGGTCATTGCCAGCACCATTCCAAGTACGGCGGCAAAGAGGTGACGAATGGCATCGATCTGCAATGGGAAGTCCACCAGGGCATGAACCAGCACGGAAACAATTGCCACCGAGCAGCAAATCTGCCCTGCCCGGCGCTGGAAAGACATGGCGTTATGGTGACGGTTTGAAAAAACCTGGGCGAGAGACCCCAGCCAGCGTCTTCCCGGATATAGCAGCACTAGGATAAAGATGATCACCCCAGGCCAGCCCCATTCGGCGAAAAATTCGGTGTAATCATTGTGGGCATGCCGCCAGCGCCCTTCCTGCAGTGTTGGGTCGAGCGTAGAATAATGTGCTGACACCCATTCAAACGTACCAGGCCCCGTGCCAGTCCAGCCATTATCAAGACCGATCTGGACCGCCATCAGGGCGGCATGCCGTCTGGCAGGATCATCAAAATGCCGAGTCGCAAAGGTGCTCCAACGCTCGAGACCAGTACCAGCACCAGTCAACCACGCCCCGATAACCAGCAGACTGAGTCCGATCAATACCAACAACACCAGCCGCCCTTTGCCAAAGGGCAGTGCTGTGAGATCGGGCTTCCAAATAAAAAGCCCCGCCCCCACCAGCAGCGTCATCTGCATTAGCAACAAAAGATGGCCCATCTTTGAAACATTTGCAAAAACTGCGATAATTTGCAGCATTACCGCAACCACCAGGAAGGACAGCAACATCTGCTGGCGGAAAGTTCGCATCCCCTGATGCAGCAAGAGCAGACAAAGCCAGATGCCCACTGGCCATGAGAGGTTTAAAAAAGACGCCGTGTTCCCATGATACCAAAACAGGCCAAAGACAAAATCTGGAACATGCTCCACCTCCCACAGCGACATGAGTTCGGCAGGAGAATGAAGGCAGAGTCCCGCCACTGAAGTGATAAAGCCAGCCGCCGTCACCGCCAGGGCTAAAACATACCGGCCTGTGCGTTCAGACGCAAAATCCATGGTCACCAGCAGCACCATCAGCGCAGTTGAAACGGAAATCATGGCCTGCACTGATGTGGCCTGGTCAATCGTCCCAAAAGCAAGCCACGGGCTTTGATCCAATTCGAGAATTGCCCCGGTCAAACGTTCCACCATCGCACTGGGAAAACAGGTGATCAGCCAGCCAAAGGTGCAGATGAGACCAGCCAGCCACCAGACCGGCTTCTCATGTGGCCGCGGTGTTTTCCATTCAACAATCCGCACAGCAAACCAGCAGGCAAAAGCAGTACAAGCCAGCACGAGAACGAGAGGATGCGTTGACCAGGGCAGTTTAACGTTTGCTCCTGGCAGTACGCAAATACACAGCGCCAATGCGATGAGAGCGAGGTTACGAAGAATGGTTGGATACGTGGTGATGACTCCAGTCTGCCCCTATTCAGGCCCACAGGTCAACCTGACGAGGGCTTACCTGAACTAAGAAAAGCCTTAGCGACATCTGAACCGTCAATGAGTGGAGTTCTTCTAATTTCAGCGGATTCTTATGGTAGTTCGAGAAAGACACAGGGGGAGCAACGACTCAACCAATGGCGGCAGCTTGTAAAAATTTACTTGGAGTTCAATACAACTCGCCATCACTGATTATGAAGCTGTGTTTTGACTCTGAAAACTCTAAGGGCCATTATTCTACCGCTTCCCCATCAATGCACCCAGCGCCAGTGTTGTGAAATCCCCCTAAATAACTAAATACTCGAACTAATCCATGAAAAAACGCATCCTCATCACTGGCGGAGCCGGGTTCCTCGGTTCCCACCTCTGCGAACGCCTGCTGGAACAGGAGAATGAAATCATCTGCGTGGACAACCTGTTCACCGGTCGCAAACAGAACATCGCCCACCTCCTGGGCAATCCGAACTTCGAGTTCATCCGCCACGACATCACGCAACCGCTCAACGTTGAGGTGGATCAAATTTACAACCTCGCCTGCCCGGCATCCCCACCACATTATCAGTACAACGCCATCAAAACCATCAAGACCTCGGTGATGGGCGCCATTAATGTGCTCGGACTGGCCCGGCGTCTGCAAGCGCGGGTCTTCCAGGCCTCCACCTCTGAGATTTATGGTGACCCGGAAGTGCATCCCCAACCGGAAAGCTACTGGGGCCACGTCAACACCATCGGTCCTCGTTCCTGCTACGATGAAGGCAAACGTGTCGCCGAAACGCTGTTTTTTGACTACCACCGCCAGAATGGCGTGGACATCCGCGTGGTGCGCATCTTCAACACCTACGGCCCGCGCATGCTGCCGGACGATGGTCGTGTCGTCTCCAATTTCATTGTCCAAGCTCTGAAAGGCCAGGACATCACGATCTATGGAGATGGACTGCAAACACGCAGTTTCTGCTATGTCGATGATTTGATCAGTGGTTTCATCAAGTTCATGGACACGGACAATTTCACCGGCCCGGTCAACATCGGCAATCCCGGCGAATTTACCATGCTGGAACTTGCCGAGCAGGTGCTCGCAAAAGTCGGCGGCAAATCGAAGATTGTCTTTCGACCGTTGCCTGCGGATGACCCAAAACAACGCCAGCCGGACATCACGCTGGCCAAAACCCGCCTCGGTTGGGAACCTAAAATTCCTTTGTCCGAAGGGCTGGACCGAACCATTGCCTATTTTGCTCAGCTTCTTGCAGGCCCCGAGGCAAAACAACCCCGGCCCATGAAAGCCCCGCTGAAAAAACTGACCCTTAACTGAATTACCCTATCTCTTCCCCTATGAGAATCTGTTGCATCGGTGCCGGCTATGTCGGCGGCCCCACCATGGCGATGATCGCCGCGAAATGCCCTCACATCCGGGTGGATGTGGTGGACCTGAATGTCGAGCGCATCGCCGCCTGGAACTCCGACGAGCTGCCGGTGTATGAACCGGGGCTGGATGATCTGGTGCGCCAGGCACGCGGGAGAAACCTGTTCTTCTCCACCGAGGTGAAAGCGGGCATTCATGAAGCTGACATTATTTTTGTGAGTGTGAACACCCCCACCAAAACCTTCGGGGTCGGTGCGCACAAAGCGGCGGACCTGCGCTTCATCGAGTCTGTGGCGCGCACCATCGTCGAAGCGGCGGACACGCCCAAGATCATCGTCGAAAAGAGCACCATTCCGGTACGCACGGCGGAGGCCATTCAAACCATCCTGGCTTCGAGCGAGAAAGGCTTGAAGCATCAAGTTCTCTCCAATCCGGAGTTCCTCGCTGAAGGCACTGCCGTCGCTGACCTTACCAAGCCTGATCGCATTCTTATTGGCGGAGAACAGACCGAAGCCGGACTGGCAGCCGTGGAGACTCTGGTCAGCGTCTATGCCAACTGGGTGCCGCGTGAGCGCATTCTCACGACCAATTTGTGGTCCTCCGAGCTGTCCAAGCTCGTGGCCAATGCTTTCCTGGCTCAGCGCATCTCCTCCATCAACAGCATTTCCGCTCTTTGTGAAAAGACCGGTGCAGATGTGGATGAAGTCGCCCGGGCGATTGGCTCCGACTCCCGCATCGGGCCGAAATTCCTGAAATCGTCAGTAGGTTTCGGCGGCTCCTGCTTCCAGAAAGACGTGCTCAATCTCGTCTATCTCTGTGGTCATTTCGGCCTGCCGGAAGTCGCCGCTTACTGGGATCAGGTGATCATCATGAACGACTGGCAGAAGCACCGCTTTGCCGAGCGGGTGCTGCGCACTCTGTTCAACACAGTCACCGGCAAGCGCATCGGGGTGCTGGGGTTTGCCTTCAAGAAAGACACCAACGACACACGCGAATCCGCTGCCATCTATGTCTGCCAGGATCTCATCGAAGAACGCGCGAAGCTCTCCATCTACGATCCGAAGGTCGGCTCTGCCCAGATGCGCAAAGATCTCGCCATCGAAAGCGACCATCCCAATGTCGAGTTTGCCACGAGCGCCACTCAGGCCGCTGCGGGTTCGCACGCGCTGCTGGTGCTCACCGAATGGGATGAATTCCGCAAGCTCGACTTTGAGGCCATCTACAAGTCCATGGTGAAACCCGCCTGGATCTTTGACGGCCGCAGCCTGCTGGACCATGCGAAGCTGCGCCAGATCGGCTTCAAGGTGTATAGCATCGGCAAGCCGCTGCCGAGCGAACTTCCGGCGTAAAAGCGCCGGCATTTGAAGACCTGAATTTTGAATCCATCACCGCAAAGCGGTGACGCGCTACCCAATACCCTCATCCCAAAAAATATGGCCACCTTTAGTTCAGGCTCCATGGAACTCTGTGAACGCACTTACTCGCCCGAACCCCTGCTGGGCAGTCCGGTGAAACTGATCAAATCTTTGGGTGCGGACATGCTGGCAGGCCGCGAGCTCGCCTGGCGGTTGTTTATGCGTGATCTCAGCGCCCAGTACCGCCAGACCTGCTTCGGCTATGTCTGGGCCTTCCTGCCACCACTGGTCGCATCACTCACCTTCATCTTTCTGAACTCGCAGGGGATCGTGGAGATCGATACCGGTGCCGTTCCCTATGCCGCCTTTGCCATGATGGGCACGCTGCTCTGGCAGGTGTTTGTGGATGCCGTCACCGCACCGGTGCAGACGCTGAATGCGGCCAAACCCATGCTGGCCAAAATCAACTTCCCGCGTGAGGCCATCCTGCTGGCGGGCTTTTACATGGTGTTGTTCAACTTTGCGGTGCGTCTGGTACTGCTGGTGGGCGTCATGCTCTGGTGGCATGTGCCGGTGGGACTCGGGCTGGCTTTCTTCCCTGTGGCGCTCGCGGGCCTGCTGCTCAGCGGCACCGCCATCGGCCTCGCCCTGGCCCCTATTGGCACCCTTTATGGGGACATTTCCAAAAGCATTCCCATCTTCGCCCAGTTCCTCATGCTGCTGACGCCGGTGGTCTATCCTGCCAGAACGGAGGGGCTGGCCGGACTGCTGGCCACCTGGAACCCGATCTCTCCATTGATCGTGACCGCGCGTGAAACGCTCACCGGTCAGGACCTCACCCTGCTGCTACCCTTTGGCATTATTTCTTTCATCTCCGTGCTCGTGACCTTTGCCGGATTGATCGCCTTCCGGCTCGCCATGCCCCACCTCATCGCCCGCATGGGCGGCTGAAAAACCCATCCCCATCCCAGTCATGCTGACCACATTCACTCCTGTAGAAAAACCGCTGAACGCCAACCGTTCGGCTGGATCCGCTGCCGTTACGCCTGCCCGGTCGGAAGACGTTCTGGTAGAGGTCCGACATGTGTCCAAGAAGTTCTGCCGTGATCTCAAGCGCTCGCTGTGGTATGGCATCAAGGATGTCCTGACCGAATTGAATCCCTGGCAGAAAGCGGCAGGCTCCACAAGCACCAGCGCCCCCCCGAGCGAGCATGATCTGCGACATGGGGAGTTCTGGGCCGTGCATGACGTTTCCTTTCAACTGCGCCGGGGCGAATGCCTGGGACTGATTGGCCACAATGGGGCGGGCAAGACCACGCTGCTGAAGATTCTCAACGGCCTGATCAAGCCTGACTCGGGCTTCATCACGATGCGCGGTCGCGTCGGCGCATTGATCGCCCTGGGTGCAGGATTCAATCCCATTCTCACTGGCCGCGAAAACATCTACATCAACGCCGCCATTCTCGGTCTCACCAAAAAGGAAATCGACGCCCAGATCGACAGCATCATCGACTTTGCCGAGATCCGCGAGTTCATCGATTCACCGGTCCAGAGCTACAGTTCCGGCATGCAGGTACGCCTTGGTTTCGCCGTCGCCACCGCCATGAAGCCCGATGTGCTGATCCTCGACGAGGTGCTCGCGGTCGGCGACGCCGCCTTCCGCGCGAAGTGCTTCAAGCGCATTGGTTCCATTGCCCGCGACTGCGCCATCATCTTCGTCTCGCATGATCAAAGCCAGATGGCGCGCATCTGCACGCAGGCCATGCTGATGGCTGCGGGACGTTGCCTGTATTACGGCACCACCACGGAAGCGATTGATCAGTATAACGCTCTGCAGGCGGCCAAGTCCGGCACGCAATTCACTCTGCAAACCCATGAGGCCATTCAGTCGGTCGCTTTTGCGGAGGGTGCCCGTGCTATGACAGTGCAGGCGGGAGAACCTCTCACCATGAAGCTGCGCGTAAGCACACAGCAGCGTCTGCCAGTTGGGATTGCCTTCGTTAATTTCATCGACCTTGCCGGCACCACCGTCGGGCAGGCCGATTTCTCCGTCCGCCTTGACGCCATCCCTGAAGGAGACTCCGAAGTGAGCCCCTTGATCGACCGTGTTGATCTGGCGCAGGGAATCTACTCGCTGAATCTGGCGGTGTTCGCCAGCAACCGGCAGGAGACGCTCGTTCACGCAGTCAACTGCGCCCAGGTTCACGTCTCTGGGGCACCCTTCATGTGGTGTGCTTACAAGATGCCTGTGAGCGAGATCGCAATCAACTCCGCAGTCTGATACACGCGCATGTCGCTGTTCATCATTGAAAACGCCAAGCTTGCTGCCGAGGCGGTCGCAATAGGCGGTATCATGCTAGTTTTCTGGCTGCATCCGGCTCAGCGGAAGGCACGCCAAAACGCTGCAATGAGGCCGATCTCCATCGCCATCGCCTGCCTGTTTGTGCTGGAGGCTTCAGCTCAGATCACCACGCGCAATCAATACAAGTATCCGCAGACGCACGAGCCCTTTCCTTTCACCCGCTGGGCCATGTTTGCCGGATTCACTCACTCGCAGGATTCCGGCCTGCTCTACGACTGGCGCGGCATGACTGCACAAGGAGTGTACGTCCCGTTAAATCCAGCGCGCTTGTATGTCACTCCGAATACTACGGCACTGTTCTCCAAAACCCAGTCCCTCGGCGATCGAATTCCGGTCGATGGCCTGCCAGCCACGCCGGTGGTGACCAAGGCCCTGGACGCCTTTGCGTCAGGGCTGCTTTCACGGCACAATGTGCTGTATCCTGAAGCTCCCATTGTCCTGGTTGAACTCTGGAGGCGCAGGCTGCCGCTGCAGCAGGGCTCTGCCGTGCCCGCCGCCTTCACCGCCCCAGACAGCAAGCTGATTTACACTTACAAACCTGCACGGCCATGATCTTCAAAGCAGGCACTATTTTCCACTTCGGCATCGCTAGGATCCTGGTCTTCAGCATCCTGCTGGTGGACCTGCTTGCAGATGACCTGTCAGCGCTGGTCTCCATGCCAGCCGAGGTGATCTGCCCCCGGAGTTTGAGCCAGTTTCTATGAGAGTCTGGCAGTGGCTAACGGCTTGGTTTGGGTGTTGTGTTTGGTTGGGGGAACTGCGTTGCCTTTCGGTTGACGGAGCGTAGCGG
>Ga0164296_1002995_pt1 | contig 16295 bp, 16 predicted proteins | sample GEODES057metaG_FD_113533 | JGI IMG/M metagenome (GOLD analysis project Ga0164296, IMG submission 113533) | Dystrophic lake water microbial communities from Trout Bog Lake, Wisconsin, USA - GEODES057 metaG | ecosystem: Environmental > Aquatic > Freshwater > Lake | place: USA: Trout Bog Lake... | reverse complement strand
GAGCAGCCCGAACCGCACGCGACGTGGAAGTTGCGTGTGCTGAGCGAGAGATGCGCAACAGAGAACCGCGCTTGGGGACCATAGGCAAGGTGTCGAGACCGCCCAAGGTGTCTCTGTCATCCACCCCTGCACAGCGCGTCCAGGGGCACGGGGCACGCACGGTTCTTGTCCGGGTGGTGCTGCAGTGCCAGTCGCTTGTACGCCTTCCGGATAGTGTCCTCGTCATCGTCCGCACTGGTCAGGCCGAGGATGGCCAGCACCTCCGCACGGGACTGCTGAACCTTCACCATGGCGGCAGAGTGGATTCACTCGGCTCGTACGGGTACAAGCACACGCATGCACGCCGGAAGTCGCCTGCTGGACACAAAGGCGCAGGTGCTCCCAGCGAAGGGGTAGACAGCGACTCAGTCGCTGCCAGTGGCACTTTGTGTCCTCTTCCATTTTGATTGCATGCTATGCGCCTGCGACCAACTGCTTACATATCATTCGGCGCCGGTGGCGTGACTTGATGCGCGGCAGATCCAGCGCCTCTTGCAAGCTCATCGATGCCTCCTCGCCCTCGTTCTGGCGCCAGGCGCGCACAAACTTGCAGTCCATGGCAGTGATGCTGCCGTCAACGACCCCGCGGCGCAGTGCCGAGATCAAGAATGGGCCCAGCACCTCGCCGGTGGCTGGCACACGGATGAGCCATAACGGCGGTGGCGGTAGCTCCACACGTTGCGGCGGAGGTGGAATCGGGGAAACATTGGCACGGCCCTCGGGAAGGCTATGCTGGATTTCAGCGGCATCAGCAGGGGCGGTGCATGCCGTGGGCGGTGCCGGAGCAGAGCTCTGCCTGAACATGATGCGGGCATAGTGCTGCATGCAGGCGCCAGCAGGGCGTCCATCGCCCAATTCAGCAGCAGCGAGTTGCATGGCCGCATCGAGAGCGTCACATCCGGGCTTACCAACGCTAGCGACCCAGCGTAGCAGGCAGGCCTCCTTTTGTGCCGTCCACTGGCTGTCAGTGCGCGGAGGCTCCGGAGCAGGAGGTGGCATCAGAAGTGGCACCGCCTTTGCTGCGGCGCCAGCTGCTGCTTGCGCTACCTTCAGCTTGCGGGCCTTGAAGGCATCGCAATATAGGCGGCCTTGGCATCCAACCATCGTCCTTCCAGTCATGACCGAGGCGCGCTGCAGGAACTGTTCATGGGAACCAAGCTTACCCGTCCTCCACTGCTGGTAGACGCCTTCTAGGATGGCGTCCTCAGAAGCTGACCACTTTTTTCCTCCGGCGCGTTTGTTCCCATTCATTGCTTTGCTTGCTTCGCCTGTGGCTGCGGCTGTGCGGCCGCCGTCGTCATTCTTGACAAGCATCATGGCTGTGCAGCCAGCATCAGGCGCAGTCTCCACAAGCAAACGGGCTTTGAAGACAGTGGAACTCATTCACGATGTGATTGCTTCCTCAGTACGGCCTCGGAGCAACGTCATCACGTGTCGTGCGCATCGCGCTAAAGAACCGAGCTTCTGCTCTGTCCACTCGCGATAGGCACACGCCAAGATGTCATCCTCAATGTCGGTCCAACGCACGCGTGTAACTGGCAGCTTCGATTTGTTGTCACCATCGTCTCCATCAGCCGCAGCGGCATTTGTGTCCAGACTGACACCATCAGATTCGATGAGAGAAGGAGATGCGTATCGTCCAGAACATGGCGCATCTGTGATTTGCTGATGGGAGCGCAAACGACCAGCGATGGCGGTTGCAGTTCGCCCCGCCAGCCGCTTCACAGCCTCGCTGTACAGCTGAGCTGCGCACGCAAACTTCTTTGCTCGCCATTCTTCCGCCAGAGTCTGCAGTACAGCGTCCTCGGCCGTGGTCCAATGGCCATGGAATTCTATCTGGTCCATTGACGATTTCCGCGCGGCTTTGTACGGCACAATGGCCATCGCATCGTCCTCTTCCTCTCTTAATCGCTTCGGACGCGCAGCCCGTGCGAGCGACGCGCGCTCTCCTGTCGGCGGCTCTCTCTTCACGCCCTGTTTTAGCATTTGCAGGCGAGACTGGCAAGCCATCGGCGAGCGAGTGCCGAACAGCGCGTCTGCCATAGCTTGTAAAAATGCAGGTCGCGTAGAGATCTCGCCCGCAGAGTAGCGACGAGAGACTTGCAGAAGTTGAGCATCCTCGAAGCGCGTCCACTTTCCTCCACTATGCTTTGTGGTTATATCGCCGCCGTCCTCGCGCTCGGGGCTGAGATTGCCAGCGTCGCCATCATCATCAGACATGGGTCGGGTGTTTTCCGTGTGTCTGCGAAGGGGAACCCTGAAGTGACAAGGGTTGCGAAACACTGCAAAGCCGCGCCAGTGGTTGAATGACACGGGCAGCGCTCATCCGCCGTCTTGTTTACCGCTGCACGTCGTAGCCGCTGGGGATGTACCAGTCCTGCAGGTCGAAACCATCAGCCTGGAGTCTTGCGCATGCTGCGCCCACGTGTTCAAGAACAGCGCCGTGAATGGCGCCATTGCTGGCAAGAATGCTCTTCGCGAAAATACTGAACGGCGCTCCATCGCCTTTGGTCACTCTGCCGCCAGCCTCTTGCAAAATAAGCGCTCCTGCCGCCATGTCCCACGGCTTGAGTTGGAATTCCCAGTAGCAATCCACAACGCCCAACGCAACGTGGCAGAGATCCACGCTTGCGGCGCCGAGTCTTCTGACGCCTTGACAGACATCCGTGAAGAGTCGAAACAATGCCAAGTTCTCCTCCCAATCCTTGCCGTGATCGTATCCAAAGCCCGTGACCAGCAAACTGCGTCGCAACTCTGACGCAGAGCTCACATGATGGAGCGGCTCGCCGTTGCACGAAGCGCCCTGGCCAACAGCGGCAGTGAACGTCCGAGTCGTCCACGCTCGCGGACCGCCGCAGAACTCAACCACACAGGCTGCTAGCGGCACACCGCGCCGTGTGACTGCAACACTGACGGCGAACGACGGATAGCTATGAGAGAAATTGGTCGTCCCGTCGAGGGGATCCACTGCCCAAAGATACGGGCTGTCCAGGTTGCCAGACACGCCGCCTTCTTCGCCCAGCAGCGCGTGCTGTGGAAACGAAGCCCGGATGACTGCGAGCACGGCGACCTCGCTCTCCTTATCCGTGTCCGTGACTAAATCAAGCGCTCCTTTATACTGCACGTTGCGTGGCAAGTCAAGCGCGCGACGAACAGCAACTGCACCCGCGGCTGCTGCTCGAGCAGCGACATCGCGCAGCTCTGCGACGAACTGTGGATCCTCAGCCTGCGCCGACGCCATGGTTTGAAGGCAACGCTTCTGCGTTCGCGACGTGCAACGACGCCGCCTGCAGATGGCTGCTGGTGCTTGTGTTGCGGGGACAAAAGAGGAAGCAGGCAGCACTGACATGCGACGAGGAGTGAAAGAGAGAGACGTGCTGTGAGGAGGGCGTGAAACTGCTTCACAATCGAGCAGGGGAAGAGTAGATGTGAATGGTATTTCCAGCAGCATACAGCAATCGACAAGGCATCCGCGTACTCAGAGAGAGGCTGCCAACCACAGCGCGCCTGCCCCCCTGCACACACGGCATTCAGTGATCATCTCTCTTTTCTGCGGCCCAGGCTGTTGGAGTTGGTGCCGCTAGGTGTCGTTGGTAGGTTCGACTTGGCGTACGTAGCCGCAAATCGGGCGTAGCCAGCAGCGACAGAGGCGAGCTTGGAGACTGAGTACTTGCGGAGCAGCTCGATCTGCGGCCCGGATTTGAACGGCTTGCCGTACTTGTCTGTGCCGCTGAAACCAATGTATGAGCCAAAGTTGCAGGGGCTGAACGACGTGTTGGTCGTCGTGTTTGTGGTTTTGTCAAACACCGTGGTTGTGGTGTACGTGCTGCAATTCGACTGCGCACATGCAAACGACTGCGTGTTCTGAGTCGTCGTGCCGACAAGCATGCACTGCGTGCTGCCGGTGCCTCCACAGCCGGAGCAGCCCATATCCTCCCAGGCAAGCTGGTACAGCTTCCCCGTCTTGTAGCGCGCAACCAGCACGAGCTGCGTCACAACCCCCGTCGCCATCGTCTCCGACGCCACATTGCTGCGCATGTAGCGCGGCAAGCTGCGCACGGCGTTGCCGTTGCTGCCAGCGAAGGCAACCACAGAGACGTACTTGATCGTCGTGTTTGCAGGTGTCAGCTTCCAGTAGTAAGTCGCATTCGTCAGGTTCACAGTCTGCGCCACCGGCGTGCCGGACCCGAAAAGGCCACCCACGCCGCTGGTGGGCGTGCTGGTGTTTGTCACGTTGACATAGGTTTTGTTCATCTGGTCCAGCTGGTGGGACAACGTGTAGTACTTCAACAACGTGTCTTGTTGCTGTTCACCGCACAATCTTCGCGTCAGCTCGCCAGTGCGGATGTGGAGCACGGTTCAACTGTGGCGCACCGTTATGTCTATGGTCATCAAGGACATCTGGTCAGCGACCGGCAGGTAGACGCTTTGCCACATCTGCGACACCGTGTTGTCAGAGAGGCTTGGCTCAAGCCGAGCACCACCAGTCGGGGCCACGCACCGCAGGAAGGGCAGTCACGTTGATGGTTGTGTTCGTCCCAGGAGTGAGCGTCTCGAATTGGCTCGTATTCACCAGCACGCTCCCGAACTGCACCGACGTGGTCAGGTTGCCTAACGTCGACAAGCTGGTCAGGTACGCCTTGTCCACACACGGGTGGAGGCTCACGGAGGTGTTGGTCGTCGTGTTCGTTGTGTTGTCGTACACAGACACGACGGGGTCCCAGTCCGCAAGCTGGCCGTTGATCCAGAATGCAAGCCCGATGATTTGGCCTGAGCTGTCGGTCTGCGCACAGCGGCGGTGGCGTCAGTGGGCGTTTTCCAGCGAGGGCTACACAAACAGAGAGTTGGGCACGAGAGGAGAACCACCGGGCAGCCTCAGACTGTCGGGGCTGTGGTGGGAACGCGTACCTTTCCTAGTGACGTGTACTGGCCCTGCACGTCGCACGGGTCGTACTTGCCTTGCGCGAAGCACAGTGGCAAAGACAGGAAGAGCAGCAGGCCGCACAGCTGACGCGCCCGCATGGCTGCAGCACGACACACGCCGCCTCAAGCAGCCGGGCTGCAGCAGACACACCACGGCTCAGCGCGCGGCGTGCGAAGGGGGCGTCCCTGCCCTTTGACGCTCAGCCTGGACTTGACTGGCGAGGAGGCACAGTGACGCGCTGGCATTCTTCGCTCAGACTCCGTGACGGGGGACGCTTTGCATTGCGTGTGCTATGTGTGTGTCAATTAGGACGAGATCATCGATGGGGCCGCAGTGCTCAGACGTTGGCGTAGCCGCTGGCGAAGGTCTCGTGCTCGAAGTGATACCGCCCATCGCGCGCAATTCCGAAGCCCTTGGGGTCAGGGAACACGTTCTCGAGCAGCTGGCTACGCTCCGGCGACGGGCTGGCATCTGCGAAGGCGACAGCGTCATCAACAACAGCCTCCACTTGCTTGCGCACCGCCGCAATGTCCTCGGGTGTCGCCAACTTGTTCGCAATCAGGTGCTTCTCCAGCGCCGGGATGGGGTCCTTCGCCGCAAAGTAGTCCTTCTCCTCCTTGCTGCGCAACTCATCCGGGTCCGCCAGTGAGTGGCCCCTGAACCGGTAGGTCTCGGCCTCGATCAGCGTCGGCCCATTCCCCGCGCGTGCGCGCGCGATGGCTGTCTGCGCAACCTCGCGGACCTTGAGCACATCCATGCCGTCGACGAGGACGCCAGGCATGCCGAAGGGCTCCCCCTTTTTGTAGATGTGGGGCTTGGCATCACCCAGGGAGGGCGCAGTTGCACGCCAGTGGTTCATGCCGATCGCCCACAGGTTGTTCTCCACCACGAAGATGATGGGCAGCTTGTAGAGGGTCGCCATGTTGAGGCACTCGTAGAAGGCGCCGTTGTTGGCAGTGCCATCTCCAAAGAAGGCGACGCTCACCTGGTCGTATTTGTCCGCATCGCTCATCACCTCGCGCAGGTATTTTGTGCGGAAAGCAGCGCCCGTGGCGACGGGGATACCCTCGCCGATGAAGGCGAAGCCGCCGAGAACGCCATATTCGCGGCTGAACATGTGCATGCTGCCGCCCTGGCCACGGCACAAGCCAGTGCTCTTGCCGAACAACTCAGCCATCACCTCGCGAGGCGGGCAGCCCTTGGAGATGGCGTGCACGTGGTCACGGTATGTGCTCGTCACGTAATCATCCTTGCGCAGCTGCTTGATGATGCCCGTGCTGACAGCCTCCTGGCCGTTGTACAGGTGCACGAAGCCGAACATCTTGCCGCGGTAGTACATCTGGAGCACGAAGAGCGGTGGAGTTGAGTCAAGGCACAGAAGGAAGAGCGAGTAACGTGATGCACAAGCACAGAGCCAAAGAGAGCCTTGCAGGTTCAGTAGCGCCCGTTGGACAGGCGCGGAGCAGCGTCGGTATGTCAGGCGAGCTGTTGGACGCGGCGCGCGCTGGCCAGGGCGCCGTGCGTATCGTGTGGCCCGATAAAGAGCCAGTGTCCGGAGCCTAGGGCTCTTCGTGTCTGGGCCCGTCACGGCGCGCAGGGAGGCGATCGCGCACCTGTGCGCACATGTCCTCGAACGCGCGGCCGAGGTACATGTCCTTGTACAACTCGAGGCCCTCGTCCTTGGTCAGCTGCGAGGGCAGAGGGAGCTCAGAGTCAGCACCCAGTGCTTTTCCCGGCACGCGGGACCGGCGGCGGCAAACACGCACCGGCTTTGCCCCTGCGGACGGCATCAACGTCGCAGCGGCCGACACGCGCAGCGCCGCCCCCCGCCCGCTGCGCCGTGCAGCGCTGCACGAGCCAGCACTCTGGCGAGCGGCCGCCCGCTGCGGCACCGAAAGCCGCTGCGCCGTTGGCGCAGCCTGCATCGTCACAGGCGCCATAACGGAACCTGCGAGCAAAGTCGCTCTCACGCCGCAGCCCACGTCATCGATTGCGGTACCCTCGCCTCGCCTCGCAGGAACACTCTGACGGGGACGCAGGCCACGAGCGAACGCGCGCTCTCAGATGGACAACTCTGCTGCTGGCGGCAGTCTCCTGCAGCGTTGTGACCCTCCAGAAGTGGACGCGGACACAGTGGAGCAGTGCGTGACTGCGCTCCTTGCGCCCCACGAGGCGGCTGTGGCCCGCATACAGAGCACGCTTGCTGAAATACGGTGCGTCTCACAACGGCCTCTCTCTGGTTGGAGCCGGAGCCGCGCGAGAGGTCCAGGCAGTGTCATGCCTCGTTCACGCCGCCTCTCGTCTCACGCACCCCCCGCTGCTTGCCACCTCCGTGCTCGTACGAACACACTCCTTCTGCGTTGCAGAAACGCGCAAAAAGCAAGCGCTGGCGCGCTAGCAGAGTCGCGGTCGACGTTGTCACTGTCAAAAGCGGCAGAGGAGCTGCAGCACGCGGTGGGGTATTGCCCCGTCTATACCACTCGCGCACAAGCAGCCGCGAAAGAGATGCGTGCGCTGCGAGCGAGGGTTGACCGCGCCCTGCAGCGGGCTGCGACGTTAGAGCACGCAGCAAAGACTGGCGAGGTGTTGGTACCCAGCGACCTCGGCGCGTTTGTGGATGTTGCTGCGGGTATCACGACGAATGTGACGTCTGGGTTGACGACCAGTCTGTCTGGAAGTCTGGCGAGCTTAACTGGCGCGCTGTTTGGTGGGGAGCGACCAGTGCCGCCCTCGGGAGTCATGCCGCCTCCCGCGCTTCCGCCTGGCACATCATGACATGTCATCAACGACAGTTAAACAAAGTCCAATTTCATCACACAATGCTGGTCTGGCTGGATCTGACGTGTGCGAAAGAATCTCCATTTTCGTTTGCCTCGCGTCAACCTTGCGCCACTCTCTCTCTCGGCTCTGGAAACGGGTCACACACCGACGTCATTGAACATGGCGCCCTTGTGCGCCGCCCTGTAGGCGGCGCCCTGGCCCAGAACGCCCCAGCTCAGCTTGCAGGCTGCAAGGAGCACACAGGCTATGGAGCGCTACACGCTCGTCAAACAGATTGGCAAAGGCTCTTACGGCGCGGTCTACCTCGCCAAACTGAAAGCAGACGGGTGCGCCGTGTGCCGTGCGCTCGCAGCAATATGTGTCCGCTCGTGCGTTGACCACGTCCTGGACTCGCGCGTCCCGCTTGTCGCGCAGGACCGTCCCGCTTGTCATTAAGCGTGTGAAGGTGGACAACGCGAACGAGGCCGCGAGTGCGCAGCAGGAGGCCAGGTTGCTGGCGCATCTGGACCATCCATTTATAGTTGGTTACGTCGACAGCTTCCTGCACAGGGGCTACTTGTGTCTAGTCACCGAGTACTGCGAAGGCGGCGACCTATATCGTCGCTTGAAGGAAAGCGCTCTGCATTTGCCAGAGGCGACTATCGTGGACTGGCTGGTCCAAACAGCGCAGGCACTGGCTCACCTGCACTCGCGCCAGATCATGCATCGCGATCTGAAGACGCAGAACATTTTCTTAACCGCATCGGGAGTGGCTAAGCTGGGAGACTTCGGCATTGCGCGCTTGCTCAAGAGCGGAGGGGAGATGGCACACACAATCGTGGGCACCCCCTTTTTCATGTCGCCTGAACTGATGGCGAGCAAGCCATATGATCTGAAGACTGATTTATGGAGTCTCGGCTGCGTGCTGCACGAGATGTGTTGCCTGGAGCACGCCTTCTGTGCGGAGGACATGAACGGCCTCGCCCTCAAGATACTACGCGGCACGCACACTCCCGCGCCAGCATGCTACTCCACACAGCTGCGGCAGCTGATCAATGTCCTGCTCAGCAAGGACCCGGACCAACGGCCAACAGCGGCTGAACTCCTTGACCATCCATTGCTCGCAGCGCACGTCCAGGGAAAAGCGCAGGCATTCGCGGCAGAAGCGACGGCGCATACGGCCCGATTAGCGCATGCGCGGCAAGTTGCAGCGTTGCCCCCTGGGATGGTGCTTTCACCCTCCGTCACCGCCTCTTTGCTCCGAGGCAGGCCGCATTTGGATGGCAACAATATGAAGGCGCTGCGCGCATCTGCGCCGAATGCAGCCATCATGCACATCTCTCGCGAAGACAGTGGACATTCAGGCGGCCAGAATGGCTCTGCAGTGTCTCCATCTGATCTGCACAACATCAAGGAACGCCTTGACCGTGAGGCAGAAGTGCGGCGCTCATTGGAGGCCAACATCCGGCGCCTACAAGCAGGCGGCTCACCAGATGCAGCAGCGGCACGAGTGGCGGCAGCCCGGCTGACATACGCTAGACAGCCACGGTTGTCTAGCGGTGGCGCCGCGGGTCATGTGTCTCCGCCGCCACACCCTCGGGTTTCGCAGTCATCGGTTTCGCAGGTGGCGTCGCCGCCGATAACGGAGCGACCGCGACGTGTGTCGCACTCTGCGTCTCCGCCGCCTCGCGCCAGTCACAGCGGCCACAGCGCTGCTGTGAACGCGCAACGCGTCACACAGGCAGCTGCTGCCTTGACTGTTAGCGTCGGCGGCGACGATAATGCGCCTCGAATGCGGCGATTCAGTCACGCGGGCATTCCAGCGTCTCCGCATGCACCTCCGCATGCACCTCCGGGTCGTTTATCGGGCGATTGTAGCCCAGCATCAGCTTCGCCGCCAAGCATGACACCTCCTCGACCACGCACATCACTAGTGGCGCAACGCTCCGCGCTCCAGATGGAACGGCGGCGGGAGAGCAGCAGTAGTAATGCAGGCGCAGCTGCATTCAGCATTTCGCGCCTTGAACGCGAAGTCGATGCTGTGCAAGCGGCGTTGGTAGCACCCCGTGCACGCCGCCACTCTGAATACGTAATGCCAACAACTGCGCAACCAACCGCAACCACCGATGGCTCGCCATCTGCTGCTGCACAACAGCGCTCAGCCGCATTGGCAGCACTCCGTGCCCGGGGTGCAGAGCGCCATGCAACTCGCCGCGCATCTGTTACTTCTCACGATGGCGAGGATGATGCAGGTGCTGCAGTGTCAGAGGCGCTTGCGAGCGACGAGGGCGGCCCGGTGATACATGCACATAGCCATCGCACGTCCAGCAGCACTGCCGCTGCTACCACTGCAGACACAGCGGCTGAGCTTGCGCGGTTGCAACGCATGCACGCGCAGTTGACTGCTCATATTACAGAGTTGCAGGCTACTTTGATGCATGAGGACAGACTCCATGACGCACCTGATGACGGGCACAGCAGCAGCGGTGGTGATTCCAGCGGTGGAGGACACTCATCGCCATGGGAGGACACACCAGGTGATACCGCACGCACACAATCCGGTGCAGAAGGCCAGTCGTGCGATGATTCAACGCGCCAGCTTGGACTGCTACTCCCGACCGATGCTTTCTCTCCTGGTGGCGGCGGTGCAAATGCGCGGGTGGCAGCTCTCCGCGCAGCGTGTGTGGAAAGCCTTGGATCTCCGCTATTTGACAAGCTGTATGCGCACTTCAGGGATGCGCAGCACAGGAGCGACGCTGGCGATGGCGCTGCCGGCGTGCATCCGGAGCGGGAGACGGACGAGACGGCATTCAGGGAGGAGTTGAGGTCACGGCTTGGACCTGGACGCAGTCACTTCGTGGCTTTGATCGACCGTCTGTTGTACGAGGAAGAGATGCTGTCTGCACGATGAACAAGACATCAAAAACGTCCCAATTACGTGCTTTGTGTGACCTTCCAATCAATGCACGGATGTCATGGATTTTAGGAGCCATGGCCCCCCTCTATGTCAGCCAGCAACGCGTGTGAGCAGCCTCTAGGGCCACTCATCATTTTCACGCGTGCAGCGTCATGAGGCTCAACATACACATCCCGCAGCTAGAAGGCCACCCAAGCGCGCATTTCAATCATCATCTTTACCGCCCTGTGGCGGTAGCAGCAGCGCTGCGGACTGCCGCAATGACAGCCTCAATGGGTGCATGGTCCGCAGTGCCTTCGTCGCGCCAGGCATATGCGATTTCACCAAGGGGCCCGACGACGAGAAGGCCGCCTTGCTGGATGCCATCGTCCATGCCGTTGGGTGGCGGAATGAGGGTGTAATTCTTCGCGGCCTCCTTCACGGAGTCTAGGCCTCGCTTCTGGATGGCCAATGGGGTGGCTTTGTTGAAGAATGTGCGCGAATAGCCGTGGTAGAGGCCCAGGGCCTGGTACAGCTCGCGTTGAGGATCTACATACAGCAAGTCCACCGGAAGCGGCGGGTTCAGGAGGCCGGCGAACTTGCGCCCTCCTTCAGCAGTCCCGACGCCGATGATTCTAAGGTCGAACCCGAGCTTAGTCAACTCTGGCAGCTGAGCGTGGAGTTCCGCGCTCGCCTGCCAGCAAAAGGGTCATCCGAAATGCCGGATGAGCGCCACCTGGCCGGCGGGCGGGCGTGTCAGGGTGGAAAAATCAACAGTTGTGGTTGACAGCAACGACAGGCACGACCACGCACCACCGTGCTCTTCGGGGCCAGCTCCGAGACAGGCACGCTGCGACCGTCAGTGGCAGCAAAAACCGACAGCGAGGAGGCGGCCAGCGGGTTGCTGCGCACAGACAGGAGCTCTGCTCGCACAGGAGAGGCGAAAAGAGTGCGAGCACGGCGCGAGACCTGTCGTGCTACCGCCACAGGGGCGCCCCGCATGCTGTGGGGCGAGCTGAGGGCACGCATGGATGACACTTGACTCCCGGAGGCACGCAAGGTGATCGCAACTGCCACTTTTTGCCAAAATTGGAATTATTTTCGCATCGCCGCCATGACTCGGCGGTAGAGGTCCACGTATTCGCCACTGGGGCTGCCCACCCAGGAGGAGTCCTTGGTCATGCATCGCTGCACCAGCTGCGCCCAATCCTGCGGTTTGTCCTTGTACAAGGCCAGCGCTCTATCAAGTGCTCCATCCAGACTGCCGGCATCTGTGCCGTCGAACACGAAGCCCGTGGCGCCATCTTCAACAGTGTCCGCTAGCCCGCCGGTGCGACGCACAACCGGCACGCAGCCGTAGCGCTGGCCAATCAATTGAGTGAGGCCACAGGGCTCGAACAAGCTCGGCACAAGCGTAATGTCGCCGGCGCCAAAGAGGCAATGCGCGAGCGCCTCGTTGTAAAAGATGAGTAGCCTGCAATTGGGGCCGTCCATGAATCGAGAGCGCTGGTCCGCAAGCAGCTTCTTGAACCCTCCATCCTGTGAGCCGTTGCCCAGAAGCACCAGCTGCGCGCCCACAGCCTCGGCGCGCTGCACCGCGTGGTGGAGCAGGTGAATGCCTTTCTGGGCGACCAAGCGTGAGACGACCACGATGAGTGGCGCCCGCGGGTCCTCCGCCAGGCCGAGGCCGCGCTGTACGTATTGCTTCAGCGCCGCCTTGCCGGTGGTGGCGGTGGACGCATCGAAGGAGAGCGGCAGCAGTGCGTCACATGTGGGATCCCACTGCTCAGTGTCGATGCCGTTCACGATGCCCGTGAACTTGGCGGCATGGGCACGCAACGTGTTGCCAAGCCAAGTGGCGCGCATCGTCTCCTCCTTGTATGTGCGACTCACGGTCGTGACTGCGTTGCTGTACACAATGCCGCCCTTGAGCAAGCACAGCCGCTGTGGGTTGTGTCCGATGGTGCGCTCATCCAGGGCGCGCTCGATGTCCATGAACGGGCCCGCATCCACGCCACTGGCTACAAACTGCTCTGTCCGGCACTCCCCCGTGGAGTCCGCGTTGTGGATGGTCAGCACGATGCCTGCGCCGAGGCAGCCCTGGTAAACATCCCAATACAGCATGGCTGCTGTCGCTGTCTGCCACTCGTGGATGTGCAGGATGGCTGGCTTGCGACCAGTGACGCACAAGTACTCCAGCGCCGCTCTGCAGAAATACAGACTCGATTCCGTTTCATTGACGCCACCGCGGGAGTTGTACGGCGTGCGGAACATGGATCCAGCATCGCCGGCGGGGCGAAGCAACGCGACTGGCACACCTGCAATCTCCGCTCTGAAGACTGCCGTCCTGACGTTCTCATACATGATGTTGCCGTCGTGACTGCGCCCCTTGGGCACATCGAAGTCAATTTCGTGCTGGATGCCGGTGACATGCATGCCCGTGCCCGCAATGTCGCTGTAGTATGGCAGGATGACCTCAACCGTGTGTCCTCGTGCCAAACACGCGCGACTCAGACCCAGTGTCACGTCTGCGAGGCCGCCGACTTTAGCCCACGGCGCCATTTCACACGCGAGGTGGACCACGTGGATAGGCCCCGGGTCGGGGGCGACGGCAGAGGCAGTTGGAGGGTGCACGTCTCGGGGGGGGCGCTCCCAGAAGGCCTCGCCACGTTCCGGCAACACAAACGGCTGATCGGCAGCAGCAGGAGCTTTGCGCTGCTTTGCAACACGTGGTGCCGCCACAGGGGCAGCAGGGGTCGGCGCAGGCTGTGGAGGAGGCGGACTAGAGGCTGCAGCAGGTGCTGGAACAACCGGCCCCTCTGTGGCGAGCTTGCTTCTCAGTCGCTCGTTCTCTGCGCGCAGAGCAGCTAGTTGCGCTGCCAGCCGGTTCGCTTGTGCCACTTTGTCCGCGTCGGCCGAAGCTGAAGTGCGAGTTGCACGCTTGCGGAGTGGCCTTGACGGCCGCAGCCCGAAAGGGGCTGCTGGTCTGTGTGCGCCCACATGTGGGGTGCCGACGACGAGCACGCGCATATGTGCGTTGAGCACCGCTGAACCAACCCAGCGAGCGAATTCCGGGGCAGGCCCCGTAGAGAAGCGCCAGATGCGCAGACGAGAATGCGGCCGCGCGAGGCGCGATCCGGCTGGCGAAGGCGCTGACGGGTGGATAATCCGTCGATTCCGTCCGCAATACCGTCCGTCAATCCTAAGTCCCCTTCGCCAGGCGCCTGCGTGCGTGCCCGCTCTGCACGCTCACCATGAGTGGCGCGTAAATACAAGACGCGTCGCCTGCAGGCTTGCTCTTCGTCAAAGCCATGCCGCACGCGCTGGTGGTGACCAAACTTGGGGACCCGACGGTTCCGCTGGGGACGTCTGAGTGCCCCCTGAAGCTGCGGCAAACCGCGCAAGTGCCGTTAGACCCGTACAGTCTCCGCATCCAGGTGAGTGCGTGTTTGGCAGTAGTGCGTGGGGCCGCTGGACTCTTGACAGTGTTGACCTGCCACCTCCTTCCCTGCCCTCTTCTGGGCGCACAACCTGACGCGAGTCGCGTACGCAGGTCGCCGCAGCGTCGTTGAACTATGCAGACGCGCTCGTCGTCCAAGGGTGCGCTCGCCTACCGCAGACAAGTGGGAGGGAGTCGTCACCGTTCCGAGGAGCGCATTGTGTCACTCGTCTCGCTTTCCACGTGCAGGCTATATCAAGAAAAGCCGTCCATCCCGTTCACTCCTGGCGGTGAAATCAGCGGCACTATCACGGAGCTGGGTGACAAGGTCCACTCGAGCTTGGCTGTTGGCGACAAGGTCCTAGCAGTGCTTCCGGGATTTGGAGGTATGGCTACAGAGGTTGTTGCCCGCCAAACGGACGTATTCAAGCTGCCTCCTGGCCTGGACGTTGTGCCAGCAGCGGGGCTGGCAGTGGCATATGGAACAGCGCACGTGTCGCTGGACCACCGCTGCCGTCTGCGCGCAGGCCAGGTTGTGCTTGTTTTAGGCGCAGCAGGCGGTGTTGGCCTGGCGGCTGTTCAAGTGGCAAAAGCTATGGGCGCACGTGTTGCGGCTGTGGCTCGCGGGACAGCCAAATGTGCCGCATTGCAAGGTGAAGGCGCAGACTTGGTCATTGACACGGACACTCTGAGCAGCAAAGGCGGTCTCAAAGCTGCGCTAGCAGGCTTCGCGCCGAGGGGCATTGATGTCATTTTTGACCCTGTTGGCGGAAAGTTGCTGTCTGATGCGCTCAAAGCGGCCGCCTGGGGATGTCAGGTGGCCATCATAGGCTTCGCAAGTGGCTCAGTTCCGCAGCTGCCGGCGAATGTGCTGCTGGTAAAGAACGTCACTGCCCACGGCATCTACTGGGGCAGCTACGCAAAGCATGAGCCCCAAGTGTTGGCGGACAGCCTGGCCAAGCTGTGCGACTGGGCAGCTGTCGGCAAGGTCCGCGTGCGCGTGAGCCATCGCGTGCCGATTGAGCGCGCGCACGAGGCCTTCAGAGCGCTGATGCAGCGCCACGTGATTGGCAAGGTGGTGCTCGTGATGGACGGCAGCAATGATAGTGGCAGCGGCAGCGGGGGCGGGTCATTATCGCAGGGGGGCCATGGCGCGGCTGCGCCACACAGACTTGGCAGAGCCCGTCTTTGAGATTCGGACCACTGGACAACTGAAGATCCATGATGATGTCAGCACGAGCGAAACGACTAGACCCGCTTCGTGAAACAACATGTCGTCCCTGTCTGGCCGCGCGGTGCTGTGCGCCCTGCGAGTGAGCCGCACCACAAGAACCAGGGCGGTGCACTCAACCCGGGCTGCCTGGGCTCCCGGAGACCCGCCTCCCAAAGCAGCTGCGCTGGTCATCGGCAACGAAGTGCTCAGCGGCAAGATCCAGGACACAAACACCGTGTGGCTTGGTGCGTTGCTGAACAGGACGTTGTCACCACCTCGGCGGTGTGTCACCACCCGTCTCTATTGCACACAGCGCGCATGCTGTACGCTCGTGGCGTGGACCTGGTTCGCGTGGAGGTCGTGCCGGACGTGCCAGACGACATCGCGAGCACGGCCCGTGCACTCAGCGAGCGCGTCGGGCCCTCTGGTGCAGTGCTCACGAGCGGGGGCATTGGACCGACACATGACGACGTGACGTACGAGTCACTGGCCGCTGCTTTCGGTGTGCCACTGGAACTGCATGCGCCGACAGTGGACAAGATGCGCGTTCACTACGAGAGTCAGGGGAAGTCTCTGAACGCCGCCCGTCTGCGAATGGCGACGCTGCCTGCAGGCTGCATTGTGCACGAGACTCCGGGGAGCTGGGTTCCGCTGGTGCAAATACAGAATGTGTTTGTGCTCCCGGGTGTCCCATGGCTGTATAAACAGATGCTTGAGGCGAACAGGCATTTGTTCACGGGCCCGCAGCTGCTCACACGGACGCTTTACACTCATAGCGGAGAGGGCGACCTGGCAGCAGCGCTGACGGCGGTGGCGCAATCACATCTAGATGTGCAAATCGGTAGCTACCCGAATACGGAACGCGGCGACAAACGTTACACAACAAAGTTGTGCTTTGACGGCCGCGATGCAGCTGCGCTGGATGCTGCCGTTGCAGCTACCCGCGCGGCTATCGCAACATTCGATGAGTTGCCACAATAGTTCCTTGCGATGCGGGGAAGTGTTTTTTTCCTTGCAAGCTACG
>Ga0164296_1002994_pt1 | contig 16297 bp, 10 predicted proteins | sample GEODES057metaG_FD_113533 | JGI IMG/M metagenome (GOLD analysis project Ga0164296, IMG submission 113533) | Dystrophic lake water microbial communities from Trout Bog Lake, Wisconsin, USA - GEODES057 metaG | ecosystem: Environmental > Aquatic > Freshwater > Lake | place: USA: Trout Bog Lake... | reverse complement strand
CCCCAGGAGTTCTTCCAGTACCTGCCAACCACGGGCCAGGCGCCGCAGCCGCGGGAATGGTTCATCGACGTCGATGACGAGTCGATCCTGCGCCTGCTCGATCCACTCGACCCCGGCACGCCAGATCTGGCGCCGGCCCGCATCTGGCGCGACTACGTCCGCAGCGGCGGGAGGACGCCGAACGGGGTGTGGGGCGGCAAGCTGATGTGGAACCAGACGCCGCTGCTGATCAGTCGGGCACACGATCTGCCGGACCGTAGCGGTGACGGCCTGCTGGCCGCGATCCGCGACGTGATCGGCGAGGAACCGCTGTTCATCCACGTATACCGACCAGACGTTGTCTCACAGGCGGTCTCGTTCTGGCGGGCGGTGCAGACTCGCGTCTGGCGGGGGCGTCCGGATCCGATGCGCGATGCTCGCGCCACCTACCACGCGGGAGCGATCGCCCACGTCGTCACCATGCTGCGGGCCCAAGAGGAGGGATGGCGGACCTGGTTCGCCGACGAGGGCGTCACACCGATGGATGTTTCCTACCCGGTGCTGTGGCGCCACCTGACCGAGGTGGTCGCCGGCATCCTCGAGGCGCTGGGCCTCGACCCGCGACTGGCACCCGAACCCGTGCTGGAGCGGCAGGCCGACCATCGGTCTGACGAGTGGTCCGACCGCTACCGGGCGGACGCCGCGCGTCAGGGGCTGCCGACCTGAAGAGGCGCGCATACCATGCATGAGGACATTGCAATTATATTAACCGGGACGATAACCCCGAGGGCGATTTACACTGATTTCACAGATGCAGAATCCAGGCGTTCTCAATATCTAGTATCGATCAATTATTATCGAGAATTTTCTAAAGTATATTTTATAGAAAACTCAGGATATGACCTCACTGGTGACAGTGCTTTCGCCTCGATTCCGAATGTCACGTACATTCAGCATGATCCATCAGACGAGTTTTTTAAGGGTAAGGGTTATCAAGAATTCGAGATGCTCGACCATTTCTTCCTACGTCATGGGCATGAATTCCCGGGATTTCTGAAAATCACAGGCAGGTACCGTATCGAGAATATATCCGGCATCCTCGAAGACTGCAGGAGTGTTGCTCCGAATGAAGCTATCTTTGAAAGAAAACGCTGCAATTCGAGGGTTGCGTTTACGGATGTCTTCTTTGTGACTTACGGTTATTATATGAAAAATATTTTGGGTTCCTACACGTTGGCAGATGATTCAGAAATAAGATATATCGAGCACGTTGTGAGGCACATAATCGACCAGACGGGGCGGACGCGAGTATTCAAAACGTATCCCATCAAAGCCGGGATCAATGGAACAACCGGGAACATGATTCCAAATACAATGATTACTCGTATTGCGCGTAGTGTCCGCAATATTACTTACCGGTTCGATCATCACCACAGACTTATTTAATGCCCGGCTCGTGCCGACGGCGCCCAAACCGGTGCACCGGTCAGGCGCTTTTCCAATTCGGCGCATAGATGCTCCGCCAGTCCCCGGACCGTGGTGATGGCGGCGGGGCTGATGCGGACGCCCGTCTCCGACTCGATGCAGGTGCGGAGTTCCAAGTTGGTCAATGAGTCCAGTCCGTAGTCGGACAGTGTCCGATCCGGATCGATCGCGCGCCCCAGCAGCGGGCTGATCTGCTCCGATACCAGACCGAGAACGGCTGAGGGCCATTGTTCGCGGGGCAGCTGCATCAGCTCGGCGAGGAACGTGCCACGGTTTGGTCGGCCGTGCCTGGCCGACCGGAAGAACTCGGCGAACCGGCTGCGTTGCGCGAGGGCGGACAGCCCCGGCGCGCCCGCGATCGGCGCATAACCGGAGTACGGCCGGTCGTAGCGGAGCAGTGTCTGGAAGGCGAAGTACCCCTCGGTCGGCGTGATCGAGGCTCCATCGCCGTCGCTCCAGGGTCCCCAGGCGATAGCGGTCCCCGGCAGCCCCTGGGCGCGGCGCCAGCGCGCGAACGCGTCCAGCCAGCTGCTGGCCGCGGCGGTTGCGCCCTGCCCGGGAGAGCCCACCAGCGCAGCCACCGAGGAGAATGCGCAAAACCAGTCCAGCGGCTGTCCGGCGGTCGCCTCGTGCAGATTCCAGGCGCCGTAGACCTTCGGCGCCCAGCAGCGGTCGATGAACTCGTCGTCGAGGTGGGGCAGCGTGCGGTCCTGAGCGACCGCCGCGGCATGGAGCACTCCGCGCACGGGTAGGCCGGTTGCGGTCGCGCACAACACCAGATCCCTTGCCGTTGCGGGCTCGGAGATGTCACCGCAGTGCACGACGATGTCGGCGCCGGCGTCGCGCAACCGCCCGATGATCTGCCGCGCCTGCGCGGTGGGCTCGGAACGGGAATTGAGGACGATCCGTCCGCATCCCGCACGGGGGCCGCATGAAGCCATCTCGGTGGCGAGGAACAATCCGGGGCCGCCCAGGCCGCCGGTGATGATGTAGGAGCCGTCGGCCCGGAACGGGCGAATCTGTTCCGGGGGCACCACAGCGACTGAGCTGCCCTCCCGCGGTATGTCGAGCACCACCGTTCCGGTGTGCCCGGCGCCGGCGACGAGCCGAACCGCGGCGGCCGCGTCGTGAAGCGGGTAGTGGATGGTCGGCGGCAGCGGCAGGTCGCCGGCGGCGGTGCGTTCGTACGCGACCGACAACAGGCGTCCGATGGTCTGCGGGTGGCTGACCGCCAACAGTGCAAGGTCCACGACGAACAGGGAAAGGTTGCGGCGGTAGGGGAACAGCCCGATACGGGTGTCGCGGTGTATGTCGCGCCTGCCCAGCTCGACGAAACGCCCCCCGGCGGCCAGCAAGTCGACTCCGGCGCGCTGAGCCGCGCCGGACAGCGAGTTGAGCACAACATCGACGCCGTATCCATCGGTGTCGCGGCGGATCTCGTCGGCGAAATCCGAGCTGCGGGAATCGTAGACGTGCTCGATGCCCATGTCCCGCAACAGTTGCCGCCGCTGCGGGCTTCCAGCGGTCGCGAAAATCTCGCAGCCCACCGACCGGGCGATCGCGATAGCCGCCTGCCCCACGCCGCTCGCCGCGGAGTGGATCAGCACCCTGTCGGCCGGGGTGATGCGCGCGAGATCGTGCAGGCCGTACCAGGCGGTCGCCGTCGCGGTCGGCACTGCGGCGGCGGCCTCCAGGGGCATCTGGGGAGGAAGGGGGACGGCGTGCCGGGCGTCGGCGATCACGAACGTGCCCCAGCAGCCGTGCGGGGACGTGCCACCGACCCGGTCGCCGACTTCGTGGCCGGTGACCCCGGGCCCTACAGCGGTCACCACACCGGCGAAGTCGCCGCCCACATTCGGCGGGTGACCCTCGACGATGGGATAACGGCCGAGTGCAGTGACCACGTCGACCGCGTTGACAGCGGAGGCGCGCACCGCGACCTCGACCTCCCCCGGCCCAGGTGGCACCCGTTCGACCGCAACGCATTCCAGCGATTCCAGATCTCCCGGGGTGCGGATCTGCAGGCGCATGCCGTCACGGGCGTGCTCGACGACGGTGGTTCGCCGGTCGGCCGGGCGCAACGGGCCGGGCCGTAACCGCGCTGCGTACCAGGTGCCGTTACGCCACGCGGTCTCGTCTTCGTCCGAACCACTCAGCAACTGCAGGGCGATCCGCTCAGCGTGGGTCGCGGCGTCGACGTCGATCTGGGTAACACGCAGGTGCGGGTACTCCGCGTCGATGACCCTCATCAGCCCGCGCAGCCCGGCCAGTTCCAGGTTGGCTACATCGCCGACGATGACAGTGGCGGCGTTCCTGGTCACCACGAAGAGCCGGGGCGGCTCACCGTCGAATTCCGACAGTTCGCGGGCGACGGCCGCGAGATAGGAAACATGGTCGCGGCCGCGCCGCGGTGACGCGAGCCACTCGGGGTCGACGGTTGCCGGCGGGGCCACCACGACCACTCCGGCCAGCCCCCTGCCCGCCAGCAGGGAACGCAACCGGGCGCGATCGGTCGCCGTCGCGCACGGGGCGGCGCCGGCGGTCAACGCCCCCTCCAGATCGGCGATCAACGGATCACCCGGCGGGCCGGGCGCGGCGAGCAGCAGCCAGGTGCCGGCCCGATCCATCGGCATCTCAGGCGGTTCGCGCGGCTCCCACTCGATCGTGAACGCCCGCTCGTCGAACACGCGCTGCGCCTGCTCCTGCGCAGACGACCCGGCAGCCAGCAGCAGACCCTCGACCGTCAGCAAGACCTTGCCCGTTTCGTCCAGCACGTCGATGTCGGCCTCACACTGGTCGGGCCGCGACGAGGTGACCCGGGTGAGGCAGTAGCGGGCGTCACGCATCGACTGGTGGATGCGCAGCTTGCGGACCACGACGGGCACTAAGTGGCCGGAATCGACCGAGGGATGCGCGATCACCGACTGGAAGCACGCGTCGAGCAGCGCCGGATGCGTGAGGTAGGACGACTGCGCAAAGCGGATCGCCCTGGGCGCGGCGACCTCGGCCAGGACCGTGGTCACCTCGCCGTCGGAAATGAGCGTCGCGACCAGGCCCGCGAAGGCCGGGCCGTGATGAAAACCCTCCGACTCGAACACCTTCCGCGCTTCGGCGACATCCACACGGCGTGGATGTGCGGCGATCAGCTCGCCGATGTCGTACACCGGTGGCTCCCACGACTCCTCCAGGGAACGCAGGGCCGCACCGGCGAGCCGGACGGGCGCGCCCGCCTCGTCGGTATCGACGGAGAAATCGAAGACACCAAAACCAGAACCCGTTGCTGCACAGAGGATCTGCGTGTCAGAATCCAACAGCAAGGCGTGTTCGAATCTGAGGTCGCAGACCTCCGAGGCCTCGCCGACGATTGCCCGTGCCGCCGCCAACGCCATCTCGCAGTAGGCGGCACCGGGCAACGTGGCCGCGCCGTGAACCTGATTGTCATCCAGCCACGGGTGCGCCGTGGTTCCGACGTCACCCTGCCAGAAGTGGCGCTCCGGTTCCTCGCGCAGACGCACATGCGCGCCGAGCAGGGGATGGACGGCCCGTACCGCGGCGTGTGCCGGCTCCCGAAACTCGCTGCAGAGCAGCAATTCGCGGTGGGTCCAGGTGGGCAGCGGCGCATCCACCAGGCGCCCGACGGGGTAGGCGACGGAGAAGTCGACCGCGGCGCCGGCGCTGTGCAAGGCGGCGACGAACTCGCGAGCCAGGAACGGCGTCGCCCGGTCTCGCGCCGCGAGCGCGGCGACGGGCATGCCGAGGGCCGCAGCATTCTGCTCTACCGCCTCGGTGAGCAGGGGATGCGGCGACAACTCGCCGAACACCCGGAAGCCGTCTTTGAGCGCCGCCTGCACGGCCGGGGCGAATCGCACCGTGTAACGCAGGTTTTCGGCCCAGTAGTCGGCGTCGAACGACGGCCGCTCCGTCGGGTCCCACTGCGTCGCGGAGTAGTAGGGCACGTCGGGCGACCCGGGCTCCAGCCCGGCGAGAGCCTGGACGAGCTCATCGAGGATCGGATCCACCTGCGGCGAGTGGGAGGCCCCGTCCCAGGCGCTCTCCAAGGCCACTTCGCGCGCCGTCACGCCCTGCTCCTGCCAGGCCGCGACCAGGTCGCGGATGGCCCGGGCACCGCCTCCGACGAGTGTCGACGTCGGCGCGGCCACCACTAATAGCTCCACGTCTGAGATTCCGCGAATGGACAGTTCCGAGAGCATCTGCTGGCCAGGCAGTTCCACGGAGGCCATGGCGCCGCTGCCCGATACGCGCCGGATCAACTGCGAACATCGGCAGACGACGCGCGCGCCGTCGGCCGGCGACAAGGCCCCGGCGACGACGGCCGCCGCGGCCTCACCGAGGGAGTGCCCGATGACGGCGCCGGGACGCACCCCGAATGACCTCATCGTCTCGGCCAGCGCCACTTGGATTGCGAAGATCGTCGGCTGGATGCGGTCGACGCCGGCGACGCACTCCGGCGCCGAGATCGCCTCGGTCACCGAAAAGCCGGACTCGGCGGCTACCACCGGCTCGATCAGGGCAACAGTGGCAGCGAACACCGGCTCCGTCCTGAGCAGCTCGGCACCCAGCCCCGGCCACAGCGAACCGTGGCCGGAGAACACCCACACCGGACCTCGGTCTCCCCCGCCCACCGCCGGCGCTTCAGGCACGTCGCTGGGCACGTCGCTGGGCACGTCGCTGGCGGCGAGGTCACGCAGAGCCTCGACGAGCTCGGCGAGGTCACTGGCCCAGACGACCGTCCGGACCGGGCGGTGCGCGCGCCGCCGGGACAGCGTGTACCCAAGGTCACGGAGGTCGGCCCCGGTCATGCCGCCCTCGGCGATCCAGTCCGCGAGACGAGCGGCCGTGACGCGCAGTTGCTCAGCGGAGGTGGCCGAAACCGGAAAGAGCAGCGGTCCGTCGGCCTGCCGGTCGGCCAGCGGTTCCACAGCCGACTGTGGGGCCTGCTCCAGGATGGCGTGCACGTTGGTGCCGGACATCCCGTACGACGACACCGCGGCCCGCCGCGGGTGGTGGCCGTTGGTGGGCCAGGTGGCCGTGTCCTGCGGCACGAACAGTTCGGTCTCGATCGCGGCCAGCTGGTCGGGTAACCGGGTGAAGTGCAGGTTCCGGGGCACGATGCCGTGCTGCAGCGCCAGGATCGCCTTCATCAGACCCAGCACCCCCGCGGTGGACTGAATGTGGCCGAAGTTGGTCTTCGCCGACCCCAGCGCGCACGGGCCGTCCGTGCCGTAGACGGCCGCCAGGCTCGCGTACTCGATCGGGTCCCCGACCGGGGTGCCTGCTCCATGCGCCTCGACGAAGCCGATCGTGGCCGCGTCCACCCCCGCGGCGGCGAGTGCGCTCTGGTAGACGGCTATCTGAGCCGTCTGCGACGGGGCAGCGACGTCGGGGGTGCGGCCATCCTGATTGGCCGCGGTACCGCGCAGGACACCCAGGATGCGATCCCCGTCACGCTCGGCATCCGCGAGGCGCTTGAGGAGCAGCACGACACAACCCTCGCCGGAGACGAATCCGTCCGCCGCGGCGTCAAAGGCGCGGCACCTGCCCGTCGGCGACAACACGCCCTGAGCTGAGCCGTTGATCGTTGTGAGCGGTTGGAGGGCAGCGACGCCACCGGCCAGCGCGAGGTCGCTTTCGCCGTTGTGCAGGCTGCCGCACGCCTGGTGCACGGCCATCAACCCGGACGAGCAGGCCGTGTCCACCGTGAACGCCGGTCCGTGCAGTCCGAGCGCACGGGCCACCCGGCCCGACGCCATGCCAGGGCTGTTGCCGGCGGATCCGTACGGGCCCGCGGCGGTTCCGTGGGTGAGGCCGACGAAGACGCCGGTCTGGGTATGCGCCAGCGATGCGGGGTCGAGCCCTGCGTGCTCGACTGCGTCCCACGACGATTCCAGCAGCAACCGGTGCTGCGGGTCGATCGCAACGGCCTCGCTCTCGGTCATTCCGAAGAAGTCGAAGTCAAAGCCACCGACACCGTCGAGGAATGCACCCCACCCGCCCATCGTCTGGTTCGAGTCCCACCGTTCCACGGGGATCTCGCCCACCAGATCGTCGCCTCGCAGCAATGCCTCCCACAGGCGTTGCGGGGAATCGATGCCCCCGGGGAGTCGGCAGGCCATTCCGATGACGGCGACGGGTGTCAGGGGTTCAGCACGCAATGCGCCGTCCCCTGTTCGTGTGTTCTCAACCGGCTCACCGCGGCGGCAACCCGCTCGTCGGCGGCGGTCAGCGCAACCCGAACGTGCTGCCCGCCGGACGGTCCGTAGAACTCGCCGGGCGCCGCCAGGATACCGAGCCTTGCCAGCCACGTGACCGTGTTCCGGCAGGGCTCGTCACGGGTCGCCCACAGGTACAGGCCGGCCTCGGAGTGGTCGACGGTGAAGCCGGCCGAGCGCAGCGCGGGCAGCAGGGCGGCCCGCCGGCGCTCATATCGCTCCCGCTGGACCCGCTCGTGCGAGTCGTCGTCCAGGGCGGCCACCATCGCGGCCTGCACCGGTGTCGGGACCATCATTCCGGCGTGTTTGCGCACAGCCAGTAGCTCGGCGACCAGGGCGCCGTCGCCGGCGATGAAGGCGGCGCGATAGCCGGCGAGCGAAGAACTCTTGGACAGCGAATGGATCGCGAGCAGTCCGGCGTGGTCGCCGTCACAGACTGCGGGGTGCAGGATCGACAACGGCTGGGCATCCCAGCCCAGGCCCAGGTAGCACTCATCGGATGCGACCACGCAGCCGCGCTGTCGCGCCCAGTTCACCACCGCGCGCAGGTGGTCGACGCCGAGTACGCGCCCGGTCGGGTTGCTCGGCGAGTTGAGGTAGATCAGCGATGGGGTTTGCGAGCCCATCTGGTTCGGTGAATCCTCTCGGAGCACCCGCGCAGCGGCCAACCGCGCGCCCACCTCGTAGGTCGGGTAGGCGAGTTCCGGAACGACGACGACGTCAGACGGCCCGAGGCCCAACAGCGTCGGCAGCCAGGCGATGAGTTCCTTGCTGCCGATCACCGGCAGCACGGCGTCCTCAGCCAGCCCGGTCACCCCGAACCGGCGGGCAAGCGCGGCGACCGCGGCTTCCCGCAGTCGCGCCGTTCCGGCGGTCGCGGGGTATCCCGAAGCGGAGCCGGCGGCCGCGAGCGCAGCCTGAATGAGCGGCGCCACCGGGTCGACGGGGGTGCCGACGGAGAGGTCGACGATCCCCTCGGGATGGGCTTCCGCCAGCGCTTTGGCCTCAGCCAGGGTGTCCCAGGGGAACTCCGGCAGGGACGCCGACACCCGCTCGCTCAGGCGTCTTCGCCCTGCGGGGGCAGATCCTTGACCACCTGCGGGTCGTTCTCGGTCATGCCAACCTTGGCCGCCCCACCCGGCGAACCGAGTTCCACGAAGAAATCGGCGTTGATCTGGGTGTATTGGTTCCACTGGTCGGGGACGTCGTCTTCGTAGTAGATCGCCTCAACCGGGCACACAGGCTCACAGGCCCCGCAGTCGACGCACTCGTCCGGGTGGATGTACAGCATCCGGGCACCCTCGTAGATGCAGTCGACCGGGCACTCCTCGATGCATGCCTTGTCCTTGATGTCGACGCAGGATTGGGTGATCGTGTACGTCACAGACGTCTCCTCCATGTGCTGGTCGGTGTGGGCTGCCGGCCGGCCGGCGACGACCCTCTGAGCCGCCGCGGGCACAGGCTCGTAACCAATACTAGATGCCGGGTTCCGAGGTCAAGTACGTGGCGCTGCGGCTGGGCCGCCGCGTCCGTTCGCCTCTGGCGAACAACGTTCTGACCTGGGAGTTGTTACGTTTGAGGTCTGGGGCACGATGACAGGTTCGACGAAGTCAAGTCCAGAACGGCTGGTAGCCTCGACAGCAGACGGCAACCGCTAGGCAAATGTCGTCAGCCGTCGTCATCGATGCATCGGAGCATCGGGGTGCAGCAGTTCACGGATTTATAGGGCGATCCTGGATTACCACGATCCCGGATTACACAGGGGAAGGTCCACACATGGTGAGGTTTTCAGCAACTAGGCTCGCTGCCGCCGTCGGCGGTGCCGCGATCGCGTTGACCGCCGGAGCGGGGATCGCGACCGCGGACCCGATCAACGAGGTCGTCAATACGACGTGCAACTACGGCCAGGTGATGGCCGCGCTGAACGCGGCCGACCCGGGCTCTGCCGCCCAGATCAACGCGTCGCCACTGGCGCAGAACTACCTGCAGCAGTTCCTCGCGTCGCCGCCGCCGCGGCGCTTGCAGATGGCCCAGCAGATTCAGGCCATGCCGCAGGCGGCGCCGTTCTTCAACGAGGTCGTTCAGGTCGCCCACACCTGCAACGGGTTCTGACGCCGCTGTCGCCGCACTCGCAGGCGGGCCGTCAGGAGCCGCTGAGCAGTCGGTGCGGGTTGGTCATCGGACGCCTGCCGGATCGCCGCCGTCGCGCCGCCGGTGTGGGGACGCCCGCTGGGGCCTTCTCGTAGGTGGTGTTGCGCTGGCGCGCGGGTCGCCCGATGCCCTCGGCAATCGCCGCGAGCTCGGCGACCGTCTTCGATGAACCGTGCTCCGAGCCGGCCATCCGGGAGATGCTTTCCTCCATCAGAGTGCCGCCCAAGTCATTCGCACCCCCGGCGAGCATCACCTGAGTGCGCTCGACGCCGAGCTTGACCCAACTGGTCTGGATCTGGGAGATCCGCCCGTGCAGCATGATCCGGGCCAGCGCATGAACGGCGCGGTTGTCGCGGTGCGTGGGTCCCGGACGAGCAGCGCCGGCCAGGTACAGCGGCGAGTTGTGGTGCACGAACGGCAGCGGAACGAACTCGGTGAAACCCCCGGTGCGGTCCTGGATGCCCCGCAGCACGTTCAGGTGGGCGATCCAGTGCCGCGGGGAGTCCACATGGCCGTACATCATCGTCGACGACGACCGCAGGCCCACCTCGTGCGCCGTTGCGACGATCTCGACCCACATCGAGGTGGGCAGCTTGCCCTTGGTCAGCACCCAGCGCACCTCGTCGTCGAGAATCTCGGCCGCGGTGCCCGGGATGGTGTCGAGGCCCGCCTCTTTCAGGCTGATCAGCCATTCGCGTGGGCTCAACCCGCTCTTGGTCGCACCGCTGGCGATCTCCATCGGGGAAAACGCATGCACGTGCATCGTCGGCACGCGCTCCTTGACCGCGCGGACCAGATCCGCGTAGCCCGTCACCGGCAACTCAGGGTCGATGCCGCCCTGCATGCAGACCTCCGTGGCGCCCTGCACGTGTGCCTCCCAGGCGCGGTCGGCGACGTCCCGGACGGACAGCGAGAACGCGTCGGCGTCGCCTTTGCGCTGGGCGAAAGCACAGAAACGACATCCGGTGTAGCAGATATTGGTGAAGTTGATGTTTCGATTCACAACGAACGTCACGTCGTCGCCAACGGCATCGCGGCGCAACGAATCCGCTAGCGCAGCAACGGCTTCCAACGCCGGACCGTCAGCCGTCGCCAAAGCCAGGTACTCGCCGTCGGTGCAGCCGGCGGGATCCTGTTCGGCTGACCGCAATGCCGCGAGCACGTTGGTGTCAATCCGTGCGGGCGCGCGGACGGTCAAGTCGTGCACGCGGGCGCGGATCGATTCCCAGTCACCGAAGGCGCTGTCGAGGTCGCTTCGGGCCTCGGTGTTGCGGCCGTCTGTGTCGATCGCCGCGCCGAGGTCGACTCGGCCGGCGGACTCCACGTCGTCGGGTTCCTGCCAGGGAATTCCTACCGGGTTGACGTCACGGGCCAGGCCGGCGGAGTCGGCGAGTGCCACGACGTGGGCGCGTACCCGCGGGTCGATCCACGCCGCTCCGGCTTGGACGTATTTGGGCTGCGCGGTCAGGCGCTGCACCAGGTCGTAGCCGGCTTCGGCGGTGACGGCCGCCAGTTCGTCCAACGCCGGCCAGGGCCGTTCCGGATTGACGTGATCGGGCGTCAGGGGCGAGACCCCGCCCCAGTCGTCGACTCCGGCACCGATGAGCGCCAGGCACTCGTGCCGCGACACCAGATTCGGAGGTGCCTGAATTCGCATGGCCGGGCCCAGCACCAAGCGGGATACCGCCACGGTCGCCAGGTAGTCCTCGATTCCGGCATCGGGGACACCAGCCATCGCGGTGTGTGGCTTGGCGCGGAAGTTTTGCACGATCACTTCCTGGATGTGCCCGAATTCCTTGTGGCACTTCCGGATTGCATGCAAGGTTTCGGCTCTTTCGAGCAGCGTCTCGCCGATACCCACCAGTAGGCCGGTGGTGAAGGGGATCGACAGCCGACCCGCTTCAGTGAGGACGCGCAACCGGACCGCTGGGTCCTTGTCCGGACTGCCGAAGTGCGCGAGCCCTTTCGTTTCAAAGAGCCGGCGCGACGTGGTCTCGAGCATCATGCCCATCGACGGGGCCACCGGCTTGAGTCGCGACATCTCGGACCAGCTCATCACGCCCGGGTTCAGGTGCGGCAACAACCCGGTTTCCTCCAGAACCCGGATCGCCATCGCACGCAGGTAAGACAGCGTGGAGTCGTAACCACGCTCGGCGAGCCACTCGCGAGCCTCCGGCCAGCGGTCCTCAGGCCGATCGCCCAGAGTGAACAGTGCTTCTTTGCAGCCCATTTCAGCTCCGCGGCGGGCCACGCCGAGAACCTCGTCAGGCTCCAGATACATGCCGGCCCCGCGTGCGCGGAGTTTTCCGGGAACGGTGGCGAATGTGCAGTAGTGGCAGCTGTCCCGGCATAAATGGGTGATCGGGATGAACACCTTGCGCGAATAGGTGACCGGCAGACGCCCGTTTCGGCCACGCCGGCCGGCCGACTCCAAGCCCGCGTCCCTGACCCGCGCCGCGCTGGCGCACAGATCGGCGAGGTCCTCGCCGCGGGCGGTCATGGCAAGGGAGGCCTCGTCGACATTCAGCGCGATCCCGTCGCGGGCCCGACGCAGCACCCGCCGCAACGCCGAACCGCTGGGAGCAGGGCTGGGTTCCACGCGCGGGGTCAACGGCACGTTGATGTAACTCCCCCATGACCGGATTTCATCCGCGCGTTTCCGTGGCACGGCGTCTTACACACCACGGCGACACACACACGGGCCACAGTAGCGCCACGTGCGGTCCATGCGGAGCCAGGGCACACCCGATTGGTTGTTCCGGCGAAATCACCCCCTCAGGGCATTAGACCGAATTAACATTTTGTGGGGTAGCTCGCACGCAGCAGGACCTTGCTGGCCTAAACAGGTGTCGAGGGGGTTGAGGAATGTCTTTCGTGTTCGCCGCGCCAGCGGAGCTGGCCGCCGCCGCATCGGACGTGGCCCGGATCGGCTCGCAGCTCGGCGCCGCGCACGCCGCGGCCGCGGGGCCGACCACGGCCGTCCTCGCTGCGGCCGAGGATGAGATTTCTGCCCAGATCGCCGCCCTGTTCTCCAGACACGGTTTGGGATTCCAGCAGCTCAGCGCCCAGTCGGCCGCGTTCCACGACCAGTTCGTGCAGGCGTTGAGATCGGGCGCCGGCGCCTACGCGGCGGCCGAGACCAACGCCTCCCGGGCGCTGACTGGCGCCGTGGCCGATGCCGCGGCCAAGGTCGAGGGCGTCTTCTCAGGGAACGGCCTCGGCCTGCTCGGCGGCCCCGGTCTGCTGGCGCGCGCAGGCCAGGGGCTGTCCCAGGAGGTCGGTGCCCTCCGGCAGGCCGGCGCGCTGCTGTTCGCGCCGACCGGCGGCATCCGCGCCGTGACGTCGGCCGCCGCGCTGTTGTCACCGGCCGCCTCGACGGCGGGCAACGCGCTGGCCCCATTGGGCAACGCGATCGAGGCGGCCTACCTGGCGATTGAGCCGTACGTGCAGTACGGCTTCGAGCTCGTCGCCTGGGCGCTGGGCTACGTCATCGGCGCGTTCGCGCAGCAGATCAACATCTTCTACAACCTCATCGAACCGATTGTGCAGGCGGCCCTGTTCAACGTGATCGACCTCATCGACCAGACGATCACCATCAGTCAGGGGCTGGCCAATTTCTCGGCGGCCACCAATCTGGCGTTCAACCAGTTCGTCATCGCGGAGGCATATTGGGTGCGGGGATTCTTGCCGCCCGCACCGCCGAATTTCCCGTAGCCCCGGGTGGCCGCGCCGGGGTCGTTCTTGCGAAATGACCCTCGCAGGGGTGTGGATCGCGATACCATTCCGCCAGCGGGAGAGACCGGTGCAGAAGGGTTCAGGGATGTCTTTTGTGTTCGCCACGCCTGAGGCGCTGGCCGCCGCGGCGTCCGATGTCGCCGGCATCGGATCGACCATCGGCCAGGCGCGCGCCGCAGCCGCGGGCCCGACCACGGCCGTCCTGGCCGCGGCCGAAGATGACGTTTCGGCCCAGATAGCCTCCTTGCTCTCCGAGCACGGTCTGGGATTCCAGCAGGTCAGCGCTCAGTTATCCACATTCCACGACCAGTTCGTGCAGGCTCTGACATCGGGTGCCGGCGCCTACTCGGCGGCTGAGACCAGCGCCGTCCGGGCGCTGACGAACGCTGCTGAGGCGCCCGCCGCGGCCGTGTCCGGTGCCTCCAGTGCCTTAGCCGGCGCCGTGGCGGGCAGCGTCGCCAGGGTCGAGAGCGCTATCTCGAGCGGCGGCCTGAGCCTGCTCGGCGGCTCGGGACTCGGCCAGGCCGGTGCGCTGCTGTTCGCGCCGACGAGCGGCATTCGCGCCCTGACGTCGGCCGCCGCGCTGCTGGCACCGGCTGCCTCCACGGCGGGCAACGCGCTCGCGCCTCTCGGCAACGCGATCGAGGCGGCCTACCTGGCGTTCGAGCCGTCCGTGCAGTACGCCTTCGAACTCCTCGAGTACGCGGTCCGCTACGTGCCGTACATCGGCTGGCTGGCGCCGCAGATCACGTATCTGTATAACCTCATCGAGCCGATTGTGCAGGCCACCCTGTTCAACACGATCGACATCATCGACCAGACGGTGACGATCAGCCAGGGCCTGACCAACTTCTGGTCCGCCACCACGTCGTCGGTCAACCAGTTCATCCTCAACGAGGCCTACTGGGTCCGCAGCTTCCTTCCCCCGCTGCCGCCGCTTCCGCCGCTGCCCCACTTCCCCTAGCCCGGTCCCCTAGCCCGGGTGGCCGCGCCGCCACAGCACCCAGGCCGGCGGGGCGACGCCCAGCACCATCACAATCAGCGCCGAGTAGGCCATCAGCCCTCGGCCACTCAAGATGATGTCGTCGCCGGGGCCTCCCATGCTGAACACCGCGACGGTCAACAGCCAGGTCCACAACGGCAGCGCGGCCACGCGCGAGGACTCGGTCCACTGCCCGGCTGCCCAGACGAGGGCGGCGTTGAGCAGGCCGCTGAGCAGACCACTGACGGGGAACGGCACCGAGCCGACGTAGGACGGCAGGAGCAGGCATCCCAGCAGCGCGGAGAGCACCCCGTCGACGGCCAGCAGCGCTACGACGATAATCCGCACGGCGGCCGGGTTCACCGCCTCAGGCCCTCGGCAAGCCGCTGCAACCCAGTCCGGCAAGCAAATCGGTTTCCCACCCGCGTTCATCGCGCTGGCCCGCGGTGCCCGCGGCTAGCACATAGTGCTCCGGCCCCATGATCGGCAGCGCCATGTTGTTCGACAGGGCGCAGGCGCGGCCGGTCGGGCCGACGGCCACCTGGGTGGCGTGCGCGGCGATGGCGGCGACTTTGGCCGCGATCGCTGCGGGGGCGGGCTCGACGACGGCGTCGATGTCTTCGTCGGCGTACCCGAAGCCGAATTGTTCCGCTTGAGGCAGCGTCCACCCGGGCCGCAGATCCTCGCGGCTCAGCGCGTTCAGGCCGGCCGTGAACGCGCTCGTCGCGGCGACCGACCAGTAGAACTTGGGGACCGGCCACGCCTCGCCCGGGTGGTCACCGGCGCCGCCGGCCGCGGCGGCCACCGCGGCGGTGGTAACCCGGTGGGCGTGGACGTGGTCGGGGTGGCCGTAGCCGCCGTTCGGGTCGTAGGTGACGACGACGTGCGGGCGTTGGTCGCGGATGATTGCGACCAGCGCACCGACCGTGTCCTCGTCGTCGGCGTCGATGAACCGCGGACGGCGCCGAGCTGCGGTACCGCTCATGCCGGAATCGCGCCACCGGCCCGCGCCGCCGAGATAGACGGGCCCGGCCACTCCCAGCGCGTCCAGGGCCGCGGTGAGCTCCGCTATCCGATAGCCGCCGAGTTGGTCCGCATGGTCCACGGAGAGCCGGGCCCACCGGTCACCGATGACCTCGCCCTCCTCGCCCAGAGTGCACGTGACGACCTGCACCTGCGCCCCGAGCGCGGCATAGTGGGCGATCGTCGCTCCGGTGCCGAGGGTCTCATCGTCGGGATGCGCGTGCACGAACAGCAGCCTCGGCGTCTCCGGCATGGACGAACCCTACCCGCAGCGGCGGGTCAACACGGAATCACACGCAACCGCTGCAACCCGGAATAGGAACGCAGGCGGCTACTATTGAGACATGCCTCAGTTGACCCTCGCGACGCCGGTCGGCCGGAGTCGCCGGCGCGGCGAGGCCCTTGAGCGCGCGATCTACGACGCGACTCTGGCCGAGCTGGCCGATTCCGGATACGGCGGGCTGACCATGGAAGGGATCGCGGCGCGAGCCCATACCGGCAAGGCGGCGCTGTACCGGCGCTGGGGCAGCAGGCACGAGCTGGTGCACGCGGCGCTGGTCTTCACCCTGCCGCCTCTGCCGGAGCCGCGCGCCGGCCGGCCGGCGCGGGAAAACCTGCTGACCGTCTTCACCGCCCACCGTGACGTCCTGGCGGGCAAGACCGCCTTCCCCGGATTCGAGGTCATCGGCCAGCTGATGCACGAACCCGGGTT
>Ga0164296_1002993_pt1 | contig 16298 bp, 14 predicted proteins | sample GEODES057metaG_FD_113533 | JGI IMG/M metagenome (GOLD analysis project Ga0164296, IMG submission 113533) | Dystrophic lake water microbial communities from Trout Bog Lake, Wisconsin, USA - GEODES057 metaG | ecosystem: Environmental > Aquatic > Freshwater > Lake | place: USA: Trout Bog Lake... | reverse complement strand
TTCTCTACAGTTTCTGTATTGATTCCGATGGCTTCAAACAACTGGGAACCGCAGTAACTCATGTAAGTTGATACGCCCATTTTGGACATAATCTTTGATATGCCCTTCCCAATTGCCTTGATGTAGTTATAAACTGCTTTCTCTGGTGAGAGATCTGCGGGAAGTTTTGAATGCAAGTGTTCAATTGTTTGTATTGCAAGGTAGGGGTGAATCGCTTCAGCACCGTAACCCGCTAGCACTGCAAAATGATGTACCTCGCGGGCACTGCCTGTTTCCACCACCAAGCCTGCAGAGGTTCTTAGACCTTCTTTGACCAAATGCTGATGAATTGCTGACAAAGCGAGAAGTGCCGGAATCGCTACCTGCGAACTGTTTGTTGCGCGGTCAGACAAAATAAGAATATTTTTATCACTTCTGATCGCATCAACTGCCTCTGCACATAAAGAGGCTAGCTTGGCCTCTACGCCTTCACTTCCCCAGCTAACTGGGTAAGTGATATCTAGTATGGCGCTCTTGAACTTGCCCTTCGTCACGCTATCGATATTTCGAAGTTTGGCCATATCTTGTGAGTCCAAGATGGGCTGTGTGACCTCTAAGCGCATGGGGGGATTGATTTGATTGATATCTAACAAATTTGGCTTAGGGCCTATGAAAGATACCAATGACATCACGATTGCTTCTCGGATTGGATCAATCGGAGGGTTTGTCACCTGTGCAAAGAGTTGTTTGAAGTAACTATACAGTTGTTTGTTCTTATCAGAGAGCACAGCCAGTGGGCTGTCATTGCCCATTGATCCAATACCTTCTTCGCCGTTTATGGCCATCGGAGCCAACAAAAACTTAATATCTTCTTGAGAATAACCAAATGATTGTTGGTGATCCAATAGCGATGACTCGCTTGTCAAATCATTCTTTGTACTTGCTTGCAGGCTTTCTTTGGATTCCTTATCATTTGAAGAAGTACCAACATCATCAAGCTTGATTCGTACATTTTCAATCCACTGTTTGTAGGGCTTTGAGTTGGCCAAAGAGGCCTTTAACTCCTCGTCATCAATCATGCGACCTTGCTCTAAATCAATCAAGAACATTTTGCCCGGCTGCAGTCGCCATTTGCGCACAATCTTATTTTCAGGAATAGGCAAAACACCGGACTCAGAGGCCATGATGACTAAGTCATCATTTGTGATGCAATACCTAGAAGGTCTAAGCCCGTTTCTGTCAAGAGTTGCACCGATTTGCCTGCCGTCTGTAAATACGATGGATGCGGGTCCATCCCAGGGTTCCATCATCGCTGCATGATATTCGTAAAACGCACGCCTGCGTTGATCCATCTTTGAGTGCTGCTCCCATGGCTCAGGGATCATCATCATCATAGCTTGGCTAATTGGGTAGCCCGCCATAGTGAGCAATTCTAAGCAATTATCAAAAGTTGCAGTGTCTGATTGCCCTGCAAAGCTGATAGGGTATAACTTCTTCAGATCTGGTCCAAGCACTGGCGAAGTCATTACGCCCTCTCGAGCTTTCATCCAGTTGTAATTACCTTTTACTGTGTTGATCTCTCCATTGTGCGCTACATATCGATAGGGGTGTGCTAGCGGCCATTCGGGGAAGGTGTTTGTTGAGAAGCGTTGATGCACTAACCCCAGTGCTGATACGCATCTAACGTCTTGAAGATCGATGTAATAACTGCCGACTTGATCTGCCAAAAGTAAGCCTTTGTATATTACGGTTCGACTTGACATACTCGCAACGTAGTACTCTTTGCCGTGTTTTAGGTTCAAATTTTGTATCGCTGCACTTGCAGTTTTTCTAATAACGTAGAGCTTTCTCTCCAGTGCATCTTGAACAATCACATCTTGTCCACGACCTATGAATACTTGTCTTATCAGCGGCTCTTTTTCTTTCACAGTTGGAGACATAGGCATGTCTAGATTGATTGGCACATCTCGCCAACCCAACACAACTTGGCCCTCTGCTTTGATAGCGCGCTCAAGTTCTTGAACGCAGGCAAGCAATGATGCATTTTCTTTGGGCAGAAATACCATTCCAACCCCGTACTCACCCACTGGTGGAAGTGTTACTCCTTTAAGGGCCATTTCCTCTCTGTAAAGAGTGTCTGGCAGTTGGATCAAAATCCCAGCTCCATCACCCATCAATTTATCCGCACCAACCGCTCCCCGGTGGTCCAGGTTCTCTAATATTTTCAGGGCCTGTTTGACAATCGAATGACTCTTATCGCCTTTGATATGCGCTACAAAGCCAACCCCGCAACTGTCGTGCTCCTGGGTTGGGTCATATAAACCACTCGTGAATGTGGATGGTGTTGAGCTCTCTATAGTTTGGTCGCTGAGAGTTGTAGTGGTCACCTGATCCATGGCGTGTTCCTGTAAGTTTTATAGGGAAAACGAGTGTAATGGAGTGAGAGCAGTTTGCCAATAAATTTAAATAGGGTCAGACACTAGTTTCATAAAAACACATCGAGTCACTAATTAAATAAGGGACACATCAAAATAATACCAATTTATTAATAAATTACTTTTGATTTAAAAAACCGCTCAAAACTGTTGCTCTATGGTGCAACACGAACCAAAGGAGGTCTCCCGGGTTTTGCTTTTGCGACTCTTCGGTGCGTTTGGGCTTGGATTTCTGCAATAAAGGAGGCATCCCCCAGTGCCCACCCTCCTTGAATTGCTGTTGTAATTTGGTTTATCACTCCTGAGTCCAGGCCCGCTTTGGCCAATTGTGCATACTGCTCCTCTCGAGCAAAGGGCGTGTTACCCAAATTCCAAACGTCCGCATGGGGCGTAATATGTCCATTGACTCGCAGCCCTACAAAATGGGTGTGGCTTGTCCATTCATAGTCACCAGCAAAACTGACCACTTCACCCGTTGGCCCCTTACTTAATGCCAAAACAGGAAGAAAATCAAAGTAGATCAGACAGTTTTTAACCCATCCCGCAGGTTGAACAACCGTAGATTTATATCTTCCAGACCAAAGTGTTCCTGATCTGGCGTAGCACTGGTTAAAGTACCTCACGTAACTGCGGCCCAACCCTTGCATTACACGGGATAAATTCATCTCAGTGTTGGGCGTCAAAAGCAAATGAACCTGTGTATCTAGTAGGGCATATCCGTGCAGCAGGACGCCTTCACGAACGCACTGCTCGTAAATGAATTTGAGCATTACCTCATAATCAGCGTTTTGATTAAAAAGTAATGCTCCGTCATTTGCGCTCAACATAACATAATGCGCTTGAAGAGGAACAACAAGTCTTGAAAGCCTTGCCACTTTAAGCCCCCAGCAATCCAACAAACACTTTTGGGAAACGAGTTGCGGCAACACTATCGAGTCCAAACTCGGCGACCAAATCCCGCAAACGCTCGGCAGCGCTTTTCTTTTTATGTCCCGTGTACCGAGCAAGAATAAGTTCGTTTTTCATGCTGTGTTCCCAACCCACCAACTCAGTCACTGTCAAACTGTAACCCTGCGACTCCAAATAAAGACACCTAAGTACGTTTGTGATTTGACTACCAAATTCACGTGTATGCAAAGGGTGCCGCCATAGCTCAGCCAAAGGTGTGCGTGCCAACGCCAACGCCTTGCCTCCTCTTAACGCACCTGCCACCTCGGCTTGACAACAGGGGACCAGGGCAATGAAATGTGCCGCTTTCTCAAGTCCAAAACCAATAGCATCGTCCGTTGCGCTATCACATGCATGAAGCGCAGTCACAACATCAATCTTGTCTGGTAATACATCATGGCCACGAGCCTCATGAGCGGTTATATTTAAAAATGTCATTCCATTAAAATTTAACCGCGCAGCCAAAGCCTGAGACGAACGCACCAACTCTGCACGGGTCTCAATGCCGTAAATATGAGCCTTTATAGATCCTTCTGAAAGATCCCATTTATCCTTTATGAACATGTCATACAACATAAATCCCAGGTAGGCTTTCCCTGCACCGTGATCTGCTAAGGTTAGAGTTTGATTGAGGGCGCCTTTTTCAATGTTGATCAACTTTTGATCAACAATTTCTTGCAGATGAGTATCAATAAACTGGGTCAAATGGTTGACCTGCTTTAACTTGCGTCTGGAGTCCTGATTAATTCTTCCTTCTCTGGTCAATATATGCAGTTCCTTTAATAGCTCCAAAGACTGTCCCGGTCTTAGACCTAATTGCGCTGAGACGCTCTCAGGCTTAGCACCGGTCTCGCTAGGTAGCTTATAGGTCTTTAATTTTTTATTCATGAGGCCCTTTGTAAGTTACTCTTTGTCTAGTATTTTTCGAACACCTTGGCGCCCCAACTCATTTAACAAAGCTAGGTTTCGCTTAACTATAAGTTCAGCACTCATCCCGCCTTGCCTTGCTCGTTCCACACTCGCCTCCCTCAATAGATGAAGCATCGGGTATGGAGATTGATTTGTAGCATTAGAGATATCTTCACGCCTCGCATCTGCGAATTCATACTCTGGGTGGAAATCAGCAATTTGGATAATTCCAATTAAATACAATGCTTTGATTCTTTTTTTGCATGCCTCAACCAAAAAGTGAAAATCAAGAAAATCTCCACATAGATTAGGCAATATAAAAAGAGTTGTCTCTACTATTTCAGGATCAATAGCCCTCAACTTAAGCAACTCTTGATCCAATGTGTCCGTTATCAAGCCTTGCTCAGTTTCTTCACAAACTACGTATCGTATTAGTCCTTTACTCAGCACTGGCTTAGCAAATGGACACAAATTGAGTCCAACCACAAATTTTTGAACCCACGCTTGTGTATCCTCAATGATGCGCATTTACTTGATTCCAAGTTCTTTCGCCGCAGATGAGCACAATCTAGCAAACTCCGAAACTGCAAACCTATCCGTCATGCCTGCAATATAGTCAGATACCGCGCGGTGGACACTTCCCCTGGTCTTATAAAACTTGGGCATTTCATGTGGACTTTCTACATAGGCCTTAAAAAGATGCGTCACCACCTCCTTTGCCCAGTCAGTGGTCTCAATGACCTTGGGATGGCGGTATAGGTTTTGAAACAAAAAACGCCTTAACTCTAATGCCTGCGATCTCATTTTTGGGCTGAAACAAACTAAAGGGGGGGCGTGAGTTACGTCATTTCTTGATTGCACAGCATGCGATTTAATAGCGGCTTGCGTCGCACCAATAATGTCATACACCTGATCACTAAGCATCCTTCGAATACTCTCGTATGCAATTTTTCTAGGTGATAAATTGGGGAACTCTATGAGCACCTCTTGCTTAAACTCTTCAAACAAGGAAATAGTGCTGAGCTGCTCAAAGTCTATCAAGCCCGAGCGTATTCCGTCGTCTATATCGTGTGCGTTGTATGCCACCTCATCTGCAAGGTTACACAACTGAGCCTCTAAACTGGGTTGTAGGTTGTGGATAAACCGGGAACCAATACTCACGAAACTCTCATCGAGAACTGAATCGCCAGCATGCAGTGACTGATCTGCATGTTGGCTGATTTCTTTATCGTGAAGGTATTTTGCATTTTTATTAGAACAGTGCTTAAGGACACCTTCTCTGGTTTCAAATGTTAAATTCAAACCTTCAAACTTAGGGTACCTGGACTCTAACGAATCTACCACGCGCAGACTTTGAAAATTATGTTCAAACCCGCCTTCGTCCTTCATGCATAAATTAAGCGCATCTTGCCCCGCATGACCAAAAGGGGTATGGCCTAAATCATGAGCCAAGGCAATAGCTTCAACCAAATCTTCATTCAGTCCAAGCACTCGAGAAATGGATCTAGCAAGTTGTGCCACCTCTAGGGAATGCGTCATCCTGGTTCTAAACAAATCTCCCTCGTGATTAAGAAATACCTGTGTTTTATAAACGAGCCGCCTAAACGCGGTTGAGTGAACTATCCTGTCCCTATCTCTTTGGTAATCATTTCGGGTTGGAGCTGAAGTTTCTTTGAACCTCCGCCCTAGAGTGTTTACGGGGTCACATGCGTAGGGAGCCAGCGAACTGGCATGCATATTTTGTAAATCGATTTGAATTAAATTAGCGGACATGAATTATGCGCAGCACTCATCAATGACTTGAGCAACTAAAGTGTCCTCAGCCCCCATGACTTGTGCTTGACCGGGACCATTGATGAGTACAAATCTTATTTGTCCAGCCTGTGCTTTTTTATCAACACGCATGTGCTCTATATACTCCTGCGCACCGAGTTTAGGCCCCTTAACCGGTAAGCCCGCCCGCTCTATCAAAGACGTGAGTCTTTTCACAAAGGTCTCGTCTACCAATCCAAGCTTATGAGATAAATTAGCCGCCATGACCATGCCGCACCCGACAGCTTCGCCGTGCAACCAAACACCAAAGCCCAAACCCGCTTCGATAGCATGACCAAATGTATGTCCGAAATTTAATATGGCTCTTAAACCACCCTCTTTTTCGTCAACACCCACCACTGAGGCTTTGATCTCGCAACTTCTTTGAACCGCATACGCAAGTGCCCCAACTTCTTTGGAGATTAGCAACTCCAAATTGTCTTCAATCCACTGCATAAAAGTCATATCTGCGATAGGACCGTATTTGATGATCTCTGCCAAACCAGCGCTCAACTCTCTTGAAGGCAGTGTCTGCAAAGTGTCTAAATCACACACCACCAACTCGGGTTGATAAAAAGCGCCAATCATGTTTTTACCCAAAGGATGATTGATCGCAGTTTTTCCGCCAACTGAGGAGTCCACCTGAGACAGTAAAGTAGTTGGCACTTGAACAAACGGGACACCCCTCATAAAGCAAGCCGCAGCAAAACCTGTCATATCCCCGATTACACCCCCTCCCAATGCAAAGAGAATGGTCTTTCGATCTGCGCCGGAGCCCAATAATTGGTCAAAAATGAGATTGAGCGTCTCGAAGGTTTTAAATGTCTCCCCGTCCGGCAAACACAGTAGCTCAACTCGAGAATATTTTTGTTTTAAAGCATCTTTCAATTGCTCACCGTAAAGAGGCGCAACGCTTACATTTGTCACGATCAATGCCATCGGCGCATTGGGCAATTTTTCCCAAGTAGAGGAGCGCCCAAGCAAGCCCTCCCCAATGTGGATCGAATAGCTTCTTTCACCCAACTGGATTGGAACGAGAGTTGGATTAATGGGGTTCATAACTTATTTTGAATTATCCGAATCTAAATCTGCGTACTGGTCTTGTTCTAACTGTGCAATGATGTTGTGAACCATGTTGCTAATTTTGGGTCTTCCTGTTTCAACCACGTGGTGAGCGGTTTCTCGATACAAGGGATCACGAATGCTGTAAATGTCTTTAAGTCTAGTCAGTGGGTCAGCCACTTGCAATAAGGGCCTGTTTTGATCGTGTTTTAAGCGTCTGAAAACCTCTTCTGGAGAAGCCCTTAGGTAGAAAACTTTTGCTTTGCTATGCAACTCCTGTCGGTTCAAAGGCCTAAGAACCGAGCCCCCGCCTGTTGAGATTACCCCATACTTTTCTTGTAAAAGTTTTTGAATAACTTGGGTTTCAATATCTCTAAAGCGCTCTTCTCCCTCAACCTCAAAGAACTCACGAATCGAGCACCCAAGTCGCTCTTCGATTGCGTGATCGGAGTCGATAAAACTTAAATTCAATCTTCTAGCCAATTGTCTACCGACTGTAGATTTTCCACTTCCTGGTAGACCCACCAATGCCAACACTTTTTGTCTCTTTCATAGATTTTGTTCACCTTGAACAATTTTGCTTTTATACAGGCCAAGGGCGCAAAATAAGTTCATGTAAGTATCGCCCTAAAAACAAATTTCATTCAAACTCAATTGCTTTACCTTTAAGAGCTTTACAGGGATATTTTAGTTTGCTTCTGTCCCCACCTGAATCAAAGCTAAATAGCACACGAATTAATTACTTTTATTGCCAATTAGTTCAGAAAATAGCCCTCCCAGTCTGCCCCAAATACAGCCTACAGGTTAAACTACAACTCACAAAAGACACGAAACTGTACGACTTTTAAAGCTTAAAGCTATCCATGCCTCTGTTTTCTTTTAAATCCAAAAAAACCCAGCCCCAAGCCGAGCAAGAGGCCTCGCCTAAAGAAAAACCCCCAGAATCCACACTGGGCAGATTACTGATCACGTTTTTTAGTTGGTCAATTGGGCTATGTGTTGCGGGCTTTCTCTCAATTGGTATGTTGGTTTGTATGGCATTGGCCATTGCCTATCCGCAACTGCCCGATATCTCAGATCTTGCAGATTACAGACCAAAACTCTCTATGAGGGTGTACTCTGTTGAGGGTAAAGTCATTGGTGAGTTCGGCGAGGAGCGCAGAACGCTCACTGCATTTAAAGATATCCCTCAAGTCATGAAGGACGCGGTTCTCTCGATTGAGGATGCGCGCTTTTATCAACACGGCGGGGTGGATTATGTTGGACTGTTACGTGCCAGTATTGCCAACTTAGGACATGCAAAAAGCCAAGGTGCTTCCACAATCACCATGCAAGTTGCACGTAATGTTTACCTCTCATCTGAGAAAACATTCACCCGAAAAATATACGAAATACTTCTGACCTTAAAACTTGAGCACATGCTCAGCAAAGATCAGATCTTTGAAATCTATTTAAATCAGATTTTCTTAGGAAACAGGGCGTATGGTTTTGCGGCTGCCTCTCAGGCCTATTTTGGCAAACCACTTCAGCAAATCTCAATCGCAGAAGCAGCGATGCTGGCGGGCCTACCCAAAGCCCCTTCCGCTTACAACCCCATCAGCAACCCCAAACGCGCACGCACTAGACAACAATACATCATTGAGCGGATGCTTGAAAATGGTTTCATAACCAAAGAGCAAGCTCAAACCGCCAAAGAGGAGGAGCTGCACATTCGCACAGGGGCAGTTGTAACTCAAACTCACGCAGAATATGTCGCTGAAATGGTTCGCCAGCTGATGTTTGCGCAGTACGGTCCCGACATCTATACCCGAGGCCTAAACGTTTTCACAACTATCAAAGCAGAAGATCAAGAGGTTGCATATCAAGCTCTCAGACGTGGCATCATGGACTATGAACTACGCCAAGTTTATAGAGGTCCTGAGAGATTTATCACACTCCCAACTGAGACCTCTGAGCTCGCAGATGCAATTGACGATGCACTAGTTGATCAAGGCGACAAAGGGGATCTTTTGTCAGCAGTTGTGCTTGAAGCTACCCCAAAGTTGGTCAGAGTCATGCGGTTAAACAGTGAGCTCATTGAGATTACAGGGGACGGCTTAAAACCGGTCCAGTCTGGACTGAGTGAGAAAGCTCCACCCAATATCAAAATTCGACCAGGAGCGTTAATTAGAATTGTGAAAGATGCAGCTAAAAACAGTTGGTCTATCACCCAACTGCCAGAGGTAGAGGGCGCATTTGTAGCAATAGATCCGAGAGACGGTGCTATTCGCTCACTAGTAGGTGGTTTTGATTTTGAGAAAAATAAATTTAACCACGTCACCCAGGCCTGGAGACAACCGGGGTCTGGCTTTAAACCCTTCATTTACTCTGCAGCTCTAGAAAAAGGCTTCACCCCTACGACAATTATCAATGACGCACCGCTATTTTTTGACGCCAGTGAAACTGGTGGACAAGCATGGGAGCCTAAAAATTATGAAGGAACTTTTGATGGTCCGCTACCACTGAAAACCGGTTTAGCAAAATCAAAGAACATGATTTCTATCAGAATTTTGAACTCCATCGGTACCCACTACGCACAGAAATGGATCACTAGATTTGGGTTTGATCCTGAAAAACATCCTCCTTACTTAACCATGGCTCTCGGCGCTGGCTCAGCAACCCCCATGCAACTTGCGGTGGGCTACTCTGTTTTTGCAAACGGGGGATTCTTAATGAATCCCTACCTCATCACTAAAGTAGTGGATCCCCTTGGCAAAGTCTTAACGGAGTACACACCCGCTGAGCAAGAGGATTCAGCAAGAGTTATAGATCAACGAAATGCATTTATTATGTCTACCCTCTTGCAAGAGGTTGCCAGGGTGGGTACTGCAGCAAAGGCTCAAGCTGTCCTTAAACGCCCTGATATTTACGGTAAAACGGGAACTACGAATGACTCTTTAGATGCCTGGTTCTCTGGTTTTCAACCTACGCTCACAGCGATCACTTGGATTGGTTATGACACACCCCGCAAGCTAGGGGATCATGAAACAGGTGGCGGACTTAGCCTTCCCGTTTGGATACGCTATATGCAACAAGCGCTTAAAAATGTGCCTGTTACTGAGGTACCCCCACCACCCACTGGGGTAGTAAAAGATGGGGCTGATTGGTACTACACCGAGTACACCCGAGGTAGCGGTGTAAGCAGTGTTGGTATAGACGGTGGAACTAACAATTCAGAGACCAATAGCGCTAATGATGAGCGTAAAAAGATATTGGATATCTTCAAGAATTAAATGGACGCGTTGAATTCCAACTGTAATCCACTTTGAGCGCGAGCATCTTGGGTAAGTTGCCACCAAAACTCGCCCTCCCCTTTGGTGTTAGCCCAAATATGTCCTTCATATCGGTAGTGATAACCACCTGATCGAGTCGCCAACCAAACCTCTTGAAGTGGTTTTTGAAGGTTGATGATAATCTGAGTTTTATTGGTAAATGTCAGCGTAATCATAGAGCCTACTCGCTGGTTGTCTATGTCTGCATCAGACTCATCGTTGATTCGATCACAATGCAGCTCGACCGTTTTAAGTAACGTTTCAGCAAGCTCTAAATACTCAGTATCAGTCATAGGTTTTAAGCTTTAAAGTTTTCGCAAAGAGACAAGATACCCAATGTATCGGTACAATTTGCAAATGGCAAAAGTTATTTTAAACATACAGAGTATCCAACATAAGGCGAAGGGTTAAAGTGTGAGTAAAAATAGCGCCCATCCCTTATTACTTTTATTGATTCTCTCTTTATCCATCAGCACGCCAGGTTGTGGGCAACGCTCAGGCCTATACATACCCAGTGAGGATGAAGCTAAAAACAGAGCCTCATTGCCACAAATTATGAACCCTGTTTCACCTAGCTCAAAAGCAACAAATAATTCAAAAGAAACTACGCCGATCGAGAATCCAACAATTAATAACAGCACAAGAAAGCTTAACTCAACAGATACGGCTCCAAAATAGATTTTTATGACTACAACGCACTTACCCGGCTCACCCTTTGTTCATTACAAGAACGGTTCCCTCATGATGGAGGAGGTAGCGCTTTCTCAATTGATTGCAGAATACGGAACCCCACTCTTTGCATACTCCAAGGCTGCAATGATTCATGCGCTTGATGCATACGAGCGGGCATTTAAGGGTCGCCGAGCAAGAATTCACTATGCTATGAAGGCCAATTCATCTCTGGGCGTACTTCGCGTTTTTGCACAAAGAGGGTGTGGATTTGATATTGTCTCAGGCGGGGAGTTGGCCCGCGTTTTAGCTGCAGGCGGAAAGGCCGATCACATTATCTTCTCAGGTGTTGGCAAAACCAGAACCGAGATTAAAGCAGCGCTTGAGGCCGGAATATGCTGCTTCAACGTAGAGAGCGAGGCCGAATTAGATGTGATCAATGAAGTAGCTCTGGATAGCCAAAAAATAGCCCCCATCAGTTTGAGAGTTAATCCCAATGTAGACGCGAAAACTCACCCCTACATCTCCACAGGTCTAAAAGACAACAAATTTGGGATTGCTCATGAAAGAGCACTGGAGACCTACAAACGGGCATCCGCCCTCAAAGGTTTAATGATCAAAGGTATTGATTGTCATATTGGATCTCAAATCACTGAGATCTCTCCCTATGAAGACGCTGTCTCGCGTGTACTTGATTTGGTGGACGAGATTGAGAAATCTGGCATCCGGATTGAGCACTTGGATTTTGGGGGCGGACTTGGTATTGATTACGCTGGAGAGACTCCACCTCCTGCTGATAAATTATGGTCAAAGCTATTTGAGTTACTAGACTCACGGGGCTACGCGGACAGGATGATTTTTGTAGAGCCTGGTAGATCTTTGATCGGCAATGCCGGGATTTGTTTAACAAAAATTGAGTATCTAAAGACTGGTGAGCACAAAAACTTTTGTATCGTTGATGCTGCAATGAACGACCTCCCTCGCCCTGCAATGTATGAAGCATTTCACGGTATCGTCCCAGTTCAAATTAATTCAAACAGCTCTTCTGGATTGGTCTACGATGTGGTTGGACCAGTTTGTGAGAGCGGGGATTGGTTGGGCAGAGATAGAAGCTTGAGCGTTGAGGTTGGCGACGGATTAGCTATTCTCTCAGCGGGCGCTTACTGCATGAGCATGTCAAGCAACTACAACTCAAGAGGGCGGGCTGCTGAGGTACTTGTTGATCTGAACAAATCCTCTTTAATCAGACGGCGTGAGACGATTGAGGATTTAATTCGTCAAGAAACCTAAGGATACAGTTGGGTTATCTTCAATCTATTTCAAATTCATCTTAGTTTGAAGTTTTCTGCCTATTCGCCACAACAAAAGCGCACCCAATATCGACCCGTAAATAATGACCTCAGTAAAGTTGTGCTTGGCAGACTTCATCCAGTAAAAATGAATGACCGCTAAAAAGGCAATCACGTAGACCAACATGTGAAGAGTTTGCCAGTTTTTTGTTCCCATTTTTTTTATAGCTAAATTGTTAGAGGTCAAAGCCAGCGCCCCTAAACATATCCATCCCACAAAGCCCACCAATATGAAGGGACGCTTGAAGATATCATTAGCTATGTCGTCCCAATCAAACCCCATATCAAAGCCAGCGTAACAAAATAGGTGCAAGCTTGCGTATGCAAAAACACTCACACCAATCATTCTTCTAAAACGCAGTAAGGCAGGTGTTTTACTCATCACCCGTAAAGGAGTGATGAACAAAACAACGCAGAGTACTCTAATCGTCCAGTCTCCAGTGCTGCGAATAAGGGCCTCAGCAGGATTTGCACCAAGTTGATCATTCAAAGTTTTACTAAGCAGCCAAACAAAAGGGAGCGCGCAAAAAATCAAGCAAAGCTTCTTCGCATGTGAATTCAAAAACCAGGCTCGGATGTTCAATTTCTTTATGCCCTAAAAAGGTAGGGAAAGTTTAAAAATTCTTTTGTAAATCCATACCGGCGTATAACTGCCCGACCTGTGGCTCGTAGCCATTGAACATCAACGTTTTTCTTTTCTTTGCAAAAAGACCGTCCTCACCTATCCTGCGCTCAGTGGCTTGACTCCAACGAGGATGATCAACATTGGGATTCACATTTGAATAAAAGCCGTACTCGTTTGCTGCAGCCTTGTTCCAAGCTGTAGCAGGCATTTTCTCAACGAACCTGATTTTCACGATACTTTTGGCGCTCTTAAAGCCGTATTTCCATGGTACGACCAACCTAACAGGAGCGCCACTTTGATTGGGAAGTACTTCACCGTACATGCCAAAAGAAAGCAGGGTTAAAGGGTTCATAGCTTCATCCATCCTAAGACCCTCTGTGTAGGGCCAGTCTAAAATACCAGATCCAACAAATGGCATCGTTTTAGGGTCAGCTAAGCTCACGAACTCTACAAACTTTGCATTCCCAAGTGGCTCAACTTTGTTGATCAACTCAGACATTGAGTAACCAATCCACGGAATCACCATGGACCAACCTTCAACACAACGCATACGATAGATGCGCTCATCCATTGGATGCACTTTTAACAAATCTTCAAGGGTGATCTTCATTGGTTTTTTAATAAGACCCTCTACCTGAATACTCCAAGGAGACGTTTTTAAAGTGTGCGCATTTTTAACCGGATCCCCTTTATCTGTTCCGAATTCGTAATAGTTGTTATAAGAGGATGCATCGGCGTAGCTGGTCACCTTCTCCATAACATAAGCGCCTGAGGCGTTTGAATGTGAGCCAGGGAGTGGAGCTAATTTCCCTCCCCCTGTCGTAGTAGCGGTCCCGCTGGGTACGGTTGTATTAGATTGCGCTCTGGCATTCAACACCGAACCAGTTGCACCCATGATCATGCCAGCACTACTCAGCTGCTTTAATAAACTTCTTCGCCCCTCAAAGTGCTCTCTAGGCGTTATCTCTTTGGTTAAAACATCTTGCATGCGCTGCTCTGAAGATTTAATCCACATTGTCTTCCCCCTAAAAAATTTAAATACTGCACAAATACAACAATAAGTTCATCTTACGCTAATGCTAGCCAACCAAGGATTGATTGCAATAATATATCGCTGTTTCCCTAATCTCACTAGGTCTTTACTGATTTGATTAATGTTTTGGAGCTATACACCCGGAACACCAAAATGCATCAAATGAAATTTTAATTTGGCGCAGTTCTTCTAATTGCGCTACTTTCTACAAAAAAATTTAAAGCAATAAAAAAGCCGCTCATTTAAAAAGCGGCTCATTAAGATTAGCACATGAGATATTTTCAGTGCAGTCCAGCAATATAGTCTGATACAGCTTGAATCTCTTTGTCGTTAAGCTTAGCTGCAACCATTGTCATTTGCACGCTATTGTTTCGAACACCTGCTCTAAAGTTTTGTAATTGAGTTACTGTGTAATCTTGGTGTTGACCACTCAGGCGTGGGTACTGTGAAGGTATGCCGGCTCCGGTTGGACTGTGACAGCCTGCACAAGCAGCGATTTGACGATCAGCAATCCCGCCCTTGTAGATCTTCTCACCAAGAGCAACCAACTCTTTGTCTTTAGCAAAACCGCGCTTGGGATCTTTTGTTGTCAGCCAAGCCGCAACGTTTTTCATGTCATCTTCGCTGAGCGTTGCTGCCATTCCAGACATAACCGCATTAGCCCGCTTACCGGATTTAAATTCTTGGAGCTGTTTAACTAAATACTCAGGGTGTTGGTGCGCAAGTTTTGGATTGGTCGTTATTGCGGAGTTACCATCTGCTCCGTGACAAGCCGCACATGCAGCAAAGCTAGCTTCGCCTTTAGCGAGATCAGGTTTTGCAGGCGCAGCTGTCTTGGCCTCTTCTGCAGCAAAGGAAGTGGACAGCGTAGTTAATGCAACTACACCGGATAAAATTAAAGATGAAATAAGCTTCATGGTGTTCTATTTTTGGATCAGGGGAAACCCCAAACTTTAGATTCTACAATGTACGGTGCCCTCAACCATACATCTGTGGGTTAAATTCCTTAGAAAATTATGCCCCAAACGCCAAAGTCGAATACTCACCCACGAAAAATCTCCCCAAAAAGGAGTACCCCCGGCGTGCAAACACAAGCCCGTGTGAGCCTATCAGACGCCGAAAGCGCAGCTTGCGAGACGGCAAAAGAAGCAATCGGTTGGCTTCATACGGCGCGCTTTTTAACCACCGCAGCTCAAATGCACCACTTACCCGCATATGACTTGCCTGAAATTGCTTTTGTTGGACGCTCCAATGCGGGCAAATCTACCTCGATCAATGTTCTAACTCAACAAAAAAAACTGGCCTTTGCGTCTAAAACTCCGGGGAGAACTCAGCACATTAATTTGTTCGCATTAGGCAGACAAGGCCAATCAGATGCAGTTTTGGCTGATTTGCCCGGTTACGGGTATGCAGCAGTGCCCAAAAGCGACAAAATTCGTTGGCAACAAGTCATGGCAAACTATTTGATCACACGCCCAAACTTGAAGGGCGTCGTTTTACTTTGCGATCCTAGGCATGGACTGACTGAACTAGATGACATACTTTTAGATATATTGAGACCTAGGGTTGAAGAAGGGCTAAAGTTTTTGGTACTTTTAACCAAAGCGGATAAACTGAATAAAGCTGAAGCGGCAAAGGCTCTGTCCATCGCAAAACTTCAATCCTCAGGAGGAATTGTTCAATTATTTTCTGCGCTTAAAAAACAAGGTGTAGCCCAGGCAAGCCAAATTCTTTGGGACTGGGTGCACACAGCAGACGACCCCCTTCACCAGGCAGCTGAATCTGCGATTTTGGATGTAGACAAAGATGACCCAAAAGACACGGGGGATTTGCTACCACCACATTAAAGGGGACTGGAACTCTCTCAGTAAAGGGAAGTCTCTCCCTTGGGACGGGTTTTAAAGCGTCTGTGTACCCAGTAATACTGATCTGGCATCTGAGCAATAAGTTTCTCTAATTCCAGGTTCATTCGAGCCGTATCGGCCTCTAAGTCATGAGATGGGAAATTATCCCAAACGCTGCCCACTTTGATCTCGTAACCCGTGTCGCACATTTGGGTTGTAACCGTAACCACCTTTGCTTTACCAATCTTGGCAAACCGGGACAAAGAGGTTACGGTCGCCGCCTTTTGAGTGTAAAAGGGCACAAATACAGTGTCTTTATCTC
>Ga0164296_1002991_pt1 | contig 16311 bp, 13 predicted proteins | sample GEODES057metaG_FD_113533 | JGI IMG/M metagenome (GOLD analysis project Ga0164296, IMG submission 113533) | Dystrophic lake water microbial communities from Trout Bog Lake, Wisconsin, USA - GEODES057 metaG | ecosystem: Environmental > Aquatic > Freshwater > Lake | place: USA: Trout Bog Lake... | reverse complement strand
TCAACCTTAATGGATTCAACAACATGGGAAAAGTATTTCCCTTATAACGGATAAAGGAGGCTTGTAATTGTTGATTATTCATATTAAAAACCAATCGAAACATCCAAAACTCACGTTAAATAAAGCTTTTGTATCTGCAATGGCTACCCAACCAAAAAAACAATTGGCTAACAAAAGGTAAATAAAATATTTTAGTTTAAACCCAATCTGGAAACCACATAAAAGAGAAAATACACCATAAGTTATTCCAAACACTTTTAATTCTTTAACGAAGTCAATTTTATTTTGAAACAATATTTTCTGATCTTTTCTTACCATCAAATTCATGTTTAATATTTTAAACCACTAACCCCAACTTTTATAGTCACCTACCAAAATTAGAACAGTTTCTTCACAAATATATATAGTATCCCTTTCATTGCAGCCTTCCGGAACCAATGCAACGTCTTTTCGACGAAGGAGAAATCTAATTGTGCCATTTTACATCCTTATTATTTGATTAGATATCTCTTAAGGTCGATAGGTCAGCTAACTGGTTTCGGGGATGTTTTATGCAAAATTTGGCAACTTTTTAAAAGTTGCCAAATCTAATCTCAATAATTAAATCACCCACTATCAAATCTTATCGCTAACTCTGTGCCTCGATAGAGGGGATATGTTTAATAAAAAGCAACCCCCTCCCGATTGCGAAACCCTTGGTAGCACTCATTTTTGCCAGCTTCTTGAAATATCATGGTCGCTGTTTTTCTTCATCATATACCATTGCTTTGGGTAACTTTCTGAAGCTTTTATGGGTTACAATTAGCTGTTCCGGGTGGACAGTTAATCACTCTGGGTAGACAACTAAGCTTTCGGGGTAGACAATCAAGCCTTCGGGGTAGACAATCAAGCTTTCGGGGTAGACAATCAAGCCTTCGGGGTAGACAATTAAACCTTCGGGGTAGACAATTAAGCCTTCGGGGTAGACAATTAAACCTTCGGAGTAGACAGTTAAAAATTTAGTACAACATTTTTTTACATTTAAAATTACAAATTATGGCACATAATGATGATTGGGTACCACACGATCTTCCAGAGTTCAAAATTTTTGGAGATAACTTTTGTTCAGAAGTAGCTGCCAACAAAACGGCTTGGGGAATCAATGCCGCAGATGCTGCTGCATTACCGGGCGAGCAAACAACTTTTAATGACGATTATGCCATCTCATCAGTAAAAAACAAGCATACTTCGTTGGACACACAGGCTACCCAAGATGCCCGCACGCCGTATGAAGCGAGGATCAGGAAGATTGGCATACCGATGAAAACAAATGATTTGATGACCGATTTGCAACGCACGGCTTGCGGCGTGGTGAACGATAGCGACTCGCACTCGCTGTCGCCGGTGGCAATAACTGGGCCTGCAGTGGATGCTGAAAGGTCGGGCGATTTGGGGTTGAAAATTGTTTTTGGCAGACTCACTGGCGGCATACTGCTTGGTCAGGATGGCGTTTCTGTAACTTTTGGTTTTTATGCCATTGGCACAACAAAGCCTACAGAGGCAAATTGTACACAAACAGTGATGTTTAAAAAGGGTGTTAATTTTATGACATTTGCAGCCGACCATTTTGGGATGGCATTCGTGGCTTATGCCCGCTATTTCAATACCCGTGCGGTATTGGGAACAGTGGCTACTAAGTTTGAAGGAATAGTGAGCTAGGCATGACGTGAGGAGCGGGAATTGGGAATCGCAAGTTGGGGAAACCTGCTTGCGATTTATCATTACTACCGATTCACAAACAAAAAGAAGAGGAAATGAAGCAGAAAAAACTTTATTTCCTCTTTTCTTTTTGTGCCACATAAAGCCTTAGTGTCTTGTGGGAAAGAAGCACTAAATCGGCAATTATTATTTCCCTTATTTTCGCCGCCTCACAATCGAGTTATGAAATATATTGTACCATTTTTGGCATTGGTATTACTTAATGCCGAACGTTTGTTGGCTCAACAAAACTTTACGGATACCGTCTCTGTGCTTGCCTACAACATCAATAACTATGGTTTTGCTTCTACAAAATCTTGCCCCTTGGAAGGCTCTCCGCTAAAGAAAGGGTACATAAGAACCATTTTGCAATACGAAAATGCACCAGACATCGTATCGTTCGAGAAGTATGCCGCAACACCCAAAAACCTAGCTTCCGACTCCATGCAGAAGCAAATAATGGATAGCGTTTGCGCTGGTTGCTATGCCAACGTTGCCTACACCAATGTTTCGGGATATAGCAAAGTAAACACTATGTTTTACAATAAAAACAAGTTCGGATACCTTGGCACCACCACTATTTATGGTGCAGACAACAGCATCAGCGATATTGATATGCACAAGCTATATTACTTGAAATTTCCATCAAAGGGAGATACTATTTTCTTGAATGTAATTGTTGTTCACGATGCTTCTGGAGGGTCGGGCGCATCGCAAAGGGCTACTGAAATAGGTGGTGCCATGAGTTGGCTTAGTGCCAATGTAAAAACTCCGGGCAACTATATTTTTATGGGGGATTTTAATGTGCAGGCTTCCAGCGAAGCTTGTTTTCAGGCAATGATAAACCCTACTGATACTATAGTACAGTTTAACGAACCAACTAATCAATTAGGCAATTGGAATAGTAATCCGCAAGCGTTTGCCAATTATCTTACGCAGAGTACACGCTCCACCGATCCCGGTGATTGCGCATCTACCAATACAATGGCCGAATGGTTTGACCATATACTTTGCACCAATCCGATAATGCGTGGCAGTAAAAACGTTCGATACATACCTAATTCATTTGTAGTTGTTGGTCAGGACGGGCTGCATACCAACAAAGGATTGACTGATGCGCCAACAAATACGTCTGTTCCTGCCAATGTTTTGAATGCTTTATACATGAATAGCGAGCATTTGCCGGTGCTACTAAAATTGCAAATAAGTAGTGCCTATCCATTGCCAATTGGGTTTGATTATTTTAATATCACGCTAAAAAACAATCAGCCTTATTTGCAATGGCAAAACAATAACAATGCTGCCGCAAGCGGATATGAAATAGAGAGAAGTGATGACGGAACAGATTTTATTACTATTAATTCCGTTGAGGAAATGACAAATAACGTAGGTGCGTATACTTATCTGGATGCGGCAGTGGTTGGTAATAAAGTGCTTTATTACAGAATAAAAGAGGTGTTGAAAACAGGAGGATACCTATATAGTAATGTATCGTCGGTGCAGTTGAATAATAGTTTGAACCGTATTGTAATAGCCCCGAATCCTGTAAAGGAAAGCATGGTATTGTTGTATGAAAGTAATATTTCTGGCTTGGCAACTATACATATTGTCAATACGTTGGGACAAAATATTAGTACCCAAAAAACACAGCTACTAGCAGGAGCTAATTCAATTGCCATCAATAATATAGCAACGCTTGCAAAGGGAGTTTATATCATTAAAGTTGAAAGGGAGAATGGGATGGAGAGTAAGATTTTCATAAAGCAATAAGCGTTGGGATGAAAATTTGGAAATCAAATAACAAGCAGCCAATTATTTAGACCAATACAATTATCCGTGGTGTGTTGTCTTCTTTTTGTGAGGTGATTTAGGTAATATCGGCACCTGCTTTTTAATCGTAACCGTTTCTGTTGAGAGGAAAAATAAAGTGGGAATACTTATCAATACATCTGTGATTGTAAAGCGTTGTTTTACAATGTAATCGTTGGTGCCCTTTGCCATCTTCTTAGAATCAACGGTATTCAATGGTGACAATCCCCACATCAAATACCACCTCTTTTTGCTGATACTTACCACTTTCATTTTAGCTTTGGTAGAATCTTTTCCAGTGCTTTTCACAATACCTTTGCCCATATCTTGTTTAAAAGTATAGCAAGAGGAAAAAAACAGAGCGATTGCTATTGCAAAAAGGAATGCCTTCATATATAAATCTAATTAACGAGCGAATTTATAGATATACACCGCATTTGTTGGAAAAATCGAGAACAAAGCTTTTCGGAAACGATATTTATTGGGTATTGTTACATTTCGGAAACAAAAACCACTTTCTGTATTAATTCGGAACGTTTCCGAAACCGTTTGTCATAATTGAAGTAACTAATATTGCAGTCCGAATTCACCGAACAATAAAATTTAGAATGAAAAGAATATTATTTGTCTTGCCAACGAGTTTATCTAGAGCCGCAACCCCAACTAAACTGCTAGTGTTTCTTGCATTGTCTCTGTTGTCCTACGTTAATTTATTTGCACAAAAAGGAACAACGCAAATAAATAGGGCAACAGTAGGCAAGCAAGTTTTTTATTTTGACAATGGAGGAAAGCTAAAGAGTCCGTTGAAAGTATATTATTTTAGCCCCAAAGCAAACCCAGATAGTTTGCCAATTGTCATTTTGATGCACGGCGCACATAGGGATGCTTCAGCTTATATGGATGGTTTGGTAGATGCAGCGACTGTTTTTAATTGCATTGTTGTAGCGCCAGAATTTGATAAAGATACTTATCCAGAAACGGATATGTACAACTTGGGGAATGTTTACAACAAGCGTGAGCATGGGTTTACCAAAAAAGAAGACTGGACTTTTGAATTGATAGAGCCTTTGTTTGATGAGGTGGTAAAACAAACAAAAAGCATTGATAAAGGATATTATTTTTATGGGCATTCTGCTGGAGGGCAGTTTGTTACTCGTTTTTTGTTGTGGGAACCAGAAAATAGAATCATTAGGGCGGCGGCTGCAAACCCAGGTTGGTACACACTGCCATCCAAAGATGTTGACTTTCCTTTTGGATTGAAGAAATCCAATGTGCCAGATTCAAACATACCTGCCATGTGGGCTAAGAAAGTGTTTCTGTTGCTTGGTACAGCGGATGTAATCAGGGAAAGTGTAGATTTCAATTCATCTGCACAAGCAGATGCACAAGGAAAGAATAGATTTGAAAGGGGACAATACTTTTTTAAGATGGCTAAAAGTAATGCCGCAGAATTGAATACCCCATTCAACTGGACAGAGATTTTTGTGCCGGGCATTGGTCACGACAATCAAAATATGAGCAAGTTTGCCCTTTCACTATTCTTTATGGATATTAAATAACAACTAACTTAAAAATTGCGATATGAAATTTCTTAAACAACTTTATGTACAAGTACTCATCGGGGTAGTGTTGGGTGTATTAGTAGGATATTTTTTTCCGTCCTATTGGAATGTAGGTAAAATGATTGGTGAAGGGTATATCAATCTGATTAAAATGTTGATAGCTCCATTGATTTTCTTTACAGCTGTTTGTGGTATTGCAGGTACTGGTGATATGGGAGAAGCTGGAAGAATTGGAGGGAAGGCTATCATTTATTTTCAGATAGCATCTGCCGTGGCTATGATTTTAGGTATAGTTGTGGTAAATCTGCTTCAGCCCGGCGCAGGAGTTTCTACCCAAAATTTGGCAACAAATAGCATTGATACGTATGTTCAATCCGGCAAGGATATAAAATGGAGTGATTTTATAATGCACATCATCCCAAGCAACGTAGTTGATTCATTTGCTAAAGGGGAAATATTGCAGGTGTTGGTTTTTTCTATTTTGTTTGGTATTGGTCTGGGTAAATTGGGTGCGGTTGGACAATCGGTAGTGGTAACATTTGACAAAATAAACAAGGTGTTGTTTGAGATATTGAACATGATAACGATGCTTAGTCCACTTGGCGCATTCGGAGGTATGATGTACACCGTTGGTAAATTTGGATTCACCACATTGATTGTCTTAGGTAAATTATTACTCACTTATTATTTAGCTGCAGCAGTTTTCGTTTTTCTTGTTCTTGGTTTGGTAATGTGGTACTACAAATTGAATATCTTCAAATTGTTGGCATTCATAAAGGCAGAAATATTGATTGTAGTTGGTTCTTTCAGTAGCGAATCTGTACTATCCAATCTAATTTATAAAATGGAGGAAGCAGGTTGTGCACCTGCAGTTGTTGGCTTGGTAATACCTGCTGGATTTAGTTTCAACTTGGATGGAACATCTATATACCTCAGCATGGCAGTCGTTTTTATAGCCCAAGTATTTAATGTTCCGCTGGATTTTTGGCAACAGGTGACTATCATCGGAATTTTGATGGTAACAAGTAAAGGAGCAGGCGGCATTTCTGGAAGTGGATTTGTGGTGTTGGCATCGAGTCTAGCTGCAATAAAGGTAATTCCTGTAGAAGGACTAGCATTACTAATAGGTATTGATCGTTTTATGAGCCAAGGTAGGGCAATTACAAATACTATAAGCAACGCTGTAGCCACAGTTGTAATAGCAAGAAATGAAAATTTATTGGACATGGACATTTATAATAGTGTTGTTGAAGGTAAGACATCCAAAAAATCAAATGTATTTCCGCTAACACAAGAAGCGGTTAGCAAGGCATTGTAGTAATAGGTATAGTAGTTCTAACGATTAAAATTGAGAAAACATGATGAGAAAAAAAATGGCATTGTTTGCAATTATGGGCTTCTTGCTCGGAAACAATATTTTGGCACAGGAGATAGATTCTTCTCTTGCGGCATCTGGCAGGGTGCATTTATTGAGGTTGCAGAAAAGTTATACTTTGGGTGAGGGAATTATGATTCGCTCTTCGGTAGGCAGCATTACTATAAACCAAAGTATTCAAACTGCATTCGTTGATAGCTCTAACAATGGCTTTGGAGTCAACAACACTGGGTTTAGTTATAAGAGAGCTAGGTTAACGATTAGAGGAAACATCTTTGACAAAAGAATTTCATTTAGCACAAGGGTAAATTTTTCAAGCAATTATGCAAGTGCTACAACAGGTTCTAGGTCTTTTAATAATGAATTGGAAGAAGCGATAATTCAGTATAGTCCTAATCCAACACATACTTTCAACATTGGATTGAGAGCCGACTACATCGATACCCGTGAAGTTAGGATTGAAGGGGAAGACCAAGATTTTATTGGTCGGAGTGCTGTTTCTTCGTCCTATGATGCTGTATTTGATTATGGCATTCGATATATTGGTAAATATAATATTGGCGGCAAGCAAATATTAAAACCCTATTTGTCATTAACAACTGGAGAAAGTAGGGCTGGTCTTCAGAATAACTATGGCGGATTGAAATATGGTATGCGTTTAGATTATTATCCGTTTGATGAATTCTCACACGGTGGTGATGCCCGCGCAATAGATGAAGAAAGAGAACCAACGCCCAAATTGGTTGTAGGTGCAGTTTGTAGCATAAACAGAGGAGCTAGTTCCGCAGCAGGAGTAAATGGAGGTAGGTATTTGTATGGTGATGCTGGTCAAAATGTTGTGTTGCCAGATTATACCAAGTGCATTTTAGATTACTTGTTTAAGTATCGTGGCTTCTACTCAATGGGCAGCATCGTTGCAACATCTGCTGTAGTGCCAACAAATATTGCGGGTTCTTTTAACTTGAAAGGAAGCTTCACTCCATATAGTGGATTATCTACACACCAAGTTGATTCTACCGTTCGGTCTAACTTAAACCTTGGTACTGGTTTTAGTTTTCAGGCAGGCTACCTTTTCAAAGCCAATTGGAGTTTAAGTGGTAGGTATTCGTTCTTAAATAACGATGTTTACGCTGCTGCATTTGCAGGATTCAATAAAAATTACAGTGTCGTTTTGACAAAGTATCTATCTGGCAACAACCTAAAAGTTCAGGCAGAGTTTGATTACAGCAAATTGCAAACAAATTTACAAACCCCAATTACAAAAGGTACTTGTATTGGTCAGATAATGTTTAGTGTTAATTTATAAAAGAAAAACAATGATTGCTAAAAAAATGAATTTTATTTATGTATGTGCATTACTACTTGTTTCAAATATGGTAAGTGCACAAGAGTATTCAAGTAAATTGTTACCAAAAGATTCTTCATTAATTTATATAAATGGAGAGGGTACATTCTTGCATCTTGGCAAAAAGGATGGTGCTACTTTTAATTTGACATCCACAATCCAATCAGGATTTCAATTTAACCAATTGGATTCTACAAATGGGACAACAAACAGTAATAGGCTGTCAATAAACTTGGTAAGAATTTCCTTTACAGCTTCTGGATTAAGGAATAAAGTTTCTTTGGGGCTTGTGAACGATTTTACTGGTTCGGCTGGTCTTTTGGAAGGATGGGTAGGAATATCAGTTTTGAATAATCATGGGAAATTGACTTTAGGACAAAGGCAAACCAATACTAACAATAGGTTGGCTATAGCAGATGAAAGATTTTCTTCTATTATGGCACAATCCCTTGCTGGCAAATCCAATGATGGAATTGTTTATGGTGGCTTGATGCAAAACTTTGTAGGTTCTACAAGGGAAGGTGGTGTCTTCTTCGAAACAAATTTCAATCTGAATAAATGGAGAATTTATCCCTCAGTATCTATTACAACTGGTAAAGGGCAAAACTTCTTTACAACACAAACTGCCCCAGGCTTTAAATATGGTGGCCGTATTGATGTGATGCCGATGGGAGATTTTAAAAAGAATGGTGCTTTTGTTGCCGATGATATATACAGGGAAGCAAAACCAAAACTGGCTATCGGAGTAGCTGGAAGTTATAATGTTCAAGCAAATAGTCCGATTGGTTCTGATAATGGCGGGGTAGCTGGTATTTATAAAGGTGGGGTAGCAACTGGAGCAAATTATAGAAAACTAGTTGCTGATGCGATTTTTAAATCTAATGGTTTTGCATTGGTTGGTGAATACATAAATGGAACAATTGCAGGTAAGGATTTATATACAAATTCTACCTCAAAAACACAACTTACTACCCTAGTTGCTAGTTCAATATATAATACAGGTAGTGCATTTAATGCTCAAGGTTCTTATATCAACGAAAATGGATGGGCGTTCAATCTTAGGTTTGCCCATATAACTCCAGAAAACTATGTAGCCTCTTCTTTGGTTCACAATCAAACTTGGTACACAGCGGGTATAAATAAATATATGAGTGGAAATGCTCTAAAGATTGGTTTGAATGTAAATTATCTTGACGATAACAATTCAGCAATCCATAAAAAATTACTCACTGGCAATCTTGCACTTCAACTAATTTTCTAAATAAAAAGAATTATGAAAAAAAATATTTTTAAATTATCATTTGCTTTTCTTTTATTGGCGGGTTGTACATCAAAGCTTGACTTTAGCACTCCTTCAACGCCAGTAATAATTCCACCTAGTGGTAATAATACCGACTTAATTATATCTGAATTATCTACTGCGATAAACACTTTTACCGGCCCTACTGGAACAAAAGACAGAAACCATTATGTGGAATTATATAATGGAACAGGCAGCAGTATCGATTTATCTAATTATGCTATAGGGTATCAAGCTGTAACTGATACTAGTACTCTTTCACCTTGGACTTTCGCCTATTCTACTTTTTTTGCTTTAGGAGGTAAGTTAGCATCAAAAAAATGCTATGTTATTGCATCTCCAATTGCAGATACTGCCGTTGTGAAATCTGATACTACTTGGGGAACGTCATTAACGTCGGGTACTGGTGTCGGAAATATGGCTCTTCAACTTTCTGGAAATAGTGCCGTCGCCTTATTGAAGAAAAGTGCATCTGGCGCATATAACCTTGGCGGGGTTAATTACACAATAATCGATGTATTCTGTAGCCCATTGGTTGCAAGAGTTAATACAACAGGAAAAACAAGTACTCGTACTAATATAATGTGGGCTGTTGCAGATACTACTGATGATACCAGAAATAGAACTTTTTGGCGTAAACCTTCTGTTACTGGTCCACAGTCGGATTGGAATATCTCTAATGCTGCTGGCAACTCTCAATGGGAGATATCGAAAGATAAAGCATGGGACTACTCCAATATAGGGTTACCAACTGCACACTAATTTATTGTAATTTATAAAGTTGGCGTTGCAGTTTTGTGGTAACGCCAACTTTAGTCTTTATTGATTTGAAAACTTTAATTACTTCAAATAAAATGAAATTAATCTCGCAGGTATCGTTTTTTGCTTTTTATCTACTGATTGGCTTCATTGCTTGTACGCCATCTTCGGTAAACAATGGCAACAATACAGGCGGTGGAACAAACACTGGAACTTATACTGTTACTGTAAATAAAGGCTATGGGTCTGCAACCTATAGTGTAGGAGACACAGTACATATTTGGAGTAGGGAATGTTCTAACAGCGAAACTTTTACGCAGTGGACAGGTGATACGCTTGCATTTTCAGGCAAAAATGAATGGCATACTTGGTTTATAATGCCTGCACAAAATATCACAGTTACTGCTTCTTTTCAACCTGTCAATTATAATATGACTTATGAAAAGATTATTGGAAAGAATATCTTAAAGAACGTTTATTACAACCTTTCACCCACTAATAAAGGAATTGTCTATTTGTTTCATGGAGCTGGTGGATCTGCAAGTTACTGGGTGGATAATTACGAACCTGTTGCATTGATAAAAGATTTGATAATAAACGGATTTGGCGTAATCGTTACCGAGGCAGAAGAAGTATCCCTGCAAACGGGAGGTAGTACACCAAGATGGAATACCACTACCTTGGACAGCAATGTCAATGTAGACTTTGCCAACTTGATAGCAATCACAAATACCTTTATCAATAGGGGGCTTACAAATAATAATATTCCTAAATATTCAATTGGGCAAAGCAACGGCGGCAGTGCTTCCATTGCAGTATCCTCTTTCTTTGGTTTTAAGGCTGGTGTTGCTTATTGTGCTGCTGGTGGTGCTGCTGGCAACGCTATTTCTGGCACCAATACACCAATATTATTTTGTTTGGAGCAGTTGGATAATAATAGTCTGATGGGGCAAGCAGGAGATGCAAATGCTATTAACAATTCCTCAACCTTGAAAGGAAGGGGTATATGTAGTGCTTATTTCATGAACATTCCCTCTCCTTTATATCCCGAAAGATTTGCTAGGAACACATTGATAAGTACTTCACTTTCCCAATCCATATTTAATGAGATAAAGTCAAATGGACTATTGGATAATTCAAACCATTTTATTGGTTATTACTCCAATTTGGTAAGTGCTGTTAAGGCTCATCCGCAAAGTTTCCCTACAATAGCTGGACTTAGCGGTTCAGTACAAAACATTCTTTACGAACAACTAAACTGTGTTACAACAGCACATCAGTTTTACAGCGATCATAATTTGGCAACAATAAGATTTTTAAATAATCCGTGCTCGGTGCACTAAGCATAGAATGAATTTACTTACATAAATAAAACAAATTTCTTTATGGTATAGAATAAATCTCTTTGGATATTGACTCTCGGATTCTTCAATATCTACTTAGCAGTAAGTCTTAGTTTATAAACTGCATAATTAATAAATATTCTCGATAGGGTGTGCCTGAAAAAAATGTATTTTTTTCAGAAGGAGGTTTATTTCCCTAAAAGTTTTAATAATACTAATGATCGCTTGTCATCAAATATTTTTTCTAACAGTATAAAACTAACAAAAATGGAAATTGCAAGCAAAGAGAATCCTGTTTTAAAAGGATTACAACGTGTCGGAATCAAAAATGAAAACATTAACTATCAACTCAGCCCAGAAGAGTTAGTAGAACAGACCCTTTTTAGAGAAGAGGGGGTGCTGAACGATACAGGTGCCTTGTGTATTAACACTGGTAAGTTTACGGGTCGTAGTCCCAAAGATAAATTCATCGTTAAGGATGAACGGACTGTAAACACTGTTGATTGGGGAGGATTTAACAACCCAATTGAGGAGCATTATTTTATAAAACTAAAAAATAAACTCCTAACTTACCTAAGTCATAAAGAAGAGCTTTGGGTGAGGGATGCTTATGCTTGTGCTGATACAGGACACAAACTAAACATAAGAGTAATCAATGAAAACCCTTGGAGCAACTTGTTTTGTTACAATATGTTTCTTCGTCCTAATCAGATTGAATTGGAAGAATTTGTTCCTGACTGGCATATCATTCAAGCACCTGGGTTTGATGCTGACCCTGTAATTGATGGCACTAAAGCAAACAATTTCTCTATTGTTTCCTTCACCCACAAAATAATCTTGATAGGTGGTTCTGGATATACAGGTGAAATGAAGAAAGGGATTTTTACTATTCTTAATTATATCCTCCCTTACGAAAAGCACATATTAAGTATGCACTGTAGTGCAAACATTGGTAATGACGGTGATGTTGCCGTTTTCTTTGGATTAAGTGGTACGGGTAAAACCACGCTTAGTGCTGATCCAGAACGCAAGTTGATTGGCGATGATGAACACGGCTGGACAGACAATTCTGTTTTTAACTTCGAAGGTGGCTGCTATGCGAAATGTATAGACCTAAGTGCAGATAAAGAACCGGAGATTTTCAATGCCATCAGGCCTGGGGCATTGGTGGAGAATGTTGTATTCTTGGATGGTACTTCAACGATTGATTTCGCCAATAAATCCATCACCGAAAACACTAGGGTCAGTTATCCTTTGAGTTATATAAGTAATGCGGCCGAGCCAAGTATTGGTGGATTACCCAAAAATATTTTCTTTCTAACCTGCGATGCTTATGGTGTTTTGCCACCGATAAGTAAGTTGTCTCCCGAGCAAGCAATGTATCAGTTTATAAGTGGGTACACTGCAAAAGTTGCAGGAACAGAGGCGGGCGTTACTGAGCCAAAAGCTACTTTCAGTACTTGTTTTGGTGCGCCGTTCCTTCCGTTGCATCCTGGTTTCTATGCCGAGATGCTTGGCAAAAAGATAAGGGAACACAAAGTGAATGTATGGATGGTGAATACAGGCTGGAGTGGCGGTGTATATGGTGTAGGCAAAAGGATGAAACTTGGTTATACAAGGGCGATGATTACTGCCGCTTTGAATGGCGAATTGAATAATGTTGAATATGCAGCAAACCCTGTTTTTGGGATGTTAGTTCCAAAAACTTGTCCCAATGTTCCATCTGAAATTTTGGATGCAAGGGATACTTGGACTGATAAGGCAGCTTATGATGCGGTAGCAAATAATTTGGCAAAACAATTTGTTGAAAACTTCGAGAAATATAAATCTGGCGTGACTGCCGAGATATTGGCGGCTGCACCAGTTGTAAAGGGATAGAGATAAGTCGTAAGTGGTGTGGCATTAGTAGTAAAAAGAAAGAGGCTGTTTTGTAGTATTAACTATAAAACAGCCTCTTTTGCTTTAATAACCATCAAGCATACCCAAAACCACGCCTTTCGCTTGATAAATTTAATCAGTTCCGTCGTCCGCAAGGTCGTTTGGAAGGCGTGGATGCACGTCCACGTCACCAAAATCCACCTCCACACCTCGTGGATGCAAATCTACGAGGTGTGGAAGTGAATCCACGTCACGTAAACGCGCGTCCACGTCTCTCTAACGATCGTTAGAGAGACGTGGATTCGGCTCCACGCCTTCCAAACGACCTTGCGGACGACGGAATTAATCAAATTTGTGACCCGATTAGCGTGATTTTAGTTGCTGCTGATAAAATTCAAGACAGGTTAAGCGTATCCGTCCTGTGATTTAGGCTTAAATCTGAAAAAAGTAGCAGATGAAAACGATATAGTCATTGATAATTAATCTCTGTCATTAAACATGACACAAAAATGACATTATAAAGACGAATGTTGGATTTCTGCGGAAACCGCAAAGGCTATTTTTGCGTAACTTACTTGAACCCATTTTAACGGGTAATGACTATGCAGGAAATACAATTTTACGCAGCGGGCATCAATTACAAAAAAACTGAAGCATCAATCAGGGGGCAATTTGCTATTGGCACAGATCAATATCGTGCATTAATAGCCGACGCAAAACAAGCAGGAATTGCCGAAGTAATGGTGATAAGCACTTGTAACAGAACTGAAATTTATGGTTTGGCAAACAGCGCAAAAGCATTGGTGAACCTTTTGTGTTCTAAAACAACGGGCAGCGTAGAAACATTCAATCAACTTTCCTACATCAAAAAAGGCATAGAAGCAATCGAACATTTATTTTCTGTAGGAGCAGGACTAGACTCTCAAATATTGGGCGACTACGAAATAATTGGTCAGATAAAACAATCGTTCAAGTTTGCAAAAGAACACGGTTCGATAGGTGGATATATGGAGCGGTTGGTAAATTCAGTTATCCAAGCATCAAAAAGTATCAAGAACAATACACAGTTAAGTGGAGGCACGGTATCGGTTTCTTTTGCAGCAATTCAATTCTTGAAAGACCATGTAGAGAACATAAGCGACAAGAAAATACTATTACTCGGTACTGGAAAGATTGGTAGGAATACTTGTAAGAATGTGGTTGATTATTTGAATAATACCAACATTACCCTTATCAATCGCACAGAGGACAAGGCAAAGGAACTGGCTGACGAATTGAACCTAAGAGTAGGTTCTTATGAACTAATAGAACATGAAATAAAGGCGGCCGATGTGATAATTGTTGCTACCAATGCAGAAAAGCCAATTCTCAACAAAGAACAATTTATCAACAGCAGTCGCAAGGTTTTGATTGATTTATCAATACCTAATAATATAAATCCAACTTGTAAAGAATTGGAACATATCAGCTTGGTAAATGTGGATGATTTATCCAAGATAAACGATGCTACCCTTCAAATGAGGATTGATGAAGTGCCAAAAGCAAAGGCAATCATCAATGAACACATAGCAGAGTTTAACGAATGGCACGCGATGCGCAAGAATGTGCCAGTGATAAAAGCCGTGAAAAGCAAGCTAATTGAGATGCAGGGATGTGGTATGTTTATCAATTATTCCAATAATCACCACGCCACATCCTCAGCGGATTGCAATACCCTTATCCAGAAGGTAATTAGCAATATGGCGCAAAATATGCGCAAGGAAAACAAAGGTGGCTGCAACTTTATAGAAGCTATCAATGAGTTTATGGCTATCAGTGCAAACTAAGAATTATGATTGAAATGATTTGAATGATGTTATGATTTATACCATCATCCTTCAATATTAGTAATCATTTCATCATTCAAATCATTAAATCATTATTAGTTGATGGAAAGAGTTATTCGTATCGGTACACGCGAAAGTCAGTTGGCTGTTTGGCAAGCTACACTTGTGCAAGACCTTTTGAAAGAGAATGGGTATGCCGCCGAATTGGTTTTCATCAAGAGCGAAGGCGATATTGATTTGGTTACACCATTATACGAAATGGGTGTGCAAGGCGTGTTTACCAGAAGCTTGGATATTGCCTTACTAACTGACAAGATAGATATAGCGGTACACTCTATGAAGGATGTACCTACGCAACTCCCTAAAGGAATTATACAAAGTGCCGTGTTGAAGCGAGCAAGTTATCGGGATATTTTAGTTATTCGTGAAACCGGGAATCGGGAAACGGAAGTCGCTAGTAGTGCAACTGACTTGCGATTCACGCCTTCCGATTCTTCCGTTGTTATTGCTACCAGCAGTATCCGCCGAAAAGCACAATGGTTGCACAGATACCCGAATCACATCATAGAGAATTTAAGGGGAAATGTAAATACACGCTTGCGTAAGGTGAGTGAAAGTAACTGGCATGGGGCAATATTTGCCGCTGCGGGATTGGAAAGGATTAATCTTCGCCCAAAGAATAGTATTGATTTGGATTGGATGTTACCCGCACCAGCACAAGGAGCGATAATGGTAGTTTGCAGGGATGGTGATTCATTCAGTTTTGATGCTTGCCAGCATTTTAATGATAAAGACAATGCTCTTTGCACAAAGATTGAAAGAGATTTCCTTCGAGTACTGTTAGGTGGATGTTCAACACCGATTAGTGCATTGGCAGAAGTGAAAGACGGTGCAATACATTTCAGAGGGAATGTAGTGGCGATAGATGGTTCTGCAAAGGCTGAGGTAGAACAAACAATTTCTTTTGAAGATGCGGAGAATGGTGGTGCATTAGCTGCCAAATCTCTTTTAGAACAAGGCGGACAAGCCATAATAGATGCCATTAACAATGCCAAATAAACCAATTAACATATTAAGTACCCGTCCATTAGATGCTCAATTGCTTCAAGAGGCAGCCTCAAAGAATGTTTGGATTGAGTGTTTGCCTTTTATTGAGACAAATGTTTCTATCAATCAAAATAAAAAGGAAAGAATAAAGACTTTGGCTCAAACAAATAATACCATCGTTTTTACCAGCATGAATGCCGCCGAGGCAATCATCGAAAGCCTTGATGGGGTGAAACCTACTTGGGATATTTACTGCATGGGAGGTACTACTAAGACAATCATTAAGGATTACTTTGGAGCTGATAGCATTAAAGGAACTGGAAAAGATGC
>Ga0164296_1002990_pt1 | contig 16313 bp, 15 predicted proteins | sample GEODES057metaG_FD_113533 | JGI IMG/M metagenome (GOLD analysis project Ga0164296, IMG submission 113533) | Dystrophic lake water microbial communities from Trout Bog Lake, Wisconsin, USA - GEODES057 metaG | ecosystem: Environmental > Aquatic > Freshwater > Lake | place: USA: Trout Bog Lake... | reverse complement strand
TGTGATTATTGAGTTTGACAGTCTCGAGGCTGCTATGGCGCTCTATGACAGCGCACCCTATCAAGAAGCCGTTCGCGCGCTTGGAAAGGACTCCGTCATCCGCGATATGCGTGTGGTCGAAGGCGTCTAAATCATTTCCTCAAAGAGAGGCAGCGATACTGCCTCTCAACGCGCCGCGCGACAGGCTTATTGGGTGAGCACTGTGATGCTGATGCGGCGATTGCGCGGATCAAGCGGATTATCCGCGTTAAATGCTTCGCGGTCCGCAACACCTTCGATCTTCACAAAGCGGCCTTCGTCAATGCCTTCGCTGACCAAGAACCGGCGCGTGGAGTCAGCGCGCTGGGCTGACAATCGCCAATTGTTCATCTTGTCACTCGCGCTATAGGCGAAGCCATCTGTGTGACCACGGATGGCAATCTTATTTGGAAGATCCTTGATGGATTTTGCGACATCGGCCATCAGATCCTGCGCCTTCGGCAGAAAATTCGTGGTGCCAATCGCAAACATGGCAAAATCGGCCTGATCGATAATCTCAATCCGCAACCCTTCCTTGTCGCGTTCAAATTTCATCTGCCCTGCGAGCTTCTTCAAATCAGGATTTTGCTCAAGCTGCGCCTTGATGTCTTTTTCAATCTTCTCGAAGGCTTTTTGGTCGGCTGCTGCAGCGGCTGCCTTCTTCTGTTCGTCCGTCAAACCCGCGGTCGAGCCCGTCTTGCTTTGCTCGCCTCCTGCGTCACCCTGATCGGCCTTCCCTTTGCCCTCAAGATCGCCATCAGCCGACGCGCCGCCTTGGGCTTGAGACTCTTTGGTCTTGGCTCCGGTGCCCGATTGCGGCGCGCTCCCGCCCGCCTTTTTGCCATCGGATTGGCCAGATTTGCCAAGGTCTTCGCCATTCTGATTGGTCTGTGTTTGAACACCCTCGGGCGCCTTGTCGCGGTCTGTAGAGTCGGAGGATGCGACAGGGACCACGGTTTCAAAAATACTGTCCGCTACCGCAGGGTTAGGGAAGCCATCGGTTTCACCGACCGTTTTACCGGCCAGAACACCCGCGGTACCGCTGACATTGCTCAAACTCAGAAGGCTGGTTTTTTGGCGAAAATATTCGCCGATGCCTTTGCGCTTCTCGGCATTGGTCGAGCCAAGAAGCCACATCAACAGAAAGAACGCCATCATCGCGGTCATCATGTCCGCGAGCGCGATTTTCCACGCGCCGCCATGACCGCCGCCATGTCCGCCATGGATCTTCTTGATGATAATTTCTTGTTTCTGTTCGCCTGCTGCAGCCTTCTCACTCATGGCGACACCTTCGGCTGCTGAACGCCATTCTCACCATCCCGAAACAGCAACGTCATGCTGATGCGGCGATTGCGAACATCAAGAGGATCATTGGCATTATAGGGCTCGGTATCTGCAACGCCTTCAACACGCGCAATCTGACTCTCGGGCACGCCCGCGCGGACCAGCACTTGGCGTGTGCTTTCGGCACGCTCTGCTGAGAGCATCCAATTGTTCATGTCGCTATCAAGCGCATAGGCGAGACTGTCCGTATGCCCACGAATAACAACCGGATTAGGAAGTTCTGACACCGCTTGCGCGAGCTGTGTGATCAAAGCAGCGGCCCGTGGCAACACACGCGTTGTGCCAACCGAAAACATTGAGAAATCGGCTTTATCGACAATCTCAATCCGCAAGCCATCTTTGACTTTCACGAATTGAACTTGGTCTGAAATCTTCGCCAGATTGGTGTCTTTCGAAATCGCCTCGGTCACTTTTTTCTGGAGCGCTTCGAAATTTTTCTGATCCGCTTCGGCAGCCGCTTTTTTCTCGGCTTCGTCAGTCAGCTCTTTGCCAGAACCGCCGGATTTGCCGCCCGCTTTGTTCTCTCCGCCGCCAGCCATTTTTGGATTGGCGTTATCGCCCGCTTTAGGCTGCCCCTCTTGCGTTGGAGCCGTGGAAGATGGCGACCCTTCGTCCTTATCATCGGAAACACCACCCTCAGCTGGCCCCTTGGCCATGCCTGCGCGCCCTTCGCCTTCTTTGGATTGACCATCGGGAGAGAGATTGCCTGACGGACCTTCGTCCCGATCATTTCCTCCTGTGGCCATTGTCGGTGGCATCACATTGGCGATGCTCGTCTGTTGCGGCGCATCCGGCAAGCCTTCCGGTGTGATCATCGAGCGTCCGCCAAAGACACCGTTTGATCCCGCATTGCTGCCCATTTTCAAAAGCGGCGTTTGCTTGAAATAATCCGCGATCGACTTCCGCGCGTCGGTATTTGTTGAGCCTAGGAGCCACATCAAAAGGAAAAAGGCCATCATGGCCGTCATCATATCGGCGAGCGCGATTTTCCATGCGCCACCATGGGCGCCGCCATGACCGCCAATATGTTTCTTGATGATAAGGGGAAGGGGCTTTTCTTCGCCCGCGGGGGCTTCGCCTTCCTTCTCCTTCTCTTTTTCCTTTTTTGGCGCAGCCATGAATTACTTGCCTCGGAGACCGTCGAAGACCTCGCCGAAATCAGGCTTATTGGCATGGCTTGAAATGCAAGAGCGCGCTGCTTCAATCACGAGAGGCTGCGGATGGCCATGCAGTGTTGCAACAATGAGCTGCTTCACGACGACATAGATTTCCGCATCTTCTTCCAAAATCTGCTTCAGCCGGTTGCCCATCGGCTCGATCACACCATAGGCCAAAAGCACGCCCATGAACGTACCGACAAGCGCCGAACCGATGAGCGCGCCAAGCACCGCTGGTGGCTGATCAATCGAGGACATGGTTTTCACGACGCCGAGAACGCACGCAACGATGCCGAGCGCCGGGCAGGCACCGGCGGTTGCAGCGAGCGCTTCGACCGGCTTCATTTCGTGGTGGTGGTGCGCCTTCAAAGCCGTATCCAGCACTTCTTCCACCGCATAAGGATTGAGATTACCGGACGAAATGACCATCAGGCGGATCGTATCCGTGATCATGTGGATCAACGTGTGATCCTTCATCAATTTTGGATATTCGCCGAAAATCGCACTGCCCTCGGGGCTTTCCACGTGGGATTCGAGCGCAACAGGGCCATCAACACGCAAAATTTTCAGGAGCTTGGACACAAGGAAAATCGTGTCGAGATAATCTTGGCGGTGATATTTGGGACCGGCAAACACCTTGCCCATACCGCCACCAACGCCCTTGATAACATCAAGGCCATTGCCCACGAACATCGCGCCAACAGCGGCGCCACCGATGGCCAACACTTCGTGCGGGGCCGCTTCAATGATCGGATCGAGATTACCGCCGAAAATGACGAAAACCCCGAAAATACAAAACATCACAATCACGAGACCGATAATACTGAACATGTTTCACCCTACCCCGCCTGAAATCAGCCTTGACGACCATTTCAGTGCCTCACACGACACTCAACTCACCCAAACTCTACCATAGACTTGGCCATCGAATGAAGCGAGTTCAAGCCAATCGCGGGCCAGGGATACGCTGCCCAGCCGACAATCCGCCTCACTATCTTACAAATTCTATGCCAAAAGATGAAGATTCGGTGCTATTCCGTCTCTTTAGGAATAATTGCGTCAAAAATAGGCGCAAACTCGACCTCTTCTTCGTGGGTCCATTCTTCGGGCTTGAGCGGCGAAGTGGCCGAGCGCATCCCATAGGCATAAGCCACGAAGCTTTTCGAAGCCTTATACACCCTGGTCGAGTCGAGGGGATTGCCCTTCAAAAGGCTGCGGAACAGCGGTTTTTTATTCCGCTTCACGCCAATTTTTTCAAAATTGCAGGTAAAATACTGATAAGAACGCAGCAGCAAATCCACGTCGGAAATTTCGACGCTGCTGATGAATTTCAGCAATTTTTCGAGAAGCGCCAGAATATCTTGAACAAGATCGTCGGTGTCATATTGGTCGGCGATCAAGGACACGTAATATTCGGCAACCTGCTCCGGCTCGATATCAACGGTCAGGAATTTCCGGATGGCTTCAATCGCCACCAGCTCAAACACCACTTGCGGGGGAGTGTTATTGGCCGCCATCGCTCTCTATGACACTCCCGGCAAACGCTACTCGGCCTTTTTAGGGCGGAACTTTTCAAGCCATGCCACCATCCGATCCTGCGCTTTTGCAGCATCGGTAATGACAATCTTCTTACTCAACGCATCGCGCCGTTTGTGAAGGCTTTCGTCCCCCACAGCGACCGATAAGCAAGCCCAATAATACTCTTCAACGGGATTTTCAAATCCGAAATCGGCAGAGTAACTCCTCGAAAGCGCAATCAGAACCGAATTATCGCCAGCCTCTGCCGCTTTTTGAAGCCTCTGGCGAGCCCAGTCGAGCGCCTTCGGCCAATTCGGTTGATCAACGGAGGGCAGAATCAGCTTGCGCGCGGCAATCGCCCGCTCATGGCCAGACAAAGCAGCCAGTGTCACCCAATGCAAGGATTCGAGATAATTCTGACTGACGCCAACGCCATGCCAATAAAAAAGACCATAGCGAAATTCCGCCTCGACCTGCCCTTGTTCAGCGGCTTCCTTCGTTAGCATGACAGCCGCGTCATAGTCTTTGGCGAGCAGCAACGCATCGATCCGGGCAATCGGATCAGACGCCATCGTCGCTGATCCTGACACAAGCAGCGTCAAGGCAACGGCTAAAGCACTCACACACGGCAATCGGCGCATCACGCAGGCTCACTGATACTCAGCATCCGACCGGTGACACAGCACGACACCAAACCTGACGCAAACACACACTCCACCGGAGTGATCTCTGCGCTTATAACGGCGTTGATGAAAATTGATTTAAGAAACGGCGATTTTTTCCAGGTTCACGGCGTTTTATTCGATGTCGAAGCCTGCGCAGCCGTTCCGACGCTCGCCGCGGACCGCGCATGGGTCTCGTGGCCCGACGCGGCTCTGCCATTGCCAGACGCTGCTCCCATGGCCCCCGCCGAACCCGATCCCGTCGCGACACTTCCAGTGTGAGCTGAGCCATGGCCGGACGCTTGGCTGCCCGAGGTCTGATTGCCCGAAACATGCGCGCCACCCGTCGATCCCACCGCTCCAGCCGCCGCTGACCCGGCTGCATGTCCTCCCGCACCTGCTGATAAAGTGGAGCCTTGACCATTTGCCTGTGCCGATGTCTGCGCTGATTCAGATGCTGTGGCCGAGAGAGTGTCCGTGCGCGCGGTCCCGGCACCGTGACCATTGGCGCTTGCCGTAGCCGACGCAGCGCCTAAAGGCTGGCCCTGCGCAGCCCTGTCATGGTCAGAGGATCGATGATGATCACCCTCGGACCGAGCGCCCTCGGCACTGTGTTCATGCCGCGCCTCGGCCGCATGATCATGATGATGCGCCTGTGTCGATTGCGGGGACCGGAATGTATCAGCGGGGAGTGGCGGTGAAGCCCCAATCAAGGTTTGAGCCGTCACGGTCACCGTCTGCTTGATTTCGGTCGGCACAACAGGAGACGGCGTTGGGGTAGAAAGATTAATGACAGAGGCCTGAGCGAGGCCCTCACCTGTCGCTGTTGCAATTGCTGAAGCGGTGGCATCTTTGCTTCGAACACCGGCCACAGTTGACGAGCCAGCGAGCGAGACGGCAGTGACCAAAGCCTGCGGTGTTCCTGCCGTGCCCAAGACAGAGTCTGTCGTGATGCTGACCTGTTGCTTCGTCGAAACTCCCGCGCCGGGCATCACGGACGCCAAGGCCGATGTCGAACGCGTAGCAAAGCCAGACACAGCCATACGCATATCGATCACGACATTCACCAACTCAGTAATGACCGTGTTACCGGATACCGTTTGTGTGACTGTCGGCGTGATCACCGATGTCGCTATCGACAGGCCACGACCAAAGTCCGCAACCAATCCAGAAGATGTCATTGCCGACGACGCTCGTGATCGGTTCGAAAGTCCGACCGCTGCAATCCCTCCTGCCGTGCCAACTCCAATCGCAAGCGCCGTTTGTGGGCCCGTCGTCGCCACACCTACACCAATACCGTAAGCCAGAGACGCGGCTGTTGCCGTTGCGAGGCCAAAACGGCGAGCCGCTCCGCCGATCAACAATTCCGTATTAACCGTGATCGAAAATTCTTCATCAAATACAACCTTATTCGAAGAATTGGATCCGTCAGCGCCGCCGGAACCGCCATTGCTACCCGATCCACTCGATCCACCCGAACCGGTGGGCGGGTCGCCTGTCCCAGCGCCTGATCCGCCCGAAGAATTCGTATTCGACGATGAAGGCAAATCATTCGACGGTGTTTGACCTCGGGGCGCGAGCACAGACTGCACCGGAGTGCCGCGCTCAATCACATTGCAGTCGGAAAGTTTTGAAGAATAAAAGGCTCCCGAGCGACACTGATCAAGCACCGCAGCACGCGATACATCGCACAGTGTGAGTGAGACGAAAGAAGCGAGCAGAAATCCCTCACCCCATCGCAACATTTTCATATGCGATGGAACCAAGAGGCCACAGAGGCAATGAGTGAGCGCGAAGCGTCGCATGGCATCAGCGTCCTTCTTCAAGAGTCAGAGACAAAAAGAGGCCGGCGCTGACGCACCTCGCCGCGCGTCAGGTGAACAATCAAAGGAAAGAGGAACTCAGAGCGAGATCAGTGGCCTGCCGTTGCGGCCGTTGTTGCTGATCCCGAACTCGAACCGGATGCACTGGCGCTCGGTGTCGAGGCCGTTGTTTTTGACCCTGCAGACGCCGTTCCACCTGAATTATGCGTTCCGTTCACAGTTGAAGCATGAGCTGTCGCATCGCCGCCAGCAACAGCTCCCACTTGCGCTTGATTGAGAGCCGTTGTGTGAGTTTGACCGAAGCCTGATCCTTGTGAGGTCGATTGCCCTAAAGGAACCGATGTCGGATTGCTATGGCTGGCAGCTCCCGAAAGGCTTGATCCACTGCCACCGGACGCGCTTGTTGATTGCTGCGACGTTGACCCCGCACCTGCATAAGAGACAGCACCAGCGGCGCCCATCGTCGCAGTCAAGCCTGTTGAGGCCACAGACGTTCCCGATCCATATCCCGTCGATGCCGCAACCGATGGCTGCTGAGGTGAAGGTTGCGCGTAACTGGAGCGTGCAGCGAGCGACACGGCAAACACGCCGATCATCACCGCGACAAGAGAGCGATAGGTCATCAGTGCGTGCAATGAATGATGAGAGAAGGATCTCGAATGAATAAAAAGTGTCGCTGGATTCTGTGCCTGAGACATGACGAACTCCCGCAGAATAATGTGCCGCTCAAAGCCAGCACGACTGACACTGAAAGAAAGAGATGAAGACGCCTGATCGGCCCCGCCCAGGACGCAGACCATGTGCGAGGGCGGAGCCTTGACCAAGATCAAAGTGCTCAGATCACAGCGAGCCTGCGGTTGCATTGCCGCCGCCTTTAGCGCTGCCTTGAGCGGACGCTTTGCCGCCATTAGACGAGCTCACAGCAGACCCTGACATGCCGCCACCACCAGCGAAGGTCTCCGTGCCATAACCGCCCGATGATGCGCCGGCCATACCAGCCCCAGCGCCACCTGCCATGCCCGAAGCATTGTTCGAAGATTTGACCGATCCGTTTGCGCCGCCACCGGCATTGGTGTCAGCGACATTGGCAGTACCGGCTGTCACATTCGATCCACCAGCGGAGCCGCCGCCGCCAGCCGAACCCTTGGCCTTTGCCGAACCATCGCTTGCGCTGCCCGCACCGACGCCGACCATGCCACCGCCGCCCGAAATGCCAGCGGCATAACCAGACTGCGAATAGCCAAGTCCGCCCCCGGCGCTACCGGCCATCGCACCAGCGGCAGAACCATCGCCTTTGGTCAACACGCTCGTGTTATTGCCAGTATGACCACCACCATAAGACGTGCTGACGCTCAGCGGATCATTCTGCTGATTGTGATTTTGTCCGGCAAAGGCTGGAGCCGTGCTCGCCAAGCCCACGACAACCGTCGCGGCGAGGCCCGCCACAAAAAGACGCGACTGAGAAGAAGTGATGCGAACCATTGGTAATCTCCGTATGTTGTGACGGCAGACCTGCGCCTGGCTGTTGCCATGCTCAAAAGGGCGTCGTCGGTGATAAGAAATCTGTTGAACTCTAATAAATGCTCCAGGAAAAACCGCCCCGGATTGGCAATAAATTAATCAATTATTGAATTTATACATCGGAGAGTGATTGCTTAGAAAAATATACTTAAGAGTACTGGATTTATACTTAAGTAAGTTGCCGCTGACGCTGGAGATGGCCGCCTCCACATATCAATGACGACAAGCGCCATTGGCCGATCCGCAATCAAGGCTTATGATTATGATCCTGCGATCCAAAGGAGACGTGGCATGAAAATCATTTCGTCCCTGATTGCGCTATCAGCCTTCATCACCCTGGCATGGATATGCGATGCGCGGGCAGAGGACCGGCGCAGCGTCGAATATCTTCTTCCCGCATGCCGGTTTGCGGCCCTTGATCCCGCGCCTGTCAAAGATGCTGACTGGACGCTCGCATTGCAGTGTCGCGACGCACTCTCCACTGCTATTAAAAATGGGCGGCTCCAGCCGAAATTTCTTGCGGCCTGTGTTCCGGACTCAGTCGATATGAGCACGGTCGCGCAATCGGTCGTCGCATTTCTGGAACGCAATCCGGAACGTTACAAAGAACGGTTTGATATTCGCGCCGCATCCGCTTTGCATGACTCCTGGCCCTGCCCCTGATCTTCACAAAAGGGATTCACAAGACGGCTGGAGCGTCGTGACATCAACGTCAAAAAAAATCAGGCCAAGCAAAGGCTTGGCCTGATATGATCGAGATGCACATGTTCAAAAAGAACGATGCTCTGCGCCTTTAATCGGCCAGCCACGCCAACGCCATTTTGATGTCAGCTTCCGGTTTTCCGGCAATGCGCGCGGCCTGATCAGCCGTAATCAAATGCTGCCGCTCGAGGAGAACAAGGGCCGTGTTGAGCGGATTAAGGCGCGCCTGAAGGTCGAGTGATCCCTGCGGTGCCTCATGTTTCGCGTCCGCATGATCGCCCCCAACAGCTTCGCCAAACAGCATGACCATGATCGTCTTTCCGACCAAATTCATCAAAATCGAGAACAAGATCAAACCAGCAAACATGGTCAGGACGGCATCAATACGCCCAAGCAAAGTGACGGGGTACAAATCACCATAGCCGGTGGTTGTGAGGGTAACAAAACACCACCACATAGCGGTCGGGATCGAGTCAAAGAACCGCTTGTCATCACCAATCGGCGTGCCGGTGAGCGGGTCACTTGGAACATAAGTTTGCGCGTCTCCACCTGACGCCGCGATGCTCGCATCCAGTGCCGCCTGTCCATCCGCGATGGTTTGTGGCGAATATTGAGCACCTTCCGCATAATACATCACGCTCGACGAAATCATCACCACCGCAAACAGCGTGATCAGATAAATGTTGAGATTGACAATCAAGGGGTTGCGCTTCTTGCCCACTTGCGCGGCAAGCATTTGCAAAGCCTGCTTGGCCAGTTTCAAGACGCGTAACACTCTAAGAACCCGCATCACACGGAGGACCTTCGCGCCCCGCAGCGCATTGGCGTTCAAAAGAAGGATGAGCGATGGCAAGATCGACATCAAGTCGATGAGCCCCCAGAAGCTGAAGATGAATTTCAGTTTACTTGGCGCGAAATACAGATTGCCCAAATATTCAAGCACAAAAACGAGAAGAGTGACTTTCTCGATCGTGGAGAGCACCCAACCGTAATTGGCCGAAAAATCCGTAAGCGTTTCAAGCGCGAGACCCGCACAAGACAGGATGATGAAAAACGCTATGAAATTTTGAAATCGCCGATACCAGATAAACGTGACATCGGTAAACATCCGCTCAAGGAACGCGCCTTCACTGTAACTCATTGTACAACTAACCCCTACAGGACACTCCCAAGTTACTATTCAATTTCAGATAAAATTTGTCAAATTCGCTGAAAATCAATGGTTTTTAACAAAAAGTGACAGTCTCTTTACCTTATTGGGACGATTTCGGGCCTTCTGAGCCGCCAGAACCTACGCTGTCATCCGAATAGCCTTGTGCTTCCTAACAAAATAGGCCATAGGGAGCGCGTTGACAGATGGCTAGATGACGAAAACTCGCGAAGAACTATTTCCAACCGGGTCGACCCTCTTCTCTCCTGAAAACGCGCGATGTCGACAGTCCGCCGCCCGGCGGGCAAGCGTGTCATAAGTACTTTACGACCCGGAAGGATATATCCATGGCTACTGGAACCGTGAAATGGTTCAACTCCACCAAGGGCTTCGGCTTCATTCAGCCTGATCAGGGCGGCGCTGACGCGTTCGTTCACATCAGCGCGGTTGAGCGGGCTGGCATGCGCGATCTGCGCGAAGGCCAAAAGGTGAGCTTTGAACTCGTCGCCGACCGCAAAAGCGGTAAAATGGCTGCCGACAATCTGAAGGCGCTCTGATCGCCTTTGCGCATAGGGTGACCCCAATGCGCGAAAACGAGATTGAAAAAGCCCCGCTTCGGCGGGGCTTTTTTTGATCTCAGAGTTCGATATGGCCGCCCAATTCCACCACATGGCCGGGCGGAATCCGGAAATAGTCGGTCGCACTCATCATGTTCCGATGCAGAACGATAAAGAGCTTGGTGGCGATCGAGCGGAACATATTCTTCTCACGCGTCGTCAAAGTTTCCGCGCCGATGAAGAATGACACTTCCGCAAGCTTGAACTTAAACTCATTGATGCGCAGTTGTGCCAAGACGCGAAGGATCTTTGGCTCTTCGAAGAAGCCGTAATTCAATTTCACAATATGGAAATTGCCATCAAGATGCGTGATCTCGATACGGTCTTGATCTGACACCGTTGGCTCTGACGAGAACGCGACCTTCATGAGAATGACGCGCTCGTGCAAGATGCGATTATGCTTGAGATTATGGAGCAGCGCATTCGGTACGACATCCGTATGGGCCACCATAAAGATCGATGTGCCCGGAACGCGAATGGGCGGGCGTGCCAAAATGCTTTTGAGGAATGAGTCGAGCGGAATCGCATCTTTCCAACGCGCCTTCAGCAACCGTTGACGCCCTTCAATCCACACGGCCATGACGAAGAACAAGAAGAGCGCCAGACAGAGCGGGAACCAACCACCATCAAAAAACTTCAACAGATTGGTGCCGAAGAATGTGACATCAATCACGAAGAAGCAGGAGAACACAGGAAGCGCGAGATAAAGCGGCCAGCCATTGCGCCGCACCATCACAATGCCAGCGAGCAGCGTAACGACGGCCATGGTTCCCGTCACCGCGATACCGTAAGCCGAACCAAGATTGTCAGACGTCCGGAAGGTAACGACCAAGGCCTCGACGATGAGAAAGAGAACGACATTGACTTGGCTCACATAAATCTGGCCGACTTCTTCAGCCGATGTGTGCCGGACGCGGATGCGCGGAATATAGCCAAGCTGCACCGCCTGATTGGTGATCGAAAAAGCACCCGAGATCACAGCCTGCGACGCGATAATGGTCGCTGCTGCCGCAAGAAACACCATCGGCACCAAGGTCCAAGATGGTGCCAAAAGATAGAACGGATTTTCAATCGCTTCAGGATTGCTCAGGACCAATGCGCCCTGACCGAAATAATTGATCACCAATGACGGGAACACAAAATAGAGCCATGTCTTATTGATCGGATCCCGACCAAAATGCCCCATATCGGCGAAGAGCGCCTCGCCACCCGTCACCGCGAGGACAACTGCACCAAGCACCGCCGTCGCAATCATTGTGTGATTGATCAGAAAGCTTAATCCATAGCGCGGATCAAGCGCGAAAAAGATGGATGGGTTGTGAATGATCTGGCCCAGTCCGGTGATCGCAATCGTCAAAAACCAGACGACCATGACTGGCCCGAAAAGCCGCCCCACGACTGCAGTGCCATAGCGCTCGATCATAAACAGACCCGCGATCAGCACGAGCGTGATCGGGACGCTCCAGCCATGAAAGGCAGCGGTTGCGACATCCAGGCCCTCAATCGCAGACAGAACCGAGATGGCGGGCGTGATCACGCTGTCACCATAAAACAACGCCGCGCCGAAAAGGCCAGCCGTTAGGATGAGGAAGCGCACCACGGGTGATTTGACACAATCCAGTGCCAAAGCGGTCAAGGCAAAAGTACCGCCCTCGCCTTTGTTATCGGCCCGCATGATCACCGTGACATACTTGATCGTCACGACCATCAACAAGGACCAGAAAATGAGAGACAAAATCGCGTAAACATTGTCGGGCGTCACGCCACCCGCGGCATCGACCGATTGCTTAAAGGCATAGAGCGGCGAGGTCCCAATATCACCATACACCACGCCAAGGGCGGCGATCATGGCGGTCCTGGTCGCGGACGATGATTTGAGCTGATCATAAGTCGATTGGAACCGGACCATGGAAACCTACTCCGAAACGGGAACGTCTTACAAAACCGGCGTTGTTTAGTCCTCCCTGAGAATTTAAGCAATGTGCCATCGGGGGGAAGGGTTCAAAAGCCGGGAGGCTTTTGCACAGTCATCTTCCCGTCAAAGTTCATCGTTCCGTCAAAATTCCTCGACCGACGGACCGACAAAGGGGGGATCAGAACCGGCCCAGCCGATTTAACCGGGCTTACGCTCGGCGGCGGTGACGACTTGCGTCAGGCGGATGCCTAAAGTTTCACCGACGGTCACGATTTCGCCTTTGGCGATCACCGTGCCATTGACGAGAATATCCAGATGTTCGCCCGCCAAAGTGGATAATTCCACGACAGATCCCACATTCAGTCTGAGCAAATCCCGGATCGTGATCGCGGCAGAGCCCGCTTCGACCGTCAATCGCGTTTCGACGGACTCGAATCGCTTGAGCTTTTCATCCTCGGTCATCTCCGAGAGAAGTTTACCAGAAGATTCGTCAGACATCAGAGACTCCAAACACGCTACACAACAATAACATTGACCCGCAAAAACAAAGCACTACCGATGACCATACCAAGTCCGGAGACAATGCGCATATCGGCCTGATTTTCAAGTGCGAGACCGCTTCACCTTTCTGAAATACCGCTTCGCCTCTCCGCCAAACTGCTTCAAATGCTGCGCATCAACCCGCCATCAACACGAAGATTTTGACCCGTAATATAGGCCGCGCCCTCTGATGCCAAAAAAGCGACCGTGGCCGCGATTTCTTCACTCGTGCCATAGCGCTTCATGGGCACACCGGCGCGCCGCTCATCGGTTTGCGGGAGACTGTCGATCCAGCCGGGCAAGACATTGTTCATGCGAACATTATCGGGGGCAAACTGATCGGCAAACAATTTCGTGTAGGCCGCCAGCCCTGCGCGTGCCACGGCCGAAGTCGGGAACATGGCGCTGGGCTCGGCAACCCACGCGGTCGAAATATTGATGATCGCACCTGATTTTTGTGTCTGCATGATCGGGGCGACAAGCCGCACAGCACGCACGACATTAAAAAAATAGACTTCAAATCCCGTCTTCCATTGCTCATCCGTGATGTCGAGGAGCGGGGCGCGCGGCCCGTGTCCGGCACTGTTGACGAGTACATCAATCCTGCCCCAGCGCGCCATTACGCCATCGACAAGCCTTTTGAGATCGGCATCCGATTGGTTCGACCCTGTGACGCCGACACCGCCATACTCCTTGGCCAAAGCCTCGCCTTTGCCGGACGACGACAAAACACCAATCTCAAACCCGTTTTCGGCCAGGCGGCGGGCGGACGCCGCGCCCATGCCACTGCCCCCGGCGGTAATCAACGCCACTTTCTTCGTCATCACATTATCTCGCTCTTTTCTGTCATTCGGCTGACACCAAGGGGTTGCACCTTCGAGCTTGCGCTCCAAAAGGTCAACTGCACCGCTTTTCTTGAGAAGGAAGTAGTGTCACATTGCGGCAGGAGTTGCGTAAGATTGCGATAAGTCAAATCAGCACGCACATGATGCGGATAGGGTGATCTCCATGACAGTCTCATCGCCACACGCCCCTCGCCCGTCCCTCCTCCACGCCGCATGGAACCATCGCTGGTTTCTTTTGTTCGCCACAGCGCTGATCGTGATCGCGGGCGCTGGAATCATCCGGTGGCGCCTCGGTCCTGAAATCGTGGTGGATGCTGTCAAACGCGGGAATCTTGTCCGCACCGTGGTTGCAAGCGGCCATTTTGAAACGCCGTTCCGAGTCGAGATCGGCAGCCAGATTACCGGCGTTGTGAAGGATGTTCTGGTCGATCAAGGACAGACGGTGAAAGCCGGGCAGGATCTGATCCATCTCGATGACCGCGAAACGCATGCCGCAGTGGTCCAAGCCGAAGGGGCGCTTGCGCAGGCTGAAGCGCGCGTTCGTCAATTGGCTGACCTCACTTTACCGGCTGCGCGCGAGACGCTGAGCCAAGCCAAAGCGACCTTGATCGATGCACAGAGCAGTTTTGATCGCACAGCGTCATTGCAAAAGACAGGGTCTACATCCAATGCCGCACTTGATGATGCGCAGAAAAACCTTGATGTCGCGAAGGCGCAAGTCCGGTCTGCGGAATTACAGGTCTTCACCGCAAGCCCCGGTGGCAGTGACTTCGTGCTTGCGGAGACAGAAGTCAATCAAGCCCGCGCCATGCTTGAAGCCGCCCAATCACGCCTTGCCTATACAACGATCACCGCGCCCCGCGATGGCGTTTTAATAAGCCGCAATGTGGAACGCGGAACGATTGTACAACCCGGAAAGCCGCTGCTTGTCTTGGCACCAGATGGGATCAGCCAATTGGTCATTGACGTTGATGAGCGCAATCTCGGCCTTCTCGCCTTGGGCCAATCCGCGATTGCCTCGGCAGACGCTTATCCCGACGAGCCTTTTACTGCTCACATCAGCTATATCAATCCCGCGATTGATATCTCAAAAGCCTCTGTTGAGGTGAAACTCGATGTCGAAGATCCACCGTCATTCCTAAGACAAGATATGACCATCTCTGTCGATGTCGAAGTCGCCCGCCGCAATCATACGCTAGTGGTGCCCACACGCTCCGTTCACGATTTGCAATCGGGTCATCCGTGGGTGTTGCAAGTCATTGACGGACGCGCCTTGCAACGCCCTGTCACAATCGGTTTGCGCGGTTTGACCGAAGTGGAGATTTCCGATGGCCTTAACGAGGGCGATTTGATTGTTCCTTCTCTCTCAGGCGTTGTGTCTGGTCAACGCATAAGGACAGTTGTGCCGTGAAACGCTGGCTTCCCTTTGAGTGGATCGCAGCCATCCGGTTTTTGTTGGATGGGCGCTTGCAGAGCATTTTTATCATCGTCGGCATTGCCATCGGTGTGGGCGTGATTGTGTTTATGTCCGCGATGCTCACGGGACTGCAATCGAATTTCATCAAACGCGTATTGACCTCGTCTCCCCATATCCAGATTTTGCCGCCCGATCAGTTGGCGCGAGCTTTGCGGGTCACAGGACCTGATCTCGAAGACGCCACCATTCAACGCCCGAGCCAAAGACTGATCTCGATTGATCAATGGCAGGGCATCAAAAAGCAACTCGAAGCGATGCCTGAAATCGCGGTTGTGTCTCCAACAGCAAGTGGCTCGGCCCTCGCCATACGCGGCGATGCGAGCCGTGCGATCACGCTCAACGGTGTCGAAGCCGAGACCTATTTCAACGTTGTTCGCGTGCCCGATTATATCGTCGCCGGGCAAGCGCGTTTGTTAAGCGAAGACATCGTTATCGGCATTGAACTTGCCAAAGATCTCGGTGCCAATCTCGGCGATAAACTAAACGTGACGACATCAACAGGTGGCTCGCGCACGCTGACAATCGTTGGCCTTGTGGATTTCGGCAACAAAGGAGCCAATCAGCGCACGACCTTTGTCTCATTGCGCACCGCGCAATCTTTGCTCGGCATGATCGGCGGCGTTTCGACCATCGATCTCTCGGTGCATGAAATCTATCAAGCCGAAATTCTTGCTCAATCGATCCAATCGACCCATGATGTGATTGCCGACAGTTGGATTAAGACCAATGCGCAATTCTTCACCGCGATTCAGGCACAAAATCTGACCAATGCGTTGATCCGCGCCTTTGTGGGCTTAAGCGTCGCATTCGGCATCGCGGCGGTGCTCGTTGTATCCGTTATTCAGCGCTCGCGTGATATTGGCATTTTGCGCGCGATGGGTACGTCGCGTGGTCAAATATTGCGCCTGTTTCTGATCCAAGGTGGCGTGCTTGGCTTTATCGGCTCGCTGTTCGGATGTGCGGTCGGCTTCGCTGCGCTGATTTACTGGCATGCGACAGCGCGGCAAGCTGATGGCAGCGAATT
>Ga0164296_1002989_pt1 | contig 16315 bp, 15 predicted proteins | sample GEODES057metaG_FD_113533 | JGI IMG/M metagenome (GOLD analysis project Ga0164296, IMG submission 113533) | Dystrophic lake water microbial communities from Trout Bog Lake, Wisconsin, USA - GEODES057 metaG | ecosystem: Environmental > Aquatic > Freshwater > Lake | place: USA: Trout Bog Lake... | reverse complement strand
CTGATCAGCCAGCACAAGATCAACCCATCCACCAGCCCGAACGGATGGTTCGCCACCACCAGCAGCGGCCCGGTGCGCGGAATATCAGCCAAAGCCGTCTGGTCGAAATCGACCTTAATGCCAGTCCGGCGCAAGATATCAGACCAGAAGATATCCGGTGTGCCGCCCTCAGCGCGAAAGCGGTCATACACCGCCTTCAGCTCCTTCTGGCCGGTCACAACCTCAATCACCCGGATCAGCGCCCGCTGCGCCGCCGTCATCGCCGGGTCGATATACCGCAGCGGAGGGTCGTCACCGAATGTTGGGTTGCCAGCCGTCGCCACGTCGCGTCCACTCCTGGATATCGGTCGGGGGAGAATAGCAGGCTCGCGGACGAACCGCGAGCCTATCGACGTTATGCCTTGGCGAGCGTCAGGCCACAGGCATCGAAGGTGGTGAACAATTTGGCCGCCGCCTCGGCCGATAGCGGCAAATGCGGCGGGCGCTGATAGTTCCAATCCGCATTGCCGGTGTTGCGCGCCACCAGCGCCTTCAGGCCCGGGATCAACGGGGCGGAGACCACCGCCTTGCGAATGGCGCCAAGCTGGATTTGCGCTGCCGCCCCCATGTCGTTGTCCCAGTTGGCGTAAACCGTGGCACTCACCGAGCAGCCGACATTGGCCGCCGCCGTGATGCAGCCAGCGCCGCCCACCTGCAGCAAATCGCGCAGCGCACCATCATCGCCGCAGAAAACCTCGAACCCGTCCTTGGCAAAGTGGTCAGCATAGGCGCGCGTATTGGCGAAATCCCCGCTGCTGTCCTTGATTCCCTTCACCTTGCCCGGATACGCCTTCAGCAACCGTCCGATCAGGTCAAGCCCGAACGGCACCGCCGACTGGGCCGGAAAATGATAGAGGTAAATCTTAATATCACCGCCAACGCGCTGGATCACCTCGGAGAAATAGGCAAACAACCCGTCATCGCTCGGATTTTTATAGAAAAACGGTGGCAGCAGCAGGGCGCCACGGCACCCGAGTTCCTCTGCCTTGCGGGTCAGCATCACCGTATCCGGGATCGCCGTGGTGCCCGTCCCCGGCATCATCGTCGACGCCGGAACGCCGCGCGCCACCAGCCCTTCCATCACCTCCACCCGTTCGGACACGCCCACCGAATTGGCTTCGCCCGTGGTGCCCAGCACCCCCAACCCGTTACAGCCATTGGCCAGCAGCCACCTGGCATGCGCGGCCATGCGGTCGAGATCGATGGACAGGTCCTGCCGCATCGCGGTCAGCACGGCGGCGTTCACGCCGCCATAGATGGCGTCTTTCATCATGGGATCAGGCTTTCGCTTTGAGTTTATGCTTTAGGTTTGCGCGGCCGCGGCATCTTGCCCGGCCAGTCGACAATATGGTGGTCCAACGGCCCGGCCTGCCGCTCGCCAATCGCCCGGCCACGCACAGATATGCCGGCCGTGTGGACCGTTTCCGGATCACCGGATACCAGCGGATGCCACCAGGCCAAATCCTTGCCCTCATCCAGCATCCGATAGGCACAGGATGGCGGCAGCCAGTTAATCTCACGCAGCACCGTCGGGGTCAGGCTCACACAATCCGGCACAAAGCGTTGGCGGGCCAGATAGTTGCTGCACTGGCAGCTCTCCAGATCCAGCAACCTGCAGGCCACGTTGGTGTGGCACAACTGCTCCGCCTCTTCGTAGATCAGCTTGTGCAGGCAGCACCGACCGCAGCCGTCGCAGAGCGATTCCCACTCCGCGCCAGACATTTCGTCGAGCGTCTTGGTCTTCCAGAACGGGAGGTCGTCGGCCATTGTGCGCAGTCTACAGGCCCGCGCGCAAAGTCGCCACCCGCCGCTCAGCCAAAGGTGGCAAACATCTCCTCCACCGCCTTCAACTGATTACCCGCCGCCGAGGATGGCACAATAATCGGCGTGCTCACCCCGGCATCCCGCCACGCCTCCACCCGGTCGCGCACCATCGTCGCGGTGCCGAACAACGACACATCGGCCAGCCAACGATCGGTCAGCAAGCCCGGCACATCGTCGCGGCGGCCTTCGGCGATGGCCTTTTCCAGCGCATCCATTTCTTCCACATAACCGGCTTCCCGCCAGTAATTGCGGTAATTCGGCAGAAAGGCATAGCTGGTCAGCGCACGGCGGTTTACCGCGCGAGCGGCGGCGATATCATCACTGATGCAGGTCGGCATCATATTGCCGATCAAAAACCCCGGATCGGCGCGCACTTGATCTGGCAAGGCCGCCAGCGAGGTTTTCATGTGGCTCAGCGCCGCGTTGGCAAACAGCACGCCCTGGCCCACCCGCCCGGCCAGCGCCACCATCTTCTGCCGCATCGCCGCGATCAGCACCGGCGGCAGGGCGCCAATGCCCTCCACCGCCCGCAATTTCTCCACAAAGCGCTCGGTATCCCCCAACGGCTTACCCGGCGTCACCCCCATGCGCACATGCGACGGGCCATGGCTGATCCCAATGCCGAGCGAGAAGCGTCCGCCGGAAACTTCATGCATAAACGCCGCCGATTGGGCGAAATCCCCCACCGTGCGCGCATAGATCGGCGCGATGGCGGTGGCGAACGGAATGCGGGACGTCGTCCACGCCAACGCCTCGCACAGCGACATATTGCTGAAAATGCTCGGGGCAAAAATCCCGGCATAGCCGCGACGCTCCATCTCGCGTGCCACCTCCACCGTGGCCATACGGCGTCCGGGCACGGCAATCAGGCTACAAGCAGGCATCAATTGCGGCATGGCAGCTATCCATTGAAGTTTCCCCGCCCTACCCTGCCACGCTTCCCATCCCGGCCCAAGATGGGCATATCCGACGCAACAGGAGGCCCGCATGCCGCACGATCATTCCCACGCACCCGAAAACGACCCGCCAGCCAACGAGATGAACGACATCAGCCATGCCGGCGCGGTCGTCGACAAGGCAATCGAGTACATGGCCGGGCAAAACCTGCCGCCGCTCGCCATCGCCTCCGCCCTGCTCGGCGGCGCCGTCGGCATGCTAGCGCGGGACATGTCGGACGAGGCGATCGTCAACGTGCTCAACAATGCCATCCGCTCCGTCCGCAATGGCGAGTTTCGTGCCGTCGCCCCCGAAGCCCATCATTGACGGCGGCGCCGTAATTCGTCATAGACCGCGCCTTCCGTTCGTCCGGATTGCGGGGCAACTCGTATCCGCGCTTTAGTTTGAGGGTTAGCATCATGTCTCGCCGCTGCCAGATCACCGGCAAAGGTGTCCTTTCGGGCAACAACGTCAGCCACGCCAACAACAAGTCACGCCGGCGCTTCCTGCCCAACCTGCAGGAAACCTCGATGCTGTCCGACACGCTCGGCACGTTGATCCGCATGCGTTTGTCGACCCGCGCGATCCGCACGGTCGAGAAAAATGGCGGCATCGACAGCTTCCTGCTGGGGACCAACAACTCCCGCCTGCCGGAAGAAGCGCTGGTCGTGAAGCGCCAGATCGTCAAGGCCGCCGCCAAAAAGGCCGCCGTGACCGCCTAATTCGGTTTAGCGGGCGTCTTTACCGCTCGTTAAATGATTGCGGACTACCGAGGGCCGCCATGGCCCTCGACCCCGCTTTCCCGAGTCTGAGCTTGATAGCCCTGTCCGTCCTGGCCCTAATCGGCCTGGCCGGTCTGGGCTTTTCGGCGTTTTGGCACGCACGCGCACGCAAGCAGGCCGAACGCGCCTGCGCGGCCGCAAACGCCCAGCGCCAGGATGCGGTGCGCCTGGTGCGGCTTGTAGGCCACGACCTGCACGAGCAAGGCCTGTCACTGCTCGGCCAGGCCGGGCAGCTCAAGCAAGCCGGCGTCGCGGCGGCGGAGTGGCTGTCCACCTCAGCCGGCCTGCTGCTCGGACTGGCCGATGAACTCGGCGCCTACGGGCTACCCGACTCGGATGCGCATATCCTGCGCGACCAGACAATGGATCTGCATGCGGCCCTGGCCCAGGCGGTCGCCGCCGCAGCCAGCCAACTCGGCAGTGGCCGCCGCAGCTGGCGCCTCCCCGCCGCCAACGCGCCCTATCTTATGCGCGCCGATGCCCGCGCCCTGCGCCATATTCTGCTGCGGGTGCTCGCGAACGCCATCCGCCACACCGGGCAGGATGACTGGATCGAAATCGCCCTCACCCCGCACGCGGAGGGCCTGGCCATCACCGTGCAAGACGAAGGCAGCGGCTTGGTCAGCACCGGTGCGGCAGCTGTTGCCGATAGTCGCGGCATCGGCCTGCGGCTCGCCTTGGCGCGCAATCTCATGCTGGCACATGGCGGGCGGTTGGAGGTCGAGGCACAAGCCGGAGTCGGCAGCCAGATCAAGCTGATTTTCCCCGCCAGCCGCCTCGCCTGACATTGCTTTGCGCGCGCCGGGGCGGCACAGTCCGCGCCGCATTCCCGGAGCAGCCCACATGGACGACGTCGTTGCCACCTTCATGGCAAGCCCTGCCTACGCCCAAGCCGTTTCCCTGTTTGAAGCCGAGCACGAGCGGATCGTGGACGACATCATCACGCTGACCGAAATCCCCGCACCACCCTTCGGCGAAGCACCAAAAGCCGCCGCCTACCTGGAAATGCTGCGCGCCCATGGCCTGGAAGATGTCGAACTCGACGGGATCGGCAACGCCATGGGCCTGCGACGTGGTGCCGGCAATGGCGGACTGATCGTCGTCGCCGCCCATCTAGATACCGTCTTCCCCGCCGGCACGGATGTGAAAGTGCGCCGCGAAGGCACCAAGTTGTTCGCCCCCGGCGTCGGTGACGACACGCGCAGCCTCGCCGTCCTGCTCGCCTATATGCGGGCTCTGGACGCGGCCGGCATTCGCACCCGGCACGATATTCTGTTCGTCGGCGATGTCGGCGAGGAAGGCCTGGGCGACCTGCGTGGCATCCGCCATCTGTTCAACGAAGGCAAATATAAGGACCGGATCGAGGCGTTCTTTTCCATCGACGGACCGGACATGCAGTTTTTCGTCACCGGTGCCGTTGGCTCCAAGCGCTACCGCGCCACCTTCCGAGGGCCAGGCGGGCACAGCTTCGGCGCTTTCGGCATCGTCTCCCCGATGAACGCCATGGCGCAGGCGATGGTGGAACTGGCACGGGTCCAGGTGCCGGCACAGCCCAAAACCACCTATTCCGTCAGCGTCACCGGCGGCGGCACCTCGGTCAATGCCATCCCGAACGAGGTTTGGATGGAGGTTGATTTGCGCTCCGAGTCACCAGCCGAACTGGCCCGGCTGGAAGCCCGCTTCCATCAGATCCTGGCCTATGCCGTCGATGCCGAAAACCACGCCCGCTCCACCGCCCAAGGCAGCATCGTGCTGGAAACCAAGCTGATCGGCGATCGGCCGGCCGGCAGCACACCAGGCAATGCCGACATCGTGCGTCACACCACGGCGGCCATCGCCGCGCATGGCTTCACCGCGACGCAAACGTACTCCTCGACCGACTCGAATATCCCGATGTCCCTCGGCATTCCCGCCGTCACCATCAGCTCCGGCGGCACCGCAGGGCGGGCACATTCGCTGGACGAGTGGATCGACGTGGAAAAGACCAACTCCGTGCGCGGCATGGCGGCCGGCCTTACGGCCATCCTGGCGGTTGCCGGCGTGGAGGCGTGACGCCGCCGATTCTGCCGCGACGTTTCTGGGGGCCAGCTTTAATGGTGCTGGCCATGGCCGGCTTCGCCAGCATGGACGCCGCCAGCAAATGGATGGTGCGGGACTACAGCGTCGCCCAACTTATGTGGGTCCGCTATGGCTTCTACTGCGTCTTCGTCGCCATTCTGGTGCGCAAGACCGGCCTGCTGCAAACCGCGCGCACCCGTCGGCCCTGGCTGCAAGCCACCCGCGCCTTCGTCGCCGTTGTCGAGGCTGGCGCCTTCGTACTCGCCTTCCGCTATCTGCCGTTGGCGGACGCTCATGCCCTCGGCTCCGCCTCGCCGCTCATCGTGGTGGCGTTGGCCGTGCCGATGTTGGGGGAAAGGGTAGACGTTCGCCGCGCTCTGGCCGTGGTCGTGGGCTTCCTCGGCGTGCTGGTGGTGGTGCGGCCGGGCTTCGCCGAACTGTCCTGGCCGCTGCTCATCCCACTTGGGGCGGCGTTCCTCTGGGCGCTGTATCAAATCCTGCTGCGCCTGTGCGCCCGCACCGATAGCTCGGATACCACCTTGCTCTGGTCCGCCATGATCGGGCTGATCGCCTCATCCTTCGTTGGCCCACTCAACTGGATCCCAATGACCGGCACCGCCTGGGGCTTCATGGTGTTGATTTCCCTACTCGGCGCGGCGGCCCACCTGGCCCTCACCAAAGCCATGCAGTTTGCCGAGGCCGCCGCCGTTCAACCTTACAGCTACACGCTGCTCGTCTGGGCCACCGTGCTGGGGGCCGCTATCTACGGCGACATCCCGGATGGCTGGACGTTTGCCGGCGCCGGATTGATCGTCGGCAGCGGGCTCTATACGTGGCATCGTGATCGGTTGGATGGGAAAGGGAGCTAGCGCACCGCCGCTCATGGCGTGGACAAACAGACCCCAAAAAACGCAGTCACGTATTTGGTTACGCCGTACACCCAAAACAAAACCGCGCATAGGAAGTCAAAAGTGCCGAACGTTTTTCGCGCCTTTTTTTCAAAAAAAGGCGTGCTTCCTTCTATACTTGCCCTAAGCCAAGGTTCGCGTCCGCCGCACAATGCCGCAGTATTGGCCAATCTTGGAGGCTGAGATGGTCGATCATAATCCCGGGAGCTTGCAGGCCAAGCTGGCCCGCCTACCCGCCGCGCCGCCAGCCCGACAACGGCCGGTCTGGCCAGATCGCGGCTTGTTCGTCATCGCCGCCAGCCTGGGCTTCGCCGGCATCCTTGCGGCGCGGCTGGCCGGCGTGGCCGGGCTGCCAACCGCCTTGGCCTCAGTCGCCTTAATCCTGGCCTACGCGCTGATCTGCAAGCGTGCCGGCTGGTTCGATAGCCAGCCAGACCGGTTGGGCGACAACTGCTACTATCTCGGCTTTCTCCTGACCCTGGGCAGCCTGTCCGCAGCACTCATCGCGGTGGACAACCACCCCGCCGGCCAGCGTGGCGAGTTGGTGGAAGCCCTTATCGCCTCGTTTGGCGTGTCGTTGTTTTCCACCGTCGCCGGCATTGCCCTGCGGGTGGTGTTCCTGCAACTGCGCCCGGATGGCGAGGCAGCGGATGCCCAGCTGGAACGCGAAACCCAACACCTCGCCGCCCGGCTGCGCGACCAGCTAGCGGCGGCGGTACTGGAATTTGAGACCTTCCGCATGCGCACCCAAACCCAGCTCGATGCGCAGTTGGATCACGGCGGCCGGGTCGCCCAGCAGGTCGGCCTGCTGGTGGATCGCATCGCCGGGGTGGCGGTGCCACCGGACCTGCTCACCGCCAAATTCGACCAGATCGGCCAACGCGTCCAAACCCTGGTCAACGCGCTCGAAGATGCGGCGGAGGCCGATCATCAACGCCAACGCAGCCTCGCCGGCGTGATCGAACACCTGGAGCGGATGTTCCTCCGCCTCGGTGATCTCGGCCCGCTGGACGCTTTAGCGCGCGAGGCCAGCCGCGCCGCAGACAGCCTGGCCGCCGCACAAACGCAATCCGCCCGCTTGGCCGCAAGCCTCGGGGCGGACGCCGCCACCATGGCGCAAGCCCAGGCCGACATCCGACAGAGCCTCGCGCATTCCATCGCCGCCCTCGCCCAACTCCAGGATACGCTGGTGGAAATCGCCGAGGCCATTACCACCCAACTGGCCGCCACCCGCGCATGACCCGCCGCCTGGCCGACGCACAGGGCTACCGCCGCGGCATGGTGCTCGGCCTGACGATGGCCGAAATCATGCTGCTGCTGGTCTTCCTGATGCTACTGGCAGCCTCGGCCTTGTTGTTCCGCGATCGCGATGCAACCACCCGCCTCCAGGCGCAGCAAAGCGCAGATACCAGCGCCGACGATGAACGCGCCACATTGCGCGCCAGCGCCATCGCGGCGCAAACCCGGCTTAGCGCGTTGGAAGCCGCGCTGGAGCAGAGCCGCGCTGCGGCCACCCGCGCCGAAGAAGGCCGCACGTTCGCCGATGCGGCCCTGACCAGCCAGGTCACCATTTTCCACGCCCGCACCGCCGAACTCGCCAAAGCCCAGTCCGAGTTGCAGGCAGCCACCGGCCAAAATGCGCAAATGCGGGCCGAACTGTCGCGCCTGCATGGCAATGCCGGCTCCGGCCTGCCCTATTGCTGGACCAGCCCGGACGGCCGACCGATCACCGCCCTCCGAGTTCAACTCCGCGACAGCGGCGTGATCGCGCAAGACCCAGACCCCCGCCCGCGCGCCGACGATCCAGCCTGGGCAAGCCTGGCCGGCTTGCCGCGCAATGTACTGCTGCCGGTGGAGAGCTTCATGGCGCAAACCGCCAGCTTCGTCGCGTTGTCCGATGCCGGTCGCTGTCGGTTTGCCGTTGATGTGATCGATGGCACCAGTTCGGCCAACAAGCCGGGCTATAAGGGGCTGATGAACCGGCTCTGGGGTAGCTTCCTGCTGCATGAAATCTCCGGCGGATGACCGATCTGCCCCACGCACTCACCACCCTGCGGCGCACCGCATTGCGCGCCCTCGCGCAGCAATATCGGCTGGAAACAGCCCCCGAATGGCATGCCTTCGTGCTCCGCCAGCGCCGACTGGCCGGCGCGCTGGTGCTGCTGCGCAAAATCACCATCGCCGGGCGTTGGCAGCGGTTGTGGATCCGGCTGATCGGGCGATAATCAACTGTCATCACGGAGCATGATCATGGACACGCCCACCACCGCCACCCTGCGCGACCTGATCGGCTTCGACACTGTCAGCCGCAACTCCAACCTCGCCTGCATCGACTGGGCCCGCGCGTTGGTGGAAGCCCACGGTGCCACCACCCGGATGGACTGGAACGCCGACCGCACCAAAGCCAACATGCTGGCAACCTTTGGCGAAGGGCCCGGCGGCACCGTTTTCTCCGGCCATGTCGATGTGGTGCCGGTTGATGGCCAAGCCTGGAGCCATGACCCGTTCGACGCCTGGATCGCCGATGGCCGGCTGCACGGTCGCGGCGCTTGCGACATGAAGGGCTTCGTCGCCGCCGTGCTGGCGCATGCGCCGCTGTTCGGGCAGGCGAAAACCCGCGAACCCATCCACATCGCCCTCACCTACGATGAAGAACTGGGCTGCCTCGGCATCCCACATCTCATCAAAGCACTGCGGGATTGGGGCGTGCACCCAACCGGCTGCGTGGTCGGTGAGCCCACCAGCATGCGCCTGGTCTCGGCTCACAAGGGTGGCCGGGTCTATCGCTGCCAGGTCACCGGCAAGGCCGCGCATTCATCACTCACCCCCACCGCAGTCAACGCCATCGAATACGCCTCCCGCCTCATCGCCCGCATTGCCGAAATCGGCGCCTATTACCGCGACCACGGCGCACGCGCGGAGGGGTTCGATATCCCGCACACCACCATCTCCACCAACCTCTTCTCTGGCGGCAACGGCCCGAATATCGTGCCGGCGTTGGCGGAGTTCCTGTTCGACTACCGCTACATCCCGGCCGACAGCGCGGACGCAATCATCAACGAATTGCAAGCCAACGCCGACATCCTGCGGGCGGAAATGCAGGCCATTGTGGCCGAGACCGATATCCGGTTCATTCCGGTCAACGCTATCCCGGCCCTCGCGCCGGCAACCGAGGCGCCAATTTACCGCCTCTCCCATCGCCTCGCCGCCGACCCGGTGGTGGAAAAAGTTGCCTATGGCACCGAAGCCGGATTCTTCCAGGATTATGGCGTGCCGACCGTCGTCATCGGCCCCGGCAGCATCCAACAGGCGCACAAGGCCGATGAATATGTCAGCCTTGAGCAACTGGCTCTGTGCGACCGCTATATCGACGGGCTGGTGGCCGGGCTGTCCTGACCCGCACGGCTTGACAGCTGGAACCGATCGGCGAAGCTTGCCGCCAAGTCAAAATAAAACGGCGACGCGGGAGCAAGAACGTGACCAACACCCCAACCGGCTATCCTGGTTTTCCCGGCAAGATCGGCCGGACGCGCGAGGAGTCCGAGCCGCATTGGGACATCCCGACCCGACCGGCCAAGGGCACGCCCAACGTTGTGGTGGTGTTCATGGACGATCTCGGCTGGTCGGACGTAGGCTGTTTCGGCTCGGAGATCGAAACCCCGCATATCGATGCGCTGGCGCAACGCGGCCTGCGCTTCAATCATTACACCACCCACCCGATCTGCTCGCCGGCCCGCGCAGCACTACTTACCGGGCGGAACGCGCATTCGGTGCACACGGGATGGTTGGCCAACAACAATCCCGGCTTCCCCGGCTATTCCGGGGAACTACCGTTGGAAGCGCCGACGATTGCGGAAACCCTGCGCGCGGCAGGCTATGCCACGGCGATGGTGGGCAAATGGCACAACTCCCCCAACGGCGCGACACCCAACCCGTCCTGGCCGGCGAACCGCGGCTTCGACCGCTTCTATGGCTTCCTCGAAGGTGAAACCAGCTACCTGTATCCGGCGCGGATTTTGAACAACAACGTGGTCGCGCCGATCGATGAATATCCGGAAGGCTACTACGCCACCGATGACTGGATGGACAAAGCCATCGGCTTCGTCGCCGATATCCGCAACCATGATCCCGCGCGGCCGTTCTTCCTTTATGTCGCCAACAATGCCGTGCATGGCCCGTTGCAGGCGAAAGAACAAGATCTGGCGAAGTATCGCGGCCGTTATGATGCGGGATGGGATGTCATGCGTGCCCGTAGGTTGGAGCGGCAAAAAGCGATGGGCCTGGTGCCGCCAGACACCCAACTCGCCGACCGCGATCCGGACGTGCCGGCCTGGGAGGATGTCCCAGGCGAGCAGCGAACACTGTTCGTGCGTCACATGGAAACCTACGCGGCGATCCTGGATTGCGTGGACCAGAATGTCGGCCGACTGGTCGCGCATCTGCAAAAGATCGGCGAGTTGGACAACACCATCTTTCTGTTCACGTCCGATAACGGTGGCACCAGTTCGGCCGGGCCGACCGGGATGGTCAACTTCAACCGCCGGTTTGCCGGCCTGCCGCCGCTGTCGGTGGATATCGATATGCAGCGGGCGGAATGGGTCGGCACCGGGCGGGCGACGGCGCTGTATCCGATGGGCTGGGCGCAGGTGTCAACGCCCCCTTCCCGTCCTACAAAACCTATACCGGCGGCGGCGGGCGGCGGGTTTGTTTCATCGTATCCTGGCCGGCGCAGATTAAGGATGGCGGCGCCATTCGCAGCCAGTTCGGCCATGTCACCGATGTGATGCCGACCTTGCTGGAACTCTGCGGCGCCAAGCCGCTGGAGGTCTCTCACGGCAAGCCGGCGCAACCGATGCATGGCATCAGCTTCGCCACCGTGTTGCGCGATCCGCAAGCGGGCGCGCCGCGCACCGAACAATATTACGAATGTTGGTCCAATCGTGCCTTCTATCGCGATGGCTGGCTGGCGGTATCCCTGCAGGTGAAGGGCCAGACGATCAATTTCGACAACTGGACCTTGCATCGCCATGCCGAGGATTTTTCCGAAAGCATGAACCTCGCCCCGCAGCATCCGGACAAACTGCGCGAGTTGGTGGACGCCTTCGACGCCGCCGCCTGGCAGAACATGGTCTACCCGTTGGACAATCGGACCCCGATCCAGAAATTCAACGAATTGCCACCGCATCAGCGCCCGCCGATCAGTGGCAGCCGGCGCTTCCTGCCGGACGGGCAAACCGTCCATCGCGGCATCGTGGTGCCGCTGATCGCCGACCGCTCGTTCCGGATCACGGTGCAATGCCGGCAGCGCGATGGCGACCAGGGCGTGCTGTTCGCCATTGGCGACGTAACCGGCGGCCTGGTGGCCTATATCGAAGCCGGACAGTTCAAGCTGTACTACAACGGCTTCGGCGAGTTCCACGAACTGCTTGGCCCAATGGTCGCGGCCGGCGAACGTCGGGCGGTGTTGGAGTTCGAGGCGCTGGGCAAGCGGCGCGGCCGCGGCCGGTTACTGGTGGACGGCGTGGCGGGCGAATGGGGCGACTGCTCGCCAACCTTGCTCTATGGCTTTCATGAGGGGATGGATATCGGGCTGGACCGGCGCGGGCCGGTCAGCTGGGCGCTCAAGGATAAATATGGCGCCTTCCGCTATGGCGGCACGATCCATGATCTGGTCATCGATACCGGGGCGTTCGCGCCTGACACTGGGTTCGCCAAGGGATAACGCGGCGGTTTCGGCAGGCCGTCCGGCCTGCCGACTTGACAGCGCACCGCAAGCCGCGAAGCTACGCCTCAATGCCGTACAAAATGGCAACGCGGGAGCGACAACGTGACAGACACACCCACCGGATATCCTGACTTTCCTGGCAAAATCGGCCGGACGCGTGAGGAGTCAGAGCCACATTGGCCCACCCCGCAACGTGCGGCGCCTGGCAGCCCGAATGTGGTTGTGGTCTTCATGGACGATCTCGGCTGGTCCGATATCGGCTGCTTCGGCTCGGAAATCGAAACCCCAAACATTGACGCCCTGGCCAGCCGCGGCATCCGGCTGAACCATTACACCACCCACCCGATCTGCTCACCCGCCCGCGCGGCGTTGCTGACCGGACGCAACGCGCATTCGGTGGCGACCGGCTGGCTGGTCAACAACAATCCCGGCTTCCCCGGCTATTCCGGGGAAATTCCGCTGGCCGCCCCGACCATCGCGGAAACCCTGCGCGCCGCCGGCTACGCCACCGCGATGGTGGGCAAATGGCACAATTCGGTGAACGGGGCGACGCCGAATGCATCATGGCCCACCGCGCGCGGTTTCGACCGCTTCTATGGCTTCCTCGAAGGTGAGACCAGCTATCTGTTCCCCGCCCGGATCATGCACAACAACGTGGTCGCCCCGATCGACGAATATCCGGAAGGCTACTACGCCACCGACGACTGGATGGACAACGCCATCGGCTTCGTGACCGATATTCGCAACCACAACCCTACCCAGCCCTTTTTCCTCTACGTCGCCAACAACGCCGTGCATGGTCCGTTGCAGGCCAAGGAACAGGATCTGGCGAAGCATCGCGGCCGCTATGACGAAGGCTGGGACGTGCTGCGCGCCCGCCGGCTGGAGCGGCAGAAGGCGCTTGGTATCGTGCCGCCGGATACCCGGCTCGCCGACCGCGACCCGAGCGTGCCAGCCTGGACCGATGTGCCCGACGACCAGAAGGCGATGTTTGTCCGCTACATGGAAACCTATGCCGCGGTGCTGGATTGCGCGGACCAGAATGTCGGCCGGCTGGTGGCACATCTGGAGGAACTGGGGGAACTGGATAACACCATCATCCTGTTCACCTCCGACAACGGCGCCACCTCCTCGGCCGGGCCGACCGGGATGGTCAACTTTAACCGCCGCTTCGCCGGCCTGCCGATGGCCACGGTCGCCGAGGATGTCGGCAATGCAGACTGGATTGGCACCGGCCGGGCGATGGCGATGTATCCAACCGGTTGGGCACAGGTGTGCAACGCCCCCTTCCCGTCCTTCAAAACCTATACCGGCGGCGGCGGCCGACGGGTCAGCTTCATCGTCTCTTGGCCAGCGCAGTTGAAGGACGCCGGCGCCATCCGGGACCAGTTCGGCCATGTGACCGATATCATGCCGACCGTGCTGGAGCTGTGCGGCGCCAAACCGCTCGATGTCTCGCACGGCCAACCGGCCCAACCGATGCAGGGCAAAAGCTTTGCCGAGACCCTGCGCGACGCCAAAGCCAAGCCACAGCGCACCGAACAATACTACGAATGCTGGGCAAATCGGGCCTTCTACCGGGACGGCTGGCTGGCGGTGTCGCTGCAAATCCGCGGCCAGACGATCAATTTCGACAACTGGACGTTGCACAACCACGCCGAGGATTTTTCCGAAAGCATCAATCTCGCCCCGCAGCATCCGGAAAAGCTGCGCGAACTGGTGGAAGCCTTTGACGCCACCGCCTGGCAGAACCTGGTCTACCCGCTGGATAACCGCACCCCGACGCAGAAATACAATCAGGTGCCGCCGCACCAGCGCGCGCCGGTTGGCGGCACCCGCCGCTTCCTGCCCGGCGCGCAAACCGTGCATCGCGGCATCGTTGTGCCGTTGATCGGTGACCGCAGCTTCACCATCACCCTGCGCTGTCGGCAAAACGCGGGCGACCAGGGCGTGCTGTGGGCAATCGGTGACATTTCCGGCGGCATGGTCGCTTATGTCGAGGCTGGCCGGCTCAAGCTCTACTACAACGGCTTCAGCGAAGTGACTGAGGTCGCCGGTCCGGACGTGCCGGCCGGCGATCGCCGCATCGTGCTGGAGTACGAAGCACTCGGCGGCAGGCGGGGGCGCGGTCGATTGCTGGTGGACGGCGCTGGCACCGAATGGGGCGACCTGTCCCCCAGTCTGCTCGGCGGCCTGCATGAGGGGCTGGATATCGGACTGGACCGACGCGGCCCGGTGAGTTGGGATTTGAAGGCCAAATATGGCGCATTTCGCTACACCGGCACCATCCACGATCTGGTGATTACGTCGAGCGAATACGCGCCCGATAACGCCTTCGCCAAAGGATAGGGGGGGTCAGCATGCACCGTCGCACGTTACTGAAAACCGCAGCCCTCGGCACCGCCGCGCTCGCCGCCCCGAAGGCGATTGCCGCCGAACGGGCACGCACGCTGATCTATGTGCCAAGTTCGGATCTCGCCTCGCTGGACCCAGGCTACCTCGCCCCAGGCGTCAGCATCGTGCACGGCTTCATGGTGTGGGATACGCTCTACGGCGTGGACGAGCAGTTCAACGTCAAGCCGCAAATGGTGGAAGGCCACGTCATCGAAAATGACGGCAAAACCTGGCGCCTCACCTTACGGCCCGGCCTGAAATTCCATGACGGTGAACCGGTGCGCGCCCGCGATGCCGTGGCCAGCATCAAGCGTTGGGCCGGGATCGACGTGCTCGGCGCCAAGCTGCTCTCCGTCACCGACGAACTGTCCGCCCCTTCGGACCGGGAAATCGTCTTCCGCCTCAAACGCCCGTTTCCGCTGCTACCCTGGGCGCTGGCGAAGCCAGCCACCTACTCGGCCTTTATCATGCCGGAGCGGCTGGTGGTGCCCGCTGGCAATAAGGGCCCGATTGCCGAGATCATCGGCAGCGGGCCTTACCGGTTCCTGCAAAACGAACGCGTCGCCGGCTCCCGTGTCGCCTATGCCCGCAACGAGGCCTATCTACCGCGCCAGGAAGCGCCGAATTGGGGCACTGGCGGCAGAGTCGCCTATTTCGACCGTGTGGTGTGGAACGTCATCCCCGATGCCGGCACCGCTGCGGCGGCGCTGCAAAAAGGCGAGGTGGATTGGTGGGAATTGCCGCCGGTCGATCTTGTGCCATTGCTCCGCGCCGACCCCAACCTCAGGGTCTTGGTCAAAGACATCGTCGGCGGCGAAGCCGGCCTGCGCATGCATGCCCGCGTCGCTCCATTCGATAATCCCGGCATCCGCCGCGCGGTGCTCACCAGCATCGACCAGGCCGAATACATGCAGGCCATCGCCGGCGACGACCGCAGCCTCTGGCGCGATAAAGTCGGCGTCTGGAGCATCGGCAAGCCGATGAGCACCGATGCCGGGATTGAGGTCATGTCCGGCGATCTGGCCAAAGCCAGGCAAATGCTGACCGATGCCGGTTACAAAGGCGAAACCGTGGCCATCCTGGCCCCCGCCGATGTGCCAACGCTCTACACCTTCGCCCAGATCACCGCCGACCGCTTGCAACGCGTCGGCATGAAGGTGGACCTGCAAACCATGGATTTCGGCACCATGATCCAGCGCCGCAACAATCGCGGCCTGCCGGATAAAGGCGGCTGGAGCATGTTCTTCGTCTGGTTCGATGGGGTAAACCGCTTTAACCCAGCGTCCAATCTCGGCATCACCGGCACCTATTTCGGCTGGCCGGAGGTGCCCGAAATCGACGCCCTGCGCGAGCAGTGGTTCGAAGCCCCGGACGAGGCGAGCCAACGCGACCTGGCCCGCAAAATCCAATTGCTGGTCTGGCGCGACGTGCCCTTCATCCCGCTCGGGACCTATTACCAAAGCACCGCCTTCCATAAATCGTTGACCGGGATCAGCCGGGCCGGGGTGGAATTCGTCAACGTCAAACGGGGGTAACGATCATGCGCATGCGCCGACGTGACCTGCTGGCCGGAGCGCCATTCGTTGTCGCCGGCCTGACCGCCCCCGCCCAGGGGCAGACCAGCGACACGCTGATCTTCGTGCCGGTTG
>Ga0164296_1002987_pt1 | contig 16316 bp, 13 predicted proteins | sample GEODES057metaG_FD_113533 | JGI IMG/M metagenome (GOLD analysis project Ga0164296, IMG submission 113533) | Dystrophic lake water microbial communities from Trout Bog Lake, Wisconsin, USA - GEODES057 metaG | ecosystem: Environmental > Aquatic > Freshwater > Lake | place: USA: Trout Bog Lake... | reverse complement strand
TTATGAACGCCTGTCGAACGCTTGAATGAAGCAGGTGAAAATCTTTGTAAATAATGCCAGTTAATTTTTGTTCTTCAGAACGAAATAGATAGATGTTTAGTATTTAATCCAATTGTCGAATAGCTCTATTCTAAAGCAATACTAAGCAAAGTATATTTAATTTGTTTTAAAAAAAGTTTATTTACCAATACAGAACGAACTGAAAATAAGGTCCAGTTGATCCTCATTCGTAATCTCACCAGTTATCAATCCCAAATAATATAGACACTGCTTTATGTCAAGGCTCAACAAATCACCCGGCACTTTATTCTTTACCCCTTCTTCTACTTCTTGCAACGAATTAGAAAGTTGTTTCAAAGCATCATAATGCCGAACATTAGTTATGATTGTCGATTCAGTATTTATGTCGCCATCTACCGCAAGTGTAACCAATTCTTTTTTTAATATCTCCAAATTCAGCTTCTCTTTAGCCGAGATAAAAATCAAGTTTGTTAAATTAGCAAACTCATTATGCTTTGTCTTATTGCTAATATCCAATTTATTCCCCACCAAAAGATACTTAATACCTTGTTGCACAAAATCAGAAACCATACTTTCAATTTCTAAAAGTGTAATTGTATTCAAATCAAATAAGTAAACTACCAAATCTGACATTCGCATTTTCTCATAGCTCTTTTCTATGCCCAAGTTCTCTATCCTATCACCTGCAAAAGCCCTGATACCAGCCGTATCAACCAGCCTAAATAATACGCCATCAATATTCAAAACCTCTTCAATAGTATCGCGGGTAGTCCCAGCAATGTCGCTGACGATTGCCCTATTTTCATTCAATAAAGCATTCAACAAAGTAGATTTCCCAGTATTTGGTTTGCCAATTATCGCAACCTGAACTCCATTTTTGATAACATTTCCAAGCCTAAAAGAATTTAATAGTTTATCATTTGCAACGATTAATTCTTTGATAAGTTTCTCTAATAAACTTCTATCGGCAAATTCAACATCCTCTGTAGCAAAATCTAATTCTAGTTCAATCATAGAGGAAAAATAAATCAATCTTTCCCTCAGAAAACTTAAATCAGATTTAAATCCACCGCGTATATTTTTAATTGCATTGTTTTTACTAGCTTCTGTATTACTTGCTATCAAATCAGCAACGGCTTCTGCCTGAGTTAAATCCAATTTTCCATTCATAAAAGCACGTTGTGTAAACTCTCCTGGTTTGGCCAGTCTACACCCCTCCTTAATTAAAATATTAATAATTCTTTCCTGAATAAATACAGAACCATGACAACTTATTTCAATAACATCTTCCCCAGTATAAGAATTAGGATTTTTATATAAAGCAATAACTACTTCATCAATAATTTCTTGCTCATATCTAAGCAATCCAACATGTAGTGTATGGCTAGCTTGCTCATTTAAGTTCTTTGCTTTAAATAATTTATTAACTATGGCAATTGTTTTATTTCCACTTAATCTAATTACGCAAATTGCCCCAATTCCCTTAGGAGTTATTAAAGCAACTATAGTATCATTCCAATCTGTAAAGTAACTTTTCATTAACTAATATTATAAATAAAATTGCAAAAAAAAAGCTTTCTCGAAATGAGAAAGCTTTTCAAAGTATATAATATAATTTTATTCTTCTACAACAAAAGTAATTGCTTGACTAACTCGATAAGATACATTATGTCCATTTTGTACAGCCGGTTTCCAAGCTGGTCCCTTTTTTATAACCCTAATTGCTTCTTCTCGTGTTCCATAAGGAGAAGGATCAGCTTGAATATCGCTTATATTACCATTCTTATCCACAAGAAAATTTACCTTAACGGTATATTTACCCGGAGGGGCGCCATTTTCCGAAGGCAAGGTATTGTTTAAATTTCTCTCCAAATATTTCTTCCAAGCAGGAAGACCTCCAGGAAACTCAGCTTCGATTTGCACAGACGTAAAAACTTTATCGTAATCTTCATCTTGTTTAGGAGCCTCTACAACACCTGTACCTTTACTTTCAACGGGAGGAGCCACAACACCTTCATCCTTTGCTCCCTCTTGATTTATGGTACCAATTTTAGTATCTTCCAACTTCTCTTGTTCTGGAGGTGGTTCTTTTACTTCCTCATCCTTAACAATCTTTGGGGGTGTAAATTTAGTAATTTCCACTTTAGGTGGTTCTTGTTTTGGGGGAGGAGGCGGTGGCGGGGGTTCATTCTTTTTATCCTCCTTTTTTAAATCTTCTAAGTTAACATCTTGTACAATAATCTCACTCTTCTTCTCAGATTTAAAAGAAGTAGCTAAAACCGACACCAAAAAAACAAATAAACAAATTGAGATTGTTCCAATTAAAGCGTAAGTAATCCGTTTATTATAAGTCTTACGCAAATCGTACGCACCATAAGATTTGTTTTTCCCATCAAATATGATGTCTAAAATATCTGCAGATAATATCTTATTAACTTCCATTATTCAAAGCTTAAAATTATATATAATCGAAATTAACTCTTACTCACTATTTAGCAGAACCTGCTTTCTCTGTCGCCAAAATCAACTGATTTTCCCCCTCAGATATATCAACTAATGCATAACGTTTTACAACATTAATTGCCATCTCATCTAGTATGTCAATAACATTTTTATAATTGCACTCATCATTTGGTTTGATTACTACAAAAAAATCCTTTTCGTCAGTAGTCCGTTTTTTGTTGATTATAGCTTCACGAATATCTTTAAAATTGGAACTCTTGAAATTTTTTCCGGCAGGATCAAGAATGCCTTCATAATAAAATATATTATCGTCTTTTCCTAATAATATTGTGAACGCACCAGAATTTTTTATTTTAGTATCATCTTGAGGTTTATCAGCTTCCTTGGGCAAATTTAATTTGAAGGCCGTTGGTTGACTCATTGTTGTAGTAAAAATAAAAAAAGTAATCAACAAAAAACCTAAATCAACCATTGGAGTCAAATCAATTCTAGTCGACAGTTTTTTACTTTTCTTTACACCTGGACCTTTCTTATGCCCACCCCCACCTGAGGTATCCATTTCTGCCATGGTATCTAAAATTTATTTCTAAAATAATGTTATTCGGTTGGTTTAACTGCATCAGACTTAACCTGATTCATTTTCCATAAATCTGAGCCCAATGGAACACTCTCTGGGTTAGTTACCATCTGAAACTTTAAAAAATTATTTTTCTTAAACGCAAAAAGAACATTCTTAAAAGAAGGATATTTAGCAAGATTATCACCTTTCAAAAGCAAATTCATCTTTTGTCCAAGATAAGCATCATTAATAATTTTTAGCCATTCAACCAACTCATTTTGGGCACTGTCTTTACACAAGATACCAGGCAAAAGATTGCCTTTTCTATCTTGCTCAGGAATAGCCAAAAAAGAAGGCAATTGACTAAAACTTGTACCAAAAAAAGCAGATTTAGCAAATGCCTTCACGTCAATATTTAGATTTTTTTCAGTATTTAAAGTATTTGCAATATATTGTTTTTTTGATTCATCATCCATTGAGAGAAAAACCTTACCATTTTTGTCGATAGTAATTAGTACAACATCTTTATCGGGAGCGACTTTTGAAGCTACAGAACTCGGTGTTACTACAGTAATTGCCTCTGAAGGTTTAAATTTAGTAGTTAAGATGAAAAAACTAAGTAACAAGAAGGCAACATCGCACATTGCCGTCATATCAATAGAGGTACTCTTCCTTGGTAACTTAGGGCGAGACATTTTAATTATAATTTAAATAAAAACAATTATTTGTAATTTGATGCAAAACTTTGTGTCAAAGTAAAGCCTGATTCATCAATTCCGTATGTAATTGAATCAATTCTTGTAGTAAATATATTGTACATTATAATTGAAATCGCAGATGTACCAATACCCAAAGCAGTATTATATAAAGCTTCTGATATACCTTGGGACAACTTTTGTGCAGCTTCACCACCACCGCTATCTCCAAGAGCAGAAAACGATCTAATCATACCTAATACAGTACCCAACAATCCCAAAAGGGTGGCAACAGATGCTATAGTAGATAAAAACACTAAATTCTTTTCCAACATTGGAAGCTCTAAAGCTGTAGCTTCTTCTACTTCTTTCTGTATGTTTAATACTTTTTGCTCTGTGGTTAGTTCCGTATTATTAATCATTTCTTTATACTTATGCAAACCACCTTTCATAACATTAGCAACAGCACCCTTTTGCTTGTCGCACTCTGCTAAGGCCTTATCAATTTCTTTATTTGCTAAATGAAATTGTATTTTTCTTATAAACTCAGAAATATTACCAGTTCCAGCAGCCTTTATAACAGTTAGCAATCTTTCAATTACAAAAGTTAGCACTGTTAAAAAACAACCTATAAGTATTGGAACAATAATACCACCTAAATACATCTTTGAGAATCCACCAATTGGACCTTCGTGGGATGGCCAGAACCAAGCTCCCGATGTATCTGGTTTAGTGAAATTACTTGGGTTACCGATTATAAATCTCCAAATCACATATCCCATGAAAATACATATAAACGGAGCGACTGAAGAAATTAAATTACTTGACTTCTTAACTTGATTACTACTAACTGATTTACTTACTGTTACTGTTGATTTAATATCAGACATAAATTTAAATTTACAATTTTAATATGACCACAAACTCTGTTCGTAATTAAATACTTTTTCCTTTACGGCATCTCCCTCTAATAATATAAACAACGTATTCTTGCCGTATTTTTCTTTAAGAGATTGATCAAACGGATTGTCTAATGTTGTTTTAGTAATATAACTACTAAACATTCTACTTTCGAATAAATCTTCCCAACTCATCCTAGCACCAAAGTTTTTCGGATTGTATACTTCATATTTAGCTAATGTAGAACGTAAATCAGGATAATATAACCAAAACAAAGTTCTCATTTGACCTAATGAAGTACCATCAGATAAAGTAATCGGCATTTCTGGAGCGATTCCCAATATCCTTGTATATAAACGAGATGTTTCTTTATCAAAAACCACTTCCTCCTTAATCTTAAATTTATATACAGAATCTAAACTTGGTTCTTTAGACATAATATTGTATTTAACAATATTACCGTCTAAATCTTGCACAGGAATAGTATCAGGCTTTCCAGAAGCTAGGGTCCCGATAGCTTGCTGAGCAGTTAAAGGTGTAGTAAACCTATCATCAATAGCATCAAATGCAGTGACTCCATTTTTTATTGCACTTATTAGTATTGAAACGAAACGCTGGCTACCATTATCTTCAACTAAAGAATATCGAAATGGTAAATTAATTTTCTCCCGCGCATCAATCTCTCTCCAAATTCTTTGTTTATAAACCGCATCATCTTCACGAATATTTTTGTACACAAGAGGAGTCCTATCCTTAACAAGATTCCTTTCTATTGAATTGTCATTTCTTAATGAAACTTTTACAGTATCATTAAGACCACTTCCTGAACCAGAAGACTGATTTACATAAACGTACGGAATATTAGTAGCCTTATTCTGAGTTTGAGGTTGACTACTAGGCTGCTGAACAGGAGCGACTACATTACTTTTATCTGTCTTTGAAGAAGCACGCTTAGTAGCAGGCCTCCTTGTTGCAGGTTTCCTTTTTTGTTGAGCCTGAACAACTCCTAGACTCAAAAAAGAAACTAATAAAACAAAAGACAAAACTATCTTATTCATAAATTAATTTGTTAGGTTAAATCCTATTAAAGGTAAGCTTCTAGTTCTACCATCTGGTCCAACAGCTTTGATATCGTCGAAAGTAACAGTAGTTCCATTAACGCACCTATCAATCACCCTTCTTGCTTCAGGAGAAAAGGCAGCACCATTATTTTGTGCTATCCCAGGATTTTCTGTAAACCCTTTACCGGTAGCATAAAGTGTATAACTAGTAATGTTATATTTTACACCTTCGAAAATAAAATTTTCCAAGTCAGCTCTTAACCCTTGTTGCGATTTAAATTCATTAGCAGAAAGTTTACCACCTTTACTACGACCAACCATAGCCACCGGATCTGGAATTGGTTTAACTCTGAACTTAAAAGGAGTAGATTTACCATCAACAGTCACAGTAATATTAGACTCAGTACCACCAGAAACTGTAACATCGTATTTACCAGCAGCTGTTTTAGTCAAATTTCCGTTATCAATTGAAACTTGAGTAGCTTCATCTCCTTTTGTACCACCTGAAACACTAATTGGATTTGGCAGACCAATATAGAAAATCTTAGTTGCATCTGCACTAACGCTAGCACCTGTAGGTGACCCTACCGTGTATTTTATTTCTTTATCAAGTGTCGCCAACTCGCCGTTAGGCTTTTTGAAAGTAATTGAAACTTTCTTTGTATAAGCTCCGGGGCCTCCTACTTTAGTTTTATATTCTGCAACACCATCTGCATTTAGAGGTATTGTAGATCCATCAACAGATACTATAGGTTGAGCAGCACTACTAAAAGCTCCAACACCTCCGGTAATTGTTAGTTCTTGGTCTGGCATTAAGTATTCAGAACTTTGACTTGCAATCGCTTGGAACTTATCATACACAACCTTCACAGAACCTATTTTCTTGTGACAAAATTCAACTACTTGAGCTTCGCTATTCTTAACATCATTCTGAAATTTGCTTAGTATAGTTATAGAAGCAATAATGGGAGTCATGTGAAAATAAGCATAAGCCCAATCTTTTTTTCCCAACTCACTCTTAGATTCGGGGATTGAAAGATCTAAAGGCAAAGAATTCTGAAACTCATTATTAATTTCAGGATCAATCGCTAAAAGTTGAGTTTTAAAATCAGTTAATTTCTGTAATAATTCTTCACCCTTTTTCTTACCCTCACCCTCTACAAACAAACGAGTAGCAGCATCCAAATTATCTAAAGCAAACTCTTCTTTACCATCCTTATCCAATTTTAATTTACCTGCTTTTTTTAAATCTAGTTTATAACTTTCTAAAGAAGCAGTAACCTCATCTGCTAAAGCTTGTGCTTTTAAAGCTTTTGGCTGCCAAACTGCTGCCGAATCTTTAGTTTCAGCTTTATTAAGCAAATCTTTGAAAGAATCAAACAGTGTTTTGTTCTTACCGTCTATAGCAGTATTTGAATTTTCTAAACTCTTATTAACAGTCTTAAATGCGTTTAAAATTTCTGACGATACATTCAATGCCAACATTGCAGTCAACACCAAATACATCACATTTATCATTTTCTGCCGCGGCTCTTTGGGTAATGACATAATTAGTTAAATATTAATTATTTTAAAATATTATTTATCGTTTCTCTAACTTAAGCCCTACCCTGCATGGCAGTCAACATATTTCCATAAACTTGATTTAGTTTACCTAAGTTGTTCGCCAATGTGGCAATTTGCTCTTTCGCCTTAACTGCATCTACAGCTGTACCTTCCATTGTTGTGGCAACTTGAGAAAGTTTACCGTAGAATTGATTAATTGCTTTCAAATGGTTATTACTTTCTTGCAACTCTAATTCATATATTGTATTTATTGAAGACAGATTTTTTGTCAAATTTTGTACTTGACTATGAAATTGTTTGGTCGCATCGGCAGCATTTCCTAAAGTTGCAAAAGCAGCAGTTGTTTGATTAAAAGCTCCAGTAATAGCGCTTAACGATTCTGATGCAGCCTTTGTTTTGGTACTAAAATCAGCTGTTGATTTAACAACATCACCAATCTCACCAATATTTGAAACAGTAGAATCAAGTTTCTTGAAACTATCACCCAATTTTGCTAAACTAGTTGGAGTAATATCAGCCTCAGACAACATTTTTTCCATTGTTTTTAAGGCAGTATTACCTTTTACTTGTTCTACCGGCGCAACAGAATGACCTGCATCAGGGGGAGGCAAAATAGCATAAACAAGGAATATTAATGCTTCTGTTCCAAGCCCAATGGGCAAGGTGATGTCTGCAATTGCATAGTGTTGAATTTTAAATAAAGCCCCTATAATTACTATAGATGCACCCACACACACAAAGATGTTCAATAATCTGCTTTGAAAAGGAGAAAGTCCTGCTGCCATTTTTAGATTTTTTAAAAATTGTTAGATAAAATTAAATGTATGCTTATGAATAAAAAAAACTATCTTCTAGGAACTAAATCTATTACACACCTAAATCCTATATAAGACTTTGATGTATCCTGATATTCATAGTTCCTAGTGCTTGTTTGTAGAAAGTAACCAACATCTTTCCAACTCCCCCCCCTTACTACTTTTCTTTTCATTCGTGGAGGATCTGAATCTTTTGCATCGTATCTTAAATCAGGACTCATATCATGAACAATATTATATGCACCTTCATTGAAATAAGAGTTTGTCCATTCTGCCACATTGCCTGCCATGTTATATAAACCATATCCGTTTGGCCAGTAAGCATCTACGCGTACAGTGTAGAAGCCACCATCCTCAGCATAATTACCTCTACCAGGTTTGAAATTAGCAAGCAAACATCCTTTTTTATTTCTCAGATAGTAGTTGCCCCAAGGATACATTGAATTGCTTCTGCCTCCACGAGCAGCATATTCCCACTCAGCTTCACTAGGCAATCTAAAGTCACTTTCAACAGCCATCTTTTTAGACTCTAGGTATGAGTTAAGTTTTCTTGTCCTCCAATTACAAAATGCAACCGCTTGTTTCCAATTGACGCCAACTACAGGGTAGTTACCAAATGAAGGATGCGCAAAATACCTTTTTGTCATTGGTTCATTGTAAGAATAAGCAAAATCCTTCATCCAAACCGAGGTATCTGGGTAGGCAGGAATCTGTTTTTTGTCAATAAAGCTTAAAGGGTTTCTCTTGAATGCTTCCCTATTTTCAGGTTTTTCTACTTCTTGAAAATTAATTTCATTATATAAGTAAACTAATTTCTCTGGATTGAAAAAAGGCTTTGTACCCTGAGCATCAACCTTGATATAGTAACCAGAACTTGCCAACTGATCTTTAAATTTGGCATCTTCATACTTTATGCTCTTCAACTGCTTCCAATGTACAATAGTATCATAGTACGGAGCACCAAGCATAACAGCAACTGTAGAATCACGCACCCAATAAACAAACTCACGATATTTATTATTCGTAAGCTCAGTTGCATCCATCCAAAAACCTGGTATCGATACTTCCCTATTTCTAGAAGTGAATGTATAATTTATATCTTCATCACTAGGTCCCATGTGAAAGTTGCCTGGTGGAACATATACCATACCTAAAGGCATGGACATACTAGGCTTAGAATTTGGAGAAACCCCATGAACCTGACCATCATCAATCGCACCACCTTTGGATTTAGGTTTGCCACAACTACCTAATCCCACGACAAGAAGAGTAGCAAAAACAAAAAACAAATAATTTTTAATCATAAAATAAAATTACTAGATGGCAAATATATATTTTAGTTCGAAAGTTCAAACAAATTAATTAATTTTTATTAAAACTCCCTCGTAAGCAATGAAGGGCAACTTAAAAAATAACATTAATTATTAAACACAAACTTCAATAGTAACATCTCAAATTGATAGTACCTTAAAAAAGTAATATTTATTAAAACAACATCAAACTTAAAATAAGGACTGTTAACGAACGACACAAAAGCCAAGCATCCATTAAAATCGAATGCAAGTAAAGGATAATTTTCCATTTGTGGAGTTTGCAAGTGCAATATTTTTTTTATTATCCTGTATTTTAACATTTAAGTTAAATATTTCACACTTTCTCTCTAAATAAGACCCTTTCCAACCTAAAGGTAACTCACCAATTCTTCAAATGACATTAAAATAGTCAAAACCCCAACTCGAAATTATTGATGTGTAACATAAAATTAGTAACTTGACAAGTGGCAAATCTAAATTTATATTTATATCACCTATCCTGCACCATCCTGCCTTATGAAATTCTTGACTTAGTTTCCTCCATATATCCCAATTATATCATTGTTTTTAGTTTAAGTCTTGTATCCTACTTACCACGTGTTTTTTTTATACATAATAACTTCTATGCTCTTTATCGATTATTTGTAACACGATTAAATCATTTTTTCAATAAAAGAAAGATTACTCAAGAAAAAAAATATCATATTAACCAGCTCGATATTTTGATTATTTACTTATTTCTGTAAACAAAACAAAAAAGCCACTCTATTAAATAGAGTGGCTTTGTATTAAAAAATCAACTTAGTTTATTTTTTAGCCTTTCCTGCCTCACCTTCTTCAAGTTTAGCACGGATGTCAGCTAGCGCACTCAATTCACCTAGTGTAGTTTTTTCAACTTTAGCTTGAATAACTTTCACTTCTTTTTGAGTTTTCTCAGCTTCGGCTCTTGCTTCCTTCTTAGCAGACTCTTTTACTTCAATTTGTGCTTGTTCCCAAACACGGCTATGACTTAAAAGAATACGCTTATCGTTCCTGTCAAATTCTATTACAATAAACTCTAGTGTCTCTTCAGCAACTACAGATTTGCCATCTTCTTTGTTAAGATGACGTGTTGGTGCAAAACCTTCCAATCCATAAGCCAATTGAACCAAAGCTCCCTTGTCGTCCCTACGAGTAACAGTACCTTCGTGTTTGGTACCAACACCGAAGGTTTCTTCCAGGGCATTCCAAGGATCTTCTTCCAATTGTTTGTGACCAAGTTGCAACTTGCGATTGTCTTTGTCGATACCCATAATGATAATATCGATGTATTGACCAACTTTCACATAATCGCTTGGATGATTCAAACGCTTCAACCAGCTCAAATCACTGATATGAATCATACCACCAATACCTGGTTCCATTTCTACAAATACACCATAAGGAGTGATGTTTTTAACCAATCCTTTATGTCTGCTTTCAACACCATATTTGTTTTCTATAGTATCCCAAGGGTCGCTTGTCATTTGTTTGATAGACAAACTCATCTTGCGGGTATCCTTATCCAAAGTAACAACCTTAGAATCATGTTCGTCACCTAGTTTGAAGAACTCCTTAGCATTTACTGGCGTATTTGCCCAAGAGATTTCACTTACGTGTACCAAACCTTCTACACCTGGTTGAACTTCTAAGAAAGCACCATAATCTTCTATGTTAACAACCCTACCACGAACTACGGAACCTTCTCCAAGTCCTTCTGGCAATACATCCCAAGGATGTGGAGTCAATTGTTTTAACCCTAAGCTGATACGTTTCTTATCATCATCAAAGTCTAATACAACAACATTTATCTTTTGGTCTATTTTCAACAAATCGCTTGGATGAGAAATCCTGCCCCAAGAAATATCCGTGATATATAATAAACCATCCAATCCACCTAAGTCCATGAAAGCACCAAAGTCTGTAAGGTTCTTAACAACACCTTCCAATACTTGACCCTTTTCTAGTTTGCTCATTATGTTTACACGTTGAGCTTCCATATCGCTTTCAATCAGAGCCTTGTGGGATACAACAGCGTTCTTGATTGTTTCATTTATCTTAACAACCTTGAATTCCATTGTCTTACCTACAAACTGATCGTAGTCTGCTACAGGCTTCACATCTATCTGAGAACCAGGTAAGAATGTTTCCATTCCATATATTTCTACAATCAAGCCACCCTTTGTTTTGCTGGTAACATAACCCGAAACAACTTCGCCAGTTTTGCAAAGCTCAACAATACGTTGCCAAGCACGGTAGTTTTTGGCACTTTTACGGCTAAGGGTAAGGTTGCCATTCTTGTCTTCCTTTTCCACAACCATTACTTCTACCAAATCACCTATTTTAAGCGTTGGATTATCACGGAACTCATTCAATGAAATCAATCCATCACTCTTGAAGCCAATGTTTACAACAACGTCTGTTTTGGTCAATCCAACAACCAAACCATCCATTATTTCACCATCTTCAATTTGTACGAAGGTATTTTCATACACCTTGTCGTATTTTTCTTTCTCTTCTTTGGCATAAAGACTAACGTTACGTTTGTCTACGCTCCAATCAAAATCATCATGCGGAGTAGCAATTGTTTCTTCAACTGGTTGTTGTGCCACAACTGGTACAGACAATTCAGGTTCAGTAACAAATTCAGTGGCAACCACTTCTTCAACAGCAGGAGCAACAACTTCAACGATTGGTTCAGCAGGCGCTGGTGCAACGGTTGCTTCGACAACTACTACTGGTTCTTCAACCGCAATAACTGCTGGAGCTTCTTCTTCGGCAACTTCTGTTGCTGGCTCTTCTACGGCAACTACCGCGGGTGTTTCTTCTTCAGCAGCTACTGCTGTTTCTTCAACTGCAATGGCTACTGGTGTTTCTTCTTCGGCAACTTCTGTTGCTGTTTCTTCCACAGGTGTGTTTGTTGTTGCAGTGGCGACTACTTCAACCTCTTCGGTTGCGGCGCTGTCCTGGGCATCTGCATTTAGTTGTTTAACAAATAAATTCATTGTAAATAATCCGAAGCTTTTTTATTTCGGGTTGCAAATGTACGGAAGTGTTTTGGAATATTGATTTCTTAAACAGAGTTATGAAATATGAATGAGGAGTTATGAGTTTATAAGGGTGCATAAAAGTTTTTCGCTAAATGAGTTTCGTGGAGACACGAAACTCGGCGTGCTGCTTCGATTCGTGTCCTCACGAAGCGAAAAAGTTTTATGCACCCGTTTATAATGGAATAATTAGAAATAAAAAAGGCTTTTAAAAAGTTCTACCTTTCTAAAAGTCTCCTGCTATTTAGTTGCACTCATAACTCATATTTCATAACTCATCGCTTTAGCCCTACCCCGCCATCACCCTGATGGGGTCACTCCATGCACCTTTGCCCAATGAATTAATAGCTGCAACCCTTATAAAGATTGCTGTTTCGGTAGCCAAGCCGGTTATCTTCATACTTGCCTTAGTGCTGGTACACTCTGTATTTACCCAATTGTCATTACCATTTGCGCTTTTGTGTGCAATGTAACTTTTTGCATTTCTTATCCCCTTCCAGCGAACATTTATTTGCCCAGAAAAGAAACCTGCCTTACCCTTTACACTCATTACTTTGGTCATTGGAGCTGGCTTTCCAGATTTGCCCTTTACGTTTAGAGTTGTACTTTCTATTTTCTCTTTGTCGCCGCCACTTGTCAGATTAACGTACAATGTAAACGAAGCCATCAGTTTGTTGTGGCTTGTATTGGCAATCCTCAATGCGGTTGTTTTTGCTTTGCCGCCATCTTTTGCATTGAGGGATGCTTGTTCCAACGCATTTACCGATGTGGTTATGTTTGCCAATGACGGCGAAAGACTAGTATAGTTTATATTACCCGTTGTTGCGTTCACAATGTTGCGGGTGCTGACTATTTTCTCGTCGATTGGTTTCCCCTTAAAGTTTAATGCTGCTACTGACATGATCGTATGTTTTGGATTGTGTATCAACCACCAAAACCTAGTTTATTTTCACTTTTCAAGTTGCTATAAAATTTGCTTTCAAATAAAGTACTAAAGGTACGCCAATACTTACCAGTAAATACGAATAATAATTACCCAACGCTAATCTTTAACGTTTACTGATTTGAGCGTTAATGCCACAAATCCGCATGGGTTTATTTAAAAAGCTCGTGGGTTTATTTAAAAACCACGAGCTTTTGTTTTAAACCCACAAGGTTTATGGATAAACCCATGCGGTTATTTTGTAAACCCACACGGAATTACAGTAATTCCGTGTGGATTAATTTAAAAACCACGAGGTTTTGTTGCAAACCCACGAGGTCAATTTTAAAACCCACGCGTATTTGGAAGAAAGTAGTTGTAGTTTTTGGCAATAATAATCATCAAATACACTGTCCATTATAAATTATCAGTTTATGCTCAGCATATCCAATAATTCCCCACCTTTGGGGATTTGGAAAAGGAGAGTCCGTTGAAAATAAGTTTGTAAGAATCCTTCTTTTTATAAAGTTTGTTTTGGGGGAGTGGTGGTTGCTGGGAATGGGGTCGAATGGTAGACACAAGGCCTCTTATTAAAGATTTTGCCAGAATGATGCTTAATTATATTTAAAATAGTTTTTTGATGGGTAGTGGGGATGGTGTTAATTTGTGTAGCGGAAATAGTAATTTCATTTACGTTGTTTGATTTATTCTTGGGGGATACTATTTATTTCTTAGTAATTGGAGATTAAATAAAGTACGTTTGCAAACTTGAAGAATAAGAAAAAATACTAGAATAATGACAGATATACCAAAGTTGAGAATAAGAATAAAGGATTTCAGGGCGATAAAAGAAGCTGATATCATCTTAAATGGGATAACAGTCGTGGCAGGTATAAATGGATGTGGCAAAAGTTCAATTTCTAAACTGCTTTACCGTACAGTAAAGACCTCTATAGATTTCAATAAAATAGTTGCCAAAAATCTTTCTATTAAACTAAAAGACATAAGGCGCTATTTAGATGAATTATCAAGCGAAATGTATTTTCTATATCGAGAAAATATAGAATTTAAAGAGAAAACAGGAAAAACGGAATTCGATTTTAGAATTGGGGCTTCTCGTCTTTTTAGTTTTAGTGATGTTGATCTAAAGGAGCAAGAGAATAAAATATTATCTGCCCTTGATGTATTCAGAATAGCATTTGAAGAATTGCCACAAGAATTCAAGAAGAATGAAAGGTATAAAAGCAGGTTATATAGATTAGAAAGGTTTTTTAAGGAAGAGTTTTTTGGGATAGGTATTGATGATAAGGTGGGGGATATCCCTGTCATATTAGAGAAGCTAAAAGAAAATATAGTAAAAGAATTTCAAGATGCATATTTAAACATTGAAAATAGACCAATTGAAATTTTAGATGATATTATCGACGATTATTTTACAGAAGATGTTGAAGTAGATAATTTTGATATTGAAGAATTAGGTGCTTTAATAACGGATAGAGCTGAAAAGAAATTATCCAATTTTTTGACCATAAACAAAGTTGCATATATTGATACTCCTGTAATAATAGGAGTTGAAAATATTGGGAACACAAATATTCAGCATTGGGAAGAATTAGACTTACTGCTAAAGCGTAAAGGAGAAAACATAAACAAACAAAGTAAAATAAGTTCAATCCTGAAAGACGAAATAATAGAGGGTGAGAGTAATTATGATAGTAATAATGACACTTTTGTTTATAAAAGGAAAGATGAATTCTCTATAGACTTATTAAGCTGCGCAACTGGATTGAAATCTTTTAGTCTTCTCCAGATACTTTACAATAATGGTTTTTTAGACAATAAAACATTATTAATTCTTGACGAGCCAGAAGTTCACTTACATCCAGAGTGGATTGTACAATATGCTAGGCTAGTAGTACTCCTTCATAAAGAATTTAAAGTGAATTTTTTAATTAATAGCCATAATCCAGATATGGTAATGGCTATTAAATTTATTGCAAAAAAGGAATTAGAGAATGATTCTGTAAACTTTTATTATGCTAAAGAAGCAGAAAAATATAGTTTCGATTATATAAATTCTCATGATGATATCGAACAAATCTTTGGGTCTTTTAATTCTTCTTTGGATAGAATTAACGAGTATGGTGCAACAGAAGAGTAAATTATGAGATATAACCAAATAGCTACAGAATCACATCCCCTTGCATTGAGGTATCCAAAACATCTTCAAAATATCAACGCAATTATTGTAAGAGAAGGTGGGATGATTCAACCTTTTACCAATGAAGTGGCAATAAATCTAGATGAGGCTAAAAGAAATTCTGATAACACAGATGTAAAAGAAATGTGTTCAATGGATATGCTTTTAGAGATAAGTAATCAGAATGATACTGTATTGTCGTTATTGGTTGAGTTTAAACTCGATTGTAAAAATGCACAAAATATTTCCGAGAAGGAGTATAGAAAAAAAATAAGGCATTCTAAAATATTATTATTTGGTAGTGGAATACCTATTCATCATAAATATGTTTTTATTTTCAATGATAATCTTTTAAACTTATCACGAAGAATTATAAGCCAAAGACTAACAAATGCTTTTGCAGAAGTTTTAAGTATTGATGAATTCAAGACAAACTATTTTTAAGCGCAAAACAAATCCCCAACTGGTACAGGAGTGGTTGAAAATCGAGAACTCGAGCAGGACTCCCAGCCTATTCATAGCCGTTACTAAATCGAGACCGTTGCAAAACCTTCGACCTGCCTTTACATCTGATTTTTGCCTTGTTTTTTTGGTTAATCTTTAATCATTTCGCCAAACGTTTTTCTTTTACTTCTTTTTTATGTTTTCAGAAAGTGTTTTTATACCTTCTTTATTGGTCTATCTAGCCAATAAATTGCTATTGGACATAACTATCCCAGGTGAACAGTAGAGATTG
>Ga0164296_1002986_pt1 | contig 16331 bp, 16 predicted proteins | sample GEODES057metaG_FD_113533 | JGI IMG/M metagenome (GOLD analysis project Ga0164296, IMG submission 113533) | Dystrophic lake water microbial communities from Trout Bog Lake, Wisconsin, USA - GEODES057 metaG | ecosystem: Environmental > Aquatic > Freshwater > Lake | place: USA: Trout Bog Lake... | reverse complement strand
GCCTGCCAAGGCCTACCAGTGTCAGGGCGCGGTCTTTGAATTCATTGCTGTATCGTTGTCGCTTCACGGTCTTCATGGTGCTTGTCCCTTATTCCCTGGTCCAGGATTTTAGAGCACCTCAGAGTTTTTGATCGTCGAATCGAGTGAGGCGATCAGGTTCTGCACCGGGACGGAGGCGTAGGTGCGGTTCAGGTTCGCCAGGCGGAGCTTGTCCTCTTCGGCCATGGCCTCGCGCTTGCGGCGCGCGGCCTCTTCCTCCGCTTTCACTTCAGCGGCCACCTTCATGCGGCGGTCTTCTTCGGCTTTACGGGCTTTAGCTTTCTCGGCAAGGATTTCATCGTACTTGCTGCGGTCGGTCCAGGTACCGCTCAGGCGGACGAAGCCCTTGTCAAAGCGGTCCACCTCGGCCTGGATGGCTTTGACGGCGGCATTGGCCGCGCTCGCCAGCAGGGGCGATTGCTTGGCCGCCGCTGCAAGCTGGGCCTGGATGCCCTTGCAGTGGTCCGCGTGCTGCTGCGTGGTGAAGTCCGCCTCAAACAACGCCCCGAAACGGATGTCCGTCACCAGCGACTCACGGGCCAGGAAGAACGGCTTGGTCTGGCCGATCTCATACTGCAGCCAGATGGGGCCGCTCGTGTCGGTGGAGAGGTACAGCGTGCCATTGTAGGCAGCCGGCGGGTCGCTCAGTGCTTTTTTGTAAATGACAAACCCTCGGGCAAACCGGGGTGCCTCCGCCCGGGAACTGATGGGGAGAAGCCCCAGCGAAAGTGCTCCCAAAAGTATGACGCGCAGGGGAAGAAGGCTCACGGACATTCCCTACCGGTAACGAAGCCCATGGGGTTGTCCAGAACGGAATGTGGCGAGCGATGGGGGCGCACTCTCGGTCCTGACTCTGCCCCGCGTACACCGACGGTTGTGCAAGCAGCCGCACCGATTCACCAGCGCACATGGGTTGAATACCCCAATGTTGTTTCCAGTCTCCTTCACCCCCCTCACGGCGTCACCACCCGCAGCCTTAGCATCAACTGCGTCCCGCTCCCGCGTGGCAGTGTCGCCTGAATCACGCGGGTGTGGCCGTCGTCGGAGAGCACGCTGGTGCTTGGCGTCGCCGTCGTCCAGGTGCTCAGGTCCGTGGACTGCTCCACCACATAAGTCAGATCAGTCGCTGCGTCGTTTTGCCGGTAGGTGAAGGTGAGGTTGCTGCCGTTCACGCTGAGTACCGGAAGCAGGGCGGTGGCGGCGGCAGTGGGCGGGGCGTTCAGGGCGTATTTGAGGAGGTTGCTGATGCCATCTTTGGCCGGAGTGGCCAGCGGGCCGCTGACGCTGGGGTCCAGCGCCTGCGCGGCGGTGAAGGTGGACGTGACCCAGGTCTTCCACGGCGTGCTGGCCGTCACGCCCATGCTCGTGCTGCTCACACCGCCGGTGCTCGCGCTGACGCTGGCGGCACCGGACGCATACGGGGTCGTGTACTGCCCGTTGCTGCTCACGCTGCCGTAACCCGTGGCAGCCCAGTTGAAGGTCGGCGGCACCGCGAGGGCCGTGCCAAATTGATCCCATCCCGTGGCGGTGAACTGCTGCGTGATCTGCGCCCCAATCACCGGCGCACCCGCCGCCACCGTCACACTCGTCAGCGTCTGGCTCACCGTCACCGGCACCGTGCTCGTCACCGTACCACCACCGCTATCCGCAATCGTGACCGTGAAAACGTAGCCCCCCGCCTGCATGAAGGTCGCCGTGGCGTTCTCCGCCGCGTTTGTGCCATTGGCGCTGAAGGTCGGCGCACTCGCGCCCGTGGGCAGCGTGGTCGCGGCCCAGGTGTAGGTCAGCGCGCTCTCCGCAAAGACATTGCTCGCACCCAGCACTGAGAGGGCGGTGCTGCTGGCTGCCACCGTGCCCGGTGCAGCCGCCGCAGCCGTGGCCACCGTGGGGCTGGCCGTGGCCAGCGCGGCGATCTGCGCGGCATTGAGCGATGTGTTGTAGATGCGCACCTCATCCAGCGCGCCATTGAAGCAGCGCGTGCTGCTGCTCGTGTCTTGTCCGAAAGTGGTCACGCCATCAAAGGCATCGGCCACGTTCGCCGCAGTGTTGGTGGCGCTCTGCATGCTGCCACCCTGCGGCTGCATGTACAGCGTGCCGTTGGTCGGCGTGACGACGAGGGCCACAAACGTCCACTGCCCGTTCGGCGGCACCAGGCCGGAGTTGAAGTTGTACGTGGCGGAGGCGTTGTTCCAGTTGTAGCGCAGCTCGTTGGCGCTGCCAAACAGCAGGCCGCTCGCCGTCGTTCCCGCACGGCAGAAGACCACGCCGGCGGATGAATTCTGCGTGCCGTTGCGCTTCACCCAGCCGGTGATCGTCATCGTGTTCGTGTTCAAATTCATCGCCGGGATGGTGGCGATGCTCGTGCTCGCTCCGGCAAAGGACAATGCGCCCGTGCCCTGGAGTCCCGTGGTCCACGTCGCTCCGGCCAGCGTGCAGGTGTAGGGATCTCCCGTCACATCCGCACTGGTGGTCCCGCTGCCTTCATCAAATTTGTACGCAGCCTGCAGTCCATTGATGACCACACTCACCGTCGCTGTCGCCGTATCGCCGATGCCATCGCTCACGGTGTAGGTGAAGGTATCGACACCCATCTGGCCAGTCTGCGGCGTGTACTGCAGCACCCCGCCGCCCAGATTGGTCACCGCACCGCGCGTGCCCTGCGTAAAGGCGCTCACGCTCAGCGTCGTGCCGTTCGGGCCGGTGTCATTAGATACCACATTCACCGTGCCTGCCACGCCGGGGTTCACACTCAGCGCATCATTTTGCGCCGCCATGAGCGAGATGCTGTCAAACGTCGCGGCGCAAAGTGACGCCGTGTTGGCGCTGTCCACCGCCAGGCCCACCAGCGCCGTGCTGCCCGTCATCGTCACCGTCGCGGAGCTTTGCTGCGTCCACGTCGTGCCATTGACGGAGGAGTACCCCGTGATCGTGCTGCCGCTGCGCACCAGCTTCACCCAGTACGGCGCAGCGCGGCCCCCGGTGTTGCTGTTGGTGCTGCTCGCGCCCGTGGTCGGGCGATATTGAAAGGCGGTGCCATTGCTCGGGGTGATCACCATCATCGCGTGCGCCGCGCCGGCGGCGTTGCTCTCCCGCATCATCACGCCCGCCTTCGCCCAGCCCGCTGTGTTTTGCTGCGACACCACACGGGCGATGATGGTGCCATCGCCGCCGAGATTTCGGTACACGTAGTGAAACTGGTCCGCCGTGCCCCAGATGTCGCTGCCTTCCCCATTCACCGTGAAGGTGCCGCTGCCGTCATACGCCGAGCCCGTCAGCGCCACCGATCCGACATCGGCCGAAACCCACGGCGCTGACACCACCGCCACGCTGGCGGAGGCGGAGAGCGGGCCCGTGGTGCTCGCGCTCACACTCGCCAGCGTGCCGCTGCCGGGGGAGGTGTACAGCCCCGTGGCACTCACGCTGCCGCCGCCTGAAACCACCGCCCAGGTGAAGCTCGGTTGCGCCGTCATGTTCACGCCAAATTGATCCTGCCCCGTCGCGCTGATCTGCTGCGTCTGCCCCGCCGTGAGGTTGGCGGTCGCGGGGGAAACCGTCACGCCCGTGAGCGTCTGGCTCACCGTCACGCTCACACTGCTCGTGGTGGAAAGGCCGGAGAGATCCGTGATCGTCACGGTAAAGGTGTAGCTGCCCGCGTGCTTGAAGGTCGCAGTGGTGCTCTTCGCATCATTCGTGCCATTGATCGAAAACGACGGCGTGGACACCCCGCTCGGCGCGGTTGTCGTCGTCCAGGTGTAGGTCAGGTTCGGCTCGCCGCCGCCATCGCTGTCCGCTCCCAGCACCGCCAGCGCCGTGGTCAGCCCGGTGATGCTCCCCGGCGTGGCAGACGCCGCCGTGGCCACCGTCGGCGCAGCATCGCCCGCAGTGTCCGGCGTGGTCAGCGTGGCAGCGGCAGACGGGATGCCACTGGCGATGACCACCACCGAATACGTGCCCGCCGGCAGATTCAGTGGCAGCGTGAATTCCGTGGTCTGCGTGCTCGCGCCCGTCTGCACAGCGGTGCTGCTCCAGTTGTAGCTGCGGGCAAAGTACACATTCCCCGTGCCGTCCGTCAGCCGCACGATGGGGTAGTTGTTCGCCATTTGGAAATCATCCCCATACGCAGCGCCTTCCGTGAAGCCGTTCAGGTTCGTCCCCGTCAGGTGGTAGCTGCCATCCGCATTGTGGGAGATGCTGCTGATCGTCGGCTGGTAGGTCATCACCGGGCTGCCCGTGGTGCTGGTGTATTCATACAGCGTGGAGCCCACATTCACCAGCACCGTGCCATCCGGCAAAGTCAGCATCTTCAGGCCGTAGGGCACGGTGTTGTACGTCGTGCCGGTGGGGCCGTTCACCTGCGCGATGGTGCCCGCCGTGGAGTCGTACTCAAAGAAACTCGTCGGCCCCGTCAGGTAGCCCGGCCCCGCCACAAACAGCACATTGCCATTCGTCATCACCGCACCGGGGGAGTCGCCGCAGTTCTGCCCGCCTGGCACATCCGGCCCCGCCACCCAGGTGCCCGGAGAGCTGGTGCCGCTGGGCGTGTAGAGCGCCGTGTGCGTGTACCCACGGAAGAACGCCTTGCCATTGGCCAGCATGTGCCCGCTCCCCGTCTCGCCGCCGCTGTACATCACATTCGGCGTGTTCGCATCCGCCACCCACAGGTTCGTTGCGGGGATGTAGCGCTCCGACTGGCTGCTGCCGTCCACGCACAGGATGCTCCCGTCCGGCAGCTTCAGCCACGGCACCTCATCCTGCCCGTGCAACGTCGCGGGGCCGCTGCTCCAGGTATTCGCCACCGGATCATAGATCACCGTCCCATTGCTCACTGAGGGCGACACCGGCGCCACCATCACGCGCCCGTCTCCCAGCAGCTCCGACACCGAATCAATGAAATTCTGCCCCGACGACGGCGTCAGCGTCCATGTATTCGACACCGGATCATACACCTCCGAGGTCTTGCCCCCCGTGCCGTACTCACCGCCCGCCACAAACACCCGCCCGTCCTTCAGCACCTGCAGGGAATTGTACAGCCGCGTGTCATGCATGGAGGCCAGCGTCGTCCAGGTGCCGTTCACATAGCTGCCATGAATGTCCGGCTTCAGCCGGTACCAGCCATTGCCGCCACCCGCCTGTGCCATCACGCTGCCATCCGTCAGCAGCAGCATCACACCCGGACCGCCCGGCGGTGAATTCGTCAGTGGCGTCCAGGTGCCAGCCCGCGCCGCCGCCGCGCCCAACAGCAGCGCCAGCCCCATCACGAACAAACGCACCCGCCTGCGGTGGCGCTGCCAGGAGAAAAAACTACGGTGGTACATCACTCGGTCAGTTCAAAAAAATCGTTTCACTTCATCCCACCCGCACCCCGGCACCGACCGCAGTCCACGGCAAAACCCATGGCGATAGCGCCAGAGCAGGGCAGGGTGGTTGGGTGCTGGGCTGACCGTGAAGGAATTCGCCATCCTAACCGGAAACGCACCACCAGCGCAAGCCCTTGGGTTTCTCTGCTGCAAAGAACCAAGGAAGTCGCCCAATTGCGCCGCCACGGGAGTTCTGGAGGCCCGTCCTAGTTCTACATGGTTAGACTCGAGGGCAAAGCCTCCCCAAAATGAGCCCCCTTTCGACACACGCCGCCGCTCTGGCGAAGCCAAGTAGCCTTGTTCCTGTGGAACAAGGGCCGCTCCGCTTTACCCCAAACGCTTAACAAGCGTGGAACGAGGGCACCACAGCCAATCAACAACAAAATGCCAGGCATTTTGTAAAATATCTTGCCGCATCTTATTGATTTCCAATCGCTTGAATCCACCACCTCAGCCTCACTTTTGGCGCGTGAGCAACCTCCCCATCTGCTGAAGGAAGCCATCCCCCTTCCTCACTTCCCACCCCGCAGCACCCGCTGGATCAGCGCATAGCTCGCGCAGCGCTCCGCATCCGGGAAATCATGCTCGGAGTCGGGATGCACGACTTGCAGGTGCGACTCCGCATGCTGCAGCCGGAACACCGGCCGTGCTGCCGCCGCGATGCGGTCCACGCTCTCCCAGCGGAAATTCGCATCCCGCAGTGGGGCATTGACGAAGACGTGGCGAGGGGCCAGGCAGGCGATGAGTTCGTAGTGGTCCCACGGGCAGTCCTGCGCATGGCCCAGATACTCCGCCATGCGCAGCATGTAGCGCTCCTGCACGTAGCCTTGGATATGGCCGCCGTAGTAGTCCAGCAGCGAATCAAAGCCGCAGCTTGAAACGATCACCTGGATGCGCTCATCAAACACCGCCGTGAAGATGGCATTGTGCCCGCCGAGCGAGTGGCCGATGGCCGCGTAGCCGTGCCGACGGTCCACGTAGGGCAGGGAGTCCAGGTAGTCGAGCCCGCGCAGGTTGTCCCAGATCGCCTTCATCGTGCCGCTGGGCATGTGCAGCGCCTTCAAATCCGGCTGATACTCCGCCAGCAGCGGATAGCTGGGAGACAGCGTAACAAAGCCGCGCTCCGCCAGCTCCTGCGCATACTGCCGGTGCAGCTTGCCACCCAGACCCACCACCACCTTGAAGCCGATCTTGTTCTCCGTCGGGTGCAGGCACAGCACCGCCGCTGCCGGTGCGCCCGCCAGCGCGGTTTTCGGGATGCACAGATAAGCCGTCACCTTGCCCCCGGGCTGCGCCGTGTAGGTGACCAGCCGCCGCACATAGCTGCCGCAGTCCGTTTCCTCCAGCACCTGCGGCTCCAGTGCGCAGCGCAGTTCCTGGCCGGGCAGAGGACCCGCCACCTGCTGGAAGCCCGCCAGCGCCTCCTGCCGCCGTGCCGCCCACTCCGCCACGCTCGTGGCAGTCTTGATCGCGCCATCCTTCGCATGGTACTCCAGCAGGTTCGTCCGGCTCAGTCCCCGGATCAGCGGAACCTCCGCCGCGAAAACCAAGCAGGGCAGGGCAAGAACAAAAAACACACAGCGCATCCACCTCATACGCTGCCTTCATCCCAGTTCTTGGTTCCTCCTCGTCCTCGATCAAAGCGCATCAAAGGCCGTACTCGCTATCGCTGAACCGTGGGCAGACTTATACAGTTCTTCATTCGGGCCTCAGCCCACTCCGACTTCCCTCACTCATCCCTCCGTCCGCCACCCTGCATCAGCATCGCATAATACAGAAAGGTCCCCAGCGCGCTGATGAAAGCCGCCACATACGTCAGTGCCGCAGCGTCCAGCACCTGGCTCATCGCCGCCGTTTCCTCACCGGGAGCCACCGCGCCCGTGCTGGCCAGCACCCGCTTCGCACGCGCCGTCGCGTCAAACTCCACCGGCAGCGTGATCAGTTGGAAAAGCATCACCACGCCAAAGCACAGCGCCAGGATCGGCAGGGCGATTCTCGGCGCGATCCACAGCAGCCCCATCCCCGCAAACGGGATGATCTGCCCCGCGATCGTCGTCAGGCCCACCGCCGCCATGCGCCACTGCAGCGGCGCATACAGTTGCTGGTGCTGGATCGCGTGCCCGCACTCATGTGCCGCCACCCCCAGCGCCGCCACGTTCGTGCCGTAGTAGTTTTCCTCGCTCAGCATGAGCTGCTTGTTCGTCGGGTCGTAATGGTCGCTCAGTGGGCCTGGGATCGGGCTGATGGTCACATCGCGGATGCCGTTGAGGTCCAGAATGCGCTGGGCGATTTGCGCACCAGACAGGCCCGAGCGCGCGGGCACCTGCGAGTAGCGCGCATAGGCGCTCTTCACGCGCCACGAGGCCAGCATCGACAGCGCCATCGTGCCAAACAACAGCAGGAGATAGAGAGGATCAAAGTACATGGTTGAACTGGGGGTTGTCTATCATTACGCATCCCAGGCCTTGTTGGAAAGCACGCGGGCATTGCAAAACTGCGCGTACTTTGTCACACAAAATCCCGTGTTGCTTCCCGGCGCGGCTGCGATTGAATCAGCCGTTCATGGAAACCACCGCCACCACCCCCGTTCCACCCACGGAGCCGATCCTCTGCCGCGTCACGCCCTGGTACTACCGCCGCATGAGCATGCTGTCCGGGCTGTGTCTGGTGTTTGCTTGCTTCTTCCTCTACGATGGCCTGTGGGGCTACCCCAAGGCGATCAGCATCGCACAGAAAAAGGAATGGTTCATCAATGAGTATCTGCCCTCGTTTGAAGCGGCGAAGAAAGAAGGCCGCATGGAGCGGTGGCTCGCAGATGCCAAAGCCAAAGGCCTGCCCACCGGTGTGGAGGGTGACTCGCCACGCTGGAAGACCTATGCCGCGCAGAACGGCTGGCCGGAGGAGACCAAGCTCTTCACCGACAGCGAACTCGCCGAGCAGTTCCACTTTGCCTACGGTTGTCTTGCGGGTGCTGTCATCGCTATCTTCTTCATCGTGCTGAACCGCAACAAGGTGCTCCGTGGCGAGGCCGACCACTGGATCACACCTGAAGGCGTGCAGATCCGCTACACCGATGTCTTTCGCGTGGACAAGCGCAAGTGGGACGTCAAAGGCCTCGCCTATGCCTGGTACCGCATGCAGGGCGGCGCGGAAAAGTGCGCGGTCATCGATGATTTAAAGTTCGACGGCGCTGCGCGTATTCTCGATCGTTTGCTCAGCCGTTTCAGCGGCGAACTGATCGAAAAGATCAGTGAATCCGAGAGCAGCGCAGCCGCACCGGCAGAGGCGGAAAAATAGACGCACAAATTTGAGTTTGAAAAAGGAGGGATTTTCCCCTTGCCAAAGCAAACGCAGCCGCTAAAGCTCCGCCCCATCCCAACACCCCTCCATCTATGGCAGAGAACATCACAGAAAAAGTCAGAGACATCATCGTTGAACAACTTGGCGTCAATCCCGAGCAGGTTACCCCCGAAGCCAAGTTCATCGAAGATCTCGGTGCCGACTCCCTCGACACCGTCGAACTCGTGATGGCCTTCGAAGAAGAATTCGGCATCGACGTTCCTGACGAAGAAGCTGAAAAGCTTCAGTCCGTGGGCGACGTCGTCCGCTACGTCGAAGAAAACGCCGAGTAATACCGTTCTTTTTTAGAACATCCGAAACAGCCAGGCGGTTAGCTCCGCTTGGCTTTTTTGTTTTGTATGGGGTGGGGCGGCAGGTGGTTACAGAATAACAGGCATAAATGGCACGCTACCGGTCGTTCTTAAACCTCATCCATGAACGCCTTCCACCTGAGAACCGGCAAAAACAGCCTCAAGGTTAAAGGCCTCGCTCGAGCACGATTTCGCGCAGGACTCATGCTGTGCACGTTGCTCCTCGTTTGTACGTGGGTGCGTGCAGGGGAAGGGGCGCGGCAGGTCTCGGTGCGTGTTATCTATGATGACGAAAGAAAGACTGCGACGGTCGCCGTGACGGGGGCGAAGATCTTGGATCAGGATTTGAAGTTGATTCGGATGCCGGCAGAGACGGAGAGGTTTTCCATCTGTGACGCCTCGACCTCGCTGATTTCACGGGAGGGTTTTGCCGAGGCCTTGGCGGGGCTGCCGGTCAAAGAACTTTTTCTCTCATGCTACAGAGGTGAAAACGTGGGCTTTCTCCAGGCGCTCGAAGACATGCAAGGGCTGCGAAAGGTCCACCTGAACCTGAGCCAGCTTTCCGATGCATGGATCCTGGCCTTGGGAAAGGTGAAGCGTGTGCACGAGGGAGGCCTGGAGTTGTCTGTTTCGGTGGTAGATGGAGAATCCATCTCTCAGGAGGTCTTGCTGCAAATGGACGGGCTGGCTGCATTCAGCGCCATTCGATTGTCCGCGAATCTGCATGAGGCGCCACTGATTCAGATGGCAAAAGAGCAGTCTGGAAAACTGAAGCGCGTTTCCGTGGTGCCCGCGGACGTTTTGAGGGGGCTGCGAGTACCTCCAGGCGCAAACTAAAACCTCAGCACAAACTCGCCCTCTTTCTGCATCTGCAGGCGGTCACGGGCGGCCATTTCGAGGTATGCGTTGTCGCTCTTGATCCACTCCATGCGGCGCAGCAGTTTGTCGCGGTCCGCTTGCAGCTCCTTGCGCTGCCCTTTCAAATCCTCCAGCTTGGCACGCATCGCGTTCTGCGTATCCAGCGGGTTGTCGCACAGCACATACACCACCGGCACAATCAGCAGCAGCAGCACAAACCGGGCGAGCTTGAGGAATGCGCGCACCCAGCCTACCCAGCGTGACTGGGGTTCGGATGCGCGCACTTCTCGGTAGTTCATCGGGTGTTAGACTTTCATGCGGCCACCAAAGATGGCGTTTTCGCCCAGTTCCTGCTCAATGCGCAGAAGCTGGTTGTACTTCGCGATACGGTCGCTACGGCTCATGGAGCCGGTCTTGATCTGACCGCAGTTCGTCGCCACGGCCAGGTCGGCGATGGTGTAGTCTTCGGTTTCACCGGAGCGATGGCTCATCACAGCGGTGTAGCCATGGCGGTGGGCCAGTTCGACGGCGTCGAGGGTCTCGGTGAGGGATCCAATCTGGTTCACCTTCACGAGGATGGAGTTGGCCACGCCCTGGTCGATGCCCTTCTGGAGGAATTCCACGTTCGTCACGAAGAGATCGTCGCCCACAAGCTGCGTGTTGGAGCCGAGTTCCTTGGTGATGACGCCCCAGCCAGCCCAGTCGTTTTCGGCGCAGCCGTCTTCGATGGAGATGATTGGGAACTTCTTCTTCAGCTCCGCGTAATAGGCCACCAGCTCAGCAGCGCTGCGCTCGGACTTGTCGGACTTCTTGAAGACGTACTTGTTCTTCGCCTTGTCGTAGAACTCGGAGGAGGCCACATCCAGAGCGATGAAGATGTCTTCACCGAGCTTGTAGCCAGCCTTGTCCACCGCTTGGGCGATGACTTCCAGCGCATGGTCCGCGCTCTTCAGCGTCGGGGCAAAGCCACCTTCGTCACCCACCGCAGTGCTCAGGCCCAGATCGTGCAGGATCTTCTTCAGTGCATGGAACACTTCGGAGCCGTAGCGCAGAGACTCGGAGAAAGTCGGCGCGCCTTTTGGCATGATCATGAACTCTTGGAAATCGATCGGAGCATCGGAATGCGCACCGCCGTTGATGATGTTCATCATTGGCACTGGCAGCACCTTGGCGTTCGGGCCGCCGATGTAGTTGTAGAAGGGCACTCCCAGAGTGGCAGCCGCAGCCTTGGCCACGGCCAGCGACACGCCGAGGATGGCGTTTGCACCGCACTTGGCCTTCGTCTTCGTGCCGTCCACTTCGCGCATCGCATTGTCGATGCCGACCTGGTCGCAAGCGTCCGCGCCGATGAGGGCGTCTGCCAGTTCATTGTTCACAGCATCAACGGCCTTCAGCACGCCTTTGCCGGAGAAACGCTTCTTGTCGCCGTCGCGCAGTTCCAGCGCTTCGTGTTCGCCAGTGCTGGCACCGGAAGGGACTGCCGCACGGCCCATCGCACCGCCTTCGATGTAAACATCCACTTCGACTGTGGGGTTGCCGCGTGAGTCAATGATTTCGCGTCCGATGATGCGAGAGATGGTGAGTTCGTCCATGAGGATAGATTATTTAAGTTTGGCTAATTAATTGGGATTTTTCAAGAAGGTTTCCAGAAATCTCCGGGGGAGCGGCTTCATACACGGATGCAGCACCCGCTCAAATGGTAGTTTTCAACGATGCAGCAAGAGGCGCGCCAGAATCTATGGCCAAACGGGGACGAAACAGCCTACCCGCGCCACAATCCCCCAGCACGGAGTGGTCCGCACTCTCCGAGTGCGGTGCGCGCCTCCCCTGGCATCCGCTCGTGTCCAGGGCGTGCCAGCGCGCACTCCTGGGTATTGAACTCTTCAGGAAAAGAACTTCGGGTAGAGGATGCCACGGGTCGCGACAAAACCGGTCAGGAAGGCGGCTGGTATGATGTAGTAATAGTCTGCGCTGACGAGAAGGAACTTTGAGAGGGCACCAATGGCAAGGAGACTGGTGCTGAGACTGATGAGACCGATGCAGCCTCCCTCCAGGAGGTTTAAGGTCACGAAGAGGACGCTAGCGATCAGGCTGCCGATGAGGCAGGGCCACCAGGCGCTGATGAATGGACGGTGGGCGAGATGGGCGGAGATCAGCCACGCTGAGAGGCTAGCCAGGGAAAGCAAGATAGCCAGCCAGCGGAGGCTCAAGACCAGTGGTTTCATGAAAATGAGGGCATGAGCCTGGGTTACTTTCGTTTGGATTTGAACCCAGGCAGAACGCGGACGGAAAGCTTGGCGGCACCTCGTATCAAGCGACTCCACCACGATAAAGGCGCTTTTCCTTTCCCCTGGATTCGTGACGGAGCAGAACCGCCCGACGGCGCTCCAGCCTTTTTGGCCTTTCCCGCCTGCAATTCGAGAAATCCCAGGCGTTCCTGCTGCATCAATTCTGCAAAGGAGTGGTAGCGCGTTGCGCCTGGGAGCCAGTTGGCAAAGAACCACGCTTCCCACTCGCCCTCGGGCGTCACGATCTCGGGATTCAGCAGGAGAATGGCTTCATCGCCCGTGTCGGAAATCTCCAGCGCCGTCTGCAAATACTCCGGGCGGAACCAAACAGAGTCCTGAGCCTTCCCATAAACGAGATACTTTTCGTCTGGCAACCGGGGATCATCTTTGGCTGGTTCGACGTAGGCATCAATCCATGCCTGATTGCGCTGCCGGAACCACGCGATCTCAGTCGCGGTCCACATGCGATGCACAAACGTATTCACGTGCCGCCAGCCATGGGTCACGCGCAGAAAGGCGCGGTATGAAGGCGGGAATCGGACGCCCAGCCGCGTCTCTGCAGCCTCGATGTCCGCTTCGGTCGCAGGTGCGTAGCCCAGCCAGCCTGATTCAACGACTTCCGGCGGCAACCGTTTGCGCACCCTCTCATTCCCAAGGAGTTCGCGGCTGTATTCCGTCAAAAAGGCTTTCCATTCAGTTTCGTTCATAAAGGTGATTATCCTAGGTGCCCAACTACGGGTGATCGCTTGTCTTCTTGTAAGAGACCTGTTCGTCAGGCCCGTTCCAGACGTCGATCAACCTTCCGCCAATGCAGGCCATGTCTGATTCATAGCGTTTGGTTTTGACTCCGCCCACCTCAGTGACTTCGAGATGAAGCGACCACTCGGTGTCAGCGGCCAGCGGATTGGCCCGGTCCTTTTTCTTCAACTCCCAATTCCCTGCCGCGAGACAAAACCCCGTGCCTTTCATCAACTGACCTTCAAAACGATGATCGCTTTTTAACAACAAGTAAAAAGGCTTCGCCGGGTCCAAAGACGGTGCCGTGCTGCCTGTCAAACGGGTCACTTCCCACCGCCCGGTCAGCTCCTGATCGGTCACTTCGGAAACACGCCCGCATCCACTCATGAGAAGCATGCTCAGAAGCAGGATGCCAAGGGTCAGCTTCCGCATTTGAAAAAGATGATGGTTCGATTCTGCTTTGTTCATGGGGAGCTGGGGTGACTGTGGATTGTATTTAATTTCGGGTAACTCTACGAGCCGTGGCATTGAGCGCTTGGGAGCGCTTTAGTCGTCGATGAAATGCCATACTCCACGATCATTCACCGAAGGGTCTGGCCAGCTCGGAGCCTTCGAGCCTGCGGCCAAAATTTCGAGGGCCTGGACAAAGGACCCCGCAACATATTCGAGGGTCATCTTGCCCGTTTTGCTGGAATCATTGGCCCCAATTGTGGCGAAAATGCGCCCTTGCTCATCGACCCACAATCCGCTGGTGTCGCAGTAATAAAAAGTGACTCCAAAAGGACACAACTGAGAGCCCAGCAACTCGGAAACCGTTTTTGCAGCATCACCGTTTTGATGACTCTTCAAAACGGCCCCGCTCTCCCCGATTCGCAGCCCGCCGAATTCCTCCAGGATTTGCATGGCCTGAGCCGAGAAAAAGTCGAAGGGTTCGCGATACATTTGAGCGAGCTCCTCATGCGCGAGCTTTCGGCCCTCATGCCATCCAGCCTTCAACAACTCCCGCAGCATCCGGTGGCTAAATCGTTGCCGTGTTGCTTTGCTTTGCGTGCAGGCCGCCCATTCAATCCTGACGGGGGACCAAAGCATGCCGGGGATTTTCAGCGGGGCGAGCAAGGTCTGCCATAGGATGCGGCGCATGCTGGGCTGATACCGGGTGTTTAATCGCGCTTTTACACTCAACTTCGTGCTCATGGTGAATCGGGGTTAGGTAACTTCTTACCGGTATTGGCGGGGTTTCACGGGCATGCCGATCCATTGAAAATAGAACCGGAGGAGTTTGTCAAACACGGTGCCGAAATAGGAGACCGACGAATCGGTGGCCGGCTGGGTGAAGAACTGCATCATGTCACAGCCAAAGCAGATGACCGCCGTGCTTTTGCGCCCGGAGGCGGAAGCCATCTGGATGTCGTGGTGCGGATCGAAGAGGCAGCGGTTAGACACGGCCCAGCCCTGAGGCATGACAAACACCAATGCCAGGCAGACGATCTCCACTCGCGAGAGCTTCTTCTCCAGCATCTGCGCGCTGGGGGTGAGATCGGCCGTGCGGTATTCCCGTACGATGACCTGCCGGCTCAGGAGCAGCCGGAAAGCCACGCGCAAGGGCCGCAATCGGGGCGGGCCTGCGAGCGCCACGGCTGCGATAGCCATCACACGAAGTAGGGTGAGGTGTTCGTGAATCATGGATGTGGGGCTGCCACTATCGTAAATGCGGAAATGCGTGATCAGGTCTTGCGGTCCACGAGTGGTTTGCGGGCGATCTGTCGCCAATTCTCGCGTCTGGCTTCACGTTCTTGGGCGCGTGTGCGGTGCCGCGCGCTCAATTCTTCAGGCGAAGGTGGCGGCACCGCCTCTGACCAGGCTTTGAGCATCAGGGTGAAATCGAGTTTGGCCTGGGTTCGCGGCGGTGCATCGACCCATGCGTTGAGCGCCTCCCTGCGCGCCTACAGCACATTCACCGCCGCGCCACCGTCCACCACAATCCCCTGGCCGGTGATGTAGCTGCCGGCTTCGCTGGCCAGCATCAGTGCCGGACCGGCCAGCTCGCGCGGGGCCGCCCAGCGTTTCACCGCCGTGCGGTCAGCGAAGTACTTCTTCTCCTCATCATTGAGCAGCTTGCCTGGCATGTCCGTCAGGAAGGGGCCGGGGCACAGGCAGTTCACGGTGATGCCATAGGGGCCGAGATCCAGCGCACTGGCGCGCGCCAGGCCGATGAGCGCCGCCTTGCACGCGCAATAGACATTCCGCTTCAGGCGGCCACCCACGCCCAGCACGCTGGAGATGTGGATGATGCGGCCCCACTGGCGCGACTTCATGCCCGGCACCACGGCACGGGTCAGGGACATCACGGCGGTGAGGTCCACCTCGACGTTGCGGTCCCACACCTCGTCGGTGATTTCGTCGATGGCCTGCGGATTGTTGATGCCGGCGTTGTTGACGAGGATGTCGATCTTGCCGAGGCGCTTTTCAGCCTCGACTGCGAGAGCTTTGACCGCCGCGCGGTCGGCCATATCGGCCACCATCCACTCGACTTTCACGTTCAATCCGGCACCGATCTCCGCCGCCGCAGTGGTGAGTTCCTCCGCATTGCGGCTGGAGATGAAGACATCGGCACCGGCTTCCGCGAAGCCGCGCGCCATCGCCTTGCCAAGACCTTTGCTGCCGCCGGTGACGAGTGCTGATTTGCCAGAGAGATTGAAGAGTGGGGAGGACATGCTGCGCGGTTTAGCATGCGCGCCTGCTCTGCGCGAGTGGAAAGCGCGGCTTATGCAAACTGGCGCAGCCTACTTCACCACCTTGCCACCCAGAGAGAGAATGCGCGCCTTGCCCTTGGCATCCTCCGCTTCGGCGATCTGCTTGTTCGTCACATACATCTGTGACAGCGCCGTCCACGCCAGCAGGTCATTCGGCTGCAGCGTCGTCGCCATCATCCCGGCACCGATGGCCTCCTTCACCTCGCCATTGCGCAGCAGCGCCATGCCCAGGGCATGCCAGCTCTCAAAATGGTTTGGGTCCAGCGCGACACAGCGCCGGTACAGCGCGATGGCCTCCGGCAGTTCGCCCAGGGCGACGTGCCCGCTGGCTTCATCGTACAGTTCTTCGACGTTGGCTGGCGTGTCGCTCATGCGTGTCGGGGCGTGGGGTGGCTATTCATCAAGAGACCAATGCGTGTGGTTGGAGTGAATGGATACCATGAATATGCGCCTGTCGCGCTCACTCCTTGGTAGATACTCTTTGGCTTATCACACCTTCCACCCCTCACGAGCAGCGGGGCCGTGGATTGAGGTGCTCTAAAATCCTGGACCAGGGAATAAGGGACAAGCACCATGAAGACCGTGAAGCGACAACGATACAGCAATGAATTCAAAGACCGCGCCCTGACACTGGTAGGCCTTGGCAGG
>Ga0164296_1002985_pt1 | contig 16335 bp, 10 predicted proteins | sample GEODES057metaG_FD_113533 | JGI IMG/M metagenome (GOLD analysis project Ga0164296, IMG submission 113533) | Dystrophic lake water microbial communities from Trout Bog Lake, Wisconsin, USA - GEODES057 metaG | ecosystem: Environmental > Aquatic > Freshwater > Lake | place: USA: Trout Bog Lake... | reverse complement strand
CGCGGGCCGCGCAACGTCTTGTGGGTCGTCGTCGTCACCACGTGCGCGTGCGGCAGTGGCGAGGGGAACAACTCCGCCGCCACCAAGCCGGCGAAATGCGCCATATCGACCATGAAATAAGCGCCCACCTCATCGGCCACGCGGCGGATGCGGGCAAAATCGATGAAGCGCGGATAGGCCGACCCGCCAGCGATGATCAGCTTGGGCTTTTCCGTCCGCGCCAGATGTTCCAACGCCTCGTAGTCCAGCAGTCCGTCTTCCTTGCGCACGCCGTATTGAACGGCGCGGAACCACTTGCCCGATTGGTTCGGCCCCGCGCCATGCGTCAGATGACCACCGGCGGCCAGGCTCATGCCGAGCAGCGTGTCGCCAGGTTGAAGCAGTGCGAGGAACACGGCCTGGTTGGCCTGCGCGCCGGAGTGCGGCTGCACATTGGCGAATTGGCAGTTGAACAGCTGCTTGGCGCGCTCGATCGCCAGCGTCTCCGCTATGTCGACATAGACGCAACCACCATAATAGCGCCGGCCAGGATATCCTTCGGCGTATTTGTTGGTCAGGACCGAGCCCTGCGCCTCTAGCACCGCGGCGGAGACGATGTTTTCCGAGGCGATCAGTTCGATGCCATCTTGCTGGCGATGCAGTTCCTGGCGGATCGCGTCCGCCAATTCCGGATCGGTCTCGGCAAGCGGGGCCGAGAAAAAGCGCTGGGTGGCCGAAGCCAAGCTATGGTCGTTCATGGATAGGTCCCGCTGCGTCGGTTCGAGGACTGTCTGTAATCTCGGGGTAGTGTGCAGCGCAATATCTTGCACTGACGAATGGCGTGCCGAGCGCATCAGATAAGCGGGAGTTGCGCCTTAGCGGCGGGGGGGCGCTCCGTCTGCGATGCTGGGCTGGTCGGACTCTGATCCAAGATTTGATGACGGCAGCGGCGCTGCAGGTCCATGGGCGGTATCGGGTTCGGCGAACCTTGCGCGCGACTCGAAGCGGCGGGCAAACTCGACGTATGTCGTCGCTTGTCCCCGTCACCGTGCTTCTGCAGGACCAAGCTGCCACCGAAGCCCTCGCTGCCCGAATCGCCGTCGCCGCCAAGCCCGGCGACTGCATCCTGCTGGAAGGTCCGCTCGGCGCCGGTAAAACAACGTTCGCCCGCGCCTTTTTGCGTGCCGCGGCGGCCGATCCGGACCTGGAAGTCCCCAGCCCGACCTTCACCTTGGTGCAAATCTACGACACAGCGCGAGGCCAAGTTTTCCACTATGACCTATGGCGCATCGATGGCCCCGATGCGCTGGCCGAGTTGGATTGGGAGACGGCGTTGAACCAGATCGTCCTCGTCGAATGGCCCGACCGCCTCGGCGACCTGCGCCCGCATGACTCACTCACGATAAGCTTTGCGCTGGCCGGTGAGGATTCGCGCCAAGCCGTGATCGCCGGTTGGCCGGGACGCTTGGCATGAACACGCCGCCGTCCGCCGGCCCGGTCGCCATCGGCGCCGTCCCCGCAAGCCCCTTGGCCCATGGGCGCACATCCGATCGGGAAGCCCTGATTGCGGCGTTCCTGGCACGTAACGGCGCGACACCGGCAGATACGGAACCGCTTGCCCAGGATGCCAGCTTCCGCCGCTACCTGCGCCTGCGCCACCCCTACGCCGCCGTGTTGATGGATGCCCCGCCGCCCGAAGATGTGCGGCCATTTCTGCGCATCGCCCGCCATCTGCAAGCGCACGGCCTGCCGGTACCGCATATCATCGATGCCGACGAAGATGCCGGTTTGGTCCTGGAAACCGACCTGGGCGACGATCTGCTGTCCAGCCTACTCGACCGGGGCGACGATCCGGAACCGCTGCTGTTTGCCGCCGTCGATGCGCTGCTGGCCTGGCAATCGATCCCCGCGCCGCCAGGCCTGCCGGCTTGGGACGCATCATCAATGACGAGCACTGCGCTGGGGACTTTGTTCGACTGGTGGTGGCCCGCCCGCTACGGCACGTCCGCACCCGACGCCGCCCGTCGCGATGTTGCCGACGGACTGGCGCAGATGCTGCACCCGGTCGCGCAGGGACCGATCACCGCTGTGCATCGCGACTTTTTCGCTGGCAATTTGCTGCGTTTGTCCGATGGGCGCATCGGCATTATCGATTTCCAAGGTGCCGGGATGGGCCATCCGGCCTACGACCTTGCGTCCTTGCTCCAGGACGCAAGGCGCGACATCCCACCCGCCCTTGCCGCCCGCGCCGTCCGCCGCTACCTCGCCGTTCGGCCCGACCTCGACGAAACGGCGTTTCGGGCTGCCTATACGGCCTGCGCCGCGCAGCGCCACCTGCGCGTCGCCTGCCAATGGGTGCGGCTTGCGGTGCGCGACAATCGGCCGCAATACCTTGCCTTCGGGCCGCGAACTTGGCGCCTGCTGAACCAGGCTCTGACCGAACCCGCCGCCGCGCCGTTGGCACAGGCCCTCGATCACTGGATCCCGGTCGCCGATCGCGCTAACCCGCCAGGATTGTCCGCATGAGCCAGAAACCCCATTCCGCCATGGTCCTGGCCGCCGGTCTGGCGACCCGGATGCGCCCGCTGACCCAGACGACCGCCAAGCCGCTGTTGCAGTTGGGGGGGCGGACGCTGCTTGATTACGCGCTGGATCACTTGGTGGATGCCGGGGTCAAGACGGTAGCGGTAAACGCCTTCTGGCAGGCCGACATCGTCGCCGCGCATCTGGCCAACCGGCCGCCGCCGCCGCGCACCGTTCTGCTGCGAGAAGACGTACTGCTGGAAACCGGCGGGGGTGTGCGCGCCGCCCTGCCGGCCTTGGGCCCCGACCCGTTCTACGTGGTGAATGGCGATGCGTTCTGGCTGAATGGCCCGACCTTGGCGTTACACCGCCTCGCCCAGGCGCTGGATGAGACGGTGGATTGCGTGTTGCTGCTCCAGCGCACCGCCGCGGTGCATGCCGAGGTTGGCTTCGGCGATTTTGCGTTGGACAAATGGGGCGTGCCGCGCCGGCGGAAAGAGCGCGAGATTGTCCCCTATATTTTCGCCGGCGTGCAACTTATCCGGCCGGAATTGCTGGCCGGCACGCCCGAGGGGCCGTTCAGTATGAACCTTGTCTGGAACGCGGCGATCGCCAAGGGGCGCCTACGCGCCGTGGTGCATGACGGCATCTGGTTCCACCTTTCCACCCCTGCCGACTTGGCGGAAGCCGAGCAGATCTTGGCGGCCCGGGTGACTGGTGATGCGCGGTGGCCGTGGCGCTGAACCTCTTCGCCGTTCCGCCGGATACGCCGTTCCTCGATGCGATCGCACGTGGCTGGCTGGCGGGCGCGCAAGATCCGATGGCGGTTGGCCGCGGTCTGATCCTGCTGCCGACCCGCCGCGCCGCCCGCGCCTTGGCCGAGGCCTTTCTGCGCGCCAATGATGGCCGCCCCCTGTTGCTCCCCCGAATCACCGCGCTCGGCGCTCTGGATGAGGCACCCCTGACGCTCTCGGGTGCACTCGATTTGCCACCGGCGATCGAGCCGATGCGGCGCTTGGCGGCGCTTTCCGCACTGATCTTGCGCATGAACGGTGCCGGCGGGGCGCCGCGCACCACCGATCGTGCCTGGAAACTGGCGCGTGAGCTGGCCGCGCTGATGGACGAAGCCGAACGGGCCGGGATTGACCTGAGAGAGCGCCTGCCCTTGGCGGCGGAGCCGGATTTTGCCCATCACTGGGTCAAGACGCTGGAATTTCTGGCGATCGTCACCGAGGCATGGCCGCAATGGCTGGCGGCAAATGGCGTCATGAACCCCGCGGCCCGCCAAGTCGCCCTGCTGGAGGCCCAGGCCAACGACTGGGCGGTTAATCCGCCATCCGAACCGGTGCTGATCGCCGGCACCACGGCCGGCATCCCCGCCGTCGGGCGTCTATTGCGTGTCGTTGCCGGCCTGCCGCAGGGCCAGGTTGTTCTGCCGCACCTGGATCTGACGATGACCGAGGATGCGTGGCAGGCAACCGAGGCTTCCCACCCGCAGGCGGGGTTGAAAACGCTGTTGAACGATTTGGGTGCGACGCGCGGCGATTTGCGGATGTGGAGCGTGGCGCTTGGCGTAAATTCAAACGCCTCGACGCCCGATGTCCGAAGCGGCGCTACAGGCGTCGAGAGCGTCCCAATCGTCCCGCATTCGGCGCGCTTTGATCTGCTGTCCCGCGCCTTGCTGCCGGATCGGGCGCTGCATGACTGGATGCAGCCAGATCCCGTCGATCTGACCGGACTATCCCGTCTCGCCGCGGCGGATCAGCAGCAGGAAGCGCAGGCAATCGCCCTGGTGCTGCGCGATGCGATCCAGACTGCCGGCGTGCGCGCGGCCCTTGTCACGCCTGATCGCGGTTTGGCGGAACGGGTTGCCGCCAGCTTGCTGCGCTTCGGCATCGTCGCCGATGACAGCGCGGGCGAGCCTTTGGCCGCGACGCCGCCAGCGGTATTCCTGCGTCTGTTGGCCCAAGCGATCACCGACGATCTGGCTCCCGTTGCCCTTCTGGCGCTGCTGAAACACCCGTTCGCCGCCGCCGGCTTGGCCCCGGCTGCCTGCCGAGAGGCCGCGCGCGCGCTGGAACGCAAATGCCTGCGTGGCCCGCGGCCGGCGCCCGGTATCGCCGGTTTGCGCATCGCGGTGCAGCAGAAAGATGGCGGATTGCAGGACTTTCTGACGCGGATCGAGCAGTGCCTGGAGCCGGCATTGCGCTCCGGCAGTGCCGCCGCCATGCCGGCCGAGGATGCCCTGACCGGATTGATCGATGCTGCCGAACGCTTGGCCGCGAGCGACGATCGCACCGGCGCCCAGCGCCTGTGGGCGGGCGAGGATGGCGAGGCGCTGGCGACAAAATTATCCGAGTTCCGTGGTGCCTGCGACATGCTTCCCGATCTGCGTCGCGGTGTGCTGCCGGGCTTGCTTGACGCTGTTCTGGAAGGCGCTGTGGTACGCAGCCGGCGGGCCGTGCGCGGTGGTGGCGGGGCAGAGCATCCGCGGGTGTTCATCTGGGGGTTGTTGGAAGCGCGGCTGCAATCGGTCGACGTTATCGTTCTTGGCGGTCTGGCGGAAACGGTATGGCCACCGCTACCCGAGCCGGGCCCTTGGCTATCCCGTCCGATGCGCAAGAAAGTCGGTCTGCCGTCGCCCGAAGAAAGCGTCGGCCTAGCGGCACATGATTTCCTCGGCGCCTGCTGCGCGGCGGCTCAGGTGGTGCTGTCATGCCCGCAACGGCGCGACAATGCCCCCGCGGTGCCGGCGCGCTGGTTGACGCGATTGGATATGTTCCTGGCAGCGCGCAAGCAAGCTTTGCCAGCGCACCCTGCGGCGGCTTGGGCAGCGGTATTGGACCTGCCAGTCGGCGATCCCGTGCCGGTGACGCCACCTCGGCCCAAGCCGCCGGTCCGCCTGCGTCCTCGCCGGCTGAGCGTGACCGAGATCGAGACTTGGCTGCGCGACCCTTATGCGATCCATGCCAAACACATCCTGCGCCTGAAGGTTTTGGATCAGCTGGATCAGGGCACGGATGCGGCTGATTACGGCAAGCTGGTGCATGAAGGCCTGTGCATGTTCCTGCGCAAGCACGGCGCTATCTGGCCCGCCGACGCCGCTGCCGAACTGCGTGCGGCGATGCGACGTGCATTGGGGCTGGCGGGGCTGCGACCGGCGTTGCAGGCATGGTGGCAGCCGCGGCTGGACCGTATCGCCGACTGGGTAGCAGCACATGACGGCGACCGGCGGCGCTCGGCTGCCCCGGTCGCGATCGATCCCGAGGTTTCAGGGGAGATCGAAATGCCGCGCGATGGCGGACTATTCCGACTGGTGGGCAAGGCCGACCGGATCGAACGCTACGACGACGGGACGGTTGCCATACTGGATTACAAGACAGGCCAACCGCCGACGCAAAAGGCGGTGGAGGCAGGTTTGGCGCCGCAATTGGTGCTGGAGGCGGCGATGGCCCAATTGGGTGGCTTCGGCACCAGCCTGGCCGGGCCGGCGCGGGCATTGACGTATTGGCATCTGACCGGTGGTATTGAGGCCGGCGAGGAAAAAGCCCTATTCAAAAAATCCCTGGACAGGATTCCCGATGAAGCCGCAGCGGCACTGGCCAGTCTTGGTGCGCTGATCGACGCCTTCGATCGGTTCGACAAACCCTATTTGTCCCGCCCGATTCCCGATCAGGCTCCGCGATTTGCCGACTACGCCCAGCTTGCCCGCGTTGCCGAATGGTCCGCTGCAGGAGGCGAGGATGAGTGAGACCGCCCTCGATCGTGCCAATCGGTTTCAGGGTGTCGCCTCCAACCCCGCTGTCTCGGCCTTCGTCGCGGCGTCGGCCGGGTCGGGTAAGACCAAACTGCTGACCGACCGGCTGCTGCGCCTGATGCTGTCCGGTGCGCAGCCCGAGCGGATCCAGTGCCTGACCTTCACCAAGGCGGCGGCGGCCGAGATGGCGGTGCGGCTGCAGAAAACCTTAGGTCGCTGGGTGGCGATGCCCGAGCCCGATCTGGCGGCGGCGCTGCATAAACTTCACGTGGACCCGACCGAGGATGCGCTGCGCAATGCCCGGGCGCTATTCGCCAAGGTGCTTGACCTGCCCGGCGGTATGCGCATCGGCACGATCCACGCTTTCAGCCAGTCCCTGCTGCGACGATTTCCGCTGGAGGCGGCGATCTCGCCGCATTTTCAGCTTGTCGATGAACGTGACGCCAAGGAAGCCCTGACCGAGGCGCGGGAGGACATGCTTGCCTCGGCCGATACGCCCGCCATGGCGCGGGCGCTGGCGGTGCTGGCTGGCCTGACCGGCGCGGCAGGGTTCGGCGAACTTGTCCAATCCATCCAAGGCGATCGCGATCGCTTGGCCACGGCTCTGCGCCTTGGAGAGGATTTGGAACGCGCCCAACGCCGGGTGTTGGGGGTGACCGCCGACAACGAAGAGGATCTTATCGCCGCGTCCGTCACCTGGCAGGGGGAAAGCGCCTTTCGCGCCGCGGTTCAGACCGTTGCACAGAACGGCCCGACGACCGCTGTTACGAAAGCGACAGCGATACTGGATTGGCTCGGCCAGGACAGTGCAACCCGCGCCAACTCATGGCCCGTCTGGTTTTCCCTTTTTCGTTCATCAACGGGGGAACCCTTCAAGCTGGATACTTTGGTCGGCAAAAAACTGCGCGCCCAGAAACCGGAACTCGGCCATCGCTTCCAGGAAGAGATCGATCGTATCTGGCGCATTGAAGATGCGCGCAGGTCACTGCATCTCGCCAGCATCTCCGCCGCCCTGGCAACCTTGGCAGGCCCCGTCGTGGCAGCCTACACCGCGCGCAAGGACATGGCCGGCCTGCTGGATTATGAGGACCTGATCGACCGTACCCGTGGCCTACTGCATGATCCCGGTGTCGCCTGGGTGCTGTACAAGCTGGATGGCGGGCTGGATCACCTCTTGCTGGATGAGGTGCAGGACACCGCCCCGCAGCAATGGCAGATCGCCCACGCCCTGACCGGCGAATTCTTCAGCGGCCGTGGCGCGCGAGAGGAGTCGCGCACCGTCTTCGCCGTGGGCGACCGCAAACAATCCATCTACTCCTTCCAAGGCGCCGACACCGAGGAATTCGATCACTCTCGAACCCGCCTGCAGCATCAGGTCCGCGAAGCCGGCCAAGTGTTCGAGGAAGTAGGGCTCGACGTTTCTTTCCGCTCCACCACGCCTGTACTGAATTTGGTGGATGCGGTGTTCGACGATCCGCTCGCTCGGCAAGGCGTCGTTGCCGACGGCGAAACACTGCACCATGTCGCGGCGCGTGCCGATCATGCGGGGGTGGTGGAACTATGGCCGTTGCCGCCCAAGCCCGAGGATGTACCGGTGCAACCCTGGGCGGTGCCGGACGAAAACCAGTCGCAGACCTCGGCCTTGGCGGTGCTCGCAAATCGTGTGGCGGATTGGATCCGCGACCAGACCGACGGGTCCGTGCAGTTGGAGAGCCGGGGGCGGGCGTTGTTGCCCGGCGACATACTGATCCTGGTGCGGCGTCGGAATGAATTCAGCCGTGTGCTGCTGCGGGCGCTGAAGGCACGCGGCGTGCCGGTGGCCGGCCTGGACCGGCTGGTGCTGACCGACCAGCCTGCGGTACAGGACCTGATGGCGTTGGCCGATACGCTTCTTCTACCGTCGGACGATTTGACCCTCGCGTGCTTTCTCACCAGCCCGCTCGGCGGCCTGTCCGACGATGCATTGATGGCGCTTGCGATGGAGCGCACCACCACGCTGTGGGATACGCTGCGCGCGCGCGCCGATGAACGGCCGGTGTGGCGCCAAGCGGCCGATTTTCTTGGCCATTTGCTCGGTCGCATCGACTTCGTCTCCCCCTATGCACTGTTTGCTGAGGCGCTGGGCCCGTTGGGCGGCCGAGCCCGTCTATTCGCGCGCTTGGGGGCAGAGGCGGCGGAGCCGGTGGATGAATTGCTCAACGCCGCGCTGAGCTATGCCGGGCGGCATCCGCCGTCGATGCAAGGTTTCCTGCATTGGCTGCGCCAATCGGGCGCAGAGGTGAAGCGCGAAGCCGAGGCGGCGGGCAATTTGGTGCGGATCATGACCGTGCATGGCGCCAAGGGCTTGCAGGCGCCTTTGGTAATCGTGCCGGACACGACGGCTCTGCCAAAGGACGATAGCGGCATCGTCTGGGCGACCGATCCGGCGACCAGGGCCGAGGTGCCGCTTTGGGCGCCGCGCAAGGAGTTTCGCTGCGTCGCACTGGACGCGCTGATCGCGCGGGCCGCGGCCAAGCAGCGCGAAGAATATAACCGCCTCCTCTACGTTGCCCTGACGCGTGCCGAAGATCGTCTGCTGGTCTGTGGTTGGCCAGGTAAGTCACACAATAAAGAGGAAACTTGGTATCAAGCCGTGCAGCGCGGCTTTGAGCGGTTGAACGCCGAGCGTCTACCGTTCGAAGGCTGGCCGGGGGAGGTTCTGCGGATGACCTCTTCGCAGGTGGCGCCGCCCGAAGTGCCGCAAGCCTCAGCCAACACGGGCGAGCCCATCGCCTTGCCCGCCTGGATCGGCGCAGCCCCCGAATGGATCACTGCACCGCCGCCGGCTGAACCGCAGCGCCCTTCGCCGCTGGCGCCAAGCCGGCCAGAGGGCGTGGAGTATGGCGAAGTGCCGCCCGGTGAATCGCCTCTGGCTTGCGGCGTGGACCGGTTTCGTCGCGGCCTGCTCGTCCATACCCTGTTGCAGCATTTGCCGAACTTGCCGGCCGACGATCGTTACCTGGCCGCGGTGGCCTATCTCAGCCGCTCGGGTTTCGCTGATCCCGTGGCGGAGGCGATCGCGCAGGAGGTAGAGGGGGTGATGGCGCATCCCGATCTCGCGGCGCTGTTCGGCCCGGATTCGCGGGCCGAGGTGCCGCTGACCGGCATGATTGGCGATGCGGTGATCGGCGGCGTGATCGATCGTCTGGCAGTTTTGCCCGATCGGGTGCTGATCGGCGATTTCAAAACCAACCGCACGCCACCCGACGGCGTGGCAGACACGCCGGTGATGTATGTGCGTCAGATGGCATCTTATCGCTCTGTTTTACAGGCGATTTATCCGGGACGGCGGGTTACGTGTGCGCTGATCTGGACACGGACGGCGCAGGTTTTTCTGTTGCCCGATGCGGTATTGGATCAGCATGAACCCCGGCGGCTGCGCGAACAGGGTGTGTGATCCTGCTTGACCAGACTCGCCACGCGCACCACCTTTCCTCAAATCGTAACACCTCAGGGGTGACAATGAGCACGAACACGGTCGCGGTGACGGATAAGAGCTTTGCCACGGATGTGGTCGAGGCGAGCAAGACTGGCCCGGTGCTGGTCGATTTTTGGGCCGAGTGGTGTGGACCGTGCAAGATGATCGGTCCGGCACTGGAAGAGTTGGCCGGGGAGTTCGCCGGCAAGCTGACGGTGGCGAAGGTCGATATCGACAACAATCCGATGTCGCCGAACCAATTCGCGGTGCGCGGTATCCCGACGCTGATCCTGTTCAAGGACGGCAAGCCGGCGGCCACGCAGGTCGGCGCGCTGCCGAAGGGCCGCTTGAAAGATTGGATCGCCGGCAACCTGTAAAGGTGATGGGGCTCTGAGCGACCATTATGGCCGGCCATGCGCCGGCCATAATATGGGTCGATCAGAGACGACACCGGCGACGCGACCCTAGAAAAGGCCGGCGCCAGACAGCCCGCCAAACACGCCAAGGGCGCAGGTCATCGTGGTAATAGCGATCACCAGCCACAGGTAGGGGCCGCTGAGCCGATGGTTTTTCGGTAGCGCCCAAATCGCCAGCGCGATCAAGAAGCCCAAAACCAGCGGCAGCATCAGAGCGTTCATCACCTGCACCGCGACATTCAGCGTGACCAGGTCCGGCCAGAAGCCAACGAGGCCGGCGCCGGCGATGACGCAGATGGCATAGACACCATAGAACCAGCGCGCCTGAAAAGGGTGGTATTCCAGCGACCGCCGGTAGCCGGTGACCTCGCCCAGGCCCCAGGCCAGAGCCAGCGAAACAACGATCGACGCCACCATGCCAGCACCGAGGACGCCAAGGCTGAAGACCAGCTTGCCGAAACCTTCGCCCAGGAACGGCGTCAGGGCTTGTGCCATGTCACCGACCGTTTCCAACGACGCATCGGTCTTGCCCTTGCCAATGGTCGCTGCACAGGCGATCAGCACCGCGGCCATGATCAACTGCGTCAACAGCGCCCCCACCGCGGTATCCCACCGCGCCGCCGTGAGGTGCTCGGCTTTCAGCTTTTTATCCGCCACGGCCGACTGCTGGTAGAAGACCATCCACGGCATGATGACCGCGCCGATATTGGCTGCGGCGAGATACATATAATCCTTATTGCGCACCGGGATTTCGGCGGCATCGTGCAGCATCTCGGTCAGCGACGGGTGGGCCGCCCAGGCGACGAAAAAGAACGCTAATTCAAAGAGACCGACAATGATCGCCACCCGCTCCACGCGGCGGTAAGACCCGGTGATGACCACGGCCAGCAAGGCCACGGCCGCGAGTGGCAGGGTAACGCCGCGCGACAACCCATACATCTCGCCAACACCGGCGACGCCCGAAAATTCGGTCAGCAACGCGCCGGTGGTGGCAATGGCCAACCCCGCCGCCGATACCCAAGCCCAGAAGCGACCAAAGGTGTCGCGGATCAACTCGCCATGGCCGCGGCCGGTGAAAATGGCGAGCCGGACCGTCAGTTCCTGGGTCATGAACAGAATCGGCACCAGCAGCAATTGCAGCGCCAGCAGCCGGTAGCCCCATTGCACCCCGCTTTGGCCGGCGGTGATAACGCTTCCGACATCGGTATCTGCCAACATGACCACCAAGCCCGGCCCGAAGACGGCAAGAAAGCGACGCATGCGCGTGGTAGCTGGCGGCGGAAGGGGCTGGGTTGTGTGCATTTGCGAACGGTTCTCAATTACCTGATTTAGGTACGCCCTCACCGTCGGCCTGTCAATCGACCTTCACCGTTGCGCGATGGACCGGTTTCCTTGAAAACCTGCCGACCAAGAGAGGTCGTCGCGTGATGCCAGAGCTTTTTCTTCACAACAGCCTGACCCGCCGTAAGGAGCGGTTTGAACCGGTCGATCCCCAGCATGTGCGGATGTACGTGTGCGGTCCGACGGTTTACGACCTTGCGCACCTTGGTAATGCTCGCCCTGTCGTCGTCTATGACGTGCTGGCGCGTTTACTGCGGCGTCTGTTCCCGAAGCTTACGTATGTTCGCAACATCACGGATGTGGACGACAAGATCAACGCGCGTTCCAAGGAGTCTGGAGAGCAGATTGCCGTCATCACCGCGCGGACCACGGCTGATTTTCATGCCGACATGGCCGCCCTGGGCGCGTTGCCACCTGATCAGGAGCCGCGCGCGACGGGCCATATCGATGAGATGATTATGATCATCGAACGGTTGATCGCTGGGGGCCACGCGTACGAGGCGCAGGGCCATGTGCTGTTCGCCGTTGCCACGGACCCCGGCTATGGCGCCTTGTCCGGCCGCAGCCCAGAGGAGTTGTTGGCCGGCGCCCGTATCGACCCGGCCCCCTATAAGCGCGATGCGGGTGACTTCGTGCTATGGAAGCCGTCGTCGGATGATCTACCGGGCTGGGACAGCCCCTGGGGCCGCGGTCGCCCGGGGTGGCACATCGAATGCTCTGCCATGTCATGGAAATATCTGGGTGAGACGTTCGACATCCACGGCGGTGGTGCCGACCTGATCTTCCCCCATCATGAGAATGAGCGCGCGCAAAGCCTGTGCGCCTTCCCCGACAGCCATTTCGCCCGCCTGTGGATGCATAACGGCATGCTGCTGGTGAACGGGGAGAAGATGTCGAAAAGCCTGGGCAACTTCTTCACCGTCCGCGATGTGCTTGCCAAGGCACCAGGCGAGGCAGTGCGGTTGTTGCTGCTGCGGGCGCACTACCGCTCGGAACTGGATTTCTCCGATCAGGGCCTGATCGAGGCTAAGAAGGAACTTGATCGGTTCTACCGCGCGCTGGAACGGTTCCCCGACGCACCCGCAGGGGAGGTGCCGCAGGCGGTTCTCGATGCCCTGAGCGACGATCTAAACACACCTTTGGCTCTGTCCGCGATGCACGGCCTCGCCGATGCCGCGCTGGCGGGGGATGCGGCGGCGGCTGGTGGGTTGAAGGCGGCCGGCCCGGTGATGGGGCTGCTGGCTCAGGCGCCCGAGGCGTGGTTCCGCGGCGGGGCGGAAGATACGGGGTGGATCGAAGACGCGATCGCCGCCCGCTTGGCAGCGCGGAAGGCGAAGGACTTCGCCAGAGCCGACGCGATCCGTGCCGATCTCGCTTCCAAGGGGATCGTGGTGGAGGACGGACCTCACGGCACTACATGGCGGCACGCGGGATGAACCTGCGGCACCACCAACGCTGGCAAGCCGCGACTTGCTTGGCAAAGGCGATGACTGGCGCGGCCGGCCAAGCTGGTTTTGGTTGCTCGACACGGCATCCTACCGCGGGTCGCGCCCGTTCTGGCAAAGTGCAGATGGGCGCGCGCCATGACCGGGCGTGATGGTGGCGCGGATTTGGTCCCGATCGGCAACAGCCCGGTCGTGATCCTGGTGCGTCCGCAACTGGGCGATAATATCGGCGCGTGCGCCAGGGCAATGGCAAATGGTGGTCTGTTCCACCTGCGCCTAGTCGCTCCACGCGACGGTTGGCCGCAGGCGCAGGCGTGGCGCACCGCCTCGGGGGCCGATCGCATTTTGGAGGCGGCGAGCGTTCACGCCAGTGTTGCCGATGCAGTGGCCGATCTAAATCGGGTTTTCGCCACCTGTCCGCGGCCGCGCCATATCGTCAAACCCGTCCTGACCGCCCGCGGTGCCGCCAACGAGATGCGGTTGATCGGCGAACGGGGCCTGAAGACCGGGATCTTGTTCGGCCCGGAACGTGCCGGGCTTGATAACGACGACATGGCACAGGCGGATTCGCTGATTCGCTATCCATTGAACCCGGCATTCATGTCGCTGAACCTCGCGCAGGCTGTGATGGTGATGGCCTATGAATGGTGGACTGCCGCAGACGACACACCGCCGCGGGAGTTGATGACCAACGAAACCAAGGTCGCCACCAAAGGAACGCTGGAGAACTTTCTGGCGCATTTGGTCGACCAATTGGATGCTTGCGGTTTCCTGCGCAATCTGCCCAAGCGCCCCGGTATGGTGCGCAACATCCGGCATTTCTTCCAGCGTGGTGAAGTAACCGACCAAGAATTGCGGACGTTGCACGGCATCGTGACCGAGCTTGCCATTGGCCGTCGTCGCCGGGGAAGGCTGGAGACGGATGACGAGAATTCGTAAAAATCCGTAATCGGCTGAACGGCCGTCATAGTTTTTGTTTTCGAAATTACATATGCATAACAAACATTATTCGGTTGAAGGTTTTAAATATATAATTTTAATGACTGATAATATCCTGCAGTAGAGATCGTATTTGTTCTAGATCTATCTGCCACCCCATCGCATTCTCTTTTGATTCCGCATCGGAAATTACTGCGTCCCGGCTAATGACACAGCCATATTGCAACGGCACGATGCTGGCGAGGCGACGCATGGACCAGTCGACATGGCTATCGAGCAAAATTTCGCAGAATACGGCTCCAGGTCGGCAAAAGATCACATTTGCATCACTAGCCCCTTGCGTCGCGACGACGACAGCAGACTCGCTGAATATCCGAACCCGTTCGGCCACCGAGAGACGAGACAGGGTGATGATCTCAAAGCGGTGCGCGGTCAGAAGGGCGATCAAAGCCTCTTCATTCGTCGGGCGCCGATCTTGGGGGGCATTGCGTGTTACATAGATCCGACGGCGCGCCTTGGAATCGAAACCAATCTTCTGCTTCAGCGCGATTATTGCGTGCATGCGATCAGGGTGCGGAAAATATCTTGAATCGATAAGCGAGAGTGCCGGTAGAAAAAGTTGGTGACAGAAAACAGAGGTGCGGCGATCCAGGAACACCGAAGCTGAGGCGACGTTGAGTAAATTTAAATACTCGGCCTGCCACGGATAGCGTGGCCGCGGCCAGATACGAATACGATCAGTGGGTGCGAACGGCGACACCGCGGCAGGCAGGAGATCAACCAGGAAATTCGCATGAACGTGCGCGCCGGGATATCCGCAGAACACGTGCATGCCGGCGCCGATTTGTAAGCTTGGCTCGTGATACGCCAGACTAATGCGTCCATCTCTTTCATGGCGCAGAGCGGTATCGCCGAACCGCGCCAAACGTATAGTTTCTAAAACGATATCATCTCCGACGGTAACGATTCCCTCCTCGCCGTGGATAATGGCTCCTGCGATCTCGATAGCTTGGATATTATCGCGATTTATCTCGGTCTCCTCCCAACCGCTATCCGGGATTTCATGTATAGGAAAATCAGGTTTTTTTATTTGTCCGAAACGGATTGGTACCAAGGGTATATTGATGGGTGGATGGTGGAATACTTTGCGCACGACGTTCTTGGGGAGGTCGGCAAAAGATGTTACGCGATAGGACTTGCGGCTAGGGTGGGCAGCCAGTTTCCAGTTGCGCGATCGGATCTGATGACCGGTTTCACCGCCGACAACGCGAAGGGCGGCTACGGCGCGGTCGCCGAGCGCGGGCACCGTGGCCTGGACGGAGATCGGCTGCCAGACGCCTTGCTGGCCGAGGTCGATGGATGTCGATCTGATTGTTTCATATCCCCAAAACATTAGCCCCAGATCGGATCCAGTGAAGTCGTTAGGAACCTCTACTTCGGCCTCAGCCGAAATTTCGCAACCAGGGTCCAGGTCCTGTAGAAGGATGCTGAAAATCGGTTCTTCGTGTAGGGCCGGAGCGTGATGGACAGTATAAGCGCCATCGTCGACGGCGCACCGTAGCGAAACAGCCGTCCGCATCAGCTTTTCCCAGGCAGCAAAATTGATCATAGGCGGGTTTTCCGCCGAAAGATGTGGGGTTCCTGCTAGGATTAGTCGTTCTCCGCCCCGGTGCGCGTAGGCGAAGCGCGTCTCTGGCCGTTCGTCCTGACAGACGACCATAAGCCAATTTTGGGCAAAGCGCCGAAGCGCCGCGCTTAGCCGATCGGCGAGACTGCGGTCCGTCTGCTCGTGTTCGTTGTGCCGGTATACGTAAATTTTTCCGCTATCGCGCAGACCCTCACGGAATAGGCGCTTCATCATCCTGAAGGCTTTGAGCGTGACAGCGGCCTTTGTCGGCGGTTCTGTCTGTGGAACGCCGGTGTGGAACCGGAAACCGAAAACGTGGCAGTCCAGAGCGTAGTCGGGCCACCCATCCGGGCGCACGAACGAATATCGTCCATCATCGAACATGTCGCCTAGGTCGTTGTCGATCGCATGGATGATCTGATCAGTGTGCAGAAACCCAACATTGCGGAAAAGACCCGGCGCATCGTAGCCGCCGGCACGCTGGACGATGCCGAATTCGCAGTTGTTGCCGATGGATTCAAATCGCTGCAAAAGCGGGAGGAGATCGTCCACAACAGTACCTAAGATCGTCCATAAAAATGGTTTCTGATGTTATGCCACCTGTCGAGTCCGTCTAGAAGGCGCAAATGCCGCGCGCGAGGTGCCGCGGATTGACGCTTTAAATTACTCTGCAACTGCGCCTTCGTCGTTGAGTTTTATATTTTCTCGAACGACTGAGGCCAGTCCCCCGTGTGCCGTTCTATCGGCATTGGCCTTGATTGACCGAGTGATGATCCGTCGCTGTTGGGTGTCTCTAGGCAGCCGGATTGTGGTTTTGTTTGTATCTTGACCGTCTTGGCTAACGGCTGTCG
>Ga0164296_1002981_pt1 | contig 16362 bp, 16 predicted proteins | sample GEODES057metaG_FD_113533 | JGI IMG/M metagenome (GOLD analysis project Ga0164296, IMG submission 113533) | Dystrophic lake water microbial communities from Trout Bog Lake, Wisconsin, USA - GEODES057 metaG | ecosystem: Environmental > Aquatic > Freshwater > Lake | place: USA: Trout Bog Lake... | reverse complement strand
TCTTGAAACTCATCATTTACCGATTGCTTGTAAGCATCAGAATTATTTAATTCCCCAAAACTTTGCCAATGCTGTTTACTCATAAGTATGATAATGTGCAGGTTGCTATTATTTCCAAAAATCCGTACCGACCCTCAACCAACAGATTTACTAATTAACCAATATTAATAATGACATTTTTGACACTCAGTACCACCAATCATTTCAACAGTAACACCTTTAGTACTATCTATTTTACCACTCTTTAAGTCAGCGTGGTATTTTTCGTAGATACTGTAGAAACCATTGTCGTGAAACTGAACTTTTGTTTCCCTGTGACAGTTCACACACCAACCCATACTCAATTCGGCAAATTGCTTTACCTCATTCATCTTTTGGATTTCACCGTGGCAAGTCTGACAAGCTACTTGTCCTACCTTTACGTGTTGTGAGTGGTTGAAATAAACGTGGTCAGGAAGGTTGTGGATACGTACCCACTCAATTGGTTTTGCCTTTGTAGCATCCCAAGGTTTGCCTTCTTCAAAACCAGCGTATTTATACAATTTCTTTATTTCGGCAGTACCATTTACTTCTTCACCCTCTTCGTTGTAAATCTTTGCACCCTTATATTCATTGATAGCCATGTGGCAATTCATACAAATATTTACAGAAGGAATAGTTGCTTGCTTGCCTTGGTAAACACCAATGTGACAATACTGACAGTTAATTTGGTTTACGCCAGCGTGTACTTTATGTGAGTAGTATATAGGTTGTACAGGCTGATAGTTCTTGGTACGACCAAAACCGATAGCACCTTTAGTAGTCATATAACCACCGGATACAAAGAGTATTACAACTACTATTGCAATGTAAGCCTTGTTTTTCCAGAAAACAACTGGCTCTGGTGAATTAATACCTTCTTTAACGTCAGCAAGTTTTTTAAGGTTACTGTTTACTTGCAATAACACAAGCGCAATAACTGCCAACACAAGCGTCAATATACCAAACAACAATGAGTTGTCACTTTCTTCACCTTTTGCAGCAGTATCTCCACCAGCACCTGCAACAGGGGCAGCGGAAGCAGCTTTTGCAGCAGTATTTATGTATCCTAATATAGCATCAATATCCTTGTCACTCAACTGAGTAAAGATGTTCATGGCAGTTTTGCCATACTCATTGTACAAGTTATTTGCGTAAGGATCGCCAGTCTTAAGGAAAGCTGCGTTGTTGTGAATCCAAGCGTGTAGTTTGGTCTTATCAGGCCACCTGTCTTCCACACCAGCGAGAGCGGGACCTACCAACTTTTTATTGATAGCATGACAAGAAGCACAATTTTGATTGAATAAAGATTTGCCATCCTGAGCAGATACCTTGTTTGAGGTAGAAAACGTCAATAAAACTATTGACAGAATCAGGGACGGAATCGAGAAACTCTTAAGAAATGCCATATTCACAGTCTGTTGTTTCTATTGTAGAAATATTTCCTTTCGGGCTGCGAAAATATGACACTAGCGTGACAAACAATCAACTCTCTAAAATTTTTTTTCAATTGTTTTTATTCTGTTTCAAAAAATGGGATGACTTCGGTCATTTGCCTTAATTATTTTCATCAGTAGTACGCATAATTTTGTGTTGCTAAAGGTTAACACAACTCATTTGAAATAATATTAAAGCGTTGGCAATGGATAATGGTTAATGACTATCAATTATCAATTTAGTGCCACATAGTTTGTCATAAGTGGTTTGGGTTTGGGATAAACGATAACCCATTTGTTGGAGGTTATCCTTATTACATTTCTCCCACTGGCTCTGATAGTTCATAAAGCACATCTGGGCAGAAATCAATACCATTACTCCAAACCAGCGTACCATAACTGTCCAATGAAACCTGACTAAAAATTTGGGGCTGCATCAATTCCTTAATTTGCGGTGTGCCTTGATATTGATTAATTAACTTACCCACAGGAATACGCCTCACAATAGCTTCATTATGGAACAAACAATCTATTGTGAAACTATCTGCATCCACTTTTTTGATACTTTCAATATACTGCAACATACTTTTTATTTTAATGGTTCAACTTTCCCCCAACTTGCAGGGTTGCTTCTCAAGGTTTCAAAATTAAGCAACAACTCATCTTCATGTATTACACACCAAGCCTGTATTAGTCTGAGTTGCTTTATTGGCATGTCTCCTTCCATCAATTCTCCTGTTTTTATATTGATAATCGCTTTCATACCTTGATACTCTGCATGGAAGTGTGGAGGGGCATGGTCGGCAAAAAACATTTTAATCAGTATCCCAAAAAACCTACTAATCTCGGCATATTATTATTTTTATTTCCCCCAAATCTACATAGAAACACTGTATATACCCTAACTGTTTTCAAATTAAAACATTTGCCTCTTCCTTTCAATGCCATCTCTTGAGCTCGGGGCAATGATTTATCAACTTTTTTATACGTTGTCACATTTACAGCCCTTTAAGGCGCAAACCCTGTAAATACAAAAAGTGCAGCCACCACCCGTAGGTAGTAGCTGCACTTTTTATACAGGTTAGATATTCTTTATTTCCTAAGATATAAGCCTACTATTGCTGCCATTTGAGCAATCCAGAAACCTACCATCCATTTTATTAAATCAACCTTATCGTCTTTTGTCAAGAAGATGTCTGCTTTTTGTTTAAATTTCTCTTCCACTTTTGAATCAAAAAATTCTATTAACGTTTCAGCTTCCTTTTCCCCAAGCTTTGATTTGAATATTTCGTATGCTTTAAGTTCTAAGGTGCTCATATTTTTCTATTTGAAGCGAAACTACACTTTTTACAGTTATTAAATATGGGTTATGAAATATTAATCCGTACAATTCCCACATTTCATATTTCATAACTCATATTTCTCCTTATTCCTTCACCAACCCTGCCCCACTAACACCGCCATCAGTGGTTTGAATACGAAGATGATAAACCCCTGCTGGTAAACCCAAAAGTTCAGTCACCAATTATTACTGCCAGCATCATCTTTTTTTTAAAAGTATTAAAGTTACAAACTGGTATTACTTATCGGCATAAATCCCCCTACGGAAGACTCAAACAAGGAAACCATTTGGAAAAATTAGTACCAACCTCTAATATTATAAACCACCTTTGTAGCACTAGCTTCAGCAATCGCAATCTGGCGAGCCGACTTTAATCTTTCTTTTTCAGCATCTGCATCGTCTTGTTGTTGTTTTTCTTTAAGCTTCCATTCGCGCGCATCTAAATCCTGAACACGCTTCTTTATCTCTGTATAAAACATATCAATCATGCTATTTGCCTCCTTAAAACATTTTGAGCCAGGATCTATTTGTTTTAAAACATCACTTGCTTCTCTTGCAGCATTTTGATCTTGTGTGGCATTCCAAATACCTTGAGCTTGTTGCATTAATTTATCACAATCTTGATCTATTTTCTTTTGATATAATGACATGATTTGTTTTTTTGCCAAATCATAACAATCCTTACAAACATTTGGCACAACATCCAACTTTTCAATTGCTTCCGCATATCTATTCTGCTTTCCTAATGCTTCACCATCCTTTATTATAAAATCACAATTACTATTAAAATATTCTATGATTCTTTTTTTTCCAGTAGTAACGAAATTTTGTATGGCAGGATTTGTTGGGCTAATGTTTTTCAATGCTATTATATATGCCTTTGTTTCATTAGTCCCCACACCCTTTACAGTTAATGAAGTACTTGAAAACTTTGTACCCGCAACCCCATCCCCAATAAATAAAGTAACTGCAATAGTTAACGCCGTCATTGGAGGGGCAGTAGGTGTGATATCTTTTGTTAACACAGCAATATTTGCAGTGATAATAAATCTCTGATTTTGCATATCCCCCCCTAATCCAGATTCTGTAACTATCTGTCCTAACTTAGTAGCTAATACATTTCTCGCAATTTCAGGAAAGTTCTCTATCTGATCTGGTATATATGGAGATATTGCAATTCTTGAAGCATCATCTGATTTATCTAACTCATTTTGAGCATGTCCATTTATAAAAATAAACAAGACCAATACTAATAATAAAAACTTTTTCATTTTATACATATTATTTTTCTCCTACTATTAATGTTATTCCTCCTAAGCCTTTAGTAACAAGTTTTGCTTCTATTTGGAAAGAATCATATAAATATTTCTGAAGCCCCTTAGCCCAACCTCTAGCATCAACTGCCCGATTATCTGAATTATATAACGGAATCCTTACTTGTTCAAATAGCATCATGTTTTCAGTTGATTCTGAAGTGCTAAATCTATGTTGAACCGTATTGTCAGACACCCATTTTTCTATCTTAGAACTCAACTCTTCTCCGCCATATTTAGATTCTAAATCCCCAGAAAAAGAATCCCATTTCTTTATCCTTAGCGTAATTTCCCGTCCATTTTTAAACAAGTCATCAAAACTATTTTGTAATTGAACATTGAAATTATCTAAATGAGCCAGTACTGCTTCTTCTAACAGAACAGGCAATTCCGCAGAAAATGAAGGGTTTCCTGTGCCAGAAGCACCCGCAATTTGCTTATCTGAATACGCATCCAACCCTTGTAAATTAAACGTGATGGATTTTTTAGGACCACTTTGATTTATTGTCCAAGTCATTTGCATAATAATATCAGCCTTGGCAACCTTTTTAAGTTTATCTAATGGACTTTCGCTTAAACCAGAACCACTTTTACTTGTCGACATGGCATCTTCTGCAGTTTCATTTTCTAGTGTTTTGAGAGCAGATTCCAAATTTTTAAGAGGAAATCCTCTATCTGCCATTAACTGATTTATTTTACTTATAACCAGCAATAAATCCGAATTTTCTTGTAATGCTCTTTTATAATCAGGAAATTTTTTGATAGTCCCCTGATCATTATATTGAGCCATATAGCCATTTGTATTACACCAAACATCACTTGGAACTACCATTATTGTAGGCTTTTTGGCTTGAGAAAAGCCAATAGATGCCATACCCAAAAACAAAGCACACCATACCCAATGCGTTAATTTCATAAATTCTAGTTTTAATTGTTTAAAATCTTATCTTTTTTTAATCTTATTACTAAATCAGAACGTTTAATTACCAAGATAACACCAGTTGAATTAAAAAACGTTGATGTCTTGTCATCTTTAATATCTACAAATTTTCTGTAAGAGCCTCTTTCGGAAAAAAAGTGATTAAAATAATTCTCATACTTTTTTTCTGCATTAACTTCATTTATGACTGGCATTTGTTCACAATTAGATTTACCATGAATCACACCCTTAAACAATACTGCATGTAGTGCATTTTTTTTTGCTGCCTCAATGCCAGCAGAACCTAATTCGCCATTTGCCCATGCTTTTACAATTTCGGTACCATCCATATCTGTAGTTACACATTCAGTCTCGTGATTATATGCAATATCATAATGTGTATTTTCCTTAACACTTCTACATGAAAACATTATGAATGTGATGATGGGTATTAATAACAATATTTTATTTTTCATTTATTTTGTTTTAGAATCCATCACTCAATCCCCTTATTATGCCTGCGCTTTCTAGATCTTTTCTTAATTCAGTAACATTGACCGATACTATTACTCCCACTTTATATTCTTTACCAATTCGCATAATATCCTCGGCAGCTACCGCACCATCATTTGTTATTGTTACAAACTTCATATACTTTCCGCCTTCTGAGAAAAACGAACTAAAAAAGTCCGCTTTCTCATTTTCAAGGTTAACGTTATTTGTTAAAGGGGGTTTCCCTTGAATCCGACCAGAAGCAGGAAATCCTCTGAATATTATTGCATGAATTGCATTCTTTTTTGCTTGTTCAATTGCAATATTGGGTCTCTTGGAATATGACCAAATCTTTACAAGGTATGTCCCAGATACACCTTCTTGGACTACTTCAATTTCATACCTCCAAGCGTCTGTATCTCTATTGGCCTTAGCCTTTTGAGAAAATCCTGAAAACCCAATTATTAAAAGGCAAGAAATTAAACCTAGTAGCTGATACATATTTTGTTTCATAAATTTATTTTTTATTTAATTTGTCTGATTAACATACCAGAATAATAATCTTTTCCACCACTAAATGTTGTTCGGTCAAGAAGCAAAGCTGGATTTGCAATTGAGGAGGAGGTGCTATCTGTTTTTTGAGGAGTATCCGTTGCAGCATACCTATTATCCCAAACAAAATTTTTATCTACTTCTATTTTCCCTTTATTCTTATATTCAGTTAAACCTGTCTTTTCATTTATACTTTGTTCAAGAACCTCAAATTTTTCGCCTCCGATTAATCCTTCTTTCATCCCAATTTTTGCCGTTATTGGATTCCCAGTATATAGAGGAATCTTTGGTTTAAAGACATCATACTTTTTCTGTAACTGAGCAAATACAGCATCAATATTTCTTATAGTCGCAATTTTTATAATTTGAGCATCAGTTCTAGTCTCCTTTAAAGAAAATAAAACCAAACTTGTAGCATTGGCATCACCAACTAATTCGAGTTGAAATAAGCCTGTAGTATCAAACATTGCCTTCTTTTGCATATCTACTTTCCCTTTATTTACCCAATAATTGTTATAGAAAATATTACTAATAGAATCATTCCATATAAGGCGGTATAAATAAACAGATGTCCAAACAGAATACCCTTCTTTTCCCTTTTCGTAGGCAGCATCTATACCTTTTTGTGCCTGTTTCATCATGAAGCCAGGCATGCTCTTTTTCTTCAATTGTTCTTCAGCTGCATCTTTTATACCTTTTGCTACAATTTCATTACTTACAAATTTTAACTTTGTAAACACAACAAATGTATTTTTTATCAATTCTTCCCCAGCATCGCTTAATAAACTTACCCCCCTTGTGGAACCCTTAGCAATATTGGCTTCCATTTCAGTTGCATTATATTGCCCTCTTTCTGATACCAAATTCATATCAAATGAGCCATCATCTGACCTGTCGAACCATTTTGCAACTAATTGGTTGGCAATTTTTTTGTCATTAATATATTTTTGAATGACAAGAGGCATATCTGATTCGTTTTTATCCACAATGCCGGCAGTTGCATTAGATTCAATGTTAGCTGTCATTCCTCCTAAAGCACTTTTTTTAACTCCTGCTGCTGTTCTTTCAGCATCAGTGATAGGATAATTCTTTATTGCAAATGATTTTGAACTTAATGAATGATTATTATACTTATCTGGGAAAGGAGCATTATTGTAAGCATCAATAACTGTATCTTTTTTAGGAAAATCATCAGACTCTAACAAAACCAAATGAAGAGAACTTCTTCGATACTTAATCTCTGGTTGCATTTTATTCTTTTGTCCATAACTTACTATTGATGACATAATAACTAAAATCGTCACTAAAATCCTATTTCTCATTTTTTAATAATTTATTTCCCTACTCATATGGCTTTTCAGATACGCCCCGTTTTTAATAGTTTCTGGACTCTAATTTATTTAAATTATCAGGAATTGCATTAAAGAATTATTGTTTTAAAAAATTGTTAAAGGCAAAGCTAAATGCCCAATATCTCAAATAATATGATTTTTATCATTCTGTTAAAAATAATCCCCACCGCTTCTTTATTTTAAGTTGGATGTCTTTTCATTTGCTTTGTTTTTAATTGTGATTTAATTGCTTCGATAGGTACAAAAAGACAACGTGGGCTAATTCCTAAGCTTGCATCTGAGGGAGTCGAAGCCCTTACCACAAAGCAAAAGGAACGCCCACGCTTTACCGTGAGCGTCTCCACTTTTACTTCCTTGTGGTAATTGAACTTTCGACTTTTCAGATACAAGAAATATTCAGCGAAACGCTATATTTTTAATAACTTATCTACTGCTGTTACATAATTATTTGTTTAATGATTGCAATATTAATGATTAATTGGTATAAAAAACTAACAATTGTCAATATATCTAATAAAGGAAGGCTTCGCTAACAGCGAAGCCTTCCTTGTTGCGCAGTTGCCCCAATTAGATTTGACAACTTTTTAAAAGTTGTCAAATCTTTGTGAAGTTGTCTGCATCAGCATTAAAGGATTTTAGGATTTGTAAGATTAGCTAGTATGCAATCCGTTTTAATCATTTCAAATCCTACAAATCATGGTTCACACAGGCGCAATTGCCATAAGGACAGAAAGTTTTCTGTTCCTAAAAGTCCGCAATTTGTCTCCTTTTAGGGAGATCCCTGCGGGATGACAAGGGAGTACAATTTATTTTGAAGATTAACGGTTATTAAAAAAACAAGTTGTCATAAAAGCCTTGCTGTGTATGGCATCTAACGAATCATTAGCTAACTAATCTGCAAAAATCCCGCACGGGTTTGTTGCGAAGTAGTTAACGATTGCTGCGAAGTAGTTGATGTTTGATGAAAATAGAGCTCATTTTAGGCAAAAGTGGTATCAATTAAGCCAAGAGATAGTCATGATTAGGGCAAAAGCAAACAATATTGCGGCAAATAGGCCCCTATTTGCGGCGATTATGAACATGAATGCTGAAAAGCGGTGTCATTTTGGTGAAAGTTGGTACCATTCTGCACCAATCCCGTACGGGATTTTTGCAGAATGGTACATGTTTGCAACTAATATCAACACATTTGCAGGGTTTACGTATAGCTTTGTAGGAAGAGGAGCTTACATTGCTGCCTGAATGAATTGTATCAGAGAAGATGATGCCTATTTTTGATTTAAAATGTTTTAATTATCATCATTTTGAGGTGCAATTTTATTTGGGTTTGCTTATGTTCATCCCTTCTAATCTCATATTTCATCATTCATATCTCATAACTAAATAAAATGCTTCACAACACCAAGGGTATAGTATTGCGGACGGTTAAATACGGCGAATCGAGCGTGGTGACGACCGTATATACCGAACTTTTTGGGTTGCAGAGTTATATAGTCAAGGGGGCGAGGCAGGGCACGAAAAAGACACAGGGTAAGGCGGCGTATTTTCAGGCGGCCGCCATATTGGATATGACCGTGTATCACAACGAACAGAAAAACCTTCAATTTATAAAGGAATATAACTGGGCTTACCCTTACCAAACAGTGCTGTTTGACGTGGTAAAAAACTGTGTGGCAATGTACATTGTAGAGGTGTTGCAGCATACGCTGAAAGAACCCGAAAACAACCCAGACCTATTCTATTTGGTAGAAGATACCTTGCAGCAATTGGATAAAGGCAGCGATACACTGACGGCAAATCTGCCATTATACTTCATGCTGCACCTTGGTATGCAGTTGGGGTTTCAGATTCAGGGGGAGTATAGCAAAGCAACGCCAGTGTTGGACTTGTCGGAGGGGTTCTTTGTTGCTGAAATACCTTCGCACCCCTATTATTTGGCTGATGAACTGGCGGCTGTGGCATCGGTGCTGAACAATATAACTTTATACAGCGACCTAGAAAACATCAAACTAAACAGAACCCTAAGAAGAAAACTTTTGGATGCCTTTGGGCAATACCTTTCGCTGCACATCACCGACTTTGGAACGCTGAAGACGCTGGCGGTGTTACAGGAAATACTTAGTTAGTTGTTAGTTATTAGTTATTAGTGGTTAGTTTTTTAGAGAATACGCTGTGCTTTGCTATCCTTTGTGAGTTTCCCTTCGTTGTCTAGATTAGTGATATTGACGATGCCGGGCTTTTTGCCTACCTTGAAGCTACCTAATTTATTATCCATTCCCAATGCTTTTGCGCCGTTGATAGTTGCCCATTGGAGGATAGACTGTAAATGAATATGCGGGAAGTTTTGGGCAATAGTAATCATCTCAGATACGATACTCAGCTGATGATTGCTTGCTAGGCTATCTGTACCCAACACAATGTCACAATCATTTTGGATGAACAAATCAATAGGGGGCAACTTGTTTTCTATATACAAGTTGGCATTTACACAAAGACAAAAGATTGTTTGTTGGATAGGTGACAAAGCTTTCAATACATCAATATCAGCTTGTGAAGTAAAGGTATCGTGAACCAATAAAAGTTTCTTTGGATTGCTGATTAGCGGCAATACTGTTTGTAAACTTGTCTTGCCAGAGGGTTTATAGAATGATTTTATATCAACACCAATAGTTTCATACAGCAAATTGAATTGTCCATTACCAGTTAAGAAGAACTCATTTTCATCGGGTGTTTCTTGGTTATGAATGGAAGATAAAGCATTGCCATCCATACTATCTATCAACCCAAACAACTCTTTAGAAACCGAATAAGGCGCGTGTGGCACAAGGGAAGTATGAGTAGGGAAACGAACTTTGAAAGTATTGTAAACATCCAAAGCAGTCTCAAAACGAGGCTGTGCAATGGCTGGTGAAAAGCCGCTAACCTCGATGAAGTTGTGATAATGTAAATTGTTTTGTAGCTTTTGGTTGAATGAAAGGGCGTTGTTGCTGATGTCACCAACAGCTACAATCCCCCCTTGTAGCATTTCATTCTCTGCAGATTGTATGGCAGCAAATATCTCTTCTTCAGTTGCGTGGCGTTGTTTCAGGATAGACAATATAAATGGAACAAGCCCAGTATGTTCGGGAATGAGACCCTTCATGTGGCTCAATTCCAGATGGCAATGACAATTGATAAAGCCAGGACTGATGATGCCTTCTAGTTTTTGCACATTATCCCCCGCCTCTTTTATCGGCGCAATATCTTTAATTACACCCTCTTCATTTGTGACCAACACATGGTTATTATCCAGCAACTCGGTACCCGTAAACAAATAATCACCTCTGAATTTTTGATATGCCACTGTTATGTTTTAATGTGCAGCAAAGTTTGGGAGAAAGGTTTGTATTAGAGAAGAATATTTACTTCACGAAATAGTTTTATTAGGTATAGTACTACAATAAGCTACCTTCATTTAATTTTATACTTACTAATGAGTGCAGAACCTTACAAATACAATCAAACCGATACAATACGATATACATTTATAAGTAACGGAAAGAAGGGAGCAATTAATAAACTAGTAGAATTTTCTCAAACATCACAAAAAGGAATCTTTAATTTTGGGTTTGGCGATTTGAACTTCGACGGAACAATAGATGATATTGCCAACTCAAATAATGGAGACTTAGTGAGCGTTTTATCAACTATAGTTCACATTCTAATTGATTTTACAAATCAGCACAAGGAATATAAGATAGTATTTACTGGAAGTACTTTGCAAAGAACTAAAATATATCAACAGATACTGAGAAGGCACTATACTAACTTTAGCAAAGTCTTTTTTATAACTGGTTTGACACATATGAATGATGAAAGATATATTGAAGAAGATTTCAATCCTAATACTTTGAATACTTACATAGCTTTTTTTATCAAAAGAAAATCATAGATTTGTATATGAATAACACAAAAAATGTATCAAGAAATACTCTAAAGAAGAGCAGTGATGCTACTTTAATTGTAACTAAAACTGTTGAGAGGACAGAAGTAATCTTTAAAAAGAAGCTAGAAAAAGTAAATGAAATGTTGAGCAAGACAGTTTTCAAGAAATAAACTACACCTTCCTAATTAAATCTTAAGGTTTGTTTTGGAGAAGATTATTTATTGGGTTACATTTCTATATACCCCTACAAAGTATCTCTTTAGGGTGGTCAACTTCATCTCATTGTCTTTTATGGCTACCTGTTTGTATTCTTTAAACTCACCTTTCTTATCCAAGAAACCGACAATACAGCAATAATCGTCCTTTCCTTTATGGATTTCTACCTTGGGTTGGATGCCGAAGTTGGGTATGTCTAACGTGTCGCTTTCATCTAGTTCTTCGTACTTCATCCTTAGTAAATACTTGAATCGTTGTTTGGTTTCATAAGCAGTAACAGCAAACTTCCAATGGTTCAATGTGTCCTTCAAAGGCTTTATATATTCAGCCACAGGTTCTGGGTTTACTTTACTTCTTAGCTCGGGGACGGTATCATTGGTAATGTAAGTTTTAGATTCATTTACATTGGAATCTTCGTGGAGATTGTTACAAGCAAATGCATTTAAGACAAATGCCAACGTGACAAATGAATACTTTATGTTCATAGTATTATATTCAAAATTTAGGGTGATAAAAGAGGCAAACAATCTCTCCTGATTATCTTGATGAAGTGCAATGAGGATATTGATTGTAACATTTAAAAGAAAATAAAAGCCCCTAGACTAACTAAAATCTAAGGGTTCATTTATGTTCTTTTCTATTGAATGCTGTAACTCATCCCACCATCTTTTTCATCCTTTAGTTGTACACCCAAGGCAATCAATTCATTGCGTATCTTATCACTTGTCACAAAGTCTTTCTTGGCTTTGGCTTCCTTGCGCAATGCCATTAGCAATTGAAGTACGCTATCCAACTTATCACCTCCCTCTTGTTCTTGTTTCAATCCAAAGATGTCTTCTATATATGCCTTCATCTTGCTCTTTAGGAGAGAAAGTGTTTCTGGTTTTAATGCATCAATAGGGATGTGCTTGTCTTTTATTCCATTAATAATGGGTGCCAATTCAAACATATTGGCTAATACCTTGGCTGTATTAAAGTCATCATCCATAAACTCGTCAAACTCATTCAGCAGGGAGTTTACCTTCTTGTCAACCGTTAACAGTTCACCGTCAACCGCTTCTGCTAGCGGTAAACGGTAATCGGTCAACGGTAAACCTTTCAATACCTCATACGCTTCCCACAACCTCTTAAACGCTTTCTCCGAACCTTTCAAAGCTTCGTTGCCAAAGTCCAATGTACTACGGTAATGACTTTGAAGAATGAAGAAACGAATGGTCATGGGATGATAAGGTTGCTCCAACAATGGATGTTCACCCGTAAACATCTCACTAAGCTTGATCACATTGTTGTAACTCTTGCCCATCTTCCTACCGTTGATGGTAATCATGTTATTGTGAATCCAGTACTTCGCCATTGTTTTGTGGTTAAATACTGCACTTTGGGCTATCTCGCATTCGTGGTGAGGGAACTGTAAGTCCATTCCGCCGCCATGTATATCAAATTGGTCGCCGAGGTACTTATTACTCATGGCACTGCACTCAATATGCCACCCAGGAAACCCTTCTCCCCACGGACTAGGCCATCTCATCAAGTGTTCAGGTGGTGCATTCTTCCACAAGGCAAAGTCGGCAGTGTTTCTTTTCTCTTGTTGGTTATCGAGCTCCCTAGTTGTTTCTAATTGATCCTCCAAGTTTCGCCCACTCAGTATTCCGTAAGGCATTCCTATCTGGCTAAAATCAGTATTGTATTTCTCTACATCAAAGTACACAGAACCATTCACCTCATAGGCATATCCATCCTTGATAATCTTTTCAATCATCAAAATCTGCTCTATAATATGACCCGTAGCAGTAGGTTCTATGCTTGGTGGAAGGGTATTGAACTCATTCATTGCCCAATGAAAAAGATTGGTGTATTTCTGTACCAACTCCATTGGCTCCAATCGTTCCAACAGTGCTTTCTTGGCTATCTTATCCTCTGCTTCCCTACCTTCTTCCTCAAAGTGTCCGGCATCGGTTATGTTTCTTACGTACCTCACCTTATACCCAAGGTATTTTAAATACCTATGTATCACATCAAACGTAACATAAGGACGTGCATGACCCAAATGGCTCTCGCCACTTACCGTAGGCCCGCACACATACATACCTACATGACCTTCTGTGATACTTTTAAAATCTTCTTTCTTCCGGGAGAGGGTGTTATATACTTTTAGTGCCATAATCTTTTCAGTTATCAGTAAGCAGTGAACAGTAAACAGTGAATAGTTGCTAATGCTTTATTTTAAAATAATCGTCAAATCTAAAAGGTTAGTATTAGATGCGGGTAAAAATATAAGAAGAAATCAAAACAACTATAATTTTGTATAAAACCAAGGCTTCAACCAAACTGATAACTGTTTACTGCTTACTGTTAACTGAAAATGGCGTCACTCCTATATTATAAAAGAAGAAAGCCCACTTGTCCGTTACCCCTTCTATCAATTGCTGGGTACTCATGCCTGCACCATGACCAGCTTGTGTTTCTATCCTTATCAATACAGGATTATCCCCTTTGTGGGATGCTTGAAGCGTGGCGGCAAACTTAAAAGAATGCGCTGGAACTACTCGATCATCATGGTCGGCAGTGGTAACCAAGGTCGCAGGATAGGCAGTTCCCACCTTAAAGTTATGTACGGGAGAGTATCCTTTTAGGTATTCAAACATTTCTTTGCTGTCTTCCGAAGTACCATAGTCATACGCCCAACCGGCTCCAGCAGTGAACTTATGGTAGCGCAACATATCCATCACGCCAACGGCAGGGAAGGCAACTTTACACACATCTGGATGCTCGGTCATGGTTGCCCCTACCAACAATCCACCATTCGAGCCACCTGATATAGCCAAGTATTCCGTGGAGGTATATTTATGTGCTTTCAGCCATTCTGCGGCAGCATAAAAGTCATCAAACACATTCTGCTTCTTGGTTTTGATGCCCGCATTGTGCCACTCTTGCCCATACTCTCCTCCACCTCTCAGGTTGGGAACTGCATATACGCCACCATTCTCCAACAAAACAATATTAGCAGTACTAAAAGCAGGAGTCAGGCTTATCCCAAACCCTCCATATCCATATAGTACCGTTGGGTTCTTCCCATCCAATTTCAATCCTTTCTTGTAGGTGATAATCATCGGTATCTTGGTGCCATCCTTTGATGGATAAAACACTTGCTTCGACTCGTAAGCTTCTGGATTGAACTGCACATTGGGCTTCTTGAACACAGATGCCTCGCCAGTTGCCACATCGAACTTGAAGATGGTGGATGGATAAGTATAAGACGTGAAATTAAAATAAACTTCCTTGTCCTTTTGTTTTCCACCAAAACCACCTGCCGTACCAACCCCTGGCAACGCAACCTCCCTTACCTTATTACCCTTCATATCATACTGCAAAACCTGCGACACTGCATCTTTCAGGTAGCTACAAAAGAAATATCCGCCGCCTGTTGTGGTAGCTAATACATTCTTTGTTTCAGGGATAAAGTCTTTCCAGTTCTCTACTTCTGGCTTCTCCAAAGGAGCGGTTACAATCTTATTATTTGGCGCATTCAAGTCTGTTTGTATATAAAAATAGTTATCATCTGCTTCTATTATGTCATGACTATTCTTAGTATCCTTCACCAACTGAACGATGGGTGCATCAGGCTTGGACAAATCCTGCACATACAATTCATTGCCATAGGTAGAATTGGCAGCGGATATAATCAACCAGCTTCCATTCTCGGTAATCCCTCCTCCTATATACCTAAACGGCTGCGCATCCCCACCAAATATCAACTTATCGCTGGCTTGAGGCGTGCCAAGCTTATGATAATACAGCTTGTGTACTTGTGTTTTGCCCGACAGTTGGCTACCCTCTTTTGGCTTGTCGTAACTGCTGTAATAGAAGCCCTCATTGCCTTTCCAAGCAATGCCGCTAAACTTTACATCGTGCAATGTATCGTCCAACTTTTCTTTGGTTATGGCATTAATCACAATCACTTTGCGCCAATCAGACCCTCCTTCAGATATTTGATAGGCAGCCAGCGAGCCATCCTTGGTAAAGTCGATGCCCGCCAATGAGGTGGTGCCTTTTGCAGAGAAAGTGTTGGGATCGAGGAACACTTCCGGCTCCTGATTATCCAGTTGCCTGTAGTAAACCGCCTGGTTTTGCAGCCCTGAGTTCTTATAAAAGTACGTGTATTTCCCTTCTTTGGAAGGGGCAGAATATCTTTCATAGTTCCATAAAGCCTCTAGGCGTTTACGGATGGCATCCCTGTAAGGTATCTGTTTCAGGTAGCCCTGCGTCACCTTATTTTCGGCCTTTACCCAAGCTTTTGTATCGGCGGCGGTATCGTTTTCCAGCCAACGGTAAGGGTCTGCCACAGTGGTTCCGAAGTATGTATCCTTCACCGAATCATCTTTTCTTGTTTGTGGGTACTGTAGTTTCATAGTGCTATTTTGTTGTTGAGCCATGCCTTTATTCATCCCAAAAGGAATGGTAGCAGCCGCAATGATAAGTGAGAATAACTTTTGCATATAATATATTCATTTAGGTTGGTAACTATCCAATATTTATCTTCTACAATAATCTTTTGCACTGTCTAGCCATCATTTCGACGATAGGAGAAATCTAATCGGAATATATACAGCCTTTCCAATAATAAAGCATGCCTACAAAGCACAATTAGATTTCTCCTATCGTTACAATGACGTTCCTTTAAACTTTGTAAAGTACACATCGAAAATAAGCCTGTCAGACTGAGCCTGTCGAAGTCGGGATAATATGTTTAGCCTGTTTGCGCTTCGACAAGCTCAGCGTGACAATCAACTTGATTTT
>Ga0164296_1002980_pt1 | contig 16365 bp, 11 predicted proteins | sample GEODES057metaG_FD_113533 | JGI IMG/M metagenome (GOLD analysis project Ga0164296, IMG submission 113533) | Dystrophic lake water microbial communities from Trout Bog Lake, Wisconsin, USA - GEODES057 metaG | ecosystem: Environmental > Aquatic > Freshwater > Lake | place: USA: Trout Bog Lake... | reverse complement strand
TTGAACATTTTCTCGCACCCGTATTCGGCGGCAGCGGCGTAACGGAAGCCTCCAACAACGGTTTGGAATTAACGCTTGCACTGGTATCCACATTGGCTGCTGCCGCCGGGTTGTATCTTGCCGACCTGCTCTATCGCCAACGGCCGGAGTTGCCGGCGAAGCTGGCTGCGAGCGCCAAGCTAGCCTACTCAACGCTGATGAATAAATTCTGGGTGGATGAAGTATATGCCGCGATTATCGTCGCGCCGCTGGGTTGGCTGGCGCGCGTGGTGCTGTATCGCGGCGTCGACAATATTCTGATTGACGGCGCGGGCAAGGTCACTGCGGTCAGCGTGCTTGGCGTGGGCAGTGTGGTGCGGCGCATACAGTCGGGCAACATCCGCAGCTATGCCGGTTGGCTGATTGCCGGTGCGGCGGCGCTGGTGCTGCTGACGCTGATGATTTTCGGGTTCCACTACGCGAGTTTTGATTTTGCCATTGCGGCCATGGGTGTAACGAAATGAATTTGAACGGATGCATCCTGTCGCTGATTGTCTTCGCTCCGCTGGCCGGAGCGCTGCTGGTGCTGCTGCTGCCGTCGCGCAAAGACAGCAAGCTGGTGCACATGGTCACGCTGGGCATCACGCTGGTGCTGTTTCTGATGACGCTGCACTTGCCCGCGCATTATGTGTACGGCGGCAACGGTTTTCAGTTTGAGCAGAACACGCCGTGGATCGCGAGCCCGGCCATCCGATTCCATCTCGGTGTAGATGGGCTATCGATGTGGCTGATGGTGCTGACCGGTTTGCTGGCTCCGCTGGGCGTGATTGCCTCGTGGAAAGCGCCGGCGGAACGCGCCAGATATTTCTTCTCGCTGTATCTGGTGCAGCAGACGGCCATCTTCGGCGTCTTTGCTGCGTTGGACTTGTTCCTCTACTACGGCTTCTGGGAGCTCTCGCTGGTGCCGATGGCGCTGCTGATCAGCGGCTTTGCCCGCAGCAGCAACGGCACTCGCGCGGCAGTGCGCTTCTTCCTCTACGCCTTCATTCCCTCGGCACTGCTGCTGGTGGCGATGATCTGGCTGTATGCCAAGACCGGTAGTTTTGATTACGCCACGCTGCACCAACTGGCCGCTTCACATGCGATTGCCGCCGCGCCCTGCGCTCTGCTGCTGGCGTCGCTGGCTTTCCTGCTGGCCTTTGCCGTCAAGGTGCCCATCTTTCCGCTGCACGGCTGGCTGGCCGATGCAGTGGACGAAGCCCCTACCGCCGTGGTGATTGTGCTGGCCGGCAAGCTGGGCCTCTATTCCATCCTGCGATTCATGCTGGGAATATTTCCGGACCAGGCACGCATCGTGGCGCCGTATGTGGTCGCGCTGGCGGTCATCAGCATTCTTTACGGCGCGTTGCTGGCCATGGCACAGACCAACTTCCGCAGACTGGCGGCCTTCTCCATCGTCAGCCATCTGGGATTCGTGATGCTCGCCATCTTCAGCTTTACGCAGACCGCAACCAGCGGCGCCATCTATCAGGTGCTGAGCCATAGCGTGACCGATGCTGCGTTCTTCATCCTGCTGGGCCTGCTGTTTGAACGCTACGGCACCAATGAAATTTCCCGCTACGGCGGGCTGGCGATTAAGTCGCCGTGGTTCGCCACGCTGTTTGTCATCACAGCACTTTCACTCATCGGGCTGCCGATGCTGAATGGTTTTGTCGGCGAGTTTCTGATTCTGGCCGGCAGCTTCAGCGTGCATCCGGCGTGGACTTCAGCCGCGGCACTGGGCGTGATTCTGGGCGCGGTCTATGTGTTGCGTCTGGTGCAGCGAGTCTTCTACGGCGAGTTGAATGAAACTCTTCCCGCTGCGCCGGACCTGCTGCTGCGCGAACAACTGGCGCTATGGCCGGTGGCCGTGTTGATGCTGGCCATGGGCGTGGCATCTCCCGTGTGGATGCGGGCCATCAACGAATACACGCAGGCCGCGGCAACGCACTTCACCCCCATCGCCATGAACGTACTTGCAGGAGGCGTGCGCTAATGAACTCTCTCGACATGATGCGCCTGCTGCCGGAAGTGATTTTGATACTGACCGGCGTTACGGTGATGCTGCTGGAGCCGTTTCTTCCTGCTGCGGCCAGCCGCAAACCGCTGGGCTGGATTGCCATTGCCGGTACGCTGGCATCGCTCGCAGCGAGCTTCTCGCAACTGCATCAGGCGCCCGGCACTGCGTTCTACGGCATGGTCTCGGTGGACGCGTTCAGCATCTACTTCCACCTGCTGATTGCGATGGTGCTGCTGACGACGCTGCTCTCGTCTCTGGAATATTTTGATGAACACACCACGCACGCCGGAGAATATTTCGCGCTGCTGGCCTTTGCCTGCAGCGGCATGATGCTGATGACCAGCGCTGCCGACCTGCTGCTCGTCTTCATCGGTCTGGAAATTTCTTCCATCTCGACCTACATTCTGGCCGGCTTCCGCAAGACCGAAGGCACCAGTGCCGAGGCCGCGCTGAAGTATTTCCTGCTTGGTTCTTTCGCCACAGCATTCTTCCTCTACGGCATCGCGCTGCTCTTCGGCGCAACAGGCTCCAGCAACATTGCAGGCATCTCAGCCGGATTGGCGACGGGACCAACGCCGGTGCTGGCCATTCTGGCGCTGGCGATGATTCTCATCGGCCTCGGCTTCAAAGTATCCGCCGCGCCGTTCCATGTGTGGACGCCCGATGTCTATCAAGGCGCACCGGCACCGGTGGTTGGCCTGATGTCCACCGCGCCCAAGGCCGCCGCCTTTGCCGTACTGCTGCGCATCACGTACGGCGCGCTGCCCACGCTGGGCCACGGTTGGACACAGTTGATCGCCATCCTCGCCGCCGCGTCCATGACCATCGGCAACCTGGGTGCGCTGCAACAGCGCAATGTGAAACGCATGCTGGCGTACTCTTCCATCGCGCATGCCGGTTATTTGCTGGTCGCCTTCACGGCGCTTTCGCAGGAAGGCATTGCCGCAGCCAGCTTCTACGCCGCCGCATACGCTGCGATGAACATCGGCGCCTTCACACTGATTACCCACTTCGCCGGTTACAAAGAAGAGCTGCAGACGATTGACGATTACACGGGCCTGGCGCGCCGCTCGCCGGTGCTGGCCGCAGTTTTCGGTCTATTTCTGCTGTCGCTGATTGGCATTCCCTTCACCGGCGGCTTCTTCGGCAAGTTCTACGTCTTCACCGCTGCACTGCATTCGGGCCTTGTCTGGCTGGCGATTGTTGGTCTGCTGAACAGTGGTCTCGGCTGTTTCTACTATCTGCGGCTGCTGGTTCGTCTCTACTCCACGCCGGATAGGGTTGAAGAAATGCGGCCGACTCCCAAGCTCACCGTGCCGCTGGCGATTGCCGTTGCCCTGGCCGCGATTGCCACGCTGGTGCTGGGCATCGTGCCCGGCCATGTGCTGCACCTAGCGCAGGCTGCCGCAGCAACTTATTCCGCCATCGCAAAGTAAACCAAGCAGATTTCTTCGTAACGCAAAACAGCCCCTGCCGAAGCAGAGGCTGTTTGATTTTGCTGCCGATGAATTACTTCACCTTGAGCAGGATGATGACCAGCGCGTAGAGCGCGAGCGACTCAATGAGTGCCAGGCCGATGATGAGGAAGGTGAAGATGCCGGGGCGTGCGCCGGGGTTGCGCGCGAGTGCCTCGACTGCCGATGCCGTTGCCTTGCCCTGGCCGAGGCCGCAGAGACCTGCCGCCAACGCCATGCCGAGACCGGCTGCCAAAGCTGCCAGACCGTCACCGGTCGAGAGACCGCCTTCTGCAAATGCCGGGGTTGCAAGCAACAGCACCGACAGGGTCATAAAGAGATATTGCAATTTACGCATTGTGACTCCAGCTTCCCTGAGATGTACCGCCAGTGGGTGGTTGAGGTTCACCGAGCTGACCCCCTCACGCTTGCGGCCGAACCGCGCAGGCAGGAAGCAACTCCCGCGCGGAAAACTTGTACAGCAAAACTTTCTAGTGCTCGTGCGCCACGGCGAGTGAAAGATAAATGGCCGCCAGCAACATGAACACATACGCCTGCAGAATGGAAACGCCCACATGCAGCCCGAGGAAAATGAGCGGAATGCCAATCGGCACCAGCGAGAAGAAGGCCAGCGTCACCATGTCTCCCGCATAAATGTTTGCGTAGAGACGAACGGTAAGCGAGAGTACGCGCGCCAGATGCGAAATAATTTCGATGACGAACATCAGCGGTGCCAGCCACCACAGCGGGCCCAGGAACTGCTTGATGTATCCCGCCTTGTTTTCGCGGATGCCGTGGAAGTGGTAGTAGAAAAATGTGACCAGCGCCAGACCGAGCGGCACCACCACATATCCAGTGGGCGACTCAAAGCCGGGGATCAAACCGAGCAGATTGCTGAGCAGGATGAAGAGGAACAGCGCCACCAGATACGGCACAAAACGCGCATGGCCGTGGCCGATGACCGACTCGCTCTGGCCGTCGATGAACTCGGTGACCATCTCGGCGGTCTGCTGAATCGCGCCGGGCTTCTCCACGCTGAGCGAGAGCCGCACGGCGACGAAGAACGCCAGCATGAAGGCGACCACAAGCACTTCCATGGCAAGGCTGTTGGAGATGGGTGCGGTGGGATATGCCGGAGTGATGCCGACGTAGTGCAGCAACTGGTTGACCAGCGCGGCAAAATGCAAATTCAGAAACCGTGTGAAATCTAACTGATGTGGCATCGTCTCTTCTTGGACCCGCTACTACAAAATTTCTCCGCTACTGCTCCGTCCACGCTTTCAGCAAGCGGACCGACTCGATGGTGAGTGCAACCACACCGATGCCCAGTCCCGCCAGAAGCGTAATTACAGGAGCCTGCAGATACTTAAGACTACCATACAGAACGGCCACAGCCACAGCCATCCGCAGGAAGAAACCGGCCAGTACCGGGCCGATGGCGCGGGGCTTCTGGCCTTCCATGCCGGCGGCTTCAGCCGCGTCCATGCGGGCCATGATGGCGGCCATCAAGCGCCGCCAGGTACGCAAGCCGCTGAGAGAAATGGCCGCGCCCGCGGCAAACTCCAACGCGCCCTGCCAGCCTGTTTTCCACCAGAAAATCGGCAGCGCGATGGCGGCAATCACAACGCCTGTCTGCATGGCGCGACGCATGGTCTGCTGCGCCGATGCATCGGTAAAGCTGTCCTGGTTCCCTATCGGTGTCTCGCTCAATTGCTGTCCTTCATGTATCGCATGGCCACGCGGACTAATTGCAGAAAGCCGCCAGCCGCGCCCAGCAGTACGCCCACGATGGCAATCCATTGCTGGTGCCACGCGCGGTCTGCCCAGCCGCCCAGCAGCCAGCCAATCAGGCAGCCGGCTGGTATCGCAATCGCCAGTTGCATCATGGACTCGGCCTGCACCAGATTGCGCAGCCCGGCCTTCTGCTGCTTGCTGTCTTTGCCGGATTGTTGCGACTCCGCCATCTTGGCCTCTCTTCTAAAGATATACTTGGATTTTAGATTGCGTAATCCGACTGCAGGACAGACACGTGTTTGAATCCGATTTTGAAGAACGCTTGTACGCTGAACGGCTCGCCAAGATTGAAAAAATCGTCGAGCTGGGCCAGGCCGCGTACCCCAACCACTACCGCACCACACACACGCTGCCGGAGATTCTGGCGCGTTACGATGCCGCCACCGGCGAATCGCTCGAGGCCGAGCGCGTTCCGGTGAGCGTGGCCGGACGGCTGATGGCCATTCGCGGCCAGGGCAAGGCGGGCTTTGCGCATCTGCAGCAGGGCGGCAAGCGGCTGCAGATTTATGTTCGTCAGGACGCGGTGGGCGAGGCGGGTTTCGCGCTTTACAAGCTGCTGGATCTGGGCGACCACATCGGCGTCACCGGATATCTTTTCCGCACGCGCACCGGAGAACTCAGCGTGCATGTGGAGACACTGACGTTCCTGACCAAAGCGCTGCTGGCGCTGCCGGACAAATATCACGGGCTGGAAGATGTGGAGCTGCGCTACCGCCAGCGCTACGTGGACCTGTTTATGAACGCCGATGTGCGCGAAGTGTTTGTGAAGCGCGCTGCGGTGCTGCGTGCGCTGCGTAAATTTTTCGACGAGCGCGGCTATCTGGAAGTGGAAACGCCGATGATGCAGTCCATCGCCGGCGGCGCGGCGGCGCGGCCCTTTGAGACGCACCACAACGCGCTGGATTTGGATTTGTTTTTGCGCATCGCGCCGGAGTTGTATCTGAAGCGGCTTGTGGTCGGCGGGCTTGACCGCGTGTATGAAATCAATCGCAACTTCCGCAACGAAGGCATCAGCACGCAGCACAATCCAGAATTTACGATGCTGGAGTTTTACCAAGCGTACTCGAATTACCACGACCTGATGGATTTAACCGAAGAGATTATCAAGTTCGTCGCGATCGAAGTGAACGGCACGACGAAGACCACGTTCAATGATGTTGAGATTGATTTAGGCGTGTGGACGAAGTTGTCGATGCGGGAAGCGATTGTGAAGTTTTGGAATTCCGAACGCGATGGAGAAAAGCCAACTACAAGTGATTTCCAAACTTATGAATCGTTACATTCTTTCCTCAATCGTATTGTCACGGCTAATGCACTAGATGGACAAGATTGGCGAAATAATCCGCCTTCAGGTGGCCTCCCTGATAAAGATCCAAATTACAAAACCAAGGCAGCACAGAAAATCAGATGGCAACCTGTCTTAAATAATCTTGAAAAATTTAAAAGTATTGGTAAGTCAATCGCTGAAATTTTCGAAATAGTCGCAGAAGAACATCTTATTCAGCCGACCATCATCTACGACTTCCCGCTCGCAGTTTCACCGCTTTCGAAAATCAAGCCGGAGGAGCCGGAGTGGGTGGAGCGGTTTGAGTTTTACATTGGCGGCTTTGAAGTGGGCAACGCCTTCAGCGAGTTGAACGACCCCGTAGACCAGCACCGCCGCTTTGAAGACCAGCTGAAAGAAAAAGCCCGCGGCGATGAAGAAGCCATGCAGATGGACGAGGACTACGTGCGCGCGCTGGGCTACGGCCTGCCGCCGACTGCCGGCGAAGGCATCGGCGTGGACCGGTTGACGATGATTCTCACCGGCTCGAAGTCCATCCGCGATGTGATTTTGTTCCCGCTGCTGCGCCCGCCCAAACCGCGCGACAACGCAACGGAACTCGATACGCTGCCCGGCACGCCCAGCGAAAGCGAGCCCTCGTGAAGATCCTTTTTGTCGGCGACGTTTTCGGTTCACCCGGCCGCCGCATTGTGCGCGAACATCTGCCGCACGTGATGGAGACGCACGGCATCGACCTGCTCATCATCAACGGAGAAAATGCCGCCGGCGGTTTCGGAATTACGCCCACGATTGCGGAAGAAATTTTCGACATGGGCGCGCACGTCATCACCACGGGCAACCATGTTTGGGACAAAAAAGAAATCATCGACGTGATGAACGGGGCCACCGGCGACCAGCGCGGGAGACGCATCCTGCGCCCCGCGAATTTCGTAAAAGGCACGCCCGGCTTCGGCGTGTATGAAGGCAAGCTGCCGAGCGGCGATGCGTACGCGGTCATCAACCTGCAGGGGCGCGTCTTCATGGCCAACAGCGACGACCCATTCCGCAAGGCCGATGAGCTGCTGCAGCAGATTTCCGCCAAAGTAATTTTTGTCGACTTCCACGCCGAGGCAACATCAGAAAAATCCGCGCTGGGCTGGTACCTTGACGGCCGCGTGACTGCGGTGGTCGGCACGCACACGCATATCCCCACCGCGGATGAACGCATACTGCCGCAGGGCACAGCGTACATCACCGACGTGGGCATGAGCGGCCCGTATGACAGCGTAATTGGCGTGGAGGTGGAGTTGGTGCTGAACCGTTTCCTGACCAACATGCCGGGCAAGTTTGAAGCGGCCAAGGGCAATCCGAAAATGTGCGCGGTGGTGGTGGAGTGCGATGCAGTGACTGGCCGCGCCAGCAGTATTCAGCGGATTATGTTGGGCGAATAAATCTTTCAACACAACAATAAATCTTTCAACACAACTAGGGCAGAAACAAAAAGGGCAACCCGAGGGCTGCCCTTTTGATTTTTTCTGCAAACCGCTTAGTTGGTGCTGCGGTGCGTGGTGGTGGTACGGCGAACCGGCGGCTTCGGCTTTGCGACCGCGGGCACTTCGCCATCCGTCAGGTGAATCAGGAAGGGCGTCTTGTCGTAGGAGTCTACTGTACCGATGACAGTGAAGTTGGAGCCGGCTACCGGCACCGTCTTCAACGGGGTCTTCAGAGTTACGCTGAAGTCCGCCGTCTTGTTCTGCACTGAATCATCCGAAACCGCCAGCGTCACAACTGTGTCGGTGGCAGAGATGACCAGCTTGTCGGTCAGCTTGATGTTCTGTCCCTTGAGGAATGCCCAAACGCGGTCGGCATCGGTCTGCGGTGCGGCCGGTGTGGTCGCTGCCGGGTCCGGCGTCGGCTGAACGTCTGCCTTCTGCGTGCCGTTGATGAGAATGTATTCCTCATCGCCGAGATTGAGTGTCTTCAGGTCGGTCACGCCCTGCAGCGCCTGGTGGGCCAGATCATCCGGCTTGGGTGCGGGGGTGATGGTGAAGGTCGACGGCGGCACCAGTTGCGTGGGCGACTGCAGAGCTTCAACAGCGTCAAAGCCGTCCATCTTGCCGTGGTACTTGTTGTAGCAATACTTCGCCGTGGGCAGCATCTGTGCCTGGTAGGCCGGCGGTGCAAAGTGTGCGGCGCGGTCTGCATACCAAACGCAGCTCACGTAATCCGGCGGGCTCTTCTTGAAGTAGGCCACGCCCAGATAGAAGGTGTCCTGCAGCGCCTGTGAAGGAACTGCCGTCTGCTCGACCGGCATCGAGTTCAACTCCGCCGTGTATTCGGTGATGGCGGTGGCGAAGTCGTTCTTGTTGGCCGCAGCGGCAGCAATGGTGCTGTGGAAGAGCGGCGTGGTGGTGGACTGCGTCTTGGCCCAGTCGGCATCGGAAACGCCGGCCGGCTTGGGAATCGCAAGACCACGCTTGGCGAAGGTGGCGGCATCATCCAGCAGGTTCTGCTTGGCCGTCGGGTCAGTGGCCTGTGCTGCCTGCTGCGATTTGAAGTAGACCTCAATCAGAATGGCGCGCGGGTTGTTCGGGTTCAGCTTCAACAGGCGGCCAGCGGCATCCAGCGACTTGACCGGATCCGGCACGGCTGCATAGGCCTGAACCAGCTGCTCCAGCATGTCTGAATAGACCACGCTCTGCGGATAGTGCATAAGGAAGGTCTCAATAGCAGCGGCCTTGGCAGCCGGTGTGGACTGGCCAATGGCATTGCTGTATTCGTTGTACTCTGCCGGATCCTTGATGGTGATCTGCTGCGCGTACAAACGTGGAGCCACCGATAGGGCGGCGGCGGCGAGGAGAAGGGCGAATACAACTTTCTTCATTATCGAAAGACTCCCGATTGGTGTGAAGTCGAAATTTTATTACGGCGGACTGATTTCGAGGTTTTCAATTTCGGCACAGTGTATGCGCCGTACTTGCGCGGGTCTGGACCATCTGATTCCCGGCTCTGACACTACAGAAGCACTGCTGTTTTGCAGAGTAACAGAACTCAGCTGGATGACAAATTATAAAAGTGGTGAAAACAGACTGGCAAGCGGCGAACACGGACGTTTGTCGTATATGGCAAAGTTTATTTGCTGCACCAGAATTGTGGCAAACCTGCCGCCAGCCGATTGCCTGAATTTTCTACCGACATAAATCGATTGTCTGCGGCTGTTTTCTATCGGGATTGAATTGCTCCTCGAGCTGGATGGCGGAATGAAGATTTCCCGACAGAATTACGGATTCAAAGCGAAGCCGGGGCCAACTGATTTCTACAGAATTCACATCGAAAGATTAGGCTGGCAATAGCCGGTTTGTACCCGGATTGCGACAGAAATGGTGCTGCTTTTCGCATAGCCGCACAACAAAATGGGTTCGATACGCATTATCCACAAGATGTTGGGCTGGTGATGTTGATTCCCTGCCGGATGCGTTCTAGAGTTGTTTAGTTCCCTGTTCCCACGGGGCAACGCGGAGGCTTTCAGGCAATGCTCAAGTTGAAAAAAGTGCAGATACTCGGCTTCAAGTCCTTCTGTGACCGGACTGAGGTGGTGCTGCCCGGCGAGGGCATCGCCGCAGTGGTGGGCCCCAATGGATGCGGTAAGTCCAACATCTCCGATGCCATCACCTGGGTGCTGGGCGAGCAGAGCGCAAAGAGCCTGCGCGGCATCAAGATGGAAGACGTCATCTTTGCCGGAACACGCGACCGCAAACCGACCGGCATGGCGGAAGTTTCGCTGACGCTGTTTGATCCCGAAGTCTATGACGGCAACGATGCCGAAGAAGCGGGCGAAGTGGAAACCGTTGGCGATTGGGATGAAAAAGCCATCCGCGCGCAGGCTGCGGCAGAGACGGAAGAATCGATTGCCGATGTGCAGCCGGGCAGCGCGGAAGAAGCTGCTGCGGAAGCCGCCGCAGAAAAAGCCGAAGCTGAAGCGACGGAGCAATCCCAGAACCCTGTGGTGTTGAAGATCCGCCGCCGCAAGTTCCACCGCACACCGACCCGCGCCGGAGAAATTGTTGTCACGCGCCGCCTGTTCCGCACCGGCGAGAGCGAGTATTTGCTGAACGGAAAAATCTGCCGCCTGCGCGACATCCATGACATCTTCATGGGCACGGGCCTGGGCACGGAAAGCTACGCCATCATCGGCCAGGAACGCATCGGTCAATTGCTGAGTTCCAAGCCGCTGGATCGTCGTTCCATCATTGAAGAGGCAGCCGGCATCACGCGCTTCAAAACCAAGAAGCGGCTGGCGGAGTTGCGGTTGGAATCCGCCAAACAGAACCTTGCGCGACTGAATGACATCTTTGAAGAAGTCACACGGCAGATGAATTCGTTGAAGCGTCAGGCTGCGAAGGCCGAGCGCTACTCCGCACTGCGCGATGAGATGCGCAACCGGTTGCGTGTTGTGCTGGCCAGCCGGTTGGCGCAGATGGATGCAGAGCAGGCCGCGCTGGCAGCGGAGATTGCTGCACTCACCGTGGAGATTGATGCGCAGGCAGAACGCGTGACCGCGATGGATGCCGAGCACACCATCGGTGTGGAACAAGGCTACGCACTCGACAATCAGGCACGCGAAGCGCAGGAAGTTTCCAATCAGGCAGCGGTGGAACTGGAACGCGCCACGGCACGGCTTGCATCCAATCAGGAACGCATTGCAGAACTTTCTGCACGCATGGCAGGCGGCGAAGCAGAGCGCGCGCAGATGCGTCAGCAGTTGGACCGGTTGGCCGGCGAACGGGAAGAGCAGCGTGCGTTTCTTGAAACTGCAGCAACGGAAACCGAAGCCAGCCGCGCCGAGGCACAGCAAAAACAGCAGCAGGCGCAGGATGCAAGCAGCGCCGTGCAGACCACCGAACATGACATGGAGCGGCACCGCCGTGAATCGCTGGACCTGTTGACCCGCGCCTCGAATGCGCGTAACCAGGTGACGCAGGCCGAAGAATCGCTGGCCGGTTTGGAACGCGATGCCGAGCGGTTGACGACTGAATCGGTTGCAGCGCAGAGCGAGTTGGAAACACTGGGCGTGGCGCGCGGGCAGATGTCGATGCGTTTTGAAGGACTCAGCGAACGACTGCGTTCACTGGAAGCCGTGATTGCCGAGGTCCGCGCAGAGTTGACCGCGAAGCGCGAAGAAGAAACTGCCGCGCGCCAGCGTGCCGACAAATTTCGTGCCGAAGCTGCCGGTCTCAGCGGCCGCGTCAGTTCGCTTGAAGGCCTCATCCGCGATCACAGCTACTCCACTGATACGGTACGGAATCTTTTCCAGGCGAATCCTTCGGCCAGCGGTTGGAAGCCGATGGGCGTGCTCGCGGAATTTCTTGAAGTCGACGGCCAGTATGAAAGCCTGGTCGATGAGTTCCTGCGCGACGAGCTGAATTACATCGTCGTAAAAACATGGGACGATGCGCAGGCTGCGATGCGGTTGCTGAAGACCGATGTCGAAGGACGCGCCACATTGCTGGTGCATCCAGAAGATGCGCAGGCGAAATTTTCTTTCGCCGGCAAGTCGGAGCCGAATCCAAATGTGCTGCGCGATGGCGTGATTCCGCTGACCGAATGCATTCGCGTGCAGGAAGGTTTTGGCAAAGCGCTAGAAGTAATTCTGCCCAAGCTGCGTGATGGTTACATTGCTCCCGATGCGGAGACGGCGCGGCAGTTGGCGCTGGAAAATCCGGATGCGTTTTATCTGGCGCGTTCGGGCGAGTGCTTCCACAACGTCACCGTCACCGGCGGTTTGCCGCGTGCAGAAGGCCCTCTGGCCATCAAGCGCGAATTGCGTGAGACGCAACAGAAGTTGGAAGAGTGCCAGCAGTTGCTGACCACTGCAGAAATGGAAGCGACAACACTGGAGCGTCGCATTGCCGAGTTGAACGCGCGACTGGAAAGCGAAAGCGAAGCGCGGCGCGAAGCCGAACGCGAAGCCGCCAACCACGGCGCGTCGCTGCGCCAGATGGAGTCGGAAGTGGCGCGGCTGGAACGTCGCACGCAGGAGTGGACGCTGTCGCTCGAACGCAATCGCAGCGATGCGGCGGCGCGGCGGGAACTCATCGCGCAGAAACAGGATGAAGCGGCGCAGTTGGAAGTGCAGCGCACGGCGATTGAAGAACAGATTGCCGGCGTGCAGCAGAAGCTGGAGACACAGCGTCATGCTCGCGAATTGGCACAGCACGCCTACGCCACTGCCGCCGCGCAACTGGCGGCGCTGGAAGAACGTCGCCGCGGCGCGCAGGCCAGCTTTGAGCAGACCGACCGCATTCACGCGCGTCAGTCCGAGCAGATGAACCAGTTGGAATCGCAGCTGGCATCGGCCGTGGCAGAGCGGCAGCAGCGCGAGCAGGAATGCGCGCAGTTGGCGGAGTTGGAGAAGCAGTACGTCACCACGCGCGATGAAAACATTGCCGCCGTGCAGCGGCTGACCACAGAGGCCACTGAACTGCGCGCGCGCATGGCAGAGCTGGATCAGCAACTCCGTGCGCTGCGCCAGCAGACTGAAGAGAAGCGCGAACTGCGCAGCGAACGCACGGCACACGCCGCCAAACTTACGTCGGACATTGAGCATCTTGAAGGACTCTGCGTCAGCGACCTGAGCGTGGAAGCGGCTGAACTGCGCGCCGATGAAGTTATCGTGCGACTGGAAGCCGAGCCGCTGGCCGTGGAAGAAGAAGAGTGCCGCGCCATGAAGCAGAAGCTGGAAAACATGGGCCCGGTGAACATGATGGCGCTGGAAGAATATGCCGAGTCGCAACAGCGGCATGGCTTTCTGGAGACGCAGCGCAAGGACCTGCTCGACTCCATCGAGAACACGCAGCAGAGCATCCGCGAGATTGATGAAGTCTCCCGCGCACGCTTCGATGAGGCCTTTACGCACATCAACACAAACTTCGCGGCCACTTTCACCAAACTCTTCGGCGGCGGCCAGGCCTTCATGCGGCTCACCGATCAGGAGAACACGGCGGAAAGCGGCGTGGATATTGTGGCATCGCCTCCGGGCAAGAAGCTGCAGAACGTGCTGTTGCTTTCCGGCGGAGAAAAAGCGCTCACCGCGCTCTCGTTGCTGGTCGGCATCTTCCTCTACCAGCCCAGCCCCTTCTGCGTGCTGGACGAAGTGGACGCGCCGCTGGACGAGACCAACGTCGGCCGCTTCTCCAAGTTGATCGAGGAGATGAGCGCCACCACGCAGTTCATCGTCATTACCCACTCCAAGGGAACCATGGCGGTGGCCGACATGATCTACGGCGTGACGATGCAGGAGCCGGGCGTGTCGAAGATTGTGAGCGTGAAACTGGGCGGACGCGAGCAGCAGCAACGCGCGAGCTAGCTAAAAGCATCAACAACGAAAAAGGACGCGCGAAGTTTGCGCGTCCTTTTTTTGCGCACAAAAAGCTCAGGCGTATTCGACGTGCAGGATGCCGTTGGCAGGCTGCGCGGCGCGCAGGTCCATGGTGAACATGGCGCAGTTGCGCAGCGGGTGCTCTTCGTCAAAGTCGAGGAAGCGCGAGATGCGGATGTGATTGGGTTCCTCGGGCTGCATGATTTGCATGCGCAGCGCCTGCAGAAAATGTCCGTGGCTGAAGACGAGCACGCGGCCGGGCGGCAGGGCGCGAAGGCGTTCGATGACATTCGCCACGCGCTGCATGAATTCGGTAAATGTTTCTGCGCCGTCGCCGTCGCGGTGGTGCGGGTCTAGGCGCTGCCACCACTGCTCCATTGCGGGCTGGCGGTGGGTGTGTTCAGTGCCATGCCAGACAGTGGGCGCAACGAAGGAAAATTCCTCCACCGGCCAGATTTCCACCGGCACCTGCGGAAAGCGGGCGATGGTGGGCGCGGCGGTCTGGCGGGTGCGGGTAAAGGGCGAGACCAGAATGCGGTCCGGCACCGAACGCCAGTGGCCGGCGACGTTTTCCGCCTGCTGCTGTCCACGCGGGGTCAGTGGGATGGACTCGAAGCTTTCTGTGTAGCCGCCGATGTTGGCGACACTTTCTCCGTGACGGATAAAGGTGACTTTGGGCATGGATTCCATTTTAAATCAGAGGAGGCCAGAAACACGAACACCGCCCCGGGGTCGGGCGGCGTATCGGTGTAAGGCAGATAGAAATGGTGGCCCGGAGTGCTTGCAGTTACGCGCGCATTGGAGCAGCAATGTGTGTGCCCGTCCCACAACAAGCACACGGCGTAACTAATACCCCGGGCCACCCACGCGCCAAGGACCACATCCCTGTAAGGCCGGATCGTACTCATATTCCGTCTACAGGGGGATCACCCAGCGCGAAACTGCGGCACCAAATGAAACACCTTCCATATCAGGCCGCCCAAAACCACTGTCTAGTAGCCGCCCAATGGTCAAAGTATCCAGCAGGGGAAGGGCTTTGGCAGTGACCGCCGTCACCGTTGATGAAGGGGATTTTCTGTGCCAATCTGGCGGTATACTGGTATCTGAAAGGCAGCGCAAAAGCGGCGGCCGCCCCCTGCATCCCTTTGGGACAGGGGCGTTTTTACAGGCAATTTTTCTGATGCCGAAGTGTGCCCCACCGCGTCAAATCTAGATAAATACGCCCGACCGACGCTGCAAATGCACGACCTGCGCCGACGGGCATGAAATCAGGGAAACGATTGTCTACATTGCTTGAAACCATCCAGTCGCCGGCCGATGTGAAACGGCTGAACACCCCCCAACTGGAGCAGCTGGCCCAGGAAATCCGCGAACGCATGATTCTGGTGCTTTCCAAGACCGGCGGCCATCTGGGGCCAAACCTCGGCGTGGTGGAGTTGACCCTCGCTCTGCATGCGGTCTTCAACACCCCGCAGGACAAATTCACGTTTGACGTCAGCCACCAGGCCTACGTGCACAAGTTGCTGACCGGGCGCAATGCGGATTTTGAAACCGTACGCCAGCCGGGTGGGCTGAACGGCTTCATGCTGCGTAGCGAGTCCATGCATGACGCTTATGGCGCGGGCCACGCCGGCACCGCCATCTCCGCTGCGCTTGGCATGGCCGTGGCGCGGGACCTATCCGGTGGCGACAATCATGTAGTTGCCGTGGCGGGTGATGCGGCCTTCACCAATGGCATTTCGTTTGAAGCACTCAACAACATCAGCGGGCAGACGCGCCGGCTGATTGTGGTGCTGAATGACAACGAGTGGTCCATTGACCGCAACGTGGGTGCGATTGCGAAATACTTCCACAGCATTGTGACCAACCCGCACTACGCGCACATGCACGACCGCGCCACGCGGCTGCTGGAGCGCTTCGGCGGCAAGACCGGCAAGACAGTGCGCGAAGTGGTGCATCGCGCAGAAGGCGCTGCCAAGGGCCTGCTGTGGCCAGCGATGATTTTTGAAGAATTCGGCCTGACGTATTACGGCCCGATTGACGGCCACAATCTGCCGCTGCTGATTGAGACCTTCAACTTTCTAAAGCAGCAGGACCGTCCCGTGCTGCTGCATGTGTTGACGCAAAAAGGCCGCGGCTTTGAACCGGCCATCAGCAAGAAGAAAAAATTCCACGGTCTGGGACCATACAATCCCGAGACCGGCGAGACGAAACTGAGCGGGCAGAAAACTTACTCGGAGATTTTTGCAGAGTCACTCACTCGACTGGCCGACCGCAACGAAAAAGTTGTCGCCATCACAGCAGCCATGCCCAACGGCACAGCGTTGGATTATTTCCGACCGCATCATCCAAAGCGTTATTTTGATGTAGGCATCGCTGAAGAACATGCCGTAATTTTTGCCGCAGGTCTGGCAACGCAGGGCTATCATCCCTTCTG